>Ga0256841_1000531_pt1 | contig 38865 bp, 33 predicted proteins | sample 356308metaG_FD_185971 | JGI IMG/M metagenome (GOLD analysis project Ga0256841, IMG submission 185971) | Hydrothermal vent microbial communities from Mid Atlantic Ridge, Atlantic Ocean - 356-308 | ecosystem: Environmental > Aquatic > Marine > Hydrothermal vents | place: Atlantic Ocean: Mid...
GTAGAGCGGATCGCCGCTTCTGCCGGATCGTTTAATCTAGTACTTTCCGGTATCGTTTCTACAGGGTTTCTTGTCTGTGCAATTTACAATCTGATTCGGCATGACTATTCTGGTTTTGCGGGTTGGTTTTCTCAGGCGATCAACGCCTGGTCACTTTTTTATGGTGGCTACTTAACCTCCACTTACCGAACACTCAATAATTTTGTGGCCCTTTCAAAAATTCAGGCTGCCCAAGCGGTGATCACGTTTGTTATGGTTTTTTCTCTACCATTTTTAGAATTTTATGGTCTCTGTGCCCGGGTTGCTTTGCCCGCTATTGTCGTGGTCTGGCTCTATCATAAATTCCGACCACTCAGAATCAACTATCATTTTAATGTAAAAGAGTTATTGGGACTGATTAAGATCGGTTTACCTTTCTCGTTCTGGGGTAGCCTTTATACTTCCTTTTGGTATGCAACAGAGAGTGCTTTAATGCTCTCCCTCGTTGGCACATCCTCACTGGGGTTATTATCGGTTGCCGTGGTCATGCGGGAAGCGATGAATGCACTACCCAGAGTTATCTGGCAGGTTTTCACGCCACGCGTGATTTCTTCCTATGCTCAGGATGGCAGCATACGAGGCGCAAATCATAGGGTGATGTGGGTAACCGTTGGTTTGGTGATCTGCATGGTCATATTGGCCTTTGCAGGCACCTATATACTGGATGTTTTTGTTCCTTATTTCATCCCTAAATATATCGATGGAATACCGATAATGAAGGTCTGTCTGTGGTTTTCTGTTGTCGAGGCCGCATTCCTACCAATCAATATTCTTTTTGCAACCGGCAAACCCTGGCTGTATGGCCGTAGTGTCATTGCAGGAATCATTGTATTTCCTATGGCGACTTATCTGTTACTGCCTGAGACAGGAGGGGCACTTGCTATTGTTATTGGATCATTGCTTGGTCGTGCTGCAAGAACCATAGCTGCTTATGTTGATCTGGTGCTTCTCACCAAGGGTGAATCCCGGGAGTCTGGCCATGAATCGTGAATTTTTATGGTAATCCACAAGCAGGCAAAAATAGCACCTGCTATTCGCTTATAATAGAAGCAGTATAGATAACTGAACGTATATTACACAGAACAGAATTTAACCTTGATAACAATTGACCAAGAGCTTTCCCAGGTCGTTTTTAATTTTATAACAGTAATTCCGGTTCGGATATAGGGAATAATACAAGAGTTGAGAACGCGAAACGCAACGTTAGAAGGCAAGAAACCTAACTTGAGCTTCAGGGAAGGTGGGAAAACCTCGGTTTTCCTCGCCTTTTTTGTTGGCGCCGTCATTCTTGGCGCAGGAATTGTATTGGGCAGATCAAGAATCTATATTCTTTTTATTCCTACCGTGGCTTTCATTATGACATTGTTGTGGAGAAAGCTGGATCGCCCCTGGATTAACCTGGCTTCCATGGCTGCTGCCACACCTATAGCTGTTGCACGCTATGAACTGAATGGCAATCTCATTTTTGCCCTGTTTTACACAGCCCTGAATCCACGCTGTCTTTTCAGGCTTCCTGGATGGATCTATCTGCCCAGTATTCTAGTCCTTTTCGGATTGATCACCAGTTCAATTAATTGGATGTCAGAAGGGGTGACGAGTGGTTTCATGCGCCAGATTATGTTTGCTTTTAATCTATTCATTGGTCCATTTCTACTCTTGCCTGCTGTCTATCAAAGAATGAAAAGCAGCAATAACCATGAGGCTAATCTGAAAACACTTTTGTTTTGCCTGATACTGCCTTCAACAATCTTGTTGCTATCGGCAAAACTGTTTGGAAATGTTGCAAATTTGTGGGAGGCTTCTAGGCATGCTGGAAGTAGTCCCGAAGGTTTTCTCTTATATAGGCTCGGTAATGCTTATATCAACTTTTTAAGGACAGAGATCGGTTTCATATTGGCAGCCTTGATCTGTGCCTCAGTGGCAATTGTATCCTGCCCGATAAAAACGGGTATAAAGACAGTTGCAACCGGGTGTCTACTGGTAAATATCTTTTTGCTTCTCTCCACAGCCAGTTTCGGTAGTATTGCGGCTTGTTTCATGGGACTGGCAGCTATCTTTTTTGTACAGATGCAAAAGATCAACCTAGGTAAGGTTATTCTATCGGCTTTTGTCCTCTGCTTTACACTTGTCATAACTTATTCGCTGGCTCCAGACAGTACAAAAGATTACTTGGAGAAACGGTTTGAACACCGTGTTGTCAATAAAAATACGGACCGGCTTACATTGTGGGCTTATGGCGTGGATGCCATCCTCAAACATCCTGAAGGTGTCGGTTTGACTCTGAAAGGCAGCACAGGGGCTTTCATACACAATGACTATATTGTTTATGTGGTCAGTTATGGCGTCATTGGAGGGCTGTGTTATTTTTTGCTTGTTATTTCTGTAATAGTCTCATTTCTCAGGCTGCGAAAAAAGATAAGCAAGGACCCCGCTGCACTGGCAGTTTATCTTGCTGGGTTAGGCGTCATTGTTGCACTGGCATTTAACTCAATCACAGATCACTCGAATGAAAACCGGTGGTACTTTAATGTAATTTGGTCGATCATCTGGTACTGTTATTTTTGCAGTCTGTCTGTACAAAATCGTTCTTCCGCTAAAATCGATCCAACAGGAGAGAGTATTGAAAATACTGGTCGTGACCAATCTTTACCCGACACAGGAGAGGCCGTATATAAGCCCGTTCGTCAAAGAACAGGTCGAGTCTTTACGGGAACTTTACCCCGATCTCGAGATCGACGTTCGTATCATTGAAGGTACCCGCCCAAGATGGGCTTATTTACGCGAGATTGTACTTTTACCCATGGCTGTCAAAAAAGGTAAGTACGATATCGTCCATGCTCATTTCGGACTGACGTTGATCTCAACCCTGTTGGTGAGGAAGCCCGTTGTGATCACCTTTCATGGTTCTGATCTGCTGGTTTCGCCAACAAAATATATTTCCAGGTTGCTGGCACCAACAGCAGCCAAAGTGATCGTTGTAGCTGAAAGATTAAAAGAGTCTCTTGGGTATGGAGAAATGATTCCGTGTGGCATAGATACAAAGAAATTTTCTTTACCATCCTCTTATGCAAAAAAAAATTACCCTGAATCACCCAATAAATTAAAAGTCCTTTTCCCATCCGATCCTGCAAGAAAGATTAAAGACTATAACCTTTTTAAGGCCACATGCATAGAGCTGAAAAATCGAGGCTATAAGATAGAGGAAGTTCATTTGGTTAATATCGATCGGGAGAATGTCCAGCAAATATATTGGGAGTGTGATCTCATGTTGCTCACATCCTTGTCTGAAGGATCTCCAACTGTCATAAAAGAAGCGATTGCGTCTAAATTACCCTTTGTGTCAGTTGATGTTGGGGATGTTAAGAGCTGGGTGAATAAAATAGACTTTGGATACATCGTATCAGAGCGAGAACCCTCAACAGTTGCAGATGGTGTGAATACTCTTCTTGCAAGAATAAATAACAGGGAACTACTGGATAACAGTAAGTGTGTTGATACGTTCGATCTAAAAACGATTGCTAGGCGAATTAAACACCTGTATGAGCAGGTAATTTAATGGATATTGATAGGGGAAAGTCTAATTTATTCAGATTCCTGCAGCACATGGGTGTACCGCCAAAATTGATCACAATAAGCGATTGATTTCTTTGTGAGAAAAATTAGCTCGTACATTTCGTTTTTCGTCCTAAGATAATAATGGATGAATTGATCTTAGATTTCATAGTATTCATATAGTGTCCAAACCAAGAGCTAACTTAATACTTAAGGCTAGTCACTTAGTTTAATACTCTAATTTATAAATAATAGTATTTTTTATAAAAAAAGGGATGTAACTAAAACGCTTTATATTTGCTTTATTGAAACCTTGAAATTGCAACCAAGCTTCATCACTATAATAATTTAATCTAGAATAAATCTTTTTTTTGCCAGCAGGTTTTATTTGCCATAAAAACTCACCTGCATGGGGTTCGAAAAATGTTGAAATACTAGGAACAATAATGACATAAGATTTCGATACTCTTTCTACTTCAGATATTAAATTACACAGCTTTTCGATTGGTTGGATATGTTCAAAAACTCCAATAGATACACAAAGGTCAAAATGATTATCTTCGAATGGAAGGTTTTCTGCATCTAGCTTTAGAAATGTTACATTATTCTGATCTATTTCATAATCTGTAATATCAACACCAGTAATATGTACATCATGACAGTCTTTGAAAAATTGTATAAAATCTTTCCCGTTAGCACAGCCTATCTCTAAAATATTTTTATTCTTAAGCCATGTTTGGTCTAACAATTTTTCTTCAAATATTTTATTAATGAAATCCAACCTTCTCTTTTTTAGAAGAGTAGAATATTTTGTTTTCCAAACAGGGTATATTTTTTTTATAAGAAAGGATCTCATTAGTTCTCCTTGTGCTCACATTACCAGGATGGGATTTGATATAACCAATCTATTATATTCTATACGATCTTTTGTAAAGTGTACGACAAGGAATGAAAGTGTTTGTTAAAACCTGGTAATGTAAATAATCTTGGTTCAGATTGGTTGTGATAAAGGGAAATGTGAAGGATAGTTATTAAATACTCACCTGGCTTGCTTACGAGAACAGTTCCTTCTAACATCCAGCATATTTCATCGAACGATCTTTCCCAAACAGGATTTATGCGGATGAACAATAATCACTCATTGATTTGGAAGATACCTTTGAAATATTGGGGGTTGATTCTTTTGTCCCTCATTCTGCTGGGGCTGTATTTTTATGATGCATTGGCTTTCATGGTTGAGTGGTGGTCACGGGAAGAATATAGCCATGGGCCACTTATCCCGCTGATCACATTATTCTTTATCTGGCAGAAGAAGGGTGAGCTGGAAAAGGTCCCCTTTAATAGTACTTATGTCGGTACGGTTATTCTTGTTGTGTTTCTGTTATTGGGGCTGGTCGGTAATCTGAGTACTATTTTCGTGGTTTCGCAGTATGCCTTTTTGTTCGCCTTATCAGGGCTGGTTTTGTCTGCTGTTGGCTGGCGCGTGTTTTTTCTGATACTGGCGCCACTGGCGATTCTGTTTTTTATGGTGCCATTGCCTAATTTTTTCTATAACAATCTTTCCCAAAAACTCCAGTTGTTATCATCTGCGATCGGCGTGGAGGTGACACGTCTCTTTGGTGTTAGTGTGTACCTTGAAGGTAATGTGATCGACCTTGGGAATTACAAATTGCAGGTGGTGGATGCCTGTAGTGGGTTACGTTATCTGTTTCCGTTGATGAGTTTTGGTTTTATCTGTGCCTATTTGTTTAAGGCTCCATTCTGGCAACGGCTATTGATCTTTTTATCAACCATTCCGATAACGATCCTGATGAACAGTTTTCGTATTGGTGTGATCGGTGTATTGGTGGATCGATGGGGTACTGAACAGGCCGAAGGTTTTTTGCATGATTTCGAAGGTTGGGTGATCTTTATGGCCTGTGTCGGTATTTTGTTTACCGAGATGTGGTTGCTAAATAAGTTGTTTGGAAAAGAGCATCGGCCTTTGCGTGAAGTGTTTGGTCTGGAGTTTCCTGAGCCCACACCCAAAGATGCCGAGTCAAGATCACGTACTATTCCAAAGCCCTTTATTGCATCTGTGATTGTTCTTGTGCTTGCCACGGCTGCATCAATGGGACTGGATAAACGGCAAGAGGTGATTCCTGAGCGTTCTTCATTTGCCTTCTTTCCTGAACGGTTGGGTGAGTGGCAGGGAAAACTCGGCAAGCTGGATGATATCTTTATCGAGGGCCTTGAGGGATTGTCTGATCATGTGATCGGGGATTATGTCGATCCGGAGGGGAATCGGGTCAATTTTTATGCAGCCTATTATGAGTCACAGAGGGCGGGGGGATCAGTACATTCTCCGAAGTCCTGTATCCCGGGCGGGGGATGGGTGATCAAGAAGATTACACAGGTTCCACTGGAGGGTGTGCTTGTGGACGGCAAGCCGGTTATGGCCAATCGTGTGGAGATTGCGAAGGGAGATTACAAACAACTGGTTTATTACTGGTTCCAGCAGCGAGGGCGGTCGATTACCAATGAGTATCTGCTGAAGTGGTTTTTGTTCTGGGATGCCTTGACGAAACACCGCACAGATGGATCACTGGTTCGTCTGACAACAATCATTAATCCAAACGAATCCTGGGAGAATGGTGATGAACGGATCAGGAAGTTTGCCAAGGCGTTGGGTGATCGATTGAAAGATTTTATTCCAGAATAGCTTGTCTGAGACACCTTTTTCGGGACCATGAATCACGATACGACTCCATTAATTGCCTTCGTCATGTCCATGGCGTTAAGTGTATTGGTGATCCCGATCGGGAGGCGATTTGCAGAGCGTCTTGGTATGATTGACGAGCCGGGCGAACGCAAGGTTCATTTGCAGGCCATACCCAGAACAGGTGGTATCGGGATTATTGCCGGAACTCTTCTTGCCCTTTTTACCTTGCTTAATGCAGAGCCTGTTGTTGTTTCATTTTTGGTCGGTGCTTTGATTATTACTGCCTTTGGGGTTTGGGATGATATCAGCCAGATCCGGCCAGGTGTGAAATTCCTTGGCCAGTTCCTGGCCATCACTGTAGTGATTTTCTATGGTGATGTTTGGATCAGACATTTACCTTTTACGGGAATCGATGGTGTCTCGCCCTGGGTTGGGATCCCGTTCACCTATTTTGCGATCATCGGAATGAGCAATGCAGTCAATACTTCTGACGGGCTGGATGGGCTTGCTGGTGGTGAATCGATGCTGAGTTTGATCGTGATTGCATTTCTGGCCTATATCGTAGATGGGATACAGGCAACAGTGATTGCCGCTGCCTGTATTGGCGGTGTATTGGGGTTTTTGCGTTTCAATACTCATCCAGCATTGTTATTTATGGGTGACGCAGGCAGTCAGTTTTTGGGCTTTACCCTGGGGTTTCTGGCGGTCTATCTTACACAGAATGTCCACCCGACATTGAGTCCGGCATTGACGTTGTTTTTTCTGGGATTGCCAGTGATGGATCTGGTTGCGGTCATGATCATGCGTCTTATGAAAGGCAAGAGTCCTTTCCGCGCAGATCGTACGCATATCCATCACCGGTTGATGAACCTTGGCTTTGATCATTATGAAACCGTTGTCATTATCTATTCAGTACAGGCTTTTTTTGTTATCAGTGCCATCTTTTTGCGTTATCAAAGTGATGCCCTGATCATGGTCTTGTATCTGTTTTCTGCCCTTGTGATTTTCGGTTTGTTGTCTCGTGCTGAGAACATCGGATGGAAGGCATCGTTGAGCTCCCCCACATCCTTGACGGTTTCTGTCCGGTTCTTGAGAACACACAAAATTGATATTACCCAATGGGCATTGAGGCTGATTATGGTAATTCTGCCCCTTTATCTGATAGGCAGTTCGATCATTGTCGAAACTGTTCCCAGGGACTTTGGCATGGTGGGAACGATCTTTTTTATCGTGATGTTGCTGGACATGTTTTACTCTCCTCAGAGTAACGGTTTTTCATTGCGGGGCGGGGTTTACATCGCTGCGATTTTCACCATTTATCTTGCCGCCCATTCTGAACGTTTTTCTTACTTTACCTATATCGAGGTGGTTCTGTTTGCCCTGGTTGCACTTTCTATTGCAATTGTTGTGCGTTATGCAACGGACAAGAAATTTCAGACCTCACCTATGGATTATCTAATCGTCTTCGCTGTGGTGGCGATTGCTGTTTTTGGCCGGAGATATCTTCAGATCGAAGATATTGGGATCCTGGTGGTCAAGAGCATTATCATTCTCTACGGTTGTGAAGTACTCCTTACACGCTATGAAAAGCGGATTAATGCAATGAACATTGCCGCACTGGCAACCATGGGTATCCTTGGTTATCGTGGTTTTGTGTCCGGCTTAATCTAGGAACAAACCGGCTTTAGGTTGAGTGCCTTGCGCCTCTTTTCTGCGTACAATTTATTTGATCCTCATCAATAGCGATCCTGCGTACAGATGATACGATACTCACATCCCTGTCGTTTAAGGAGGAGAGTATGTTTCAGCCCATTCCTGTTTTTGATGAAGATATTTTTGCTTTCAGGATCACTGGCAAGATCACGAAGAAGGACTATGAAGCCTTTAAACAAACTCTGATGACGCTGATCCACAAATATGGCCCTCTCTCTTTGTTACTCGATCTCAAAAACATGAGTGGGCTGGAGGCTGGCGTAGTCTGGGAAGATCTCAAATTTGCCAGTCAGCATGACAAGGATTTCAAAAAAATCGCGATCATCGGCGATCGGAAGTGGGAGAAATGGCTGACGGTATTGACCGATGCATTGACCACACCGGAATTACGCTTCTTTGAAGCGGAAGAAACGTCGGAAGCACTGGATTGGTTACGCGGGATCGAGCGTCCTGCAGATGAGCAGGATAAAGACGAGATCACACCTTATCGGCGTATCCTCGTTGCAACTGACTTTTCACCACACTCGGTACGGGCGCTTCAAAGGGCGAAGGAACTGGCAACACGCTATGGCGCCAGTATGACGATTATTCATGTCATTGAGCCACTCATCAATTATGAGAGTGACTATTTCATGATCACTCCACTTGAGAATTATGCGGATACAGAAGAGATCATGTACAAGAATGCGCAGTCCACAATGGAGCAACAGAAGAAAGAACTCGGCCTCGAGGAGGTGAATAGTGAAATCATCTGGGGAACACCCAAAGAGACAATACTGACCTATGCCGAAGCACAACGTGCGGATCTCATTGTCATGGGATCGCATGGCAGGCGTGGTCTCGCCAGATTGATTGGCTCGACGACAAACGGGGTTATCAACCGGGCAAAATGCGAAGTTCTGTCTGTCCCTCTCTGATCGATAGGTGAAGACTTTTGGGGCAAGGGTTTGAATCCTTGCAGTTTGGCCCTATATTGTTGGCAAGAGAACTCAACTGGAACAATAACAATCGATGGAATTCAAAGACTATTATGAAATCATGGGTGTCCCGCGGGACGCAACCCAGGATCAGATCAAGCGTGCTTACCGCAAGTTGGCGAGAAAGTATCATCCGGATGTCAGCAAGGAACCGGATGCCGAAGCGCGTTTCAAAGAAGTGGGGGAAGCCTATGAAGTACTGAAGGACCCGGAGAAACGGGCGGCCTACGATCAGTTGGGTGCCAACTGGAAGGCTGGACAGGATTTTCATCCTCCACCGGGGTGGGATGCTGGCTTTGAACACAGTGGTGCTGGCTTCACCGGTGCCGATGATTCAGATTTCAGTGCCTTCTTTGAAGAACTGTTTGGCCGTGGTGGCGGATTTCATACCGGCCGAGCACAACGTGGTCAACGTGCTGGTGGTGGCTTTCATATGCGTGGTGAGGACCACTACGCCAGAATTCTTATCGACCTTGAGGACAGCTTCAATGGTGCCAAGCGCAGCATCACCCTGCGAGCACCGGAAGTGGATCCGGATGGGCATGTCTATCTGAAGGAAAGAACACTGAATGTCACGATTCCGAAAGGTATCAAGCCAGGGCAACACATCCGCCTGGCGGGACAGGGTAATCCTGGTATTGGTGAAGGCAAGCCGGGTGATCTCTATCTGGAAGTGGAATTCAAGCCCCATCCTATCTATAAGGTCGATGGACGTAATCTGATCATCGACTTGCCCGTTACCCCATGGGAAGCCGCGTTGGGGGCGAAGGTCAAGGTGCCGACGCCAAAAGGCACAGTGGATCTTAAAATTCCTACCGGTTCCAAATCCGGGCAGAAGCTACGACTCAAGGGACGAGGCCTTCCGAGCAAGCCACCAGGCAATCTGATCGCCGTATTGCAAATCGTAGTACCTCCAGCAAAGACAGTGGAGGAACAGGAACTCTGGAGGCAACTCGAAAACAAATATAGAAACTTCAACCCGCGGGCAAAACTGGGAGTATAAAATTACACATGGCTAGCAAAGAAATTTCGACTCAAACCATCGTCAGTATACTGGAAGAGGAAACCCAACTGACACTCCGCGATCTCTGCCGTGCCTGCTCGGTACATGCGGAGCGCATCATCGAGCTGGTGGAAGAAGGGATCCTTGAACCTGCGGGGACCGATATCATCGAGTGGCGTTTTACAGGCACAAGCCTGATCAGAGCACGTACCGCAATCCGGTTACAGCAAGATCTCCACATCAATACCGCCGGCGTCGCTCTCGCACTGGATCTGATGGACGAGATCGAGGAGCTGCGACGTCAGTTGAGTGCACTGACAGGCCACTAACCCCGATCAAAAAGGGTAACGTCCCCTTTTTAGGGCGATGTGTTTATTCGACAATGCGCCAGGTACCATCCGGTTGACGACAGGCCACACCATAGGCCTCTTCTGTTCTGCCTCCGATGGTGACGGTTTGATGGAATTCGCGGCAATAATCCCCTCGTGACGAAGTCCCGTCTCTGGTCGGTGTTACCGTACCAGAGTGACCACTTTCGGGATTATTCCATCGGATTGTTTCACCAAGTGGTGCGCTGTACGCTGAAACAATTGCACGGTTGGCCTTCATTCGATCGAGTTCATCCATCGATCGCCCGATTTCACTACCGATCAAACCGCCGATCAGAACACCGGCACCAGTCGCAGCCAGTTGCCCTTTGCCTGATCCAAACTGAGAACCTAACAATCCACCGAGTGCCGCACCCGTAAGACCTCCAATGGTTTGCTTGGTACCACCGGTAGAAGAGCATGCGGCAAGATTGATTGCTGCAATGAATGTAATAATCAGACTGATATAACGCATGATATCCTCCTTGGAGTCATTGGCTCTAACGATACAACAAACACAAATCCATATCCTGATCTGGATCAGTCAGGTGGGCAGTCTGATTTTTATAATTGAAGCAAGCTCTCTAGTATAGAAAAGGGAAACGTCCCCTTTAGTAAGCAAGCTCTCTTAGAAAAGGGAAACGTCCCCTTTAGTAAGCAAGCTCTCTTAGAAAAGGGAAACGTCCCCTTTAGAGGATATTCAGATGGTGGTCCGTATCAAAATAATCTGGTTTTTTATTTGTATCAGTATTCCATCCCTGGGCATTGAGCAGGTGCTGGCAGAAGATTTCGTTCGCTTACGTGAGGAAATGGTGCAGGAGATCGGGCATGATCTGAGGGAAACCGTGGCACAGACTCATGTCAGTGATTTGTCTGAGCAAGTGAAAAAAGCACTCCTTGCCGTGCCCCGTCATGAATTTGTTCCCGAGAGACTCAAAGACAAAGCCTACGAAAACCGGCCTTTACCCATCGGTTACGGACAAACCATTTCACAGCCGTTTATCGTCGCCTTGATGACAGAATTGCTGAAACTGAAGCCGAATGACAAGGTGCTGGAAATCGGTACGGGATCGGGCTATCAGGCAGCAGTTCTTGCGGAAATTGTGGATCAGGTCTATACCATCGAGATCATCCCCGAACTGGGTGAACACGCCGCAGAAAGGTTTGAGCGGCTCGGCTACGCCAACATCAAAACACGCATTGGCGATGGTTATTACGGATGGGAGGAAGCGGCGCCTTTTGATGCCATCATCGTCACCGCAGCGGCCAGCCACATTCCACCACCACTGGTGCAGCAGTTGAAGCCGGGTGGTCGCATGATCATTCCGGTGGGCAGTCAGTTTATGACCCAGTTTCTGGTATTGGTGGAGAAAGATCAACGTGGCGAGATTGTCGCTGAACAGATTGTCCCGGTTAAATTCGTCCCGCTGACACGAGCGACAGAAAAGTAAGAGCGACTATGACATTCGGGCAGAGAAAACCGGGACTGAAGTTTCTCATCGCCATTGGACTCGTCTCTGGCGCCTCGCTGGGCTATGAGATTCTGCTGATGCGCATCTTTTCCATCATTCAGTGGCATCATTTTGCCTACCTGATGATCAGCCTGGCACTGCTGGGTTTTGGTGTCAGCGGCACCATCATCACGCTGCTGGGCGATCGATTGAGTCGTCATTTTTACCGGGCCTTTCAATTAAACCTTGTTCTCTTCAGCATCAGCTCTCTGGGCTGTTTTCTGATCGCACAACAGGTGCAGTTCAACCCGCTTGAAATACTTTGGGACAAAGGACAATGGATTAATCTTGCCGGGATTTTTTTGTTGCTCATGCTACCGTTTTTCTTTGCCGCCAACGGTATCTGCCTGGCCTTCATGCAATACAAAAGGCATATCAATTCGGTCTATGCTGCCAACCTGTTTGGTTCCGGCATGGGGGCATTGGCCGTTATTCTGCTGTTGCATTGGTTGTTTCCACTGACGCTACTCGGCCTGATCAGTGGACTCGGTTTCCTGGCCGTAGCACTCCTGCAGAAACCTTCAATTTTGACCCTGAAAGGGATGATCGGATTGATTCTTGCTGTGCTGGTTCCAATCTTCGTCATACAGTCAGATTTGCAACTGAAACCACTGGAATACAAGCAGTTGAGTCAGACCATGAAACAGATGGGCGCCAGGGTGATTGCCGAGCGATCGGGCCCACTGGCTCTGATCACGGTGGTCGAAAGTCCCAAAATCCCGTTCCGTTACGCGCCGGGTCTGAGCCTGATGTCACCGGCTTTGCCGCCTGATCAGCTTGGGTTGTTTTTTGATGGTGAGGGTATGACCGCGATCACGCGTTATGACGGCAAGCAGGATTCGATTGCCTATCTGCATGAGATGCCATCGGCCTTGCCTTATGTGCTGCTGGATCAACCCGATGTTCTGATCCTCGGTGCCGGGGGTGGAGCCAGTATTTTGCAGGCCTTATGGCACGGTGCCCGGCAAATCGATGCCGTCGAGTTGAATGACGATCTGGTGGCACTGATGACGGCAGATTTTGCCGACTATTCGGGCCGGATCTACACACATGAAAAGGTCAGCGTTCATGTAGAGGAAGCCCGCGGGTTTATTGAAACCACACAAAATCAGTTTGATTTGATCCAGATGGAGCTGATGGATTCCTTTAATGTCTCTTCCGCCGGTCTTTCAGCCTTGAGCGAAACCTGGCTCTATACGGTGGAATCGTTTCAGACACTCCTTCAACGACTGAAACCCGAAGGCATTCTAGCGATCGGGCGCTGGATCCGTTTGCCGCCACGGGATGGCCCCAGAATGCTGGCCACCGTTATCGAAGCCATGCATCGATCAGGCATTGACGATCCGGCCAGACGACTGGTCTGGATACGCAGTTGGAATCTGGGCGTTCTGCTGATCAGGAACGGTGCATTCTCTGCAGCGGATATCGCGTCGATCAAGGCCTTTTGCATACAGCGTGCTTTTGATTTGGCCTGGTATCCGGGGATCAGTGAAAAAGAGGTCAACCGGTACAATCATCTGGCCGATCCGGTGTTCTATCAGGCCGCCGTTGCACTGCTCGGAGAGGAACGGGATCGCTATATTGAAACCAACAAGTTCAATATCACACCGGTGACGGATGACAAACCCTGGTTCTTTCGTTTCTTCCGCTGGCGTATTCTTCCGGACGTGATGAATAATATCCAGACGGGTGGTTATTCATTGCTCGATCTCGGTTATCTGGTTCTGGTGGCAACCCTGGTTCTGGCGTCTGTTTTCAGTTTTCTGCTGATCCTTCTGCCACTCGTTTTCAAATACAGAAAATGGATGCAACGCTGTCACGAGTCACCCTTGCGGGTAGCACTTTATTTTTCCTGTCTCGGGTTTGCCTTCATGTTCATTGAGATCGCATTCATGCAGCGTTTCAGCCTTTATCTTTCTCATCCGGTCCTTTCTGCCGCGACGATGCTAACGTCCTTTCTGGTCTTTGCCGGTATCGGCAGTCAGTGGGTGGGTCGTGGCCATCATCCGTATGCAAAAAAGCGGATCATGATTTCAGTTTTTGTGATTGTTGCCATTGCGACGCTCTATCTGCTGGTTCTGCCCGTTATCTTTCGTACCAGCATGACGTTTCCGGACACGCTCAGAGTGTTGATTTCAATCCTGTTGATCGCTCCTCTGGCCGTTTTTATGGGTATGCCGTTTCCTGCCGGGATCGCAAGACTCGAGAATGAGTCAGGTGAAAAGGCCTGCAGGATGGTACCGTGGGCCTGGGGTGTCAATGGATGTGCGTCGGTCATCGGGGCCGTACTGGCTACGTTACTGGCGACACATTTTGGCATTTCAGCTGTCATACTAATAGCCATGGCTTTTTATCTTGTGGCATTGGTTCTGATCCCGACGCAGGCAGGCTTTACTGGAGGTGGTGAAAATGATCGAGGCCGTACTGTTTGATCTGAGTGGAGTGCTTTATACCGGTACAGAACCGATCCCGGGTGCTGTCGAATCGATACAGAAACTGAATAAAGCCGGACTCCCGATCCGATACATCACTAACACGACCCGATCGCCCCGTGGAAAGATCCTGAAGCGGCTTCAGTCGATGGGCTTCGCAATCCATGAAGATCAGCTCCTGACCGCCCCGGTTGCGGCCAGACATTATCTGATTGAAAAAGGGTTATCACCTTTCTTGCTGATCCATCCTGATTTGAAAGTCGAGTTTGCCGATCTTGAATCGAACAACAGCAATGCCGTGCTGGTGGGGGATGCGGGTTCGGCATTCACCTATGAACACATGAATCAGGCCTTTCGGCTCCTGGTAGAGGGCGTTCCTCTGATCGCCATGGGTAAAAACCGTTATTTCCGCGAGCAGGATGGACTCAGTCTGGATGCGGGCCCTTTCGTGGTCGCGCTCGAATATGCTGCTGAGACAGAAGCCATTCTGATCGGAAAGCCCAGTCCCGAATTCTTTCGTGCCGCTCTCGAGAGCATCCATGCCAAGGCCGAAAATACGATCATGGTGGGGGATGATGTGGAGGCCGATGTGATTGGTGCACTGGATGCCGGTTTGCAGGGGATTCTTGTCCGCACGGGTAAATACCGATCCGGTGATGAGAAAAAAATCGAGGGCAGGGCGGTTTGTCTTGATGACATCAATACGGTTGTTGAGTGGATTCTTGATCAGAAGACAAACTGAGGGGAACGACACTCAACGCAGGGTAAACACCTCATCCTCGATCTGGCTGATATCCGCTTTGGTCAGATCCTTGTCAAAGGATTTCCAGACAAGTTTTTCACACTCGTCGGTCAACTTGTCTCTGAGCATGCCGAGGAATGCGGGCGCGGCGACCAACACCAGCCGTTCGAACTTCCGCTCGTTTCTTTCCTTCTCGATTTTTTGGGCGATCTCCCGGGCAAAGGCTTCTGCATCCTGTTTTTTGGCATCCGTTTCCTGTTCCATGGAATGTCTGCCACCACCGACCCGATCGAATGAACGGCCAGGTTTGTCCGCGATCAAATCACGTTCGTGAGCACGTGCTTCCGGGTTGACGAGATCCTCCTCTTCCACCAGAAATTTCTTCCCATCTCTGTTCCGCAGAAACCGTGCCCGATATTCATCGGCCACGACAACGAAAGTTTTTTTCATTTTTTTCTCCTGTCACGTTATTTCTAATTTTCGTTGATTTCGCCTTCCTTATCTTGATCCGGATCAATAGTGGGCTCATCCAGATCAACTGGCATGGTTTTATCCTTGTGGTATCGGGTAAGCGGGACGAAGGCAACGGGCAAGATATTCTTTTCCTTGATTTCACCCCCGGGTGTTTTCGTGATCAGCATCAGATTCTGTTGTCCTGAACGTGGGCCAACAGGAATTACCATACGTCCACCGGGTTTCAGTTGATCCAGCAGGGGGTGAGGGATTTCTTCGGCAACGGCGGTCACCATGATCGCGTCATAGGGTGCATGTTCAGGCAGACCGAAATAACCGTCTCCTGTATAAACATGTACATTGTCAAAGCCAAGCCGATGCAGTTTTTTTTGTGCCGACCGGGCTAGAGGTTCGTGGGTTTCTATTGAGTAGACCTCTTGGGCGAGAAGTGACAGGACGGCAGACTGGTAGCCGGAACCCGTGCCGATTTCCAGAACCACATCGTTCTCCTGCAGGTCCAGCAGATCAGTCATCAGGGCGACGATAAACGGTTGCGAAATCGTTTGTCCACATTCAATGGGCAGAGGTGAATCGATATATGCAAGCCGTTGCTGGGTGCGATCCACAAATTCGTGTCGTGGTATCTTGTTCATGGCCTGGATCACACGTCTGGCAGGTTCCTTGCGGCCTGTATAACTGGAAGTAAAACGTGCCTCCTCTTTTATTCGGGCGATCATGGCCTTGCGATCGGTTTCAAAAGTGTTATTCACTCGGGTCATTCTTTCTCCAGCTTTCGATCAGGTTGATGGGAATGGGGAAAACGATGGTGGATGAGCGATCACCGGCAACCTCGGTCAGGGTTTGAAGGTATCGCAACTGTATCGCCTGGGGCTGTTGTGAAAGGACTTTGGCTGCCGCCAGCAGTTTTTCCGAAGCCTGCAATTCCCCTTCGGCATGGATGACTTTTGCCCGCCGTTCACGTTCGGCTTCGGCTTGTCGGGCAATTGCCCGGATCATGCTCTCGTCCAGGTCCACATGCTTGATCTCCACGTTGGCCACCTTTATCCCCCAGGCATCGGTCTGCGAGTCGAGAATGCCCTGGATGTCGGCATTGAGCTTGTCTCGCTCCGCCAGCATTTCGTCAAGTTCATGCTGGCCCAGCACCGAGCGCAGAGTGGTTTGTGCCAACTGGCTGGTGGCGTCGAAGAAGTTTTCTACCTGGATGATGGCTTTTTGCGGATCGATGACACGGAAGTAGACCACGGCATTGACCTTGACCGAGACATTGTCTTTGGAGATCACATCCTGAGTGGGAACGTCCATGACGATGGTGCGAAGGTCCACCCGAACCATTTGCTGAATGAAGGGGATAATGATGATGAATCCTGGCCCCTTGACCTTATAGAAACGGCCAAGCAGGAAAACCACGCCACGTTCATATTCACGCAGGATCCGTATGGCACTGAACAGCAGGGCCAGCGTCAGAAAAACGATGATTGCCATAAATTGTAGAGTCATGTTTGTACCTCACTTTCTTCCGGATGGACGATCAGCGTCAACCCGTCAATTGCCTGCACCTTCAGTCTCTCACCCTGTTGGACTGGCCGATCAGAACGGGCGTTCCAGATCTCACTGTGAATCCTGACCCGGCCTTCTCGTTCGAAGTCTTCCAATGCAGTCGCCATCGCACCGAGCATCTCTTCCTTTCCGGCAACCACCGGATTCTTTCTTGCCTTGAATACCAGTCCCAGTGTGAGAATAAAGAGCAGGGCCGTGATCACGGTAAAACCGGCGATCAGTCCCATGTCGATGCCGTATCCAGGTACTCCTGTGTCGATCAGGATCACGGAGCCGATCACAAAGGATGCAACACCTCCCAACCCCAGCACACCAAAGCTCGGAGCAAAGGCCTCTGCTGTCATCAGTGCAATACCGAAGATGATTAGCGCAAACCCCGCATAATTGATAGGAAGGACCTGGAAAGCGAACAGGGCGAGGAGCAGACAGATGGCACCGACCGTCCCGGGCAAAACGGCCCCTGGGTTGGAGAACTCAAAGATCAGGCCATAGATCCCGATCAACATTAAGATGTAGGCGATATTGGGGTTGGTGATGACTTCCAACAAACGGTTTCGCCAGTCGGGTTCTATTTCCTGCGTGAGCAGCCCGGACGTATGCAGTGTTTTCTGCATGCCGAGAATATCCACCCTACGACCGTCCAGCTGTTGAAACAGATCGGCTTCATCTCTTGCAATGATGTCGATCACGCCTTTTTTCAGTGCTTCTTCGGCAGAAAGACTTGCAGCTGAACGGACAGCCTGTTCTGCCCAGTCTGCATTGCGACCGCGCATTTCTGCCAGCCCTCGGATATAGGCGACCGCATCATTGATCATCTTTCTGTTCATGGGATCCTCTATCTGGGGGTGCTGAGTTTTTTTTTCAACTTTTCCACCGCTTCCATCATCTACATCAGGTTTGTCCGTAAGTGGATTGTCTTTCCCGAGTCTGCCTGGAGACATCTGGATGGGAGTCGCCGCTCCCAAATTGGTTGCAGGAGCCATTGCAGCAATATGGCTGGCATAGAGAATATAGGTGCCTGCACTTGCAGCACGTGAACCACCTGGAGCAACGTAGGTAATAACCGGAACAGGTGAGGCGATGATCTTTTTTATGATTTCACGCATGGAGAGATCGAGACCACCGGGTGTATCCATACGGATCAGGATCAGTTCTGTCGTTGCTGGATCAGCCTTTTTGAGCGAGCGGGTGATGTAGTCTGCTGTCGCCGGCCCAATGATACCTTCGATCTGCAACATGAGGGCCATGTGAGGGGGGTGTGAGGTGATATTATCCTGCTGGACAGGATCCTTGGCCAGCGCCGGCATCGCAAGCGTGAGGTACATCGTCAACAGTACAGAAAAAATTCGCATCTTGATCACACGACTCCTGATTGAGAAAACAATGCCCGCAACTTTCCAATTCTTTCAATAGGTTTAGACAGCCTCCTCTCCTTTTGGTTGTCGTTGCTTGAATTTAGCAACAATGCACCTATATTGGGTTGATATAAATCACGAAAAGGATACAAACTTCATGAATAACTCTCTGCAAATAGTTTGTCCCCATTGCAATACCATTAATCGTGTACCACAGGAAAAACTGGGTGATAACGGTAAATGCGGGAAATGTAAACAACCCCTTTTCACTGGGACTCCCATTGAACTTAATGGCAACAATTTCCAGCGCCATGCAGTAAAGAATGATATCCCATTGGTCGTCGATTTCTGGGCTGAATGGTGTGGACCCTGCAAGGCCTTTGCTCCGGTTTTTGCACAAGCAGCAAAGGAACTGGAACCTTTTATTCGTTTCGGAAAACTGAATACAGAAATGGAACAGCCGATCGCCGCCCAGTATCAGATACGCAGTATTCCGACGCTGATGGTGATCAAGCATGGCAAGGAGATAGCGCGTCAGGCAGGTGCCATGTCTCTGCATCAGTTCAAGACCTGGCTGAAACCCTGGTTGCCGTGAGTTACAGGAGGGAGATTAACCCGTGTCGATGGAGAGGATTCAATTCTCGGTACGGTATGATAAGGTATAGGTTCATTTCACGGGCAGGGGGATAAATGGTCGCAAGCCACACTCTGGTATCTTTACACCCAACCCTGGATTGCAGTCATTGCCGTCTGCATTCGATCTGTGTGGCCGGAAACATGACCGAGGAAGAGACAGCGGTACTGACACAGGCTGTCGTCCATATCAACCCGTTGAAACAGGGGGAGTTTTTGTTTCACCAGGGCGATCCCTTTGAATCCCTCTATATCGTTCGATCCGGATCTGTAAAATGTGTCATGACGGATGCCGATGGTATGGAACAGATCGTCGGTTTCAATTTCCCTGGTGATCTGTTGGGGCTTGATGCCATTGGTGAACGCTGCCATACCACTTCGGTGATTGCGCTGCAGCACTCCTCCTTTTGCAAATTGTCCTGGGATGACTTCAATATACTCAGTCAGAAATGTTCGCATTTTCATATCCAAAGTCTTTCAATCTTCAGCCGTGAACTGATCCACATCCATGAAATGGTGATGGCCATGGGCCAGAAAGGGGTAGAACAGAAGCTGGCGATTTTTCTCCTTGCCATTTCACAACGTATGAAAGAGCGTGGTTTCTCGGAAAGGGAATTTATTCTCAGTATGTCGCGCAGTGATATCGCAAATTTTCTCGGCATAGCCCCGGAAACAGTCAGCCGTGAATTCACCCAACTGCAGAAGGAAGGTGTTATCCAGGTGGATCGGCGCCGCGTCCAGATAGAATCGTTGGAAAATCTTCGGGCCATCGCTGGCTGATTCAGAACCTTAGGAACAATTCTTGAATATGCTATTCTTATAACATTATAAGGAGAGCACATTATGGATACTGCAGTCAAAAACCTTGAAAAGACGTTTCCGGAGACTGTCAATCTGGATCCTTACGGGATTTTTTCTTCCAGTTTGGCAATCCAGCGTGCCTGGATGAATCATCCAAAAGAGCTGTCGGAACAACTCACCAAATTGGCCCTCGAGTTCTGGTCTCTGGAGGAGTGGCAGACGCTGACAGGTTTTGGGTCTCATGGTGATCTTTTCGAACCGGTTACGTATGACGAGCGGTTCCAATACCGTTTCTGGGAAGAAAACCCGTGGTACGACACCCTCAAGGAGGGGTATTTGCTCTACACCCGCTGGTTGGAGGATGCCATCTACGCAACACCGGGTGTGGAAGAGAAAACCCGCCGCAAGGCAGCATTTTGGGCCCGGCAGATGCTCAATGCCATGGCGCCAACCAATTTCTATCCGACCAACCCGGAAGCCATCGTTCGTTCACTGGAAACCAAAGGTATCAGTCTCATCGACGGGTTCAAGAACTTCCTGATGGATCTTGAACGCGGCACCATCAGTATGGTTCGGGAAGATGCCTTCGAGGTCGGAAAGGATCTGGCAACCACTCCCGGTGCGGTGGTCTTCCGAAACGAGATGCTGGAAGTGATCCAATATGCCCCGACCACAGACAAGGTTCATGAAATACCGATTGTCATCGTCTCCCCATGGATCAACAAATACTATATTCTTGATCTCAAGGAACAGAAGAGCATGGTGAAGTATCTGGTCGATCAAGGTTTTACGGTTTTCATCACCAGCTGGAAGAACCCGGGTTCCGACATGCGTGATGTGACTCTTGATGATTATATGCTGCGGGGAGTGCTGGAAGCCGTCAACGTGGCGAGAGACATTTGTGAAGTTCCACAGGTCCATCTTACCGGATACTGCATCGGGGGCACCATCGTCAGTGCATTGATGGCATGGCTCAATCATCCCGATCAGGGCGAGGGCAATCCGGTCGCACACTGGACCTTGCTGGCCTCACTTGTGGACTTTTCTGAACCGGGCTGTATCGATGTCTTTATCGATGAGAACGCGATCCGTGCGGTGGAAAAATTGATGGAAGAGAAAGGCTATCTCGATGGACAGGACATGGCTATGTCCTTTCGTATGTTGCGATCGAATAGTCTGATCTGGCACTACTATGTTCATAACTATCTGATGGGTGAGGAACCTGAGGCCTTTGATGTCCTGTTTTGGAACATGGATACGACCCGAATGCCGGAAGCCATGCACCGGTTTTATCTGCGCGAGTTGTATTTGAAAAACAAACTGGTACAACCGAATGCCCTGACACTGGGCGGCCGCCCTATTGATTTGACCCGGATTACCCAGCCACTCTACGCTGTGGGTACAGAGCAGGATCACATTGTGCCCTGGAAAGAGTCTTTCAAGACCAAGGATATCGTGAAAGGACCGGTACGCTACGTATTGGCGACTTCGGGGCATATTCTTGGTATTGTCAGTCCACCTGTTGATCCTCCAAAACGCCGATACTGGGTCTCCGATGTAGAGAAGGGGATTTCACCGGATCACTGGCTGGAGCAGACAGAAAAAATACCTGGCTCCTGGTGGAAAGACTGGGTCAGCTGGCTCTCTCCACAGGCTGGTGCTAAACGCAAACCGCCCACACTGGGTGGTCAGCGATATCAACCGCTTGCTGATGCGCCTGGGACATATGTGCTGGAAAAGTAAGAATTAACCCGGCAAGGGATCATTGAAACCATCGTTCTTGTGAATTACGGACCAGCGGCGTGGTGTCGGTCATTCTTCCAGGTTTGCCCATGGATACCTCCTTGTGCCACCTTATTGCTCCGTTGATACCGTGTTTCCTACCCAATAAAACCCTGATCATGAGATCAGGGTTTCTATATCTGCATTTCAGGCAGCAGATTGTTTAGCCTCTGCAGAAGCTGTTTTCCGGGAACGTGGAGCTGCTTTTTTTGTAGTGGCTTCAGGTTTTTCAACAGGAACCAGATGAGAGACAAACTCATTTTGGGCATCCAGCGTTTTTTCTGCGGCGTTTTCCCAGGCCTTGAAGACGTTATTGACGGCCTTGCTCCATTCTGCCACAGGATTCATCATTGATTGGGCCATCGGATTCCATTGCATCATGTTCTGGCTGGGCGCCTGTCTTTCAAACTCTCTTGCCAAAGAGAACCAAGTTTCCAACAGTTCTTCCTGTGATTTGATACCCGCGTCGAGCATTTCCTTTATTGAGCCGAAATACTGGTCGATGATCTCTGATTCTGCTAATTCTGGATTAGCAGTTTTCAACATATTATGGGTAAATTTTTCCTGTGTTTGCAGCATCTCTGTCATTACCTGCTGTGTGATCTCCAGCGGTCGGCGACAGGCTTCTTCCCATTCAGAACGTGCAGAGGTTTTTTTGCCCTGCATGAAATTGTCCCAGAATTGTCGTTGAAGGTTTGTCCATGCGCCTATCATTTCCTCGAGTTCGGTCTTTGTGGTCATAATGCCCCTCCGGTTGTTGCAGTTGAGTCATTCATTCATATGATTTCAGTCAGGTGACTGGATCACAACCAAAACCAGGTTTGTCGTGAGATGATGAGATTGATCGCCATGATCGGGTTATTGGCACCTGTGAAATATTGGGGTAACCGTTTGGAGTTTCCTGGATTTCACAGGGTTGTGTTGAACTCTGCCAATGTTCATACATCCCTGTGTCATGTTATTACCCCACCAATCTTTGATTACGGGTTAGTACTATAAAACCTGATTTCACGTTGAAGTGTATATCAGAATATTCCTTCTCTTTCTGATATAGATCAGAAAGAGAGTTGCTGAAGCGAGATCTTCCGCTTCAGGACAGGCGATGGCGGAAGGACCATCCTGCAGCAGCCAATGTCACCACTGCAATCAGCGTCATGGGAAAATACTGGTCGAGCAGCAGGGCATAGGAGTCACCTTCCAGGAAAACACTGCGAAGAATAATCAAAAAATAACGCAGTGGATTTAGGTAGGTCAGATACTGAATGATCTCCGGCATATTGGCAATAGGGGTTGCGAAGCCAGAAAGAATAACCGAAGGGACCAGGAAGAGGAACGCACCAAGAATACCTTGCTGCTGGGTGAGGGCGATTGAAGAAATCATCAGTCCGACTCCGGTTGCCGATAACAGGAACAGAAACATGCCGATATAGAGCGCCCCCAGATTTCCCCGCAAGGGAACTTCGAACCAGTAGATAGCCATCAGCAGGATAAAGCTGCCCTCGATCAGCCCTATCAGGATTCCCGGAACAGACTTGCCAATAAGGATTTCTACTGGTCGTAACGGCGTGACCAGTAATTGATCAAACGTTCCGGCTTCCCGCTCTCGGGCAACGGACAAACCTGTCACGATGGTGGTAATGACCAGTGAGAGGAGCCCAACGATTCCAGGGACAATAAACCAGCGAGAAACGAGGTTCTCATTGAACCAGGAACGGATCGCCAAAGAGGCTGGTGGTCCGGTCAAACCATTCCGCTCAAACCATTCGATATTGAAATCCGTGACGATGGTGCGTAAATAACCTAAGGCCAACAGAGCAGTATTGGAGTTTCTGCCATCGATGATTGCCTGAACCTGCGCTGATTTTCCTTTCTCTATTTCGCTACCGAACCGTGATCCGATATGAAGAACGATCAATGCTTCCTTGTTATTGATTGCAACTTCGATCTGGCCATCGTGATCGAGAGGATCAATCAATTCAAAGTGTGGAGACCCTCTGAGCCGGGCGACCAATGCTCTGGAGAGCTGGCTGTGATCTTCATCGTAAATGGCAACGGGAATATGATTCAGATCAAAGGTTGCGGCATAACCAAAAACCAGTAATTGAGCGATCGGAGGGCCAATGAGAATGACCCGACTCTGCTTGTCCTTGAGAATAGCCAGTAATTCCTTAATGGCCAATGCCAGAATATGTCGTAGTGTGATCATCTATATCAGTCGCTTGTGTGCTTTTTTCTTTATGATGCCAAAGAAAACGAACATCATGATCAGCAATGCGGCACAGTTGCTTAAAATGATTGGCCAGATATCACCAGCCAGAAAGATTGTCTGCAGAATGGCAACGAAATACCGTGCCGGGATAATATGAGTAATGAACTGGATGGGTTCTGGCATGGCGCTGATTTGGAAAATGAAGCCGGATAGAATAAAGGCAGGGAGAAAGGTCGTGATAATTGCGATCTGGCCGGCAACGAACTGGTTCTTTGCAACTGTCGAGATCAGCAACCCCATACCGAGTGCGACCATCATGAACAGTGCAGAGGCTGCAGTAAGTGCCAGAAATGAACCGCGCAGAGGGACATCAAACAGCCAGACTGCCATGGCTACGCTCAGAAACATCCCTCCCATACCAAGAATGAAATAGGGAATCAGCTTCCCGAGGAGGATCTCACTAATGCGAATGGGGGTCACCATCAGGGCTTCCATGGTGCCTCTCTCCCATTCACGGGCAACGACCATTGATGTCAGCAAGGCACCTATCAAGGTCATGATGACGGCAATCAGACCTGGTACGAGGAAATAGCGACTGTTGACGGCAGCATTGAACCAGATCCGGGGTTCGATCATGACTGGAGTCTTTAGATCATGCCCTTGGTCGCGGGAAAAGCTCGATAGCCAGGTCTGCCAGACACCTTGAATATACCCCACCGAAATACGTGCCTGATTGGCATTGACACCGTTGACGTAGACACCAATCGGCGCAGTTTTCCGGGATAAGAGACGGTCGCTGAAGTCGTTACGTAACCAGACGATCCCATCCACTTTATGTTCCATCAAGGCTATTTCTGCATCCTGAACAGTATGGTATAGAACGGGAATAAAATATTCGGAATGCTGAAAGGCGCCTATGAGGCCTGCTGTGTTTGTATCCGGTTGTTCAACCACAGTGGCCAGCCTGATGTGTTTTGCGTCCAGAGAGACACCATAGCCAAACAGCAGTAGGAGAATGACCGGCATGATAAAGGCGATCGCAATGCTGGAGGGATCACGCAGGATCTGGAGACTTTCTTTTCTGATCAGCCCCTTCAGGCGCATACGTTTTCGCAAAGAGCGATTCATGCGGCCTGACCCTCTGTGTTCTTGCCATATTCAATAAGAGTAATAAAGACATCTTCCATGGTGGGATCCGGCAGATCAGGTCTCTGTATGCTGGATTTCAGTTCAGCAGGTGACCCTTCGGCGAGAACCTTCCCCTCGGACATGATGATGAGACGATCACAATAGTTTGCTTCATCCATGAAATGTGTCGTGACAAGCACTGTTACTCCCGATTCGGCCAGTGTATTGATCCGCAGCCAGAACTCTCTCCTTGCGAGGGGATCCACCCCTGAGGTGGGTTCATCAAGGAAAAGGATCTCGGGTTCGTGCATGAGCGAAGCGGCCATAGCCAGCCTTTGTTTGAAACCCAGTGGCAAATCACCGGCGATCGTGTCTCTGTAGGGGGCAAGTTCAAAGGTAGAAAGTGCCCAGCCGATTCGCGTCTTTTTCCTTTTCCTGGCCAGGCCATAGGCACTGGCAAAAAACCGAAGATTCTGTTCGACGGACAGGTTGGCATAGAGTGAGAAACGCTGCGCCATATAGCCTATCTTGCCCCGTGCTTCGGCTGAAGCAGTACGTAGATCGTGACCTGCGGTACGTACTGTACCAGTTGTTACTGGCAGTAACCCACAGAGCATTCGAAAGGTGGTGGATTTACCTGCCCCATTCGCTCCGAGCAGGCCAAAGATCTCGCCTCTTTTTACTTGAAAGCTGACATCATTGACAGCAATAAAATCGCCGAACTTTCGCTTCAGATTTTTTACTTCTATGACAACTTCGCTTGCTTCTTGTCGGGATATGTTTTTTTGTTGAAGAGGGGCAAGATCATAGGGGACCCTGGTTTTCTTTTCAGTTCCCAGTGTAGCAATGAAGGCATCTTCAAAGATTGGTTCTGCAGGCTCAATCTTCAGATTGGAATCATCAGGAAAATAGGCAACAAGATCTGGCATGCCCTCTGTTTCGGTTACAACACGCACCTTTTCTCCTTCGATAATGGCATCGGTAATTCCTGGAATCGAGTTAAGCCGGATTGACAACGAACGTTTGTTGATTGCGGGTGCCGAGATATGGAAAACCCGACCTTTAAGAGGTTGGCTGAATGATCGAGGTGCTCCTTGGCCGAGCCGTTTCCCCTGGTGCATGAGGATGATCTCATCACATCGTTCGGCCTCGTCCAGGTAGGCCGTACTCAGCAGCACACTCATTCCTTCGTCTTGGACTTGCCGGTAGATGATTGACCAGAGTTCACGCCGGGAGACAGGGTCGACACCCACCGTCGGTTCATCGAGAATCAACAGCCGGGGTGGGTGGATCAGAGTACACGCCAGTCCGAGTTTCTGTTTCATCCCTCCTGACAATTTACCCGAGAGGCGGTTTGTAAAAGGAGCAAGTCCAGTCATGTGCATTAGTTCTTGATACCGCTCTGTCCGATCCTTATCGCTGACACCTTGTAGATCGGCATACAGATCCAGATTTTCCTGAACCGTCAAATCCTCATACAGTCCAAACCGTTGAGGCATGTAACCCACAGATGATTGGACACGCAGCGGATTTTGAACGGCATCGATACCGAGAACCATGATTCTTCCCTGATCCGGTAATAACAAACCAGTGGCGAGCCGCATCAGGGTGGTCTTTCCTGCTCCATCAGGACCAATCAGACCGGTGACCTTTCCGTAATCTATCTTCAGACTCATGTCGTCAACGGCCACAACAGTCCTGTTACCTGATGAAAAGGTTTTACTGACACTCTCCAGCTCGAGAGCGTTGGATGTTTTCACTTAATGTGACTCCGTTTCCTTGCAGGGTGGTTGGTCATTCGTCCAAGATTCCATGCTCTGGTTGAGCGGGATCTGGACAGTTGCGGGCATTCCCAGCCGTAATTCATTGTCAGGATTGCAGACAAAAATCCGGGCCTGATACACCAGCCTCGTGCGCAATTCCGGTGTCTGTACATTTTTGGGTGTAAATTCAGCCGTGGGTGATATAAAACCAACCCAGCCCTGATATTCCTTTTCGGGAAAACTGTCTGTGAAGATACTGGCCCGGGCACCGAGTTTGACTTTTCCCAGGCTGGGTTCGGGGATATAGGCCCTGACCCAAAGCGGGTCATTCAGTGCCAGGGTATACACCGGTTGTTGTGGTGAAGCCATATCGCCGGGTTCGAGTAATCTTTCTCTGATGATTCCATCGGCAGGTGCATAGAGATCGGCATCCTTTAGTTGTTTTATGGCAAGAACCCGTTGTGCATCCAGGCTTTGTAACTTTGCCTGTGCGGCAGCAATATCCTCTTTGCGCGGTCCTTCCCTGACAAGTGCGAGCGTCTCTTGGGCAACCTTCAAACGGGCCTGTGCAGAAGATACTGCCGACAGTGCATCATCCAGTTTCTGTTGCGATGCAAGGTTTTTGCTATGAAGTGATTTCAGGCGTTTGTAGGTTCGTCGGGCTTCATAAAGGAGTGTCTCGGCTTCCTTGACCTTCGCCTCTGCTTGTCTGATTTCCTGGGGACGGCTGCCCGCTTCCAGTTTTGCCACTGTCTGTTTCTGCGCTTCCAGAAGCGCTTTAACCTTGTCGACATTGGCCTCAAAAGCCGTTTTATCGAGGGAAGCCAGACGTTGCCCCTTTTTGACGGCATCCCCTTCCCAGAAGAGCATCTGATCAATGCGTTCGACTGCAAGAAATGCCAGATCGACCTCTCTTATATCTATATTTCCATAAATGACGAGCCTGTCGGATTCCTTGGCGGGTTTCTGTTGTTGTAGCCACCACCAGCCAACACCTGCAATAACAGCCAGAAGCACGACCCATCGAAAAATAATTTTTAAAGATTTCATTGTGGTTTATCTCAATAGGATCGATATATGGATCCAAGCTGCAAATAACAGGTTTGTAACCCTTGCTGAAGGGCTCTAAGGTGTTATGAAGCCGAACTTATTGATTCAGTTTTTCAAGTATCTGTTCAAGCAGAGCTTTTCGATCTTTCAGACGCTGTTTGAAATCATGTTGATCTGTATCAGCTATTTCATAGCTGAGATCGGATATCTTACTCTCCAGGATTTCAGCGAGAATTTCTTTTTCTTGTTGCTCCAAGGGTAACTGGATCATAGTAAGCTCCTTTGATTCTAGAAATGAAATCTTGGTTATCATAACAATACGGAATTTAAAGATCATGATCTGGAACAATTTATCGATACTTTCACTTGCAGGCATAGGTGTTTTGTATGCACTGTGGTGTGCTTGGTCTGTATTAAAAATTCCGGTGGAAGATAAGGCTTTGTTGGTACCTGCTTCAGCCATCCAGGCCGGTGCCGGAGCGTTTATCCGAACACAATATCTGACGGTGTTAATCATTGGAGTATTGATTTTTATCGTTCTGTGGCGAGTCCCCCAGTTTGGATTATTGACAGCGATCGGGTTTGCCATTGGGGGATTCTTTTCAGCACTATCAGGTATTATTGGCATGAATGTTTCGGTTCGGGCCAATGTACGTACCGCTATCGCCGCCGGGCATGGTCTGTCTACTGCGTTCAAAACATCGCTGACAGCCGGTTCGGTGACTGGTTTTTTGGTTGGATCACTGGTTCTCCTCAGTGTCAGTGGATTCTATCTGTTGTTGATCAAACTCAGTGGAGGCCAACAACCTGAGATGATGCCCATGATTGGTCTCGGTTTTGGAGCTTCCCTGATCAGTATTTTTTCCCGACTCGGGGGTGGCATTTTCACCAAGGCCGCAGATGTGGGTGCGGATCTGGCAGGAAAGATAGAACAGGGGATCCCTGAGGATGATGCACGAAACCCTGCGGTTATTGCGGACAATGTGGGTGATAATGTGGGCGACTGTGCGGGCATGGCTGCCGATGTCTTTGAAAGCTATGTGGTCACATTGATCGCAACGATGTTGGTCGCAGGATCGGTTGATCCGGACAAACCCGCCCTGATGTATCTTCCATTGGCACTTGGAAGCGTGGCCATTCTTTGCGGAATGATCGGTATGCAGTTCATCCGTTTGCCGAGAAATAACAGCATTCTGACTGCTCTGACTTTTGGTGTCTTCATGAGTGTGATTCTGACTATGGCTGGAAATTATTTTCTTTGCCAGAAAATGATGAGTGATGTGGATCTGCTAACGGGCCAACAGGCTTTCCTGTTAACAGTCATCGGTCTGATCGTTGCGCTTGCCCTCATTTTCACAACGGATTATTTTACCTCGAGCCGATTTAGACCTGTATTGCGTATCGTACAGGCTTCAAAATCCGGACATGCTACCAATATCATTACCGGCCTTGCAGTAGGTTTGAGGGCGACAACGGTTCCGACCCTGATCATTGTCACCGGCATTCTCGTTTCGTATGGCATAGGGGGAATATATGGTATTGCCATTTCTACCTGTGCGATGCTGGCATTGACACCGGTGATCATTTCCATTGATGCTTATGGTCCCGTCACAGACAATGCGGGCGGGATTGTGGAAATGGCCGGACGACCGGATTCGATCAGATGTGTGACCGATCAGCTGGATGCAGCAGGTAATACAACCAAGGCGGTAACAAAGACGTTTGCCATCGGCTCAGCGGCACTGGCTGCGTTGGTGTTGTTCGCGGTTTACAATATGGAGTTTGTAAAACGTTCGACTCACCTTATTTTTACTCTGGACAATGCCTATACCTTGTCGGGGATCTTTATTGGTTCTCTGGTTCCTTTTCTATTCAGTGGTTTTGCTCTGGAGGCCGTAGGGGGTGCAGCCGCCAAGATTGTTCAAGAGGTGAGGCGGCAATTTCAGGAGCACCCCGGAATCCTGAGTGGGGAAGAAAGTCCCGATTATGAAGAGGCTGTCAGGATGCTGACCCTGGCCTCCATTAAAGGGATGCTAACTCCTGCCTTGTTTACCGTGATAATCCCCTTGTTGATTGCTCTCCTCTGGCAACCTTTTTCGATGCCTGGTAGTGGTGCCCAGATTATGGGTGGGGTACTGATTGGAGCCATTGCCAGCGGTCTGTTGATGGCTCTGTCCATGACGATCGGGGGGGCTGCCTGGGATAATGCAAAAAAGTATATTGAGGCAGGCCACGAAGGTGGTAAGGGCTCCGCAGCCCATCATGCCGCAATCACCGGGGATACGGTTGGCGATCCCTACAAGGATACAGCAGGACCCGCAATCAATCCGATGCTCAAGGTGCTTAATATACTCGCAGTTTTATTGGTGCCTTTTCTTGTCTGAACATCGCTTCAGAACATATGATGGCCACCATTGATTGAGAAGTTGGCCCCAGTGATATATCCGGCCGCATCATCGGTGAGAAAAACGACCGTTCTGGAGATGTCTTCTGGAACACCAAAGTGGCCAACGGGTATCTCTTCCATGATTTTATTTCGGATCTCTTCCGGTACTGCCATGACCATTTGAGTTGCAATATACCCTGGAGAAATTGTATTGACGAGGACTCCTTTTCTGGCACCTTCCCGTGCAAGCGCCTTGGTGAATCCATGTAGCCCCGCCTTTGCAGCACTGTAGTTGGCTTGACCGAATTGGCCTTTTTGTCCGTTGATTGAGGAGATGTTTACGATGCGTCCCCACTGGCGTTCCAGCATACCGGGGAAGACCTGCTTCGTCATATTGAAGGCGCCTGTCAGATCGACATTGATGACAGCGTCCCAATCCTCGAGAGTCATCTTTTTCATGGTTCGATCACGCGTAATACCTGCATTGTTGACCAGGATATCCACAGGGCCGATATCTTTCTCAACCTTTCCAATCATCTCCCTGCAGCTTTCGTAATCTGCGACATCAGCTTCATAGATTGCGATATCGAATCCTTCTCTCCGGCGTTCTTCCTGCCATTCGTGGGCCTTTTCTTCATTGACCTTGCGGTATGTGGAAACCACACGCCGGCCTTGTTTTGTGAGATCCCGGCACATAGCGGTTCCAAGGCCACCAATACCACCTGTGACAACGGCTACTCTACTCATCATCGATTCTCCTGATGTAATCCAATAGACTCTCCATAGATGGTGGTGGAAACAGATAAATCAAGTGCATGTATCGTGGATCCTCATTCAGAGAGAGTAAATCCTGTATTATGCAGACATGGTTGTGAATCACTGAGATGAATGAAATGACTGCAAGCGCTGGGCGTCTTACATTAGTACGTCATGGTGAATCGATCTGGAATCGGCAGAACCGTTTTACCGGATGGGTGGATGTTTCCCTGAGCAAACAGGGAATGAAAGAGGCCGTCAGAATGGGTAAACAACTGTGCGATTATCGTTATGATGTCGCATTTTCCTCAACTCTGTTACGGGCTCAGGATACGCTTTACGAGATCCTTAAACACAATTGCCATTGCGATCAATACATGCGGGTTCATGAATTGAGCAGAGAGTGGTATGAACATTTCGTATCCTCAGGAGAAGATCGCACGGAATTGAAAATTTATATCTCCGAGAAACTAAATGAGCGGTATTATGGCGATTTGCAGGGTTTGAACAAGGATGAGATAAAAAAGCAGTATGGTGTAGAGCAGGTCCATGTCTGGCGTCGGAGTTATTCGGTTGCTCCTCCGGGAGGGGAAAGTCTTGCCGATACGGCAAAACGAGTCCTTCCGTATTATAAAACGTACATCGTTCCCTGGCTGGAAAAGGGCCGATCGGTTCTGGTCTCGGCACATGGGAACTCGCTGCGTGCACTGATCATGTATCTAGAAAAGATGACGCCAGATGAAATAGAAAATTTTGAAATTCCAACAGGCACCCCTTATATATATATTTTCGATCGTCGGCTGGAAATACGTGAGAAGAAGGTTTTATGAGTGATACTATGGTCAAGGGAAAACCCATTGGTTTCTGGTCGGCGGTAGCCATGGGCATTGGAGCCATGGTTGGAGCGGGGATCTTCGCACTGCTGGGTGAGGCTGGGGCTATTTCTGGAAGCGCGGTGTATATTTCCTTTATCATCGGTGGAATTATCGCACTGTCAAGCGCCTATTCATTGGGAAAGCTTGGAGCACGCTATCCTGCAGCAGGAGGTATCGTTGAATATCTGGTACAAGCTTATGGCAGCGGTTTTTTTACCGGTGTAACCAGTTTGATCCTGTATGGTGCTGCTGTTGTTTCTCTCAGCCTCATTGCAAAGGCCTTTGGTAATTATGCGGTCACCTTTCTGCCTGATGGACATGCGCCCTGGTGGCACCACGTCTTTTCAGTCGCCATTGTACTTTTTTTCGTCATCGTCAATTTGAATGGAGCACGAAATGTTGCGTTTTGGGAGCGAATAACAGTTATCTTCAAGTTTCTAGCGTTAGCAGGCCTTGCGATTGCAGGTATTGTTTATTTGAATCCAGAATTATTGTCTCCTTCGTTATATCCTCCGGTTAAGGATATCTTTTTCTCTCTATCGATTACCTTTTTTGCCTATGAGGGCTTCAGAGTCATTACCAATTCAGCAGAGGATATGCCGGATCCAGGGAAAACATTACCTCGTGCGATGATCACTTCCGTTTTACTGGTCATGCTCTTGTATGTAGGGGTTTCCTTTGCCGTGTTTGGAAACCTGCCGGTAGAAACCGTGATTGCTACCAAAGATTATGCACTGGCACAGGCGGCCAAGCCCATTTTTGGGCAGATTGGGTTCACAGTTGTTGCCCTGGCCGCGTTGGTGTCGACGGCTTCTTCAATCAATGCAAATCTTTATGCTGTGACGAATGTGACTTACCAACTCGCGAAGGATGGTGAATTACCAGAGGTCTTTGGTGCTCCGATCAGGCACAGTAGGGAAGGGCTTGTGATCAGTGGTATTTTGATAATTATCATGATGCTTTTATTCAATCTGGCAGAGATAGCCCTAACAGGCTCCGTTCTCATATTGACTGTACATACGATCACCCATTTTGGTCATTTGAAATTAATCAAGGAGACCAATGCATCACGTCCAATGATTGTAACGGCCATTATTATGAGTCTGACCGCTGTAGTCCTGGCCTTAATCTATGAGAGTCAGAAATCAGACAATGTCTTATTGATGATGGCCGGATTTATCGTGATTGCAGCCATGATTGAGTTTCTCTTGCAGAAACTTACCAATCGGGAAATCTTGCCACGAATGCCAACCATCAAACAATAATAATGAAAAGAAGAATAAAAAAGGCGATAAAGGGAGATGGTGATGAGTTCTGAACCGATCATCATTTTCCTTTTTATCGTCGCTTCCGGTGTTGCATTTGCTGCTGGCAGATGGAACCTGCCCTACACCGTAGCACTGGTGGTTGTTGGCTTGATTCTTGGCAGTATGGAAATTTTTCAGGCACCGGAGTTAACACATGATTTGCTGTTCCTGGTCTTTTTACCGGGACTGATCTTTGAAGCAGCTTATCATATAAAATTTGATGAACTTTGGCGTGATCGAGCACCTATACTGAGTCTTGCAATCCCGGGAGTTGTTGTTTCTATCGTCCTCACGGCACTCTTGTTACTTATGATCAGCTCGGGTATGAGCCTGATGCCGGCGCAAATACTCCCACCGATTGAATGGCCGTTGGCATTGATCTTTGGAGCAGCTATCGCAGCAACGGATCCTGTCGCAGTCGTCTCCATTTTCAGAAATCTTGGTGCACCTCCTCGCCTCAATCTGTTGATTGAGGGTGAAAGCCTCCTGAATGACGGAACAGCAATCGTGTTTTTTGGTTTGATGCTTTCAATTTTAGTCGGCAGTGGGTTCTCGACTGATCACATCGTGATAGAGTTTGTTATGGTGGTTGGTGGAGGGCTGCTCATTGGGGGTATTGTTGGTACCTTGATCTCACTGGCGCTTCGTCAGATCGATGATCCTATGATCGAAATCATGCTGACGACAGTAGCGGCTTATGGTTCCTTTCTAGTGGCTGATCAGATTGCGTTTTCAGGTGTGATCAGTACAGTAGTTGCAGGATTGGTATGTGGAAACTATGGTGCAAAAGTCGGCATGTCTCCCTCAACACGAATAGCCGTACATGCATTCTGGGAATACTTGGCATTCATGTTGAATTCATTGATCTTTCTATTGATCGGTCTTGAAGTCAAAATTGATTCTCTTTATGAAATATGGCCAGTGATTTTTCTTGCATATCTGGCCGTTACCATTTCCCGTTTCATCATTGTCTACGCCGTGTCTTATCTGTTGTCATTTACCAAAGCAAGTATTCCAACACCGTGGATCGCGATTCTCAGTTGGGGTGGGCTCAGGGGTGCACTTTCCATGGTGCTTGTTCTCAGTTTACCTTTTGATCTTCCTAATCGGACCCTTGTCATTAATATGGTGTTCGGTGTGGTTCTTCTCTCGATTCTGTTTCAGGGAATGAGTATTTCCTGGCTTGGCAGGAAGCTGGGGATCCTCGGTGTAAAAAGGACATTGGCAGATTATGAAAAGCATCGAGTAGAGATTCAGCTGAGCCACCGGGTACTGGAAGAGCTGAAACATCTGGAAAAGATGCATTTGTATGATAAGACAGCCGTGGACAGACTAATCCATTACTATACAAATCGCTTCGAATCAGCAAAATCAGAACTCCACAATCTCTCGATTGATAGAGAGTTACGTTCCCAGGAAGACCTAATGCAATTATCCAGACGCCTGTTGCTTTGCGAACGATCCCATCTTCTTGAGTTACGTCAGAGTGGACGAATCAGTATGCAGGTTGCCGAAGAACTGCTTGCAGATATTGATGCGCGCCTGCTGGATCTCGAGTCGGGAGAGTTGTTTGTGGAGAAAGAAACATTGTCTTCAGAAGATGAACAAGCGGCTACGACCGAGCTTGATGAAAATGTCGTTCCCAACGGAACCAGGAGTTAATCTCGGTTCATCCCTCTACAAAAATAGATTGTAAAATGAGCAGAAATGGCAAAGAAGTGTTGACATTAAAAGAAGTCATTTCTATGGGCGTTGGCGGTATGGTGGGTGGTGGCATCTTTTCAGTATTGGGGTTGGCCATCGTTCAGGCCGGGCATGCAGCTCCTATAGCGTTTGCGATTGGTGGTGTGATTGCAATGTTGACAGGGCTATCTTATGCACATCTTGGTGTCCATTTTCGATCCAACGGAGGAAGTTTCACCTTTCTTGAACATGCTTTCAAGAATCAACACGTTGCTGGAATAGGCGGCTGGTTGTTATTGATCGGTTATGTTGGAACAATGGCTCTTTATTCCTATACCTTCGGCGCTTATGGTGCTGCGATGTTGGGTGGTGATAACGAGACAAACCCAAACATGCACCACCTGCTGGAAACCTTGATCATGTTGATCTTTCTCAGTATCAATCTTTATGGTGTCCGTGCGAGTGGACGAAGTGAACTTCTCTTGGTAACCACGAAGGTGCTGATCCTGTTTCTTTTCGGGATTATTGGCCTGTTCAATGCCAACCCTGACCATTTTTTGCCCGTTTTCAACCAGGGTTATCTCGGTGTATTGATGGGGGCTGCACTTATTTTCGTTGCCTATGAAGGTTTTGAGCTTATCCCCAATGCAGTCAATGAAATGGAAAATCCGGGGCGAAACCTGAAACGGGGTATCATCTGGTCTGTGGCAATCACGACCATGATCTATGTCTTGGTATCCCTTGTTGCAGTTGGAAATCTTACTGCAGATGAAGTACAGAAATATAAGGAATATGTTTTGGCGGTTGCGGCACAGCCCATGTTGGGTCAGGCTGGTTTTTTATTGATCGGACTGGCAGCACTCCTGTCAACAGCTTCTGCTATCAATGCGACATTGTTTGGTACGGCAAGACTTGGATCGGTCATGTCCAAAGAGGGCACATTGCCCAGGGCATTCAGCTCCTTCAGCCGAACATCTCATGTACCCTGGGTGAGTCTGATTGTGATCACGTTTGTCACACTGCTGTTTGTCAATTTTGCCAATCTCACCGTCATCTCATCCTTCGCAAGTTCTACATTCCTTCTGATTTTTGCGGCGATCAATCTTTCCGCATGGAAACTTCGCCGAACATTGGGAGAGGCCGGTTTTACGAGTACGGTATTGTTTCCACTTATGGGGCTGATCATGTCACTGATTTCCTGGGTGACCTTATTTATGTTTCTTTGGAGGCATTCGATTGAGAGTGTGATCTGGATTTTATCTGTCTATCTTGCAACGGTTTTTGGGGAACTTCTGATCAACACTTATCACCAGAAGCGATCTGAAGGTTGATTATGTGGTGGTTCACAAAGTTCCGTACCTATCGAATCCTGAAGAAGCATGGGATTCCCGATCCCGAATGGCATGAGGCAACTTTAAGACTTCCTCTTGTAGAGGTGTTGTCTGCGGCAGAAAAAGCGAGGCTGCGCGTACTGACCACCTTGTTTATTTATGAGAAATCTTTCAGTGGGGTCCAAGGTCTCGAGCTGAATTTGAAAATGAAGATCATCATCGCTTCCCAGGCGTGTCTCGAGATACTTGAATTAGGCATGGGTTCGTTCGATGGCTGGCATGAAATAGTCGTTTATCCAGGTGCATTCAGGGTGGAACGGAAGACCATGGATGAACAAAGACTTGTTGTTCACGATGAGCGTAAATCACTGAGTGGTGAGGCCTGGATCCGCGGTCCTGTGATCCTTTCATGGGATGATGTTAAACGTGACAGTTATACCTTGCACTCGGGACGTCATGTCGTACTGCATGAGTTTGCGCATAAACTGGATATGCTCAATGGGAGGGCTAATGGCATGCCTCCATTACACCCGGATATGCCAATCAAGGAATGGACCCGTTCCCTAAGCGAAGCCTATGAACATCTGCAAAAGCGTACTCAGAATCACCAGAGTGGAATCAATCCTTATGCCGTGGAAAACCCGGCAGAATTCTTTGCTGTGATGTGTGAATACTTTTTCACAGCACCACAGGTCCTGACTACTGAATACCCACATGTGTATGATCAACTAAAGCACTATTTTCGGCAGGATCCTCTGGCCCGGTATTCTCAGCAGGGCTAGTGTATTCGCTTGTACAGCTCAGCCCTCAGCCTCCTGGATGATCTCGTCGACTTCCTCTCCACTGAGGACCTCCTGAGATTCCAGTTTTTTGGCCAGTGCTTCGAGGACATTTCTTTTCGATTGCATAATCTCGCAGGCACGCCGGTAGCCTTCGTCAATGAGCGCTTTGACCTCATCATCGATCAGGCGAGCTGTCGCCTCACTGTAATTACGTTCTTCCTGGCTGGCAACACCAAGAAAAGCCAGTTGTTCCTGTTTGCCGAAAGTTACGGCGCCCAGTTTTTTGCTCATGCCCATTTTCTTCACCATTTGCCGAGCAATCTCAGACGCACGTTCAAGATCATTGGCCGCACCACTGGAAACATCGCCAAAGACAACTTCTTCTGCAACACGCCCGCCCATGAGGATAGCAATCTGATCTTTCAGTTCCTGTTCTGTTTGCAGGAATTTTTCGTGTACCGGTAGTTGAAGGGTATAACCAAGCGCAGCGACACCATGAGGAATAATGGATACCTTGTGCACAGGTTCAGCTGTCGGAACATTTTTTGCGACCAGGGTATGCCCTGATTCGTGATAGGCGACCCGGTGTTTCTCTTCCTGGGTGATGCCGGTATGTTTCTTTTCCGGTCCCGCGATGACGCGATCGATAGCCTCCTCGAAATCTTCCATAGTGATTTGATCATGGTTCTTCCGAACGGCTCGGATGGCGGCTTCATTACAGATGTTGGCCAGATCGGCTCCTACGAAACCAGGGGTGCGTTTTGCAATCACCTCAAGGTCCACATCAGGGGCGAGTTTCATTTTTCGAGTATGGATTTTGAGGATTTCCACACGGCCCTTGAGGTCGGGTTTGTCTACCACGATCTGGCGGTCGAATCGGCCAGCCCTGAGGAGCGCCTTGTCGAGAATTTCTGGTCGGTTGGTGGCGGCCATAACGACGACACCGGAGGAGGTATCGAAGCCGTCCATTTCCGTGAGTAATTGGTTTAGCGTCTGCTCACGTTCATCATGTCCACCCATACTCGGGCCGACACCACGTGCACCACCGATGGCATCCAGTTCATCAATGAAGATGATACAGGGTGCTTTCTGGCGCGCCTGGTTGAACAGTTCACGCACTCTTGCTGCACCAACACCAACGAACAGCTCAATGAATTCCGAGCCACTGATATTGAAGAAGGGGACGTGTGACTCACCAGCGACTGCCCTGGCAAGCAGGGTCTTGCCCGTACCGGGAGGCCCCATCAACAATACGCCCTTCGGCATGTGACCTCCAAGCTTTGAAATCTCTTGGGGGTTTTTAAGAAAGTTGATGACTTCACGCAGTTCTTCTTTTGCCTCATCAGCTCCTGCAACATCATCAAATGTAACCTTGAGATCTTCTTCGGCATGGATGCGGACCTTATTGCCGATATTGAGAAAACTTTGTCCCATCCCCCCCATGCGCCGGGCAAACCATGCCCAGAGGAGAAACAGCAGACCGAATGGGATTATCCAATTGAGTAGAAGATCCCTGAACCAGTTATCTTCATAGACAACAGTGAACTTGACATCATGCTCAAGCAAATCCTTGGCAACTTCGTTATTCTGCGGAACCAGGGTAACGAATTGTCTGGGTTTCCCAGTTGCAGGATCGATCTCTTTCAGGGATCCACGGATAAACCGATCACTCACAATGGCTTCCGTCACCTCGCCCTTCTCCAGATAGTTCTGAAACTCACTGTAGGGAATGGTGACCTTGGCCATTTGCAGGCTTGGCCATATCCACATGGACAAAATGATAAATAGAATATAGAGCCATAGGATGTTTTTCGGTTCTTTCCAGAAAGGATTGGGTTTATCCGCATGATCGGGTTTGTTAATCTCGATCTCAGGCTCTTTGGGATCTCGTTTGAAGTTAGCTTTTGCCATGGGTCACCTGATTATTGTTATGATCTGCCTGGATATATGGTTCC
>Ga0256841_1000532_pt1 | contig 38807 bp, 34 predicted proteins | sample 356308metaG_FD_185971 | JGI IMG/M metagenome (GOLD analysis project Ga0256841, IMG submission 185971) | Hydrothermal vent microbial communities from Mid Atlantic Ridge, Atlantic Ocean - 356-308 | ecosystem: Environmental > Aquatic > Marine > Hydrothermal vents | place: Atlantic Ocean: Mid...
GAAGATCCCCCCCTCCCGCTCTCCGCAGACCTGGCCGACTTCCTCCAAGATTCCTGGACACATCTGGGACCCCAAGAAAAGGCCCTCCTCGAAGCGGCCGCCGTCCTTGGTCTCGAATTCGATCCCGAAAACTTGGGAAAGCTCTTGGGACTTCCACTTTTGGATACCCTCCGCAGCCTGGCTCCCCTCCATCCGGCCTGGATCCTCTCCAGCGCCCGACGCATCCGTTTCCGCCGCCTGTCCGAGAGACGCTGGATCCTTCACAACATTCCGCCCGAGCGCCGCATCTTGCTCCACAAAAAAGCCGCCGCACTTTGCGAAGAGACCGATGCCCCTCCCTCCAGGATCGGTCTCCATTGGTCTCGAGCGGGGCTCCACGACAAGGCCATCCCCTTCCTGTTGCAAGGTGCACGCGAAGCACTGCGCTCCGGACGACACCATCGAGCGCGTCGCCTCCTCCGACGTTGCTTGCTCCACCTCGATGCCTTACCGCGGATCCCCCTCCATGCGCAGCAACGCCTGGAGGCTGAACTTCTCCTGGCCGAAGTCGCCCTCGAAGAGGACAGGCTCCAACAGGCAGACGCCTTGCTTCGCCGCGCACAGTCCAGAGCCCGCATCCTCGGTGCAGGTCCCGAAGAACAGCAGCTCCTTCTCCTCCGAGGAAAGATCGCCTTCGAACATGGGCACTTGGGGCAAGCCCTCGTTTTCTTCCAACGCAGCCTCGAAGGAGAAAGCGACGACCCAGGGTTTGCAGCCGAAGCCCTGCGCTTTGAGGCCCAGATTCTCAGTCTCCAAGGACAGATAAAAACCGCCCTGAGCCTCCTCGGCAAAGCCCACGATCTCCTTCCCCTTCATGGCGAACGCCAAAGCCTCCGCTTTGCGCGAGTCTCCCGGGAGTTGGCAAAACTTGAGGGAACGCGCTTTCGAACGGAGATGGCCGAGGTACACCGCCGCGAGGCCCGCAAGCTTTTTGAGCTTTTCGGCTCAAGGCTCGATCTGCAACGCCTCGACCTCGACCACGCCCACCTCCTCCTCGAGCTGGGGCGAAGGGAAGAGGCTCTCCCTCTCATCCAAGAGATCCTGGCGAACCCGGGAAGCCCTTATCTGCGGAGGAGGGCTGCCTTTGAGCAAGCTCTTCTCCACTTTTACCGAGGAGCCTTTGTGCTCGCGGAAAAACTGGCATCCCAAGAAAGGGAGAAAACAGAAAGCGTCCAAAATCAACTTCTGCGAGAACTTCAAATCATCCAGCTCGAATCCCAATTTCGCACTGGGGGCGTCACCCTCTCCCAAGCCGAAGTCCTTGCCCGTGATGCCGAAAAAGATGGCTTCCCTCATACAAGCATCCTTGCCCAACGTTTCCTGGCCCAAGTTCTTGTCCAGTTGGGTTCCCCAGAGACCGCTCTGGACATTCTCGACCAGGCCAGAGCGCTTCTCCGCCCCCTCAGCCTCGACCCCACCATGGAGCTGGGCATCGCTCTTGTGCGTTCCAAAGCCTACGCCAAAATGCAACACCCCCAAGAGGCAAAGCGTTGGCGACGCCTGGGACGACGCCACCTCGAACGCCTCGCAGCCAACCTCCCCCCTGGGCAGCGGCGGGCATTTCTTCAGGGGACACCCATTCGTCGAGCCCTTCTCCGTTAGCCCGTGGGGATGCAGGAAGAGTTCGCAAGCATGCAAAGACAACCCTTCCCCGCGGCCGCAAAGATCCCGCCCTTGTCCCTTCCGAGCCTTGTCTTAAACAAAGCTATGATGGAAAGCTCCCTGATTCTCCCCTGTGCCCATTGCGGGCAGTTAAACCGAGTCCCTTCCGCCAAGCTGGGGAACCGGCCCGTCTGCGCCACCTGCCACCAAGCTCTTACCGGGGGAAAGCCGGCGGAGCTTGACCCCGAACGATTCCAGAAACTCATCCAACGCAGTGATCTCCCCGTCATCATTGACTTTTGGGCCCCATGGTGCGGCCCCTGCAAAATGATGGCTCCGGAATTTGCCAAGGCCGCTGCATCCTTGGCGGGCAAGGCCATCTTGGCCAAGCTCAATACCCAGGACTATCCCCAAGCAGCCGCCCAATTTGGGATCTCGGGGATCCCGACGATGATCCTCTTCCACAAGGGGAGGGAAGCTGCACGCAAATCCGGAGCCATGCAAGCGCCTCAAATCCTGGCCTGGATTCAATCCGAAAGCTCCAAGGCCTAGCGCATTTCCCTGGAGCCTCGGTTTAGAGCTGGGTCTTGACCAAGGTCACTAAAAGGAGGGTCGTCGCATTGTGCATGGCATGCAGACCTACGGGTTCCCAGATGCTCCCCGATTGTTCCCGAAGCCAGGCGAGCATGAGGGCAAGATACCCAAGAGGGATGACAAATTTCCAACCCCCATGGGGAAAGGAAAAGGCCAGAGCCGTGATCAGGGCTGCCGGCCAAAATGACAGCTTGCCGCGCAGCCAGGAAAAGAGGCTTCCCCGGAAAAGAAGCTCCTCGGCCAGAGGAGCCGTGACACAGGTCGTGATCCACAGAAGAACCATTCCATAGGGGGGGATTCCGGACTTGAGGAAGAATTGGAGAACCTCTTGCTTGGGTGGGCCGAGGCCTAGGGCTTTGAGCCCTAAACTATAAAGGAAGGCGAGTGTCCACCAACTGAATCCCATGGGGAGGTACCAGAGCATGCCTTTGAGGATCCCCTTCAGGGGGGACGGCACTTGGGTCCAACCGAGGGCCTTTTGACTCCCTGTTCCACCATGGAACCTGCGGAGCCAAAGAATGCTGAAGGCAAGAAAAAGATGCACGGGGATCTGGAGAGCGGCCAACTGCCAGGGGTGCTTGGAGGCATCATTCCCTGCAAAAAGCCATCGAGAGAGATTGGCTGCAATGAAGGAAAGAAGGAAAAACAGGAAGAAGGCCATTAGGACTTCGAAGCCTGTGACCCCGGAACGAAGGGACTCCGGATCGGAAAGCGACTCGACCGCAGGGAAGGCCTTAGGTTTCTCGTCTTTCATTCGCCGGGAAGCCCCTCCATGGGGGAAGAGGCGGTGGCGTAGGGCTTACAGGGGATCCGGCCCGATAGATAGGCGTCCCGACCCGCCTCGCAGGCGAGCTTCATGGCCCTGGCCATGCGAACGGGATCCTTGGCCCCGGCAATCCCCGTGTTGAGGAGCACTCCGTCTGCTCCCAATTCCATGGCCCTTGAAACATGAGAAGCGGTCCCCACTCCTGCGTCAATCAGAACAGGAACCTCGATACTCTCCAGGATGAAGGAGAGATAGAGAGGATTCAAAAGACCCTGGCCGGAGCCGATGGGCGAGCCGGCGGGCATGACGGCAGCGACCCCAACATCCTGGAGACGCTTGGCGAAAATGGGATCGTCGGATGTGTAAGCGAGGACGGTAAAGCCCTCCTCCACCAAAGTTTCAGCCGCTTCCAGCGTCCCCACCACATCGGGAAGGAGGGTTTTTTTGTCCCCTAGGACTTCGAGCTTGACAAGGTTCGAAAAGCCCAGCTCACGACCCATCCGTGCGGCGCGCACGGCCTCCTCGGCCGTGAAACATCCAGCCGTGTTGGGCAAGAGGGTGTATCGATCTTTGTCCAAGGAATCCAAAAGACTCTTTCCTTTGGGTGCGTCGAGATCGAGGCGGCGCACCGCCACCGTCACACATTCGGTTCCCGAAGCCAGAAGTGCATCCCGCATCAATTCATAGCTCGCGTATTTCCCGGTCCCAACCAAAAGACGGGAGCTGAAGCTGTGGTCCCCGATCCGTAAGGGTCGGTCCACTGGGTTTTTCGGATCTCGGTAGTTCATGCTCATCTCATCCTCCCCCCACAAGGGTCACGATCTCCAACTCATCCCCCTCTTGGAGGAGCACATCCTTATAGCGCTCCCTGGGGACAATCTCGCGGTTTCTCTCCACAGCAACTCCTCGACCAGGCACAACGCCAAGACCCTCGAGCAAGGCGAGGAGGGTCTTTCCCTCCTCCACCATCCTCTCTTTTCCGTTTACTCGAATCCTCATGATCTCATTTCACCAAGGTCACCAAAGGAAACTGCCTGTCCATCTTGTAGCATGAAACCTGGATGAATCCACCGATGAACAAAGAAGAAGCAAGGTTCCTGGCCCGCCTGGTCCATGGTGGCTTTCTCCCCGAGGAGGGTTTGCGTGAAGCGCTCCGTGAGCGAAGGGGGAATGAAAACGGTCAGGAGAGTCTCTCCTCCCTCCTGGCCCGCAAGGGACTCATGGAGGAAAAAGAGGTCCAACGCCTCTGGGACAACGCTGTGGGCGAGCGCCCCAGGCTTCGGCGTTATGAGCTTGGCCCCCTCCTGGGGGAAGGAAAACAGGCCCGGATTTTTGAGGCCAAGGACCGCCAGGACGGAAAAAACTACGCCCTCAAGATCCTCCGGGAAGAGCAGGCAAGGGATCCGATCAAAAGAGCGCGTTTTCTCGAAGAAGGACGCACCCTCTGTAACTTGTCCTGCGAAGGCCTTGTGGGGGCCCACCGCTTGGCGCGGGATCAGGGGACTTATTTCCTGGTCCTGGACCTGCTCCAGGGCCGCGACCTGCTCGAAGAGTTGCGCGAACGGGGGCGCCTCCCCGAAGAAGAGGCCTTGGCCATTGTCCATTCGGTCGGACGGAGCCTCTGTGCCCTGCGAGGAGAGGGCCTCATCCACCGGGATATCAAACCCAGCAACATTCATTTGCTGCAGGAGGGAGGCACGGTCCTTCTCGATCTCGGCTTCGCCGTCCAGGAAGGCAGCCTCGAGGACAGCGAAACCACGGTAGGCACCATCGCCTACATCGCCCCGGAACAGGCCGAAGGGCGCGGAGATCTGGATGGACGGGCTGACATCTACGCCCTAGGAGCCACCCTCTACCATCTGGTAGTCGGGGAGCCGCCCTTTCAGGGAGAGGACGACCAAGAACTCTTGCTCCGGCAGATCCAACAGCCCTTGGACTCCTCCAAGATCCGTGCACTGGACCTGTCCCCGAGGCTGCATTACTTCATCGAGAAGATGATGGCCAAGGACAGGGAGATTCGATATCCGGGCCCGGAGGCCCTGGTTCAAGACCTTCAGGAAAAGGCAGGCCCTTTTGCCGCGCCTCGCCCCCTGATGCCAGGAAGCACCAAGGCCAAGAACCTCAGCGCCCACAGGAGGCGACGAAAAAAAAGGCGGAGACGCTGAGATGGAAGACGATTTCCCGGAAAACCCTCTTCAAGGCTTCTCCTTCTCCTGCCGACGGAGCGGAAACTGCTGCGCTCAGCCCGGTGGGCGCGTCCGTTTGGAGGCCAAGCTGCTGCCCAAGATTGCGGCACACCTAGGCCTCAAGGTGGAAGGGCTCCTGTCCCTCTATCTGGTCCAGGGACCCGATGGAGACTTTCTCGCCAAGGAAGCTCAAGGCGGTGCCTGTCCCTTCCTGGCATCCAAGGACGGCAAAGCCTCCTGTAAAATCTATCCCTTTCGCCCCGAGCACTGCCGCAGCTTTCCTTTTCGTGAAGATGTGCTCAAGGACTCTCGAGTGCTCGCATCGGTTCTCCGATTTTGCCCCGGTCTCCGCCCCTGCGCCCAAGATAACCCACCCCCCGAAGACTCAAGATCCCAAGACTCCTCCCCAGAAAACCCGGAAGAGAATTCATGGGAACTCCCCTGAGATCGATCTCTCGGGGCGCCTCCTCCCCACAACCCAAGTCTCTTCCCCTTTCAGCCGAAAACATCCCCTATGGGGAAAGGGAAAACGCGTTCTTGTGGGTCCAAAGCCTTCCTTGCGATCATCCTTGCAGGCATCGGACCCTTTTTACAACCAGTTCAAGGCCAAAGCTCCCGGGTCGCCCAACTAGGGTCCCAAGCGCACAGGGCGATCGCACTGAAGAAATATGCCCTGGCCAAGGTCTTGCTCTCCGAAGGCCTCAGACTGGCCCCCCAGAGCAAAGACCTTCGCGAGGCGATGACCGAAGTCTGCCTCCAGTTAGGGCTCAGCTTCCATAACGCCGGTAAGGTGCGGCGGGCCTATGACCAGTTTCGGCAGGCGACCCTTTGGGGCCCCAAGGACACCCGCACCTGGCTCGCCCTGGCTGAAGTCTCAAAATCTATGGGCAACTTCAGGCAGGCAGAATCTTCTTGGAAACGCTGCCTCACAGTCAACCCCAATGAATTCGATGCCCTCTACTCCCTGGGAAAGCTCTACTACGAGCGCCGCAGCTACAACAAGGCGGCCATCTTTTTAGGCCGAGCCAAGCAGGTGAATCCCAAGGATCCCCGCCCCAAACGTCTCCTCGAGAAAACGGGACAGGATCGGGGGATTGAACGCTTCTTCAGCCTCAAACAGAGCAGCCACTTCTCTTTCCATTTTCGTGAAACAAATGGAGGGGGAGATCGAAGAGCCAAGAACATTCTTAAATACCTGGAACAGGCCTATGGTGAACTTGTGCAATTTTTCGGCCTGGACCCTCAAAAAAACATGGTGGTGATGGCTTACGACACAAACGAATTTGCCATGCTCAAACATCCGGCCAACTGGACCGTTGCTTACTATGATGGAAAAATCCGTGTTCCCATCGACGCATGGACAAAGAACAAAAAAGACGCATCCAAAGTTTTAAAGCATGAGCTGACCCATGCATTCTTGGATGTCTTCGTTGAGGATGCTAGCCCCTGGCTACACGAGGGCCTTGCCCAGCTCAACGAGGAGCGACCCCTGGAACCAAACCTTGCTATTTTACAACAGACAGGGATCTTTGGTCCCAAACAGCTCCGTTCCTCCTTTGTTCAGATCCAGGACGAAAACACGGTCAAGGTTTTGTATGCGGAGAGCTTGGTCCTCCTCCATTTCCTCCAGCGCCGGAGAGGCATCAATGGGATCCGTAACCTGGTCCGAAGCTTAAAAAAGGGAAAACAACCCATCGATCAAAGAGAAGATTTCGCCCTTAAAAAGATCTATGGTAAGGACCTCGCTGGCCTCCTGGATGAAATGCGAAAGGTTTACAAAATCCCGGTTCCCAGTAAACCTGGCAAATAGCGCGCCGAGATCCTTTTGCATTCGGCTCCACCTGGAAAGGGGCATGGAAGTCGACATTTTGTCCCGTCCCCTTTTTTCCTTCTGTTTTTCCCAAGGAGGCTCGCTATTTTTCGGTCCCTGGGAATTCAACAAACTTTAGGAGAAACCACATGACCCACGTTGTCACCGAACGCTGCGTCGATTGCCGTTATACGGATTGCGCCACTGTTTGCCCGGTTGAATGCTTCTACGAAACCACAGATCCGGCCATGCTGGTCATCAATCCCGATGAATGCATTGATTGTGAACTCTGCGTTCCCGAATGCCCCATCAACGCGATATGGCCCGAAGAAGAACTCCCCGAGGAGTACTCTGACTGGCTCGAAAAAAATGCGGAGCTTTGGGAGCAAGGTGAACAGATCTCGGATAAGAAAGAGCCCTTGGAGGGAGCCCTGACTCTCGAGGAAATCCAAGAAAGAGAAAAAGAAAAGGGCTGGGACATCGAGGAACCATCTAAAGCGATGTGATCATCGACCCCTTTGAGCTCGTCTCTTTTGCGTTTGTTTGCGGACTTTCGTTCGTAGACCTCCATTTTGGGATTCAAGAGAGACTCCTTGAGCCAGGGCAAGCAGATGGATGACGTCCCTCGGGGTTTAGGGGAATTGGAGCCTTCCCTTGACGATCCCTCTTTTTACCTCAACCGCGAACTCAGCCAGCTCGAGTTTGTCCGCCGTGTCCTCGCCTTAGCAAAGGACACGGCCGTTCCTCTACTTGAGCGTCTCCGCTATTTATGCATCACAAGCGCGGTTCTGGATGAGTTCTTCGAGATCCGGGTCGCGGGGCTCAAGCAACGTGAGCTTCACCACAGCGTACACTCAGGACCCGATAATCTGAGTCCGACGCAGACTCTGGAGAGGATCCACCAAAAAGCTCACAACTTGGTCGATTCCCAGTATCAGAGCCTTAATCACGACATCCTTCCTGCCCTCGCCGAAGAAGGGATCCGCTTTCTGCGACGTGACGAATGGGACAAGACCCAAAAAGAGTTCGTCGACCAACTCTTCCACAACGAGATCCTTCCCCTTCTCTCCCCTCTGGGCCTCGACCCGTCTCATCCCTTTCCCAGGGTTCAAAACAAGAGCCTCAATTTCATTGTTCCCCTCGAAGGCCCCGATGCCTTCGGTCGGGACCATGGGATTGCTGTGGTCCAGGCTCCCCGGGCTCTTCCCCGGATTATCCCTTTCCCAGCGGAGGTTGCCGGAGGTCCTTATGACTATATGTTTTTGACCTCCATCATCCACGCCCATGTGGGGGATCTCTTTCCGGGAATGGAGGTCAAGGGCTGCTACCAGTTTCGACTTACCCGCAATTCGGATCTCTTCGTGGACGAGGAGGAAGTCGATGATCTCCTTCATGCCCTGGAGGGGGAACTGCGCTCCCGCCACTTCGGAGATGCTGTGCGCCTGGAAGTCGCCGAGAATTGCCCGGATACGATCACATCCTACCTTCAGCACCAGTTTGGTCTGAAACCTGATGACATTTACAAGGTTGACGGCCCGGTCAATCTACATCGCCTCATGTCAGTTCCCGATCTGGTCGCGAGGCCGGACCTCAAATTCCGGGCCTTTACCCCGGAAGTCCCTGAGGAGATTTTGGGTATCCACGACATCTTTGATCTGCTTCGCAAAAAGGATCTTCTCTTCCACCACCCCTTTCAATCCTTTGCTCCTGTGGTGGAGTTTCTCAAGAAGGCAGCCGAAGATCCCAATGTCCTCGCGATCAAGATGACCCTCTACCGGACTGGATCCGACTCGGCCCTCATCGATGCCTTGGAGACCGCCGCTCTTGCCGGAAAAGAGGTCACGGTGGTCATCGAGTTGATGGCCCGCTTTGACGAACGGGCGAATATTGACCTCGCCACGAGGCTGCAGGACGCAGGAGCCTATGTCGCTTACGGGGTCGTGGGCTACAAAACGCACGCCAAGATGGCCCTTGTGTTACGCAGGGACAGCGATGGACTCCGCAACTACGTTCACTTGGGGACCGGCAATTACCACCAGAGAACCGCCCGCCTTTATACCGACTTCGGATTGATGACCTCCGATCCAAGCATGACCGAAGATGTTCGGCGGCTTTTCCTCCTCCTCACGGGATTGGGAACCCCGCAAAAGATGGAACGTATTGTCCCAGCCCCCTTCGACCTCCAAAAAGGACTCCTGGCGTGGATCGAAACCGAAATTAAAAACCATGAGGCCGGCCTTCCCGCAAGGATCCAGGCCAAAATGAATTCACTCACCGACCCCAAGATGATCAAGGCCCTCTACAAAGCTTCCCAAGCAGGAGTTCCGATCGACCTCATTGTCCGGGGAACCTGTCGCCTGAAACCCGGCATCCCCGGAGTCTCCGAAACGATCCAGGTCCGCTCCATCCTCGGGCGGTTTTTAGAGCACACGCGAGCCTTTGTTTTTGAAAACGGTGGAGAGCCCCTGGTCTTTCTCTCCAGTGCCGACTGGATGGAACGAAACCTCTACCGGCGGGTGGAGACCTGCTTCCCTGTCCTTGACCCCAAGCTGAAGGCACGGGTACGGGCGGAGGCCATTGATTGCTACTTGAAAGATAACCTTTGGGCCTGGGTTCTTGGGCCGGATGGCCATTATGAGCGCATCCAACCCGAAAAGGGGAGCCCTCCCCTCAGTGCCCAGGAGAGCTTGTTAGCCCGATTTGGAGCAGAAAAGCCATGACTCATTCGAGGCAAGACTGCATTCATCCAAGGGACAGTGCCGAAACACGATCATTGATTTCATTTGCCTTTTTATTTCGTACGAGCCGGGATTCCAACCAGGCCCGCAACATTCTCAACCCTTTTGGGTGGTGCCATGAACACTGAAGAAGCCATCGACAAAGTCTATCAATCCGTTCTCAAGAGAGATCCAGGACAGCCCGAATTCCATCAAGCTGTCTACGAGATTCTCCAATCGTTAAAACTGCTTTTGGAACGGGAAGAAGATTACCTCGACATCCTCCCCCGGATTGTCGAACCCGAAAGAGCCATTCTTTTCCGAGTCCCTTGGGTGTCCGACAATGGGGAGGTCCATGTCAATCGCGGCTACCGAGTCCAATTCAACTCCGCCATCGGCCCCTTCAAAGGGGGGCTCCGCTTTCATCCCTCCGTCAATCTCTCCATCATCAAATTCTTGGGTTTCGAGCAGATCTTCAAAAACAGCCTCACCGGGCTCCCCATTGGGGGAGGAAAAGGCGGCAGCGACTTTGATCCCAAGGGGAAGAGCGATTTGGAGGTCATGCGCTTTTGCCAATCCTTCATGATTGAGTTGGAGCATCACATCGGCCAAAACAAAGATGTGCCCGCTGGGGATATCGGGGTAGGAAAACGAGAGATCGGTTACTTATTCGGTCAGTTCAAGCGTCTGAGAAACTCCTATGAACCGGGAGTCCTCACGGGGAAGGATCTAAACTTTGGGGGAAGCTTGATCCGCCCTGAAGCAACAGGATATGGCTGTGCCTACTTTGCAGAAGAGATGCTGCATGCCCACTCCGATTCTCTCTCCGGCAAAAAAGTCCTCGTCAGCGGTTCAGGAAATGTCGCGCAGTATGCCGTTGAAAAAGTCACACAATTGGGAGGCAAATGCCTGACCCTTTCGGACTCCTCGGGTTTCATCCATGACAAAGACGGGTTCGATGAAGAGAAGCTTGCCTTCATCAAAGACCTCAAAAATAATCGACATGGACGCATCTCCGAATACACCAAGGCCTTTCCCAAGGCGACCTTTCACGCCGGTCAAAAACCCTGGGGTGTCCCCGCGGACTTTGCCTTTCCCTGCGCTACCCAAAACGAGATCGAAGGCAAGGATGCCGAACAACTCATCATGGGAGGTTGCAAAGGGGTCTGCGAAGGAGCCAACATGCCCTCCAACCTGGACGCCATCAGGGTTTATTATAAAAACAACATTCTCTACGGACCCGCGAAGGCAGCCAACGCCGGCGGGGTCGCGACTTCGGCCCTCGAAATGAGCCAGAACAGCCAAAGGCTGGCCTGGACAAGGGAGGAGGTCGATGGAAAACTGCGCAACATCATGGTCAACATCCATCGTGTTGCGGCAGAGACTGCCCATGAGTTCGATCGCCCGGGCGACTTGATGGCAGGCGCTAACATCGCAGGCTTCCGCAAGGTTGCGGACGCCATGAGAGGGCAAGGCATCGTTTAAACCGATCGATTGAAATCCACATTTCCATCAACCTCCAAAAAACCGTCAGATGAGCCAAACCAACGCAAACAACTTGGATCCCGAAGAAATCTTCGAAGCCTTGGACCCCATTCTGGAAGTAGCTGCTTCCCTCGACCTCAAAGATCCCGCAGGGGTCCAGGAACGGCTCCGGGAAGTCTTTCCCTCTGACGGCCCCCTTGTTTCGGCCTTGGAAGAGACCCTTCTCAAAGCAAGGGAGGAGGGGAATCTTCTTCCCAAGGAGGTGGGCGGGATCCGGTTTGGGCGCTTGGCAAAAGATCGCAGGGGCTTTTCCATCGATGTCGTCGAAATGGATGGTCCTGGCCCCAAACACCGCCACCCCAAGGGAGAAATCGATCTTTGTCTTGCCCTGGAGGGGGAACCTCAATTTGACGGACAACCCGAAGGCTGGGTTGTGTATGGAGAAGACTCGACTCACGTTCCCACGGTCCGAGGGGGGCGGATGCTGATCCTCTATCTCCTCCCCGAGGGGGCCTTCGAACTCCTCTAAGCTTCCTGTCTCCCCTCCCTCCGGCCTTCCTTGGATTAAGGCCATAGTTTTAAAGGGGTCGTTCACGGCTCACACAAATGGGGAGACCAGTCTCCACCAAAGGTTGCAGAGGGAAGCGAGGAGGTCTTCGGCCCGGCCGGCGAAGGAACCCTTCTTGAGGCTGGGGAGAAAGGTAAAGGAACCGGCCCTGAGGAGTTCGCGATCGGGAACGCGAACTCCACGTTCCCGAACAAGCCTTGCTAACTCCTTGCGGGAGCGAAGGATGGAGGGGATGAGCCTCAAGAGAGCAAGGCGCCCACGGAGCCAGGACCATGGGTGTCCCTTTTTGCAGGCGAGAGCGAATTGGGCGCATTCGAAGGGGAGGGCGCCGGGACCACAGAGGAGGATGGTCCGCCAGCGGTAGTTTTTGAGAACCAGGAGAAGCCGGTTGCGACTGTGGAGGAAGATACGCTTCTTCGGATAGCTGTCTCCCCGCTGAGAAAGCCCAGAGGTGCCGTCCCCATGGCGGGTGATTGCCTTTTGGGCAACAACGATACGCTCGCCGAGAATGCGGAGCCTTTGAGAGAGGTCGCTGTCCTCAAAAAGGAAAAAAAAGAGGGGGCAAAACCCCCCGACCGCGAGAAGGGCCTGGGGGTCCACAAGGAGGCAGACCGCCTGAAAAGAATCCACCTCGACGAAAGCTGCCTCTTTTTCCGGAAGCTTTTCATGAAAATGGCGGAGCAAAGGAATCCCCACAAAGTGGAGAAAGGCCCCGTCATAGTGGATTTTGTCGGGTTCATCCGCAAAAACCACCCGGGATTGGACAACGGCAGGCTCCCCGGCCAACTTCCGAACCCGGAGGAGTTCTTGGAGGGCTTCCGGCTCAGGGCGGGCGTCGTTGTCCAGAAGGAGCATGAGGGGGCTTGAGCAAGCCTTAAGCAGCGCGTTACGAGCAGGGCTGGGACCTTCATTGCGGGCCAGTCGCAAGACTTTTGCTTCGGGCCAGTTTTCTTGTAACCAAGCGAGACTTTCATCCGTGCTGCCGTTGTCCAGGACCAACAGCTCATCCACCTCCCCCTTGAGGGCTTTCACTGCCTTTTGAAGCGCAGGAAAATGAACGCAACCATTGTAATTGACAATCCCAATGCTGAGTCCCGCTTGATTTCCCATAGGATTAAGTTTATCCCCTTCCCCAGTCGCGATCCTTCAGAAAGCAGACGACAAAAAACGGAGAACCAAATGCTGATCCAACTCACCAGCGAAAAAAAACTCGACGAAATCATCATGTCCACCCCTTCTCTGGCCCAGGAGAGGAAGTGGGGTGTTCTGGGTGAGCATGATCTCAGAGCCAAGTTACAGGAAAAAGGCTTCCCCATTGATCGAGAAGTTCGGGTCTTAGAAGTCTGCAGCCCCGCCTTCGCTCAGAAGGCTCTGGAATCCAATGTCGCCATCTCCGTGTTTATGCCCTGCCGGATTTCGCTCTGGGAAGAGGACGGGAAAACCGTCCTTTCGACGGTGAAACCTACGGTTTTGCTTCAAATGGCACAGGATGACAGCCTGGCGGATCTTGCCATTCAGGCCGAAAACGAGATCCACGACCTCATGAAGGCAATGGCGGGATAAAGAGCTTTTCGACGCTCCCCCATCGAGATTTTTTAGGAGCTTTTTTGAGGAGCGTTTTAAGAAGGCTTTGAAGGTTTTTACAAGGCCAGGCTCTTGCAACGCTTGAGGATTCCCAGGCGCGCCTCCCTGGGGACAAGCGCATCCAAACCAGGAAACAAAAACTTCTCCTCCCGCGCCTCATGGTGTTCCCCGATATTTTTAAAGGTGGTCTCCAGGTCCAAAACGGTAAACAAGGCGCGGTACCATGCATCCCCTTCAGCAAGGGCCAGAACCTCCATTGCATCTTTGATCCGATCCAAAAAATCCAACAACTTTCGATGCTCCTGGACAAAATAATTCCCTTGTCCTCCGGGTAAAATCTGCCCCTTCTCATAAAGCGGCAAAAGGATCTCCTCTTCATCCCTCATATGCCTGAGGATTTGGGCTCGATACTGCTTGAGAAGGAGGAGGGCTTGGTCCAGTTCTCGATCCACAAGACAACACTGGTGTTGGTGGAAAAGGGCTTCTTGAGCCTCATGGGCCTCCCGCAAACGAAAGAAGCTCACCAAACTTGGCAGAGTTTCCTCATCCTGCCCCACAGTCTTTTTTTCTGCATCCATCCCCTTATTCTCCCCCTTGGATGCAAGGATCTCCAATTTTTCGTGCAGCTTGCGACTCTTTGCCCCGATTCCATCCTTCCTTTCCCGCGGAAATAGGCGATAAATAGTCTTCCCTCGGACCAGGAGAAACTCTCATGGGAGAAAAGGTATTCATCACTCTCGACGGCAACGAAGCCGTCGCCTCCGTTGCACATCGGACCAACGAGGTCATCGCCATCTATCCGATCACCCCCGCATCCCCCATGGGAGAGCACGCAGATGCCTGGGCCGCCAAGGGGATCCCCAATATATGGGGGATCATCCCTGATGTCGTCGAAATGCAGTCCGAAGCCGGTGCGGCGGGGACAGTCCACGGCTCTCTCCAAGCGGGAGCCTTGACGACCTCCTTCACTGCCAGCCAGGGATTGCTCCTGATGATCCCAAACCTCTTTAAGATTGCCGGGGAGCTTACCGCATTCACTCTCCATGTAGCCGCCCGTACCATTGCAACACATGCCCTCTCCATTTTTGGGGACCACAGCGATGTCATGGCCTGCCGTGGGACCGGCTTTGCGATCCTCTGCTCCTCCTCCGTCCAAGAGGCCCATGATTTCGCCTTAATTGCCCAGGTGGCCTCCCTGGAATCCCGCATTCCCTTTCTGCACTTCTTCGATGGTTTTCGGACTTCCCATGAGATCCAGAAGATCGAAAAGCTTCAAGATGATGTCCTCAGAGCCATGATTTCCGAGGATCGCATCCACGAACACCGAATGCGGGCCCTTACCCCCGACCGCCCTGTCCTCCGAGGAGCCGCGCAAAACCCCGATACGTTTTTTCAAGCCCGGGAAGCGGGAAACCATTTCTACCTTGAGTGCCCTGGCAAATTGGAAGCAGCCTTCCGCAAGTTCGAACAGCTCACCGGTCGGAGTTACGACCTCGTGACTTACCATGGAGATCCGGACGCAAGCAAGGTCTTGGTGCTCATGGGATCGGGCGCGGAAACCGCGCAGGAGACCGTGGATTTCCTGTGTTCGAAGGGAGAAAGGGTCGGAATGATCAAGGTGAACCTTTTCCGCCCCTTCCCCAAGTTGGCCTTTGCCAGGGCCCTTCCACGAAACGTTGACCGAATCGCTGTGCTTGACCGAACCAAGGAGCCGGGTTCCCTTGGGGAGCCTTTATACCAGGATGTCCTCACGGCCCTTCACCAAGCCCCCCCCGAACTCAAGCCTAATTTTGACAACCTGCGGATCGTGGGCGGGCGCTATGGCCTTTCCTCCAAAGAATTCACACCCGCAATGGTCCATGGGATTTATCAGGAGCTCTCCAAGGATGAACCCAAACAGGGCTTTACCATTGGCATCATCGACGATGTCACCCAGACATCCCTTTCTTATGATCCAAATTTCAACATTGAACCCGATGAAGTCGTGCGTTCGGTGTTCTTTGGTCTGGGTTCGGACGGAACCGTAGGTGCCAACAAGAACTCGATCAAGATCATCGGAGAGCAAACCGACAACTACGCCCAAGGTTATTTTGTTTATGATTCCAAGAAGGCGGGAGCCGTTACGATCTCCCATCTTAGATTCGGACCCAAACCCATCCGCTCGACCTACTTGATTCAGAGCGCCAACTTTGTCGGCTGTCACCAATTCCAATTTCTCAATAAATTCGAAATGTTGGATCGCGCCGCCGAGGGAGCAACCTTCCTTCTCAACGCACCCTATCGAGCCGACGAAATCTGGGACCAGCTCCCTCTCGAAGTCCAAGAGACTTTGATCGCAAAGAAAATGCGTTTTTTTGTGGTGGACGCCTACAAGGTCGCCAAGGAAGCTGGCCTGGGTCCCCGCATCAACACAGTGATGCAGACCTGCTTCTTTCAGATCACAGCGATCCTTCCAGGCGAACAGGCCAGCGAGGAAATCAAAAAAGCCATCAAAAAGACCTACGGTAAACGGGGCGAAGAAGTCGTTCGCCGCAACTGTAAGGCAGTGGATCTAAGCCTGGCAAATCTTCATGAGGTTCAAGTCCCGGCAAAAGTCACGACAAACAGGCGCATGCCTCCCACGATCCCGGATGAGGCTCCTGACTTTGTGAAGAGTGTCACGGGAGTCATGCTCGCCGGTAAGGGAGACTCTCTTCCCGTCAGCGCTTTTCCCCCTGACGGCACCTGGCCCCTTGGAACAACGAAATGGGAGAAGCGGAACATCGCCCAAGAGATCCCCATCTGGGACAAGGAAATCTGCATCCAATGCAATCAATGCGCCTTTGTCTGCCCTCATACAGCCATCCGCGCCAAGGTCTATGATCCCGTCCTTCTCGAAGAAGCACCGGAGGGTTTCCAATCATTGACCTTCAAGGGCAAAGACTTCAAGGGGCAAGCGTACACCATCCAGGTTGCCCCGGAGGATTGCACGGGATGCCGGCTTTGCGTAGAGGTCTGCCCTGCAAAGAACAAAGAGAACCCAAGATTCAAGGCGATCAACATGCAATCTCAAAGGGAGCATGTGGAGGTAGAACGAGAAAACTTCGACTTTTTCCTGGAGCTCCCCGAACCCCATCGAGAACAGATCGCGCGACTGGACGGAAAAGGCTCTCAATTCTTGGAACCCCTCTTCGAGTTTTCCGGCGCCTGTCCCGGTTGTGGAGAGACTCCTTATATCAAACTCCTCACCCAACTCTTTGGGGATCGGCTCCTGATCGCCAATGCCACAGGTTGCTCTTCGATCTATGGAGGCAACCTTCCGACCACGCCCTACTGCACCAACGAAGAAGGGAGAGGACCGGCCTGGTCCAATTCCCTCTTCGAGGACAATGCAGAATTCGGTCTCGGGTTTCGGCTGGCGGTCGATCGCCAGGAAGAGGTCGCCAAGGCCCTCCTCAAGGAACTCGCCGAGCCCATAGGTCCCTCGCTTGTGGATGCACTCCTTGGAATCGATCAGCGCGAAGAGGCCGGTATTCGGGAAGCAAGATCTCTTGTGGCGGACCTCAAGAAAACCTTGCTCGACATGGACAACCCAAAGGCTCAACGACTCTTTGATGTGGCGGATTATCTTGTCCGAAAAAGTGTCTGGATTCTTGGTGGAGATGGCTGGGCCTACGACATTGGATATGGCGGGGTGGACCATGTCCTCTCCATGGAGCGGGACGTCAATCTCCTGGTCATGGATACCCAGGTTTACTCCAACACCGGTGGACAGCAAAGCAAGGCCACGCCCCTGGGTGCAGCAGCCAAATTCGCCGTGGCAGGAAGAGGAATCCCCAAGAAGGATCTTGGCCGCGAAGCCATGAGCTATGACCACGTCTACATCGCCCAAGTAGCTTTTGGCGCCAAAATCAACCAGACCGTAGAAGCCTTCCGAGAAGCTGAATCCTGGCATGGCCCCTCCTTGATTATCGCCTACAGCCCCTGCGTGGCCCATGGTTATGACCTGGCCCATAGTGCAGAGCAGATGAACATTGCAGCAAATTCCGGCTTCTGGCCCCTCTATCGATACGACCCCCGAAAACTTCACGCAGGAGAAGCTCCTCTCAAGCTGGACAGCCGAAAACCAAAACTGCCGATCAGCAAATTCATGGAGAACGAGACTCGATTCCGCATGGTCCAACGCATGGATCCAGCCAGATACCAATATCTTCAAAAGGAGGCCCAAAGGGTGGTAAACCAGGAATACTCCTACCTCGAACAACTCGCCGGGATCAAGTTGCCCTCGGACCAAAACGCTTCCGAATCTGACGGAGCCAAGAACAAATGAACCTTGACACAAAATGGTTAGGTCTTTCTCTCCCCCATCCCTTTGTTGTGGGAGCCTCTCCCCTCGTGGATGACATGGATACCGTGCGCCGCCTCGAAGACGGAGGAGCTGCGGCCGTGATCATGCACAGCCTTTTCGAGGAACAGATTCTCGCCGAGGAGCTCGCGACTCTCGGACCGATGGATGAAGCGCGCGAAGCCTATGGGGAAGCCCTCGATTTCCTTCCCATGCCTGATGAATTCAGCTTGGGTCCCGAACCCTATCTGGACCACTGCCGCCAATTAAAAGAAGCTCTCTCCATTCCCGTCATTGCTTCTTTGAACGGGACGACTAAGGGGGGCTGGTTACGGTATGGAAAACTGATCCAAGAGACAGGTGTCGATGCTCTGGAACTCAACTTCTACGATATTCCCCAAGACGCCTCACAATCCTCCGAGGACATCGAGACACAATTCTGCGATATCGTCTGGGAATTGCGGGGAATCCTGGACATCCCCATTTCGGTCAAGCTTTCCCCCTTCTTCACATCCCTTCCCCACTTCGCGCTTAAACTTGAAGAAGCCGGAGTCGCCGGTCTCGTCCTCTTTAACCGGCCCTTTGAACCCGATTACGACATCGAGAACCTTGCCGGCACCCGGACCCTTCACCTCTCTAAATCCAAGGAGCTTTTGAGCCGGCTCCGCTGGTGCGGGATCCTCTCTTCAGAACGAAGCTTGGATCTCTCCATTAGTGGAGGAGTTCACACGCCCGCTGATGGGATCAAAGCCATTCTTTCCGGAGCCTGCACTGTGCAGCTTGTCTCGGCGGTTCTTGAGCATGGCGCCCACATCTTTGGAACTCTCCGGGACGGCTTGTCCGAATGGTTGGAGGACATGGACTACAAATCCCTGGATCAAGCCCGCGGGGCCCTAAACCTCTCCCGCTGCCCGAATCCTGAGATCTATAAAAGGGCTAACTACATCCACCTCCTTCAAAGTTGGCGGGGAGTCTTAGAACCCTAGAATCCTCTAAGAAGATTCTGAGGGAGGTTTCTACAAGTTTTTATAGGAGGCTTCGACAAAGGCTACAAGCGCAGCTTGGATCAGCTCTGCTACAGCCGGGGCCTTCTCTTTGTCATAAGGGAAGGGGGGCATCTCCTCCATATAAAGGGCTTGCCGCATCTCTAACTGAAGAGCATGGACTCCTTCATCCGGACGACCAAACTTCCGGGTGATGAATCCTCCTTTGAAGGGTTTGTTGCGTACCGCTTCCAGGGGACCGGCCCCCAGGGCTTGAAAGGCCGCATCGGAAAGTTCCGACGCGGCAGATTGCCCCTCAACATCACCAAGCATGAAATCGGGGAGCTTTCCTTGTACGAACCTGGGGACAAAACTCACGATGCTATGTCCCTCCCAGAGGAGAGCGTAACCAAAACGTTGCTTGAGATTCAAAAGCCGCCGTTCCAACTCTCGGTGGTATGGACGCCAATAGAGCTCCGTTCTCTCCTCGATTTCCGCAGCTTGAGGTTCGTCACCCTCTTCATAAATTGGTAAACCCGCAAAGGTGGAAGTCGGGACCAGCTCCGTTTCCGATCGCCCGGGATAGAGGGGGGTCCCATCTTTGGGTCGGTTGAGATCCACGACATAGCGGTTGAACCTGCCGGACAGGAGATCCGCTCCCATCTCGGGGACAAAGGAATAGAGCTGCCGAAGATGCCAATCGGTATCCGGAAGTTGCCGTGCTTCTTCTTCGAAGAATCGGGATCTGATCTCGGGAGGGACTTCACAGCCTGCGTGGGGTAGGGACACCAAAAGAGGAATGGCTTCCCCCTTGGCAGCATCCACAAAAAACGGTGGTTCATTCATGGCTTGCCTACTTCGCGTAATCCTTGATTCAACTCATCCTGCAAAACATGGCACCCTTCCTTTACCAGGCACTGCCCCCCCTTCCAGACTTCCCGGACAAGCGCCTCGCCCAACGAAAAGACCCAAGCATCCAAAACTTGCTCTGTATTGGCGCCTTGGAGAAGTGGGTGTCCCCTGTCAAGAATGAAACAATCGCCCTCGTCATGGGCCTCCTCATCGCCCCTCCCCGAGACAGGGCTCAGGCCCGCGGCTCTCCTTCCGCCCTCAAGCGCCCTTTCAAAAAGGAAGCGGCCGACATGGGTCTGAGGAGCCTTCTCTCCAGTGAGGACGTTGCGTTCCTGTTTGGCCAGGCGTTGCTCAAATTCCAAAAGACGCAGCTCTTGGGCGGGGCAAAGACCAACCTGTCCATCCGTCCCAATCCCGAACCGCCCACCTTCATCCAAAAACTCTCGAAGGGGGAACAGCCCATCCCCCAGATCCGCTTCGGTGGTCGGACAGAGGCCGACCGTTGCACCTGATCGAGCAAGCTCCTTACGTTCCCATGGATCCATATGGGTCGCATGCACAAGACACCAGGAAGAATCCACGGCAGCGTTCTCCAAGAGCCATTGCACAGGCCGGGCCCCATAGGCTGATTGGATCTCCTGGACCTCCCTCCTTTGTTCGGCGACATGGATATGAATGGGGATTTTCTTCGGGACAAAAAAGGCCAGGGCTTCCCGCAGCTCTTCAGGTGCAACCGCACGGAGGCTATGAGGCGCAAAACCCAGGCTCTGCTCAGGTTTGTCCCTCACGGCAGCTTCCAGCTCTTCAAACACACGCATATACCCTTCCAGGCCCCCAGGGATCCCAAAAGGGACTTGCCGGGCCGAGAGATCCCTTCCCGGCCCCCCATGCAGGTAGAGGACGGGCAAGAGGGTGATCCCCATCCCTACCCGCTCGGCGGCTTTGAGGAGGGCCAGCCCCATTTCTTGATCTCCACGATGCAGGTAATGGAACTCGACCACATGGGTAAATCCGTGTGCCAAGAGGCTGCCATAGAGCCAGGCAGCGGCCTTCTCCAAGGACTCAGGGTCAAGGGATCCTGCAAGCTCATACATTCTTTCGCGCCAAGTCCAGAAAGAATCCGGCCCTGCTCCCGGTTCCTGCGCCTTTTCTTGGGTCCTCCCACACAGAAGGATTTGGAAAGCGTGGGAGTGAAGGTTACACAAACCCGGAAGGACTAGTCCCTGTTCCCCAAAGGGGCTATCCATGTTCCTGCCCCCCATTTAGGCCTCCTCCTTCAGGGCTTCCATGCAGGCAGGGCCTTCGTAACCCGGCTTGTTCACCTTCTTGTCCACCCGGAAGGACTGCCACCCTTCCAAAGGAAGAGGCCGACACAGGGCATGGAGCAACTCAACGGAAGCAGGCCCTTTTAACCAGAGCTGCTGGCTCTCTTCATCCTGGAGAATCACCGGCATTCTTTCATGGATGGGTTCCACCAAGGCATTGGCCTTCGTCGTAAGGAGGCTCGCACTCAATAGAAGTCGTGGCCCCTCCCCTTCCCCTCCTTCCCGGGGACTTTTTTCAGGAGGACCCTGGGGGGATGGAAACCAAGATTCCCAAATCCCGGCAAAGGCAAAAGGCCTTCGATCTTTCCGCCGAAACAAAAAAGGAAGCCGTGCCCTTCCCTCTTTTTTCCATTCATAAAACCCATCCGCCAAAATGAGACAGCGCTGCCGGCGAAAAGCCCTCCTGTAACTCGGCTTTTGGGCCACGGTCTCACAACGGGCATTGATCATCCTGTTCCCAAGCTCAGGGCCAGGAGCCCAGGGAGGAATCAAGCCCCAGCGAAGTGTTTCCAGGCATCTTGGGCTTCGATCTCGGAGAGCATAAATCTGCTGCGTCGGAGCAATATTGCACCGAGGAGGAAGGCTCTCCTCAACATCTTGAATCTTAAAGATCTCAAGTAAGACATCGAGAGATGTTGCAAGCGTAAATCGGCCACACATTTTTTGTCAGACTAGAATGCGTTGATTCCCATGCCGTGCCAAGCCCAAATCAGGAAGAAAGCTACCGGTTTTTGTTTGGTCCGGAACCAGACTTTGGGATGCAGATGCTGAAGGAGCCAGCGGAAGGGCTCCTGTGATCCCGGCGAACTCAAAAAACTTGGGAACACATGGGTAAAAAGTCCGCCCTACCTCAGGCGGGAGAGGATGTACTGAAGACTGCGTTCAAGCGCAAAGCAAAAGCCCGGGAAGGGCTGCCTTGGAACTTATCCCACCCGAAATTTGCCGGACTTTTTGATCTTCCGCTTGACGATCTTGCGGCCGCCCTTGGTCTTCATCCTTGTGAGGAAGCCGACCTTTTTGAGCCGCTTAAGCTTGGATCGACGGATTTTTACCTTCATTTCTCCACCTTCGGGGCCATTCCCAAAAAATTCGAAGGCGAAAATCCTAGCCAGCTTGCTTCATGGGTTCAAGTCAAGAAAGCTCAGCCTTTGAGATCCTCCCCCAATTTTCGGATTTGAACTGTATTGGTGGCCCCTGAGACCTGCATGAGCCCCGCGATGAACACCAGGGTGTCCTGATCCTTCGCAAGATGCTTCTCGAGGAGATCCTCCTCAGCCATCCTATGGAGTTGGGCAACCGTTCTCGCCTTTCGCGTCAGGAGGGGGATCACTCCCCATTGAAGCGAGAGGCGTGAAAACGTCCGTTGGTGTGGGGTAAAGGCAAACATGCGCTGCGGCATTCGCTCCCTCGCCACCAATTTGGCCGTCCGCCCTGTCTCGGTAAACACAACGATCCCCCGTGCCTCCAAGGCCAAAGTAGCGCTTGCGGCCGCCACAACCGTGGCCTCGGAAATGCTACACTCTCCCTTATCCAACCGCCGCGTCCGCCTCCGCAAGGCTGTTTGCCCATGGGGATCAAAGAGGTGCTTTTCAGTCTCCCTGGCAATCCGGTTCATGGTCCGCACAGCCAAGATCGGATAATTTCCAGAGGCTGTTTCCGCCGAGAGCATGAGGGCCGATGTCCCATCATAGATGGCGTTGGCCACATCCGAGGCCTCAGCCCTGGTTGGGCGGGGGCTCGAAATCATGGACTCGAGCATTTGGGTGGCTGTGATTACGGGAATAGCTGCCTGATTGCACAAGGCAATGATTTGTTTCTGAACCGCCGGCACCTTTTCGGGACCCAGCTCAACCCCCATATCCCCCCGCGCGACCATCACTCCATCGGACACAGCAATGATCTCACGAATCTCTTTGACTGCCTCAGGCCGCTCAATCTTGGAGACGACCTCGACATCTCCCCCAAGCTTTTGGATGCGATCCTTAAGATCCGTCACATCCGAGGCACTACGAACAAAGGAGAGAGCAATAAAATCGACTCGATGAGCCAGAGCGAACTCTAAATCAAAAAGATCCTTTTCCGTTAGAGACGGAGCATGGACCTTTGTCCCCGGAAGATTGACCCCTTTATGTTGACGTAAAAGGCCCCCATAACGAACCACTGTGTGAACGGTATTTCCTTCGATTTTGACAACCTTGAGTTCAATGCTTCCGTCATCAATCAGAATGCGTTCACCCACTTCCACGTCCGAGGCAAACTGGTCATACACACAGCTCACCCTCCCGGGTTCCCCCAAGAGCTTCTCTCCCGCAACGATCTCCAGTGAATCCCCCTTTTTTAAGAGAAAGGGTTCTCCATCCCGAAAGGCCCCCAAACGGATTTTCGGCCCTTGGAGATCCGCCAGGATCCCGATCGCGATTTTTTCTTCCCGAGCGATCCTCCGGATGTCCCGGATCGATTGCGCATGCTGGTCATGGCGCCCATGGGAGAAGTTGATACGAAAGACATCCGCGCCTGCCCGCATCATTCCCCGGATCGTCACAGGATTGTTGGAAGCCGGCCCGATGGTGGCCACAATCTTGGATCGGGTGGGCTGCCGACGGAGCCCTCTTCCTGTTTCTTTTTCTTTTTTCATCGCCTCTTCGTAACTCGCTCTAAATCCGCCTGACTCCTGAGATCCTACAGTCCCCTCATTCCTTTTTCTTTGCCCACCAGTTTCGAATGACTTTAAGGGCACGCCTTCGATTCGCAGCACTGGACTCGGGATCAAAGGAAAAGCTGCGCTTCGCAAGTTTCTCGAGGCTCCTTAGCGCAGCCTGCCGAACCACGGCTTCCGGATCTTCCAAGGCATCCAACAAGGCAGGGACGGCCTTTTTGTCCCCAAGCTTCCCAAGGCCCTTTGCACAATGACGACGAATATAAACATCCCGGTCCTTGAGACGGGGAAGCAAATAGGGAACCACCCTTTTGTCTCCGGAACTGACCAGTTCATCCACGGCGGTCCACCTCTTGGAAACTTCTGTGTCCTCCAGATCATCGACAAAGCGGCCTAATTTTTCAGGGAGATCCAAGGTAAGCGGACCAGCTCCGGAGCTTGAAGAAGAGGGAAGGGAAAAGGATCTCCGTCGGAGGGCCTTTAGCTCCTTGGAGACTCCGGCAAGGGCTTGGGTCAGCTTCCGTTCCAAGCCAAAGATTCCTCGTTCCAGTGCAGATTGACGTTGGACCAGATCCCGAATCTGTCCCTCCAAGCCAATGCCGGAAGAAGGGGCTGCTTTCCCCTTTTTCTTGAAGTGCACCGAAAGAACCGAGAGGGTCCCCTGGATCTCCCGGAGCTTTTTCTCCAAGCGAAGAACGTTTTTAAAGACAGGACTCTCATCCTTTTTTTCTGGCTTTCGAAGCAGCACCTCATAGGCAGCCATCGAACCTACAATTTTCCCCTGAGTTTTGCTCTGCTCCCGAAAGCCTTCGTTCATCCGGGAGGAGAGATACCAGAACCCTCCCAGGATGCAGAGAAGAAGGAGGACAAAAGCCAGCATAAAGGGCGGGGCACCCTCCCTTTCGGTTTTTTGGGGATCTTTGTGTTGTAGATTGGGGACCTTTGCGAGAGCTCTGGCAAAGCATGCTTGGCAAATTGTTTTGTCATCCAAAGCAACCGCTAAGTTCTCCTCCAAATCTTTATCTGGAATAGAGACTTCGCATAACTCGCAAAAATGAAGACTGGCCATCGCCCCTCCTTGATTCGATTCCTGGGACTTGATTGTACCCCAGGGGGAGGAGGAGGGACGAGACTCAATCCAGCATCAAAGCTCTTTCTTTTGTTCTGAAGACAGGGTGATTTGATGGGCCCAACCCGGATGCTTCAGTCCATCCAGCAGACAAGCAAAGAATGGGATCGAAGCCATTTCTGGCCCTCGATCCCCGACTTCGATCCGCTCAGTTTCCCGGTTTTGCCAAATTCTTTTTATAGTTCCCGGAAAAATTGGGGTCTCTTTTTTGCTTATTCCACCACTGCTCCCACTTCTGGATCGAGGCCATGCGAACACTCGGATCCTCAGCCAAATGGTCAAAGCCGAAATTCTTTCCCGTCACAGTCCGAAGAGCCTCCATGCACTGGAAACGGACATACTTGGTGTCCGATTTGAGCCCTTCGATCAAAAGAGGGATGGCACTGAAATCTCCTAGCTGGACCAAAGATCTCGCGATTTCCAAGCGCGCAATGGGATTGGGATCCTTGAGGCGCTTTTGGAGAAAGGGGATGGCTCTTTTGTCACCAATCTGCCAAAGGACCCAAGCCGAACTGGATCTCATTTTCGGATTCGGATGATCCAAAGCCTTGATTAGAAAGGGAATAGAAATCTCACCTTTCTGTTTAAGCCAGACGAGATTGGCCAAAAGCTCATTTCCATGCTGGTAAGGGATTTGATCCACATGCTCCTGAATCACCGATCGCATTAAGCCCTCGGCCTGGGCAAAATCCCTTGAACTCGTTCCAGTGGAAGAGCCACAGCCGCTAAGGAGGAAGAGGCCCATAAGGCCAGGAATCAAGAGTTTCCAAGAAAAGGTCATGGCATCCACATTTCTGAGGGATCAAAAGAAAAATTCAGAGTCATTTCCATTGCGTCTCACCCTCAAACCGAGGGGTTCAAGGGCTGAGACGCCTCCCTCCTATCGGCTCTTTGCAAGCATCTCTTGAACAGTTTGCGAAGATTCCTCCCATGACTTGAGGGTTTTGGCTTGCGGTCCGGGCGGGAACCCTGATAAATACTGGATCTCCCGCACTAGCCAGGGCGGTTAGGCGGCCTTCCGTCTCTTACATGGAGAAACATAATGAACAAGTCTGAACTCATTGCCACGGTCCAAAATGACCTCGGTGCCGACTGCACCAAGGCCCACGCCGAGCGCACCGTCAACGCTGTCCTCGAGTCCATCAAAAAAGGTCTGAAAAAAGACAAGATGGTTCAGCTCGTTGGCTTCGGCACCTTCCAGGTGAAATCCCGCAAAGCCCGCAAGGGACGCAACCCTCAGACCGGGGAGGAGATCACCATCAAGGCCAGCAAGACCGTTGGCTTTAAACCGGGCCAGGCACTCAAGGATTCCGTCAAGCGCGCTTGATTCACCCGCTTCAGAAGTTCGTGTTCCCTGAACACGACCGGCACGAATTCATGGGGTTCACCCCATGAATCTTATTGCTTAAAAAAAAACCCCTTCGGGGGTTTTTTTGTGTTCCCGGCAAGGGTTTTGGGGAGCTCCTTTCCCACCCCGCAGCCAGAAGCACACCGCGGACTGGAGCGTTTCTCTCGGGCTAGGCTGAGTTCCCCAACGAAGCCCCAAGGCCAATCCATCCACCGCCCAGGACCATGCCTTCCTTGTTATAAAACACAGCAGCTTGACCGGGGGTCACGGCTTCCTGGGCTTCTTCCAGCTCAACAAACCCTCCCCCCCGAGAACCGACAAAGCGGCACCAAGCCGCCTTGTGTCGCGCCCGAATCTGCACAAGGATCCGCTCCGAAGCCTGGGGTCTGCTCCCATGCCAAACGAGGCCTTCAACCTCAAAACCTAAGACCCTGAGCGCCTCACGAGGTCCAAGAACCACCTCCCGAGTTTCCGGATGAATCCGAATCACATAGTGCGGCGTCCCCAAGGCCGGAAGCCCCCGGCGCTGCCCGACCGTAAAGGCTTCCACCCCAAGATGGGGTCCCAGATCCCTTCCCTCCAAATCCACGAAACGCCCGGGGCTGAGCCCTCCCCTTTCCACCAAGAGCTTGCGATAATCCCCTCCCGGCACGAAACAGATTTCCATGCTCTCGGGCTTTTGCGCAGTCGACAAGCCGCCCTTCTCCGCCAGCTCCCGGACTTCGGCCTTGGTCAGATCCCCAAGGGGAAAGGAGAGCATGTTCAAAACCTCTGGGTCAACTCCGAAAAGAAAATAGGTCTGATCCTTCTCCCGATCCCTGGGCCGAAACATCCGCCCCTCCCGCATTCGGGCATAGTGGCCCGTGGCAATGCCTTCAGCCCCCAATTTTCGAGCCAAGGTCACAAGATGACCAAACTTCAGGTCTTGGTTGCAGTGCACACAGGGACTGGGTGTCCTTCCCCTTCGGTATTCTTGAACAAATTGCTCGATGATTTCTGCAAACTCATCCTCAAAGTCCAAGGCAAAGAAGGGGATCCCCAAGGCATCAGCCACCCTTGAGGCATCTCTCGCATCGCTGGCGGAACAGCAGGATTTTTTTTTGGATCCTCCCCCATTCTCGGCCACGCCATTACGCATGAAAACCCCAATGACCTCATGCCCTTGCTCTTGGAGCAACTGGGCAGCCACACTCGAGTCCACCCCTCCGGAGAGGGCACAAAGGATTTTTGTCATTCCTGCTTCCAAACCTGTTTCATTGGGGAGCCAAAGCTATACTGTTCGCCTTTCTTTTCCAGAAGGCCCCTTTCACTTTCCCGGGTTTTTGGTGAAAAGCCACCCGGAAAGCTCTTGAATGGGTCCAAAAAACATGAAAAGTTCCCCAATGAAAATCCTCTTCCAGCCTAAGGGCATCATCCTTCTCCAGGGGGACCAACAGGCTCCCACTCCCAAGTCCCTTTCCCCTGCTCCAGGGAACGATTCCGGATCCGGAAATCCCGGCGCAATGGGTCAAAGTTCTGCGGCCCAAGGCCCAGGTGCAGCCACGGCAGGAAGCCAGAAGGATGGAAGCCCCAAGAAGAAGGCGCCTGGTCTCGATCCTTGCTTAAGCAACCTCCCCCTCCTCCTGGGAGCGGGAATCCTCTTTTACTTTCTCCTGATTCGCCCCCAGCAAAAACAGGAGAAGCAGCGCAAGGCAATCCTGGCCAGCGTCAAGAAAGGCGACAAGATCGTCACGACCGGTGGTATCCACGGAGAAGTGGTTTCCTTGGATGATCGCACAGTCACAATCAAGTTCGGCAATGACAGCAACCAGAGGATGACCCTGGATCGCGCGGCCATCGGGAGGGTGCCGGCGCGGGAGGCCGAGCTGCCCCAAAAGAGGGGCGGTTGAAGTTGAGCTTTGGGGCTCTGGTCAGAGCCTTATCTCGACTACTTTCAACCTGGTCCGATGACCAAACTACCCCCCCTAGGCGTTCCCCTTGCGCCACCTTCGGAAGAGGCGGCGAACCTCGGGCTTTCACTCGGCCCCAGAGGGGAGGCTCTGGTGGCACAGGATCTCAAGAACCGTGGCTGGAATCGGATTGAACGCAACAGAAAATACAATGGCGTTGAACTGGATGTTGTCGCTTGGGGCAGAGGCTCCTGCCTTGTGGTGGAAGTCAAGTCCTCCCGGTCCGCCCTCCCCGAATCCCATTTGCAAAAGAAACAATTGCAGCGGCTCTTTCGTGCGGTCCAAAGCCTCAGTATGAAAAAAAAGAACCCTTCTCTCCTGCTTGGAGCGGTTTGTTTTTCCCAGAACCGAGCTGTTGAACTGCGTTACTTCCAGATACAACCCGAATGAAGATCTCCCGAACAGCAGGCTCTCGCCCAAGTCCACGCCACAAGGAATCCGATAGAAGCATGGGTTCCTGACCAAAAATGATTCGTCTCTTTCAACAACACATCCCCAAGCGGCGCCTTCTTCTGCTGGGATCCGAAGCTTTCCTGCTCATGGCAACGATGTTTTTCGGTGCTTCCATTCCAGGGATCGCCACAAAACCCCTTGGGGAAGCCAACCCCGTTGAAATCTGGAGAGGAGTCCTCTCAGCCTTTCTCATCGCCCTCCTGGCCCAAATCAGTCTCTCCTTTAATGATCTCTATGATTGGCGTGTCTCCCAAAACCGCCTGGACCTCCCCAATCGCCTCCTCCATGCCGCCGGTTTTTGCTTTATCACCTTGGCGATCCTTGCCTTTTTCGTTCCCAGCCTGGTCTTCTTTCCCACCATTCCCGATTTGGCCGGGCAAACTTGGAAACTGGCCCTCCTCCTGGGCTTTGCCTTTCTCCTTCTCTACTACTGGCGGATCGGATTTCATTGGTTTTTCTTTAAGTGGCGCTTTGGTGAACGCCTCTTGATCTTGGGAACCGGCCCTCTCGCCCGGGAGCTCGCCCAAGAGATTAAGGAACGCCCCGACCTTGGTTTTGAAGTGATCGGTCTCATGGGCAACCCCCCCAAGGACCCCGAAAAACTCCCTGTCCTCTACCTGGGCCCCCCCCCTCAGCTCCCCCAAGTTGCAACCGAAGAAAAAGTCAGCCGCGTCATCGTGTCCATGGAAGACCGTCGAGGGCAGCTCCCCGTGGACGCCCTCCTCGCCTGTCGCTTGGAAGGCGTCCTTGTGGAAGAACGGGAAGCCATCTTCGAACGGATTCATGGCAAACTCAGCCTCAACAGCCTAAGACCCAGCTATTTGATTTTTTCCAAAGGCTTCCGGAAGTCACGCCTGACTCTGGGGATCAAGCGTGCTTTTGACGCCATCCTCGCAGCCATCGGTTTACTGGTTTCCTCTCCTCTCCTCATTCTGATCGCCATCCTGATCCGCCTCGATTCCAAAGGGAACATCCTCTTTCACCAGCCCCGAGTCGGCCTGGATGGACATGAATTCGTTGTTTGGAAATTTCGAACCATGCGGGCCGAAGCCGAAAAACATACCGGACCCGTCTGGGCACTCAGCAGTGATGACAGAGTCACCCGAATCGGGAGTTTCCTGCGCAAGACGCGCTTGGACGAACTTCCCCAGATGTGGAACATCCTTCTGGGAGAAATGTCCTTTGTAGGACCGAGGCCAGAACGACCTTTTTTTGTGGACCAACTGCGCAAAGAAATCCCCTACTACCTCGAACGCCTTACCGTTCGTCCCGGTCTCACCGGATGGGCTCAAATCAATTACCCCTATGGGGCCTCGATCGAGGACGCCAAGGAAAAGCTCATGTATGACCTCTATTACGTCAAAAACATGAGCCTTCTCTATGACCTCAGCATTCTCCTTAAAACAATAAAAGTTTTACTTCTACAACGAGGATCCCGGTAATAAGGAAAGAATCCAACAGTTCCCCCATGCTTTGCACCCAAACGAAGACTCTTCTCCACCCCCTTGCGAGTTCCACCCCATTGCTGCAAACTAAGCACCCAGTAGCTCCTTTGGAGTACACTTCTCTCTCAGTAGTTCCCTCCGAAACTCGCAACCTTGAAAATAACTATGCGCAATTCTTTTCTCGTCTCTCTACTTCCATTGGTTTTGCTCGGATCCGGCAGCTTTCTCACTGGATCCCTCTCAGCCCAATCCAACACGGTCCCAAAAGGCTTTGATAAAAAAGAAGCGGGTTGGTTTCACTGGCCATCCTTCCGCTATGCCCCAGCCCGGGTCCAATACCTCTATAACAAATCTGTGCTTCCTTGGACTGGAAGCAAGAAGATCACGGGACTCAAAGTTCGTCCGGACATGTCCGTTCCCAAATCATTCACGGGACACTCCTACCAAATTGAGATCATGATCTCAACCAAGGGTGTGAGGACCACCCCCTTCCCTAATGTCTCCTCTTTCAAGGCCAATCATGGAAGCGACAAAAAGGTGGTCCTCAAAAAGACCACGATCAACTTTCCTCGCTTCCAACCCAGCGCGGCTAAGCCAGCGCCTTTCATCCTTGACTTCGTTTTCGATACGCCCTTTGTTGCGGCCGCCGACGGGCTCGTTGTGGACATCAAGGCCTATGCATCCAAATACCAGGACAACCTCTGGCATACGGACGCGGAATTGATCTCCAATGTCTCCTCTCCCTTCGGGTCTGTGACCTCTTTTGGAACCGGTTGCCCCTCGAATTTCCAGGTCTTTGGAACCAAGGTCTTCCCCGGTTCGGGCCCTCTCGAGATGTATGGTTACTCCCGAGTTTCCGGAAAAAAGGCAGCCGGGATCGCCTGGTTCGGCCTGAGTGACAAGCTCTGGAATGGGGTTCCCCTTCCTGCAAAAATCGGAACCACAGGTTGCTCGATCTATACAGATCTCTTTGTTGTTGCCCCGCGCCTCACAGATGGATCCCCATTGGGAAGGATCAATTCGGTCCCCATCACCCTGCCTCCTGACCCCAAGCTCGCTGGGCTCCAGTTCTTCTTTCAGTTTGGAGTCATCGATCTCGCTTACAACAGCGCAGGGATGCGTTTCTCCCAAGGCGGGAAGACTGTGATCGGCAAGGGATACAATGCGAGCAAGGTGCCCTTCCTGGCCCTTTACGATTATTCAAATCAAACGGTCAGCTTCGATCCCGATTCGGATGTCCCCTACTTCATCGCTCCTTACGGGACCATCTTCCAGGTTTATTAAAAACACAGGCAAGAGCTGGAGCCTCTTGAGAAGGGGGTCTTGTTCTGTTCAGTGGCCCAGCTCATCAGCGGCAACGATCTTTGCGTAACGGCGCAAAGCATGGATCGGAATCAGGTAGAGTTGGGCCAGCAGGTTGGAGCCTGGGTCCAAGGCTCCGGGGGCGCCATCGGCCTTCCAGAGCTTTAGAACCTTGAGCACCAACCGCCGATAGCCCTTGCCATGAGGGCTGTCCTTCCCTCCTCCCGTTTCATCGAGGAAGGTACACATCCAGGCGAGGCTCAAAATTGGATCGGGTCCCTTGCTCAAATCGGTGACCTCAGCCCTTGCTTCGAGATTGGCTCGAACCCAGGCCCCGGAAAGACCCGCATCGAAAAACAAACGAAGGGCCCGGAGGGGGTGGGCGAACAGGGGAATCATCCGGTGGGAATCCACAAGATGGGCTTGTTCATGCGTCCTTATGGAATCCAGGAGAACCTTGAAGAGGTCCCTTGGATGACGGTCCACAACCCGCAAAGCGAGCTTGACAGAGACTTGGCAAGGGCGGCTCATATCGAAAGGCGGCACTCGAGGAAAGGGATCCTCCAGGATCTCCCGACCTTCTCGTTTGAACACGGGAAGAAAACGAATCATTCGATCCACATCCAGGATGTAATGATCCCAAAGAGCGACTCCAAGGGTCCCGCTAAGTTCATCCATGCGGTTGGAAAAAGATTTTTCCTCCAGGAGCACTTCTCGCACTCCATCTTCAAACGGAAGTGATGCACTGGGGTGAACACGACGGGATCCGAGGCGACGCGCCAAAAGAACGGAGATCCCTCGAGTTCCAATGGGCCTTCCCAGGAGGATATAGAAGCCATGCTGCCAAAAAAATTCAGGCAACCCCGGCCCGAAGGGAGACCAGAGACTCCCCAAGATTCCAAAGTCCAAAACCTTGGGGCTTCCCACCACGTCCGTCCCAAGGATCTTCTTGGATAATTTCTTGAGACCCTTTGCTGCTTGAGCCAAGTTGCGGGGAGCACCTTTTCCGTTGAAGAGTTCCACCAGAGCCGAGCGGAACAAAAGAAAGTTCCGAGCTTCTTGAAGGAGTAAGGGGAGGGCTTTTTCTTGCTTTGGGGTGAGCGAGGCCTTTTCCTGAAGAAAGCGTCCCCAAGCTTCAGCTTCCCCCACCCAACCGACCTGCATCAACACGCGCATGAGGTCAAGTCCTCTTTCTGTCCCGGTCCTATCTTTCCAAGTTTCGAGCAGACCTAGAAGAGGCCCGAAAAAAGAAGAGTCCTGAGATTGTTGGCGAGAAAAGAAGAGATTTACCAACTGAGAAAATTGCTCTCGATAGAGGGAAATCGCCTCTCTTGCCTTTCCCTGATAAAAAAGTTCCCGCATCCGTTGATGGAGGTGGTTCCAGAGGATCCCGTCCTCTTTCATAGGGTTGGAAAGATTTCGCTGTTTCGCGAGCATGCCCTGAACAAATTCGGCTGCCAACTTAGGCCTCCCCTCCATTTTCAAGAGAAGAGAGATGACCGGAGCCGAGGCCGTACCCTGGAGAGTGTCAAGGATCCTGGGATGCGCATCCAGAAAAAGAAGGAGATCCTGGCGCTTGCGGGGATTCAAGAGGGAAGTCAAGAGCGCCTGGGCGGTCTCCTTCCGCTCCGGTTCTTTTTCCAATGCCGTGAGAAGATCCGAGGATCGCCGCGACCCGAGAAGATAAGAAAGCACGGCGAGGATTCCGTCCTCCGGATGCTTCGCATAAACCGAACGGAGCAAAGGTCTAAGCTTGCTTTGGATTCCAATTCGATAAGCAAGCAAATAGACCTCAGGTTCGAAACTCCCACTGCGGCGCATTAAGGGGAGGATTTGAGTCGCCGCTGCCCTTCTTCGATGTTCGCGAAGAAGACTCCATGCCAATCCATACCGAAGCCAAAAAGACCCAGGAAAGCGGGAAAGCTCCTTCGCAAATCGCTCGGAACCCTGAAACCAGGAGGGTGCGAGACGGAGCTTGAGATACTGGAGGCTGGGACCTTCGCCGAAGCGCTGTTCCAAACGAAGCAATCGGGTCCAAGATCGCCCCGCATGCCCCTGACTCAGTTCCAGGTTTTGGAGAACCCTATGGGCCGGCACATAGAGGGGATACTGCTCCAAAATATCAAGGAGTTGCTTTCTGGCCTGCTCCTGTTTCCCTTCGCGGAGGAGCCGCGCTGCCAGGCGCACCTTCGCCCGGGTTGGGGGCAGGTCGGGGAGGTCCGCCCACCCTCCCTTGGGGATTTTTGGAACCTTGAGTTCGGTTCCTGCAATAGAGCCACAGGCAAACAGAGCAAACAGGAGAAGGCAAGCAGCGAGAATCCTCAAAGGAGGAACCCTCCCATGAGAAGATCCATTCCCAGGTCAAAGCGAAAGGTCCCACTCAGTTGCCGGGCCTGATCCATCTCCTGCACTCCTTTGCCGCCCAAGGGGCTGGGGGCATCCTTTCCCCCTACGAGTTTCGGAGCAATGAGTGCCATGCATTGGTCCACACAATTTTGGTCCAGAAGCTGGGCCAAGGTTTGCCCTCCTCCCTCAAAGAGGAGGCGGCGCATCCCCCGACTGTGCAAAAGACCAAGAGCTTTGGAAAAATCGAGAACGGAGCCTGAAGGTTCGAGAGGTGGAACCGCCAGGCACTCGACGCCTTGGTTTTCAAACTCCTTGGCCCGCTCTCCTTGTCCTTCGAGAAAGAGGACTGTTGTGGGGATCGAAGAAGTCTGAAACAGGGGGCCGTCCATGGGGAGTTGCAGCTTGGGGTCGATCACAAAGCGATGCGGAGAGGGGCCGGGAACGCGGCGCACGCTGAGGACGGGACGATCCAGAAGAGCAGTCCGATACCCAACCATGATACTGTCGCAGGAAGCCCTGAGACGATGGCCATAATCCAGAGACTGCTCTCCACTGATCCAACTCGATGAGCCGCTATGGGTCGCAGTCTTGCCATCCAGGCTCATGGCCCACTTGGCGATCACCCAAGGTCGTTGAAGAGAAAGGGCTTTGCGAAAAGGATCCAAAAGAGCTTGAAGGGAGGGACTTGGGAAGGGTCCCAAGACCTTGAGGCCTGCTCGCCGAAGGGCAGCCAAGCCCTCCCCCTGATGGCGAGGATCGGGATCCTCGAGGCCGACCACGACTCGCTTGATTGGGGATGCGAGGATGGTTTCGGTGCAGGGAGGGCGCTTCTTTTCGCCGCCCTTGGAGGAGCAGGGTTCCAAGGTCACCACCAAGGTGTCCGGACTTGCTCCGGCCTCCAGGGCCTCCCGGAGGGCCTCCTCCTCGGCATGGGCTTGGCCGAAGGCCCTGTGCAAGCCCCTTCCCATAATCCGATCCCCCTCCAAGGCAAGCGCCCCTACCATTGGGTTGGGGGCCACCCAGGCCTTCCCCTCGAAGAGACTCCCCAAGGCCAAATCCCCAGCTTCATCCAACAAGGCCCCAAAGAAAGAGGCCTCCTCCCCTTCCTTCATCGGCCCATTCCCTCGCGGTTCCGCATCCCCAGCCATTCGTCCTCTCCCGCCTGAAGAGTTCGAGTCTCCTCCCGCAGTTCGCCGATCAGACAGTGGGCCTGAGCTTCAATGATTTCGACCGGGACATAACGACCCACAAGGGATGGGTCCTCATTGGCAAAGTGGACCAGGCGGTTGCGAGCGGTCCTCCCCGTATAACGATCTTTGCGCCTCTTACTGGGACCCTCCACCAAGATCTCCCGGACCTCTCCCACTTGGGCCTTATTTTTGGCGAGAGAAACCTGCTCCTGAACCTGCAACAATTCCTGGTTGCGACGGGCCTTGACATCCTCGGGGATGTCATCGGTGAGGAAATCGGCACTGACCGTCCCCTTCCTCGGGGAGTACTTAAAAACAAAGGACTGAGAGAAGCCGACCTCCTCAATCAGAGAGAGACTCTGCCGATGGTCTTCCTCGGTTTCACCCGGAAAGCCCGCAATAAAATCGCAGGCAAACTCCATGTCCGGGATCAGGCTCTTGAGATCGCGGATGCGGGCGAGGTAGCGCTCACGCGTATAACCACGCTTCATTGCCTTCAGGACTTTGCTGCTTCCTGACTGGGCGGGGAGGTGGAAATAGCGGCTCACGCGAGGGAGGGCGGCCATGGCCTCCATCAGGCGGGGGGTTAAAAAAGAAGGGTGCGAAGTCACAAAGGAGATCCGGCGCAAGGCAGGAAGCTGGTGGAGTTCCCGGAGCAGGAGGGCTAGGTCGGTGCCGCGCTCGAGATCATGGCCATAGGCGTTGACCGTCTGACCGAGCAGGGTGATTTCTGTCACTCCGTCAGCTACGAGCCGTTCCACCTCTTCGCGGATGGCATCCACCGGGCGGCTGACTTCAGGGCCTCGGGTGGCGGGCACGATGCAGTAGGTGCAGGGCATGTTGCATCCCCGAATGATATTGACGAAGGCCTGCGCCCGCATGGGACGCTGCCCGACTTCTCGGTGTACGAGATCCCCATTTCCCCCTTCCCCGGTAGCGACAACGCCTTTGCGGGTCTCCATGCTTTCCTTGACCAGCTCGTCGATCCGCCCGAATTCTCGAGTCCCGCAGACCACATCGATGTGAGGCATCTTGGCCCTGAGGAATTGCTGGTGCTCTTGCGCCATGCAGCCCAGGATGCCGATGACCACCCCTGGATCTTTCATCTTGCGGGCCTTCATGGCACCAATGCGTCCCCAAACGCGATCTTCGGCGCTCTCACGGATGGAGCAGGTGTTGAGAAGCAAAATCCTCGCTTCTTCCTCTCGGTCGGTCTCCTCAAAGCCTCCTTGAATCATCCGGCTCGCGATCAGCTCCGAGTCGAGCTTGTTCATCTGGCAGCCATAAGTAAGGAGGAAAAACTTCCGTCGGTCCATTCTACGTTTCCTGGGAGAAGGGGGATCTCACGAACAAAGGGGGCTATCATAGCGAAGCCTTCTCAGCAAAGCGGCAATTCCTCTCTCTTTTGACCTTCCTCCCGAATCAGGACACTGCATGGGTTTACGATTCTATCTCGCACTTCTGTTTCCTTCCCTGCTTCTCGGCCTGGGCTCTTGGAACTTGCCGCAGGACGGCCAGGAACCCACGGCCCCTTTTAAGAGAGGAGGTAAGTACCTGGACGATTGGCAGGCCTGCGCGGACTGCCACGTGGACGAAGCTACGATCTTCGCGAAATCCCGGCACGACGGCATCCAGCGCCAAAAGGGACTCCACGCTTGCGAGACCTGCCACGGGCCGGGAGAGCTGCACGCGGATGAGCAGGAACCCTCTCAGATTACCTTTCCCAAAAAACTCCCTCCCCGTGCCCAGCGAAAACTCTGCGGAACCTGCCATGAGAAGCAGCTTCGAGGCCACGGGGGGCCGATCGAGGACCTTCTGAAGGGCGGCAAGCGCTGCACGGACTGTCACAGCGTGCATGCGGAAAAGCCTGCGGCGAACTCGGCAAAGCCTTCCATCCCTTCGCGTGTTCAATTCGCCTCCCGGAGCTTTGTAGGCGTCAAAGCCTGCCTTGGCTGCCATGTCAGCAAGGAAGCCAACCTTTTGGCGGGTCCCCATCGGATCCTCCTGACCAAGGCCTTTCGGGCCAGGGGCGGCTGCGAGGCCTGTCACGGAAAGGGGAGTGGGCATGTCCAGAGCCTGGGCGATCGGGGAGAGATCAGCCGCCCCGATCAGGCCCCCGACGGGATCGAAACCTGTCGGGCCTGCCATCCGGGCGTGGACCCCTTGGCCTTCCACTGGAAGGGACGGAAGAACCCGCTCCTGGGGATTTCCGATTCCAAGGGGGCGAAGGGGAACATGCGCTGCACAAGCTGCCATGCCGTCCATCAGCGAGGGAAGCATCCCACTCAAGAGTCTGGGAAACAGGGAGGCGAAGAGGATGGCCAAAGGCCTTCTCCCCTGACCTGCTTGCGCTGCCACGCCCCAGCAGCCAAGATCCTGCAGGAGAGCGTGCATGGGGAACTGCTGAAGAGGCCCCGCGGTTGTGTGGCCTGCCACCCGGGGGGAGAAGCGCACGCTCGAAGCGGGGGAAAACCGGAGCTTGTCTTCCGGCATGGAGGGAATCCCATTCCCGCCCAAAACAAGACCTGCCTGAGCTGCCATGGGGGCAAGGCAAAGATCTGCGGCTTCTCCTCCGGGCTTCATGCCCGCGAAGGGCTGGGCTGCCTTTCCTGCCATTCCCCCGCCCCTGCTGCCGACGCGCGGGAACGCAAGCTAAACATCCAAAAACGCTGTGGGGACTGCCATCCGGGGGTTCGCCTGGCTTTCCGCAAGGAAACCCACCACCCCATCGAGGGAAGTTTCGTGGCCTGTTCCTCCTGCCATGATCCCCACCGCACGAAATCGGTGGGGTTTCAAAAAGGACGCCGCATGGAACAGACTTGCAAGAGCTGCCACAAGGAATTCCGGGGCCCCTTCATTTATCCGCACCACGCAGACAAGGGGGAAGGCTGCCTCGCATGCCACAAACCCCACGGAAGCAACAACCCCAAGTTGCTCAAAGCGCGAACCGCCCGTGACACCTGCCTAAGCTGCCACGCGGACCTCCCCTCCTTCCACGATCAAAGTGCGGGCTCCAAGTTCCGCAACTGCCTGACTTGTCACCGCAAAATCCACGGGAGCAACCGAAATCGGAACTTCCTCAAATGATTCTTAACTTCCGCTCCCTCTCTTCTCTCGCAGGGGCTCCCCTTGCCTTCCCTTGGCTTGGTCTTACCCCCTTGCTCTTCCTGGCCAGTCTTCTGTCAGCCCAGATCCCGAACAAGAGCCTCTCTTGCAATCTTTGCCACCCAGGCGCGGCCAAATCCTTCAGGCGTAGCCTCCATGCGGACCTTCTTCCCCAGAGGCTCAGCGACGCCCCCGCTCCTCCCAAGAATCAAGCCTGCCTTTCCTGCCACAAACAAGGGCGCAGGCACCAGGAGAGCCCCTCTAAGGCCCGCGCGGGATTGACCTCCTGCGGTAGTTGCCACGCAACTCCGGAGCGAAAGGACCTCCTCCTCATCGGGAGCTTTGCGAAACTGAGCCACCCCAGCCGCGAAGAGGCGCAGGATCTCCGAGAACGGAAGCAGCTTCAGCGGGCCCTTCGGAAGGCAAATCGAAAACTTCCCCTGGGGAAGGGCTCCCCCTGGACTCTCGGAGGCCGGCTCGGCCTGGGCTTACGGCTCGTGGATGTGGACGGAGCGAAACGACGCTTCGACCAGGATCTAGGTTTGGACAGCGGGTTCCGGCTGACTCGACTTCAAGCGCAGCTTAGCCGCGAAAAGGGGGGAAAACTTTTCGAGGCCGAGCTGCGGGACCTGGAGGAAAGGGAGTTCGAAGCCTCCGCTAAAACGGGGAGGTGGCTCCCAAGAGAGGCTTTTTTTGAAGGCCGCATTCGCAAGCGAAAACAAGTCTTTGCCTCAGGGGGAGACTTTCACGGTTACGACCGCAAGCGCTTGGATCAGAGGTACCGGATCATTCAAGAAGGAAGCTCCGAGGGGGAGTTCAACCTGGCTTTCGAGCGGAACAGCGCCCGGGGTAGAACCGTCGGAACGGGCATCGGCAATCCCAACCTAAGCCCCTTGGTCCCTGTCCAAGGGATCCCCATTGACCTCTTCAGCCTCGAAGACCGCTGGAGCCTGGCAAAAACCTGGGGTAAGTCAGACTCCTTGGTGGACCTCGAACTGGGCTATAGCAACGGCCGCCGCAGGGAGGACCTCGACTACTCCCGCCCCTCC
>Ga0256841_1000533_pt1 | contig 38796 bp, 35 predicted proteins | sample 356308metaG_FD_185971 | JGI IMG/M metagenome (GOLD analysis project Ga0256841, IMG submission 185971) | Hydrothermal vent microbial communities from Mid Atlantic Ridge, Atlantic Ocean - 356-308 | ecosystem: Environmental > Aquatic > Marine > Hydrothermal vents | place: Atlantic Ocean: Mid...
GCGGTGCTGCACGCCTATTTCCGCCAGAACATGGGCGCCGACTACTTCATCGTCGGCCGCGACCATGCCGGCGTGGGCGACTACTACGGCGCTTTCGACGCTCAGACCATCTTCGACGAAGAGGTGCCGGAGGGGGCGCTGCAGATCGAGATCTTCAAGGCCGACCACACCGCCTACTCCAAGAAGCTGGGCAAGGTGGTGATGATGCGCGAGGCGCCCGACCACACCAAGGAGGACTTCGTGCTGCTCTCCGGCACCAAGGTGCGCGAGATGCTGGGTCGCGGCGAGGCGCCGCCGCCGGAGTTCTCCCGCCCCGAGGTGGCCAAGATCCTCATGGACTACTACCAGTCGCTCAACAAGTGACCGGTCCACAAGCTGGTAGAATCAAGCCCGCCTTCCGGCGGGCTTTTTTACGAGCAGGGGCTCGTCGGGAGAGTCGAAAAATAGAGCGGTGTCCCTTCATGACGAAAAAAGCGTATCGAATCCTCGAAACCCAGGCTCTGTGGCAGGGGTTTCTGAAGTTGAAGCGCTACCGCCTGCAACACCGCTGTTTCGAAGGGGGCTGGTGCCCGGAGCTGGTGCGCGAGCGGGTGGAGGGTAACCACGCAGTGTCGGTGCTGCTCTACGATCCGGTCAGGGACGAGGTGGCGCTCATCGAGCAGTTCCGCGTGGGCGCGTTGGGGCACCAGGAGCCGCCCTGGCTGCTGGAAACCGTGGGGGGCTATGTGGAAGAGGGGGAGACCCTGGAGGAGGTGGCCCACCGCGAAACCCGTGAAGAGACCGGCTGCGCCTTGCTGGAGCTGGAGTTCATCGGCCGTTTCTTCACCACGCCCGGCTGGAGCGGGGAGCGCATCTCGCTCTTCTGCGGGCTGATCGACAGCCGGGAGGCGGGCGGCATCCACGGGGTGGCCGAGGAGGGAGAGGAGATCCGCGTGGTGGTGATGTCGGCCCGGGCCGCCATCGCCGAGCTCTTCCGTCGCGCCAACTCCACCTCCATCGTGGTGGGGTTGCAGTGGTTGGCGGCCAACCGGACGCGGCTCAGGGCGCGAGCAGCTCCAACTGCCCCTGGTTCACCAGATCCGTCAGCAGTCTGAGTATTTCCGGTGCTTGCGGCCGGAGCAGCTCCTTTCCCAGCGAAGGAGTGGCGCAGAGCTGTTCCAGCCATTCGTCGGTGACGCTTTCGAGCGGATGGGCCTCGCCGCTGGCGAAAAGCCAGTGGCCGTCGGGAGGGCGGTGGCTCCAGGCGAAGCGGGCGAAAGGGTGCCTGCGAAGGCGTGCGCCTTTCTCGATCCGATGGGCCAGTCGTTGGGGGGAGAGCGGCTGCCGGAGCGGTTCGATCTGCAGATGGGGCTTGAGCTCGGTGACGAAACGCCCGAACCACTCCTGCTGGAGGGCGGGATCGTCAACCTGTTCCAGAAAGGCGGTGCCCCGCGCCACGGCAGCCGCTGACACGAAGCCGGGAGCCTGTGGAGCGTGCAGGGGCGGATCGCGGTAGTGGCCGTTCTCTTCCATCCGTTCGAGGAGGAACTGGGCGAAGCTGTCGAGCAGAACGGCGTGGGAAGGGGCTTGCAGCCCCACCGACCAGTTCATGGTGGCCGTTTCGGCAACGCCCCAGTGCGCCACGCCGGGGGGCAGATAGAGCACATCCCCCTCTTCCAGCACCCATTCGCTCTCTGCTTCGAACTCGGCGAGGATGCGAACCGGAAGGTCCGGTAGCAGATCCCGCCGCCGAGGATGGGACTGGATCTTCCAGCGCCGCCCTCCCATGCCCTGCACCAGAAAGACGTCGTAGGTATCGATGTGAGGACCCACCGAGCCGCCCGGCACCGCGTAGCTCACCATGACGTCGTCGAAGCGCCAGGAGGGCAGAAAGTCGAAAGCCTGAAGCAGGCGGGCGGCGGCGGGCAGGTGCTTGTCCACGTCCTGCACCAGCAAGGTCCAATGGTTCTCGGGCAGGGCGAGGAAGTCGTTCTCCGTGAAAGGACCGTGACGGAGCGACCAGCGGTTCTGCGGATGCTGTTGCACCAGGCGCGACTCCACCTCCTCTTCGCAGGCCAGTCCGGCCAGCTCCTCGGGGGTCAGCGGAAAGTCGAAGCGGCGCAGCGCCCCGCGCATGAGCAGCGGCCGCTTCTGCCAATAGTCGGAGAGAAAGCGTTCGACGGAAAGTCCTTTTGGAAGAGAGAGCTTCATGGAGGAGCTGCGGGGCGATTCCACGACCTTGTCGAAGCAGAAGCCGAGCCGACGCCGTTAGCCGGTTCGAGGGGCTGGAAGGGGATGGCGGGGCGTCCGAGGCATGGATGCCGAGGCAGAGCCCACAGGGATGTGTTCACGGCGTCCCCGACAGCCCCTTCCAGCCCCTCGCACGGGGGGGCTGTTCATGCGATTGCCCTGGCCGCCCGGACGATTCGTTCCAATCCGCGTACGATTCCGGTATCCTTGGCTCGCCTCGGAGAGGTGGCAGAGCGGTTGAATGCACCGGTCTTGAAAACCGGCGAGGGGCGACCCTCCGTGGGTTCGAATCCCACCCTCTCCGCCAGATGGAGAGCTCTCCGCCCTTTTCGCGGCGGCGTCCCTGCCGCCCTCCTTCGGCCGTTCAGGCGATGCCCAGCTTCTCCTTGATGATCTTCACCACTTCGTCGGAAGAGGTGGCGTTGATGTCCCAGAGCGTTCCCTTCTCCTGGTAATAACCCACCAGCGGAGCGGTCTGTTCGTTGAAGACGTCGAGCCGCTTGGAGATGGCTTCCTCGGTCTCGTCGGCGCGCTGCACCACCTTGCCGCCACATTTGTCGCACACGCCTTCCACCTTGGGCGGATTGCTCTTGACGTTGTAGATGGCGCCGCACTCTTCGCAGGTGCGCCGGGTGGTGAGGCGGTCAAGGATCACTTCGCGGGGCACGTTCAGATTCACCACGCCATCCAGGGTGATCTCCAGCTTCTTCAGCAGTTCGTCCAGCGCCTCGGCCTGGGGGATGGTTCGGGGGAAGCCGTCGAGGAGAAAACCTTGCTGACAGTCCTCCTCCTGCAGCCGCTCTTCCATGATGCCCATGATGAGCGAATCGGGCACCAGCTCGCCCCGCTCCATGTAGCCCTGCGCCTCCTTGCCCAGCTCGGTGCCTTCCTTCACCGCGGCGCGCAGGATGTCGCCGGTGGAGATCTGGACCGAGCCGTCGATCTGGGTGAGCATCTTGGCCACGGTACCCTTGCCGGCGCCGGGGGCGCCCAGAAGAATCAGTCTCATGCGATTTCTCCGTTTGCGAAGTTCATGGATATGGTGTGAAGCGGCCGGGAGGCGCTTCGGGGTGGCGCGTATTCTATAGCCCCGCCTGCGCATATTCCAGGGGCTCGGCTTTCGGGCTCCGGCATCCCGGCCCGCGAACGCCTCCCAACCCGCCGTTCCCCAAGGAGCGGAGGGCGTTCATGGCGTTGGAGTGGGCTGGAAGAGGGCGATGCTACTGGCCGCCATCCGAATCTGGTATGGTTTCCCGCCATGCATCGCAAGCGCATTCGCAGATCCCGCAAACAGCTCGCCTCCGCCCGGGTTTGGCGCACCCGGGTGGTCTTCATGGTCGGCGCGCTGCTGGTGGGGGTGTCGGCGAGCCTTTTGGCCATGGGAGCGGACTGGGCCGGCGAGCGGTTCCGGCGGGGCATCGAACAGTGGCCCTGGCTCCCTTTCTTCATCGCACCCGCCGGTTTGGTGTTCATCGTCTGGCTCACCCGCAATCTCTTTCCAGGATCGGAAGGGAGCGGCATTCCCCAAGCCATTGCGGCGTTGCACTTGAAGCGCCACAAACATCTTCGGCACCGCCTGCTCTCATTGCGCATTGCCATCGGCAAGGGAATCATGATCGTATTGGGGCTGCTTAGTGGTGCCTCCATCGGGCGGGAAGGCCCTACCATCCACATCGCCGCCTCGATCTCGTTCTCCCTCACTCGTTTCGCCCGCTTTCCCCATTACGACATCAGCCGGGGCCTGATTCTGGCCGGGGGCGCGGCCGGGCTCGCCGGCGCTTTCAACACGCCCCTGGCCGGGGTGATGTTCGCCATCGAGGAGATGGCCAAGACCTTCGAGGAGAAGACCAACGGCACCGTCTTCACGGCGGTGATCGTCTCGGGCATCGCCGCCCTGGCCATCAGCGGCAACTACGCCTATTTCGGCAGCGTCGATACCGTCATCCAACTGCCCCAGATTTTTGGGGTCGTGGTGATGACCGGCATTGTGGGGGGATTGGCGGGAGGCTCGTTCAGCGCGCTGCTGGTCCATGGTGGCCGGCGGCTGGCGCCTTTACGCAAGGCGCATCCCTATCTGATGGCCGCCGCCATCGGCTTGCTGCTGGCGCTCATCGGCCTGGCTTCGGGGGGCGAGACCTGGGGCACCGGCTACGCCGAGGCGAAGGGGGCGCTCACCGCCACCGAGGAGGTGGGGCGTGGCTTTCCTCTGTTCAAATATCTGGCCACCCTCATCTCCTACTGGAGCGGCATTCCCGGCGGGATCTTCGCGCCCTCGCTCTCCATCGGCGCCGGCCTGGGAGCGGAGATGGCGGGTTGGTTTCCGGGAACGGATGTTTCCACGGTGGCTCTATTGGGGATGGCCGCCTATTTCACCGGTGTGGTGCAGACTCCTCTCACCGCGGTCATCATCATCATGGAGATGACCAACAACCAGAACATCCTTCTGCCCTTGATGGCGGTGGCGCTCATCGCCGACGGCGTCTCCAAGCTTCTCAGCCCCCAGCCCATCTATCGGGCGTTGGCGGAGGAGTTCATCCGCGACCTCTGCAAAGAGGAGAAGAAGAACACGGATCAGGAGACGGGCTCGGCCGCTTCGAACTCTTCGCAGGAGTAGTAGGCCGCCTGATAGATCTCCTGCTTCAGGCAGAGTCCGTCGTCGGCCCGCACCGAAGCCATGCCGGAACTCATCACCTTGAGGCCGGGAAAGGTCTTTTCCAGAAATTCCGGGCTGTTGCGGAAATGGCGACAGTGCAGGCAAGTGGCGGAGGGTTTCGACATGAGGGCTTCTCCAGAATGAAAAACGGCCCGCCCCGGGGGCGGGCCATCGGTTCGTCAATGGCTGAGGTTGGACCAGTAGCTGGCGAACACCAGTGCCGAGAGCACGAAGCCGAGGATGACGTTGACCACCACGCCGGTGGTGAACGCCGTGAAGGGCTTGGTGCCGGCGGCGGCCAGCTCTCGGAAGCGGGTGGTCAGACCGATGGAGAAGAAGCAGAAGATGAAGGCCCAGGTGCGCAGGGTCTTCACCGGCCCCACCAGTTCCGGCTTCACCACTTTGTTGTAGTCGGCGAAGCTGTACCCCTGGGAGATGAGGGTGATGATGATGGAGGCGAGGACGAAGCCGATGACGAACTTCGGAAAACGCCACCAGATCTCGGCGGGATTGGGTTTTTCACCCACCTTGCGCTCCCACTGCATGGTGGAGATGAGGGCGAGCACGAAGGCCCAGATGCCGATCCAGATGTCCCGGCCCACCACTTTCATCAGGGTGAAGGCCCAGACCGCGTCGTCCTGCTTGCCCGGGATGTTGGGCAGGTTCTCGGCGAGGTTGCCGTAGGCCTGGGCGGCGGCGAAGCCGGCGGCGTCGGCGAATTCCGAGGTGCCCACCCAGGCGCCCGCCACGCCGGCGTGCAGTCCCAGCACCCGGGAGACCAGGGGCAGGAAGAAGATCATCACGATGGCCCAGAGGATCACCATGGTGATGGCGATGGGGGCGTGCTCCTTCTTGGCGCCCACGGCTCCGGCGATGGCGATGGCGCCGGAGACCCCGCACACCGCGCCGCCCGCGCCCAGGGTGGCGCCCAGACGGCGATCCAGCCCCAGCTTCTTGGCGGTGAAGTAGATCACCAGGAAGGTGGTGATGGAGACGATGGAGGCTTGCACGATGGCCACGGGGCCGGCCCAGACGATCAGGGTGAAGGGCAGGGTGGCGCCCAGCAGCACGATCCCGATCTTGATGTAGAACTCCACCCGGAAGCCGGTATCCATCCAGCGGGGCAGGCCGATGAGATTGGAGATCAGCATGCCCAGCAACAGCGCCACCAGGGGGGGTTCGAGATTGTAGTGGTGCGCCTGGCTCCAGGCCCCGATGATGAAGATGAGCAGGGAGAAGACGAAGACGAAGACGAAGGAGGGAATGTATTCCGACAGCTTGTATCCCATCGCCTTCACGGCAACCACGAAGATCGCCAGCCACATGACGAACATGGCGAGATACTGGGGAATGTGGGCGGCGAGATGGGAGGCCGCCTGTCCCAGAGTGTCCCACTTGGCCGGCTTGATGGCGATCCACTTGATGGAGCCGCCGTTGAGGAAGAAGAGCACCGCCACGATGACGATGCCCAGCCCTACCCAGATGGCCCACCAGTCCTCTTTCAGCCAGAGCTCCTTCCAGCCGACGCTCTTGACGCGCAGGTCGTCCGCCTCTTCGTCCCATTCGCGTTCGGTGGGGGTCAAATCGATGTCGTCTTTTTCTTCATCGGTCATGGTGATCTCCTTTGGTTGAATGGAAAGTGCACTGTTTTTATGTGGTTGTGCAACTCCTAAAAATAGACGTTCATCCAGATTTTGCAAGCCATTTTTTTGGCGGAGCGGGACGACGCGATCCGGGTTTCCCGATCCATTTGGCCCCCTCGTGCGAATGGCCGGCAAGAGCGTGTTTTTTCGGTTCATTTGTTCTATATTTGTTCTATATTCTGATCCTGTCCGGCGGAATCGAAGAGGATTGTGGCGAGATCGTTGGAACCGTTGGTGGAGGCGGGGCTGCTCTGGCGGGGCGGGAACTCCTTTCGGGGAGGGCGGGGTGTGCTCTCCAGCGGCTTTCCTGTTCTGGACGAGGCCACCGGCGGCGGTTGGCCGCTGGGGAGCCTGGTGGAGCTGCTCTCTCCCGCATCGGCGGGGCTTTCACTGCTGCTGCCGTCGCTGATCCGCCTGAGCCGGAGGGAGAGATGGTTGGCGTGGGTGAATCCACCCTGGATTCCCAACGCACCCGCCTTGGCCGCACGGGGGATGGCGTTGGCGCCCCTGCTGTGGGTGAAGAGCGGCGGCGCCGAAGGGCGGTGGGCGGTGGAGCAGCTGCTCCGCTCTGGAGGGTGTCCGATGGTGCTCTACTGGCCCGGACGGATTCTGCCGGCGCAGTTGCGCCGCCTGCAGCTGGCGGCGGAGCGGGGCGGGGCGTCGGCGGTGCTCTTTCGTCCTCTCGAGGCGGCGGGGGAGAGCTCCACGGCCGCTTTGCGCTTGCGCCTGGAGCGCGTGGAAAAGGGGCTCCGGGTGCGGGTGCTCAAGCGCCGGGGAGGTTGGCATGGAGCGGAGGTGGTGGTGCCGTGCTTTGGCTAGGGTGGTATTTTCCCCGCCTGCCGCTGGAGATTTTCGGGGCGGTGGATGAGTCGATCCCCCTGGCGGTGAGCCGCCGGTGGGAAGGGAAGGAGCGGATCGACCGCTGCAACGGCGCGGCCCGCCGCCGGGGGATCGCCGCCGGCATGCTTCTGAGCCGCGCCTTGGAGCGGACTCCGGAACTGGTGGTGAGAGCGCGCGATGCCGAGCGGGAGCGCGAGGCGCTGGAGGCGCTGGGCGGCTGGGCCTGGCGCTACAGTTCGCGCATCACCTTCGATCCTCTGCTGGTGCTGCTGGAGGTGGGCGGCAGCCTGCGCCTCTTCGGAGGGGTCGAGGCGATGCTGGAACGCATGGAAGGAGAGTTGACGAGGCTGGGGCACCGCGGCTACTGGGCGGTGGCGCCCACCCCCGCCGCCGCGGCGCTGCTGGCGCGGGTGGCGCCGGGGCGGAGGATCCACCACCCCCGCGCTTTGGAGGCGGCGCTGGAGCCCGTGCCCATGGAGCGTTTCACCCGCAACGCCGAGCTGCTGGAGTTGATGCGCCAGACGGGTTTGCGCACCATCGGCGACTGCCTGCGCCTACCCCGCCCGGAGCTGGCCCGCCGTGTGGGGCCGCGGCCGGCGCTGTTGCTCGACCGGCTTCTCGGTCGGGCGCCCGATCCACGGCCGCTGTGGCGGCCGTCGGCCCGTTTCCGCCGGCGCCTGCAACTGGCGGCCGAGGTGGAACATGCCGGCGCGCTGCGGTTTCCGGCGCGCCGGCTGCTCGAATCGCTCGCCGCCTTTCTGCGCGGGAGAGACGGCTTGGTGCAGCGCCTGGAGTGGACGCTGGAGCACCGGCGCCATCCTCCCACCCGTTTTCGAGTGGGAGCGGCCCAACCCACCCGCGACCCCGACCGCCTGCTGCAGCTGTTGCAGTTGCGCCTGGAGCGACTGTGCCTGCCGGCTCCAGTGATCGAACTGGAGCTGACGGTGCCCCGGTGGCACCCCTTCGAAGCGGGCGGCGAGGATCTGTTCCGTGCCGCCGGGAAGGAAGGGGAACGGCTGCTGGAGCGCCTTCGGACCCGCTTGGGCGCCGAGGCGGTGCGGGGGATGGCGTTGCGGGCCGATCCCCGTCCCGAACGGGCCTGGCGCTTTTGCGCGCCCGGCGGGGCGTCGACCCCCTCTCCATCTCCTCATCCGGCACAGCGCCGGCAGCCGCTCTGGCTGCTTCCCAGGCCGCGGCGGCTGCGGCAGCGGGACGGTCTTCCTCTCCATGGCGGGGCGTTGCGGCTGGAGCCCCGCTGCCAGCGCATCCAGACCGGCTGGTGGGAGGGGGAGGAAGTGGATCGTGACTATTACCGGGCGGTGAACCCCGCCGGCGAACGGCTCTGGATCTATCGCGACCGCAAGAGCGGCGACTGGTTTCTGCACGGTTTTTTCGACTGATGGACTACGCCGAGCTGCACTGTCTGAGCAACTTCAGCTTCCTGCGCGGCGCCTCCCATCCGCGGGAGTTGGTGGAACGGGCCCGGGAGCTGGGTTACCGGGCCCTGGCGATCACCGACGACTGCTCTCTCGCGGGGGTGGTGCGTGCCCACGAAGCGGCGACGACATGCAGCCTGAAACTGATCGTCGGTAGCGAGTTCCGCCTGGAGGAGGGCGACCGGGTGGTGTTGCTGGCCGCCAACCGTCAAGACTATGCCCAGCTGGTGCGGCTCATCACCCGCGGGCGCCGGCGCGCGGCGAAAGGGGGGTATCGCCTCGCCCGCGCCGACCTGGAGGCGGTTTCGGGCTGCCCGGCGCTCTGGATTCCTTCGCCCGATCCCGCTGCGGAGCAGGCGCCGGAGTGGTTCGCGGAGCGGTTCGCCGGCCGGGGTTGGCTGGCGGTGGAGCTGCGTCGCGACGGCCTGGATGGAGAGCGGCTGCAGCGGATGGAGTCGCTGTCGAAGCGTTGCGGCCTCCCCTTGGTCGCCGCCGGCGACGTCTGCATGCACCGGCCGGAACGCCGCCCGCTGAAGGATCTGCTCACCGCCATCCGCCACCGCACCACGGTGGCGCAGCTCGGCTGGCGCCTCTCCATGAACGGCGAACGCCATCTGCGCCCGTTGCCCGATCTCCAGCGGCTCTATCCGCCGCCGCTGCTCGCCGAGACTCTGCGCATCGCCGAACGGTGCCGCTTCTCGCTCGACGAGCTGAGATACCGCTACCCTGACGACGTCACTCCGCCCGGCACCACGCCGGCCGCCTTTCTCCGCCGACTGGTGGAAGAGGGCAAGAGACGACGCTGGCCCGCCGGCGCGCCGGCCAAGGTGGTCAGGCAGATCGAGCACGAGCTGCAACTGATCGCCGAACTGGAATACGAAGCCTATTTTCTCACCGTCTGGGACCTGGTGCGTTTCGCCCGGCGGCGCGGCATCCTCTGCCAGGGGCGAGGCTCGGCGGCCAACTCGGCCGTCTGCTACTGTCTGGGAATCACCGAAGTGGATCCGGCGCGCATGGAGCTGCTGTTCGAGCGTTTTCTTTCGAGGGAGCGCCACGAGCCGCCCGACATCGATGTGGATTTCGAGCACGAACGGCGCGAGGAGGTGATCCAGTACATCTATGAAAAATACGGCCGCCACCGCGCCGCCCTGGCGGCCAGCGTCATCACCTACCGCCCGCGCAGCGCCCTGCGGGATGCGGCGAAAGCGCTGGGGTTCTCCTCCCAGGAAGTGGAACGGCTGGTGGCGGGCGCCGCCGGCTGGCGCCGCCACGGCGCGGTGGAGGCCCGATGGCTGGCGGAGGCCGGCTTCGATCCCCGCCGGGCGCGCATCCGCCGCCTTCTGTACCTGGCCAACGAGCTCTTGGGCTTTCCCCGTCATCTCTCCCAGCATGTGGGCGGTTTCGTCATCGCCCGCGACACCCTGGAGACGCTGGTGCCGGTGGAGAACGCCGCCATGGAAGGACGCACCGTCATCCAGTGGGACAAAGACGATCTCGAGCGGCTGGGACTGATGAAGGTGGACGTGCTGGCCCTGGGCATGCTCAGTGCCATCCGCCGGGCTCTCGATCTGCTGGGGATGGAGCCGCAGCAGATTCCCTCCGAGGATCGCGCCACCTACGCCATGATCCAGCGGGCCGACACCCTGGGGGTGTTCCAGATCGAATCGCGGGCGCAGATGGCCATGCTGCCGCGTCTGAAGCCGGCCAATTTCTACGACCTGGTGGTGGAGGTGGCCATCGTCCGCCCCGGCCCCATCCAGGGAGAGATGGTGCATCCCTATCTGCGTCGCCGCCAGGGGCTGGAAGCGGTGGAGTACCCGTCGGAGGAGGTGAAGGCGGTGCTCGAGCGCACCCTTGGCGTGCCCATCTTCCAGGAGCAGGTGATCCGCTTGGCGGTGGCGGCGGCGGGCTTCAGCGCGGGCGAGGCCGATCAACTGCGCCGCGCCATGGCGGCTTGGAGGCGGCGGGGCGGCCTGGAGGCGTGGGAGCGCAGGCTCAAGGCAGGCATGGCGGAGCGGGGCTACAGCGCGGAATTCGCCGACCGCATCTTCCGCCAGATCCTCGGTTTCGGCGAGTACGGCTTCCCCGAATCCCACGCCGCCAGCTTCGCCTTGCTGGTCTATCTCTCCGCCTGGATCAAGTGCCACCATCCGGCGGTCTTTCTCGTCGCCCTGCTCAACAGCCAACCCATGGGTTTTTACGCTCCGGCGCAACTGGTGCGCGACGCCCGGGAGCACGGCGTCGAGGTGCGCCCCGTGGCGGTGAACCGCAGCGGCTGGGAGAGCGCCCTGGAGGGCGATGCGGTGCGCCTGGGGCTCCATCTTGTGAAAGGGCTCTCCCGCAAGGGGGCGGAACGGCTGGTGGCGGCGCGGCGCGCCGGCGCCTTCCGTTCGGTGGAAGAGCTGGCGCGGCGGGCCAGCCTCTGCCGGCGTGATCTGCAAGCGTTGGCCGCCGCCGACGCGCTGGCCGAAGTGGCCGGGCACCGTCATGCCGCCGGCTGGCGCGTGGCGGGGGTGGAGGTAGAGCCGCCCCTGCTGCGGGGCGCCGGAGTTGCCGAGACCGATCCCGGCCTGCCGCCGCCCGGCGAGGCCGAGTCCATTCTCCACGACTATCGCAGCCTGGGGTTGAGCCTGCGCCGCCACCCCTTGGCTCTGCTACGGCCGAAGTTGGCGGAGGAGGGGTTTCTCTCTTCGGCCGAAGTGGCCAAGCGCCCGCCGGGCGCGGCGGTGCGGGTGGCCGGGCTGGTGCTGGTGCGTCAGCGGCCGGGCAAGGGCAACGCTGTCTTCGTCACTTTGGAGGACGAAACGGGCCGGCTCAATCTCATCGTCTGGAAGGACCGGGCGGAGCGTCAGCGCCGGCTGTTGCTGGGCGCTTCGTTGCTGGGCGCCTGGGCCGAGATCCAGCGGGCCGAAGGGGTGCAGCATCTGGTGGTGCGCCGGCTCTACGACCGCAGCGCTCTGCTGGGAGCGCTGGAGGTGCGGTCGCGAGACTTCCATTGAAGAGGGCCGGGCCCTCACCAGGCCATGTAACTGAACCCCTTCTCCTGGAGAAGCATGATGTCCTCCACGCCGATGGGCACCGGTTTGGCGAAGTCGAGGAGGTCCTTCTCGGTCCAGCCCAGCGCCTTCATGGTGTTGCCGCAGGCGTGGAAGGAGACGCCGTAGAGATCCAGGGAAGAGGCCTTTTCCTGGAGCTCGAAAGGGATGGCCCGGCGCGGATGGCGGCCCAGGAGATGGATCCCTTCGGCGAAGGCGACCACCACGATCTCCACGTCGTCCCCATATTTGCGCAGCAGCTCCCCCACCGAGAAGAGAATGTGGGAGATGTACCTGGGGTCGGCCTTGTTGAGCTGGTAGACGATGTGGTGTTTCGAATCCTCCTCGAAATGGGTGGGGGTGTGGTGCGCTTCCGCCCGGGAGAGCACGGCGGCCCCGGAGCCGGCGGCCAGCCACTGCATGAAGCGGCGCCGGTTGAACGGATTTTTCATGAGACTCCTCCTCCGCTGCGTCGTGATTCGATTATTGCGCGAAGCCGGCAGGCTGTCGACCGGCAAAGGCGCACAATCAAAAACGGCCCCGCAGGGCCGTTCGATTCGAAACGAGGGTTGGAGAGACCTCAGCGCTTCTGCTGGGATCCGCTGCCGGCCGGCGCCTGTTGAGTGGGATAGGTGTACCCCGGATAGGCGTAGCCGCCGTAGGGGTAATAGCCGTAGTAGGGATAGGCGCCCCAGCCGGGATAGCCGTAGTAGTAAGGCGCGCCGTAATAGCCGTAGGGACCGTAGGGGCCGTAGAGCACCCAGGGCGGCGGATAGTCGTCCCACCAGTGATCGTCGTCGAACCAGTCCCATGGCCACCAGGATGCGCTTGCCATGCCGGCCGCCAACACCCCTCCGGCCAGAACAGCGCCAGCAACGGCTTTCTTGACTGCTGCTTTCATGTCACTGTCCTCCATCTGTTCCAGGTGAGAAGGAAAAATCAGCATATCGTCATATACTGATCCTCAACAAAATTATGGCGTTCCAAGCCCTTTTTTCCTTTGATCGGGATCAAGCGGAAAAGGATTCTTCCCACGAGAAGTCGAAAAAATTTCTCCATGGACTTTTCGACCACCGAGCCGGAAAATGGAACTTGTCGGTTCTTTCATTTCCCGCGCGCAGGCTCCTGCAAAACTGCATTTCGCCCGGCCTGTCGATCTTGCAAAGATTGCCGCTTCGGAGAAAATCAACCGCCATGCTCGAATACGTCTTTTTTCACCCCACGCCATGTGAGCGTTTTCTCGAATTTCTGCGCGGCGAGGCGCTTGTCCCCCAAGTGCATTCGGAGGAGGGGACTTGGGAGGTCTCCCTGCCGGAGGAGCTGTCCGACGATCTGATGGAGCGCATCGAGGCGCGTTATGACGAGCTGATGGAGCTGAACCAGGCGCTTCACGACGCCGAGGCGGAGGAGGGGGACTACCACGCGGCCGGGGTGGTGTTGAATCTCTCCGGCGGCGAGACGGCCTACGCCCAGGTCGATCCTGCTCTGCTTGGCCGCATCATGAGCGTGCTCACTCCGGAGGAGTTCGGCCGTGTGGTGGACGCCATCGTCGACGCGGTGGAGAACCCCGACTCCCGCACCCTCTGCCAGCGGATGCGGGATGGCGCTAAAGAAAAGTGAGGCAGCTCTCCGGCTCTTCTCCCACGGTGCGCACCGGCCAGTCGTAGAGCCACGAGAGCGGCTCGGGGGCGCCCATCTTCGCCACCTCGCCGGCACGCCAGCGGCCGTCGCCGCGGAGCAGTAGCAGATGGTCGCAGAAGACCCGGGCCAGGTTGATGTCGTGCAGCACCATCACCAGCGCGCGCCCCGACCGGGCGAAATGGTGGCGCAGCCGCTTTAGGATCTCCACTTGGTGGCCAGGGTCCAGATGGTTGGTGGGCTCGTCCAGCAGCGCCAGCCGCGGCTGTTGAGCCAGCAGCACGGCGATCTCCATGCGCTGGCGCTCGCCCCCGGAGAGAGTGGCGGGGTCGCGGCGGGCCAGCGCTTCCAGTCCCAGTTCGCCGATCGCCTGCCAGGCGATCCGCAGATCCGCCGCCGTCTCCCAGCCGAAGGTGCCCAGGTGGGGATGGCGGCCGGTGAGCACCGTCTCGAAGAGCGTGGTGGTGAAGCCGCCTTCGTCGAGCTGGAACAGCATTCCCAGCTCCCGCGCCAGCTCTTTGCGCCGCCACTGCGCCAGGGGACGCTCGCGATAGAGAATGCGGCCGGCGGCAGGGGGCTCCAGGCCGGCCAGCGTCTGCAGCAGAGTGCTCTTGCCGGCTCCGTTGGGGCCCAGCACGCCCCAGCACTCTCCGCTCTCGACCTTCAGGGAGAGTTCCCGGCAGAGGGTACGCCCGCCCCGCGCCAGCTCCACCTCCCGCAGTTGCAGAAGGGGACGGTTCACGATCCGGCTCCCCGCCGCCGGTTGAGCAGATAGAGAAAGAGTGGCACGCCCAGCAGGGCGGTGAGCACCCCCACCGGCAGCTCCATGGGCGCGACGAGGGTGCGGGCGGCGGTGTCGGCGAGAGAGAGGAGGGTGCCCCCGGCCAGGGCCGTGGCCGGCAGCAACAGCCGATGGTCGGCTCCCACCATCAACCGCACCATGTGGGGAGCCACCAGCCCCACGAAGCCGATGGCGCCGGCCAGGCTCACCGCCACCGCGGTGAGCAGGGAGGCGAGAAGGTAGATGCGGATGCGCAAGGAGCCCATCTCCACGCCCAGCGACTGGGCGCGCAGGGCGCCGCGGGCGGCCAGGTTGAGCGCCGGCGCCATGGCCAGGGCCAGGAGCAATCCCGCCAGCAGGATCGATCCGGGCAGCCAGGGATCGAGCACGTCGGAGAGGTCGCCCATCAGCCAGAAGAGCATCCCCGGCAACCGGCGGCCGGGAGCCAGGCTGAGAAGGAAGCCGATGAGCGCCGACCAGCCGGCGGCCAGCACCACCCCCGTGAGCAGCAGGCGGACCGCGTTCCAGCGGTCACGGTGAGCCAGGGCGAAGAGCAAAAGGATGCTGACCAGGGCGCCGCCGAAAGCGGCCGGCGCGTGCCAGACCGGCGCCGACCCGACGAGCATGGCGGCCAGCACCGCCGTCGCGGCGCCGCCGGAGACGCCCAGCACATAGGGATCGGCCAGGGGGTTGCGCAGCAGCACCTGCATGAGCGCGCCGGCCAGCCCCAAGAGGGCGCCGATGAAGAAGGCGGAGAGGGCGCGGGGCAGGCGCAGTTCGTGAAGGATGCGGGCGTGGATGCCGCCGTCGTCGTGCCACAACAGGCGCCACAGCTCCGGCGGAGGAATGGAGACGCTGCCGAGGGTCAGCGCCAGGCCAAGCGCCGCCAGAGCCGCCGCCAGGAAGAGCCCCAGGAGGGGGAGCCGGGTTTCAAGGGGGTGGCGCATCTTTGTGCAGGTAGAGAACGGGCCACCCCTTCTCCGCCGCCACCGTCTCCAGCGTCGGGTCGGGGTCCACCGGCATGGGGTGGCTCACCTGCTCCAGGAGGGGGAGGTCGTTGTGGGAGTCGCTGTAGAACCAGGCGTCCTCCAGGGACTCGTCGCGTCCGGCCAACCACTCCTTCAGCCGCTTCACCTTGCCCTCGCGGAAGCAGGGGGTGCCTCGCACCCGTCCGGTGAAGCGTTCTTGCGCCCTTTCCGGCTCGGTGGCGATGAGGTGGGGGATGCCGAAGCGCTCCACGATGGGAGCGGTGACGAAAGCGTTGGTGGCGGTGATCACAGCCAGGGTGTCGCCCCGCTTACGGTGCATCTCCACCAGCAGACGGGCATCCTCGGTGATGAGCGGATCGATCTTCTCCCGCAGGAACTCTTCGCGCCAGGCGTGGAGTCGGTGGGGGTCGTTCTCGGCCAGGGGGCGGAGGGAGAAGGCGAGGAACTCGTGGATGTCCAGCCTCCCTTCCTTGTACTCCTCGTAGAAACGCTCGTTCTCCCGCTTGTAGATGTCGGGGTCCACCACCCCCTTCTCCGAGAGGAAGAGTCCCCAGAGGTAGTCGGAATCGCCCGCCAGCAGCGTGTTGTCGAGGTCGAAGAGCGCCAGTGCCACCGCAACTTTTTCCGCAAGAAAAAACAGGAGCACTATAACAAAACGGAGCTTCCTTCCGACAGAGCGGGATCCCGCTCTTCCCGTCGCCGGTCGATGGTTGCTTGCGGTTTCGGCGCGCTCTGTGAAAAAATGAGATCAGTTAAAGAGATACAATGAGAACAATCCCGTGATCGACAGGGATGGATTCAGGCCCAACGTGGGCATCATTCTGGTCAATGACGAGAACCGCCTCTTCTGGGGCCGCCGCGTCGGCCAGGATGCCTGGCAGTTCCCCCAGGGGGGCATCCAGGAGGGGGAGACGCCGGAACAGGCGATGTACCGCGAACTGGAGGAGGAGGTGGGTCTCAAGCCCCACCAGGTGGAGCTTCTCGGCAGCACCCGCCACTGGCTGCGCTACCGCCTTCCCAAGCGATTCATCCGTCGCCATGCCCAGCCGGTCTGCATCGGCCAGAAGCAGCGCTGGTTTCTGCTGCGGGTGAAATGCTCCGAGAGCGACTTCTGTCTCGACCGCTGCGACAAGCCCGAATTCGACGACTGGCGCTGGGTCAAGTACTGGCAGCCGGTGCGCGACGTCATCTATTTCAAGCGCAAGGTCTACCAGCGGGCGCTGGAGGAGCTGGCGCCGCTCATCTTTCCCGACGCCAAGAGCCGTCCCCGTCCGCGCAGCCGGACCAACTATCTGCGTCAGCAGCGCCGCTGATCGTCGTCCCGGCCGATCGTATTCCATTGCCGGGAAAAGGGCCCCCGATTTTCGGGGTGCCCTGATTTCAAGCAAGTTTTCCGGGCCCTTTTGGTGCTATCTTCATGACGGATGCCCGACGAAGAGCAGGAGGAGCGGCAGAAGATGAAGGCAACCATCGACGGCAACCAGGCGGCGGCGCACATCGCCCACAAGACCAACGAAGTCATCGCCATCTATCCCATCACGCCGGCCTCGCCCATGGGCGAACTGGCCGACGAGTGGTCGGCGCAGGGAAGGAAGAACATCTGGGGCGGCATTCCCGAGATCGTGGAGATGCAAAGCGAGGGCGGCGCCGCCGGCGCCGTGCACGGCTCGGTGCAGGCGGGCGGGCTCACCACCACCTTCACCGCCTCCCAGGGGCTGCTGCTGATGATTCCCAATCTGTACAAGATCGCCGGGGAGCTCTCTCCCCTGGTGATCCATGTCGCTTCCCGCTCGCTGGCGGCCCAGGCGCTCTCCATCTTCGGCGACCACTCCGACGTGATGGCCACGCGGGGCACCGGCTTCGCTCTGCTCGCTTCCGGTTCGGTGCAGGAGGTGATGGACCTAGCGCTGGTGGCCCAGACCGCCACGTTGCGCGGAAAGATTCCCTTCATCCATTTCTTCGACGGCTTCCGCACCTCCCACGAGTTGATGAAGGTGGAGATGATCGAAGACGAAGCGATCCGCGCCATGGTGGACACCGGCTATCTTCTGGAACATCGCAACCGGGCGCTCACCCCCGACCGGCCGGTGCTGCGGGGCACTTCGCAGAATCCCGACGTCTATTTCCAGGGCCGGGAGTCGGTGAATCCCTACTACGAAGCGCTGCCGGCGGTGGTCCAGGAGACCATGGACCAGCTTGCCGAACTCACCGGCCGCCGCTACCGCCTCTTCGACTATTTCGGCGCCACCGATGCCGAACGGGTGGTGGTTCTCATGGGTTCGGGCGCTGAAGCGGTGGAGGAGACGGTGGAGGATCTCCTCGGCCAGGGAGAGAAGGTGGGCATGGTCCGGGTGCGCCTCTACCGTCCCTTCTCGGCTGAACATCTCATCGACGCCGTCCCTTCCTCGGTGAACGCCATCGCCGTGCTCGATCGCTGCAAGGAGCCGGGCGCCGGCGGCGAGCCCCTCTACAAGGACGTGGTGGCTGCTTTCGCCGAGCATCTGGGCGCGGGCGGGGAGAAATTTTCCACCCTGCCGCGAATCGTGGGCGGCCGCTACGGCCTCTCTTCCAAAGAGTTCACGCCCGGCATGATCCGCGCGGTCTTCGAAAACCTGAAGCAGGAGCGGCCGAAGAACCATTTCACGGTGGGCATCCATGACGATCTGTGCCACACCAGCCTGGAGTGGGATCCGAACGCCCGCAACCAGGACCTCGACGGGGTGATGCAGTGCCTCTTCTACGGGCTGGGTTCCGACGGCACCGTGAGCGCCAACAAGAACACCCTGAAGATCCTCGGCGAGGAGACCGACCAGTACGTCCAGGGCTATTTCGTCTACGACTCCAAGAAGGCGGGAGCGGTGACCGTCTCCCATCTGCGTTTCAGTCCGCGGCCCATCCGCGCCAGCTACCTCATCGGCGACGGCGAGGCGAGCTTCATCGGCATCCATCAGCCCCAGTTCGTGGAGCGTTACAACCTCATGGAGAAGGCGGCGCCCGGCTGCGTGCTGTTGCTCAACACCAGCGCCGCGCCGGACGAGGTGTGGAACACCCTGCCGCGCACCATGCAGGAGGAGATGCTGGAGAAAGGGGTGGAGCTGTGGGTCATCGACGCCTACGCCGTGGCGAGGAGGACCGGCATGGGCAGGCGCATCAACACCATCATGCAGACCTGTTTCTTCGCCATCTCGGGCGTGCTGCCGCGCGACGAGGCGATCGCCAAGATCAAAGAGGCGGTGGAGAAGAGCTACGGCCGCAAAGGACGCAAGATCGTCGAGCGCAACTTCGCCGCCATCGACGCCGCGCTCGAAGCTCTGCACCGGGTGGAGTTGCCGGGGGAGGTCTCCAGCGGTTTCGATTTTCGCCCCCCCGTGCCCGACGAGGCGCCCCCTTTCGTGCGCGAGGTGACCGCCACCCTCATCGCCGGCAAGGGCGACGATCTGCCGGTCTCCAAAATGCCCGCCGACGGCTCCTGGCCCCTGGGCACCGCCGCGTGGGAGAAGCGCTCCATCGCCTTGGAGCTGCCCAGGTGGGACGCCGATCTCTGCATCGAATGCGGCAAGTGCCCTTTCGTCTGTCCCCACGCCGCCATTCGCTCCAAGGTGTTCACCGAGGAGGCGCTGAAGGAGGCGCCGGAGGGCTTCCGCTATCGCCCGATGAAAGGCAAGGAGTTCGCCGGTCTCTATGTGGCCTATCAGGTGGCGCCGGACGACTGCACAGGCTGCGGCCTGTGCGCCGACGTCTGTCCCGCGCGGGACAAGAGCAACGCCAGCCACAAGTCGCTGGACATGGTGCCCAAGGAGGAGGTGCTGGAACAGGACCGTCGTAACTGGGCCTTCTTCGAGAAGCTGCCGGAGTACGACCGCGAGAAGATCGCTTGGCCGAAGATGAAGTCGGCCATGCTGGCCCAGCCGCTGTTCGAATTCTCCGGCGCCTGCCTGGGGTGCGGCGAGACCCCCTACATCCGCCTGGCCACCCAGCTCTTCGGCGATCGCATGCTCATCGCCAACGCCACCGGTTGCTCCTCCATCTACGGCGGCAATCTGCCCACCACCCCCTACACCACCAGTCCAGAGGGGCGGGGGCCGGCCTGGAACAACTCGCTGTTCGAGGACAACGCCGAATTCGGCCTGGGGTTCCGCCTCGCCATCGACCAGCACATCCACCAGTGCCGGGTGCTGCTGGCGGAGCTGGGCGACCGGCTCGACGGGGAGCTGGTGCGAGCCATTCTCGACGCGGATCAGTCGGACGAGGCGGGCATCCACGAGCAGCGCCAGCGGGTGGAGCGGCTGAAGGAGCGGCTGCGCGCCCTGGACGACGCGCCCGCGCGGCGGCTGCTCTCCATCGCCGACTATCTGGTGCGCAAGAGCGTTTGGATCATCGGCGGCGACGGCTGGGCCTACGACATCGGCTTCGGGGGCCTCGACCATGTGCTCGCTTCCGGCCGGGACGTGAATCTGCTGGTGCTGGACACCGAGGTCTATTCCAACACCGGCGGCCAGACTTCCAAGGCCACGCCTCGCGGCGCCGTGGCCAAGTTCTCCGCCGCTGGAAAGCCGTCGCCCAAGAAGGATCTGGGCATGATCGCCATGGCCTACGAGAACGTCTATGTGGCCCAGGTCTCCTCGGGCGCCAAGGACGTGCACACTCTGCGCGCCTTCATGGAGGCCGAATCCTGGCATGGACCCTCGCTCATCATCGCCTACTCGCCCTGCATCGCCCACGGCGTGGATTTGAGCCGCAACCTGCGCCAGCAGAACCTGGCGGTGAACTCCGGCCACTGGCCGCTCTACCGCTACGATCCGCGCAGGCGCGAGCAGGGGCTCAATCCGCTGCAGCTCGACTCCAAGCGGCCCAGCGTGCCTTTGAAGGAGTACTACATGAGCGAGACCCGCTTCGCCATGTTGTGGCGTAGTCATCCCGACGAGGCCGAGAGACTGTTGGAGACGGAGCAAGAAGCGGTGCTCGAGCGCTACCACCACCTGGAACAGCTCGCCTCCCTGCCGGTGGAGGAAGCAGAGGAGGAAGCGAAATGAACCTGGAGACCACCTATCTGGGCATGAACCTGAAAAATCCCTTGGTGCCTTCCGCCTCTCCCCTCAGCCGGGATCTGGACACGGCCCGGCGGTTGGAGGATGCCGGCGCGGCGGCGCTGGTGATGTACTCTCTCTTCGAAGAGGAGGTGATCGAGGAGGAGGAACGGCTCACCGGCCTGATGGAGTTCCAGGACTTGGGACATGGCGAGGCCTCCAGCTATCTGCCCCTGCATCCCGATTACAAGACCGGGCTGGATGAATATCTGGAGCAGCTCCAGGCGCTCAAGTCGGCGCTGGAGATCCCGGTCATCGCCAGTCTCAACGGCGCCACCGAAGGAGGATGGGTGGAGCACGGCCGCGAGCTGGAGGAGGCCGGGGCCGACGCGCTGGAGCTCAACGTCTTTTTCCTTCCGGGAGTGGAGGAGTCGTGTGAAACGGTGGAACGACGCTATCTCGGCATCCTTCAGCAGCTCAAGGAACAGGTTCGGATTCCGGTCGCCATGAAACTTTCGCCCTATTTCACCTCTCTGGGCCACCTGGTGCGTCGTCTCGAGGCGGCCGGCGCCGACGGCGTGGTGCTCTTCAACCGTTTCTACCAGCCCGACCTCGACCTGGAGACGCTGGAGGTGAAGCCGCAACTCCATCTCTCTCATCCCTATGAAGCGCTGTTGCGCATGCACTGGATCGGTCGGCTCTACTGTCAAGTGGATCTCTCCCTGGCGGCCACGGGAGGCGTCCATACCGCCGAGCAGGCGCTGAAGCTGCTGTTGGCGGGCGCCAGCGTCACTCACATGTGCTCGGCGCTGTTGGAAGGGGGGCCGGAGGTGCTCTCACGCACCCTCGAAGAGATGGCCCGCTGGATGGAGGAGAAGGAGTACGAGTCGGTGCGCCAGCTCATTGGCAGCAGCTGCCGTGAACACGCTGTGGACCCGGAGGCCTGGGACCGAGTGAACTACATCCGCACGCTCCACGGTTGAAGCGGGTTTTCAGCCGTCGCGCAAGCGGGGGCGGAGGCTCCGTTCGATGAAAGCGTCGAGGGCAGCATCGAGGAGGTCCCGCACCTTTTCGAAGCCGGCCAGGTTGCCGAAATGGGGATCCGGAATTTCCCGCGGGCCGGGTTGGTCCATCCAGGCGGTGAGGAGGTCAATCTCCGCTTCGGCCGTTTCCGGACGGCGCCGACGAATCTGCTCCAGAAGCGCTTCGTCCATGGCGAGGATGTAGTCCTGCTTCCAAAAGTCCTTGGGGCGGAGGGGTCGCGCCCGCTTGCGCCGCAACGGGACGCCAGCGGCGTCGAGCGCCTTCTTCACCCGGGGGTCCACCGGCTGCCCGGCAAAGGCGGCGACGCCGGCGGAGTCCACCCCCACCTCTCTTTCCAGCCCCAGGGACCGGAGTTTGAACGCGAGCAGGGCGTGGGCCATGGGAGAGCGGCAGAGATTGGCGCGACACACGAGCAGTACCTTCGCTCTACGCCGGCGCCACGGCCAGAGGAGACTCATTGCAGCAGCTTCCGGACGTACTTCACCGGAATGGCGTAAGTGATTCCGGAAGGGGTGGAGAGCACGGACTCCTTGGAGCCCTTCACGAAGACGCTGTTCACCACGCCGATCACTTTCCCATTCTCCGGCAGGTAGAGGGGACTGCCGCTGTTGCCGGGGTAGGCGATGGCGTCGAGTTGATAGACGAGGAAAGGGTTTCTCAGCCGTCGGATGCGTGCCGCATTCAAACGTCGGGAAGAGTCCGCGGGGATGGCGGCCGGGGTCACCGCCGCGATGATCCCTTCGTGGGTCACGGGATAGAGGCCGAGAACCATGCCGAGGGGAAAGCCGGTGAAAGCGGTTTTTCGGCCCGCCGGGAGCAACCCGCCCTCGTGGAGGGAGAGGGGAGTGAGGCGCCGTCCCCAGATTTCCAGAAGCGCCAGGTCGTGCTCCCTGTCGGTCTTCAGGATCTTGGCCTCGTGTATGCGAGCCTCGCGTCCTTTTCCGGAAAAGACGGCGAGCCGTCCCTCTTTTCGGTTTTTCCCCGACACCACGTGAAAATTGGTCACCACCAGCCCGCCCGTGGCCACCGCGAAGCCGGTGCCCAGGTAACGGGCTTGGGGTTTCGATTTCGGATCGCCGGGTGGCTGCGTGAGAGTGCCCACCGCGACCACGCCGCCGCGGAGGCGGGCGAGCGTCTCCACCAAGGTTCCGCCATGGGCGGGAGGGAGCGACAGCAGCGCCGTCAGCAGAAAGAACCAAGAGAGCGAAGGACACCTCCGTCTCGCTGGCCGCAGGATGGGATGGCAGTGTCTCGGCATGTCGCCTCCCGGTTGGGTTGGAGAACTCTACGGTCGGGGGCCTTCAGCCCTGGCCGCCACTGGGCACCACGTAGAAAAAGATGGCCAGAAAATGGAGCACGCTCCCTGCCAACACGAAGAGGTGCCAGATGGCGTGGTTCCAGTGCAGCCGTTCCCAGGCATAGACGGCCGCTCCCAGGGTATAGGCCAGCCCGCCCGCGAGCAACAACCAGAGGCCGCCACTGTCCAGGTTGGCCAGCAGGGGCTTCATCGCCAGCACCACCACCCAGCCCATGAGCAGATAGAGCAGCAGGGACCAGCGCTGCAGCCTGCGGTTGTTGCCCAGTTCGATCCAGATACCGGCCGCGGCGGCGGTCCAGACGACGGCGAAAAGGGTCCAGCCCCAAGCCGAGTCGTGCAGGGTCACCAGGGTGAAGGGGGTGTAGGTGCCGGCGATGAGCAGAAAGATGGCGGCGTGGTCCAGCTTCTGCAGGATGGGCTTGGCCTTCTCGTGAGGGATGCCGTGATAGAGCGTGGAGGCGGTGAAGAGCAGAATGAGCGTGGAGCCATAGATGGCGCTGCTCACCACGTGCCAGACGTGGCCGTGGAGCGCGGAGAAGGTGACCAGCAGCACCAGGGCGGCGATGCTGAGGAGGACGCCGACACCGTGGCTGACGGCGTGGGCGATCTCTTCGGCCACGCTGTATTCGTAGAACCAGCCTTCCTGATGCCGTTCGTCCTGGCGCTCTTCCATGCGCACGATTATAGAGGAGGGGAAAAAGACGAGGCTACCGCCGCCGGCCTTTTCTGTCGTGCCGCGCGGAGGTCGCGGGACGGCGCCGGGCGGGAGGTCTCTTGCCGCCGGCGCCGGCTGGCTGCCAGGCGGGCACCAGGTGGCGCTTGCCGTTGCCGATGAGGTCGGCGCGGCCCATCCGTTTCAGCGCCTCGCGCAGCAAGGGCCAGTTCTCGGGATCGTGGTAGCGCAGAAAGGCCTTGTGCAGGCGCCGTTGCCGCAGGCCGCGGGGAGAGAAGACCCGGGCGGACCGGCGCGTCACCTTTTTCAGAGGGTTGTATCCCGTGTGCCACATGGCGGTGGACAGCGCCATGGGGGAGGGAAGGAAAGCCTGCACCTGGTCGGGGCGGAAGCCGTTTCTCTTCAGCCAGAGGGCCAGCTTGAGCATGTCTTCGTCGGTGGTGCCGGGGTGGGCGGCGATGAAGTAGGGAATGAGATACTGTTCCTTGCCCGCCGCCCTGGAGTAGCGGTCGAACATCGCCTTGAAACGGTCGTAGGCGCCGATGCCCGGCTTCATCATGTGGGCCAGCGGTCCCGGCTCGGTGTGCTCGGGAGCGATCTTCAGATAACCTCCCACATGGTGGGTCACCAGCTCTTTCACGTATTCGGGGGTCTGCACCGCCAGGTCGTAACGCAGGCCGGAAGCGATGAGGACCCGCTTGACGCCGGGCAGGGCGCGGGCCTTGCGGTAGAGCCGGATCAGAGGCTTCTGATCGGTGTTCAGGTTTTTGCAGATGCCGGGCCAGACGCAGCTCAGGCGCCGGCAGGCCGATTCGATCCTCGCATCCTTGCAGTGCAGCCGCCACATGTTGGCGGTGGGGCCGCCCAGGTCGGAGATGACGCCGGTGAAGCCGGGAACGCTGTCGCGAATGGCCTCGATCTCGCGCAGGATGCTCTCCTCGGAGCGGTTCTGGATGATGCGCCCCTCGTGCTCGGTGATGGAACAGAAGGCGCAGCCGCCGAAACAGCCGCGCATGATGTTGACCGAGAAACGGATCATTTCGTAGGCGGGAATCCTCGCATCGCCGTAGGCGGGGTGGGGTACCCGCTGGTAGGGCAGTTCGTAGAGGCGGTCCAGCTCTTTGGTGGCGAGGGGAATGGGCGGCGGATTGAGCCACAGCTCCCGGTCGCCGTGGCGCTGCACCAGGGCGCGGGCGTTTCCCGGGTTGGACTCCAGGTGGAGGATGCGCGAGGCGTGGGCGTAGAGGAGGGGGTCGCGCTTCACCTGCTCGTAGGCGGGCAGGCGAACGACGGTGCGCGATCGTTCCAGCTTCTTCGGGCGTCCGTGCAGGGTCACCGTCGGGTTGAGCGTCGGCGTGGGGGCAGAGGGGAGTGAGGCGTAGGGATCGCTGCGCGGCGGCGGAGCCGCTTCCGGCGCTTCCACCTCGCTGGCGTCGATCACCGTCCACCCCTCGGGAACGGTGGAACGGAGAAAGGCGGTGCCCCGTAGGTCTGTGATGGCGTCGATGGAGTCTCCTCTCGCCAGCCGGTGGGCCAGTTCCACCACCGCCCGCTCGGCATTGCCGTAGAGCAGCAGGTCCGCCTTGCTGTCCACCAGCACCGAACGGCGCACCTTCCCCTGCCAGTAGTCGAAATGGGCGATGCGCCGCAGCGACGCTTCGATGCCGCCGATCACCACCGGCACCCCCTTGAAGGCTTCGCGGCAGCGCTGGCTGTAGACCAGCACCGCCCGGTCCGGGCGCCTGCCGGCTTCGGCGTCGGGGGTGTAGGCGTCGTCGGAGCGGATCTTCCGGTCGGCGGTGTAGCGGTTGACCATGGAGTCCATGTTGCCGGCGGTGACGCCGAAAAAGAGGTTGGGCCGGCCCAGCCTGCGGAAATCGTCGGCGCTGCGCCAGTCGGGCTGGGCGATGATGCCCACGCGGAAGCCGTGGGCCTCCAGCAGACGGCCGATGAGGGCCATGCCGAAGCTGGGGTGGTCCACATAGGCGTCGCCGGTGACCAGGACGATGTCGCAAGCGTCCCACCGCAGCTCCTCCATCTCCTCCCGGCTCATGGGCAGGAAAGGAGCGGGGGTGAATTTGTGGGCCCAATGTTTCCGGTAGCCGAACAGTTCCGGGACGGCCCGCTTCACAGCAGCTTCTTCAGACATTCGAGGTAGGCGGTTTCGTCGGGCGGGCGGTGCTGCCGCTGGGCCTCCCAAAGGGCGGTGCCCAGGCACTCCATCATGCGGTGCTCCGCCTCGTGAGGCGATCCGCAGGCGACCGCGATGCGCCGGTGGAGTTCGCGGATGCCGACGGGGCGGTCGGTGACGATCTGTTCGGCCAGAGAGATGTGCATGGCCATGTGCAGGAAGGGGTTGGCGCGGCCTTCCTCGGGGGCGAAGTCCCGCTCCAGGCTCTCTTCCGACTCCAGCAGCGCGTGATATTCGGGGTGTTGCGCCACCACGTCGGCGATGAGCGCCTCCAAAGGTTCCAGGGCCTCGCCCGACCGCCGCTTGCGCCATGCTTCGACGAAATGGCGCCGCAGTCGCCGGCGATCCTGGCCGAAGATCATCCGAAAGTGCTGCGGTTCCAGCCCCACAGGTGCCTGGGGGGGCTGGAGAACTCGATGTAGGTGCGGCCGGGCTCGATGCCCAGTTCCTCCAGCACCAGGTCGCAGAGGGCGGCGGAGAGCTCGCCGGTCTGGGTTTCCGGCAGCCCCAGGCTCTTCAGTTGCAGATAGGCGCAGGGCTCGGCGGTGCCGCCGAAGGTCATGGCCTGGCCCCCCTGCACCAGGGTCATCACGTAGCTTTCGGGCTTGCCCAGCAGCCGGGCGGCGGCCGCCGACAGGGTGGCGGCGGTTTTCTCTTCCTCCTCCCGGCTCATTTGCAGATTGGTGGCGAGGTGGAGCAACGGCATGACAGTCTCCTCAATTGCAGTTTTCTTTCACGATCTTTCGCATCTTTTCGATGCGTTGTCGCCTCTCTTCCGGCGTGAGACGGCGATAGTCGTTCTCGCCCACGCGGTAGAGCGTGTTGGACGGCCGGTTGGTGAGCCGCTCCAGATTCTCCCGGGCGGCCCTGCAGTTCTGTTGGCGTCGTGCCGCGTCGGCGTCCGTTTTCGCCGCCTCTCGTTTCCGCCGTTGGCGCGCCTTCGCGGACTCCTCCAGCCGTTTGTGGATCCGTTCCAGTCTCTTGCGCGCCGCGTGCGGCGGTTCCGCCGGGAGCGGGGGAGGCGCCATTCGTTCCACCGGTCGGCCGTCGGGCGGCGGCGTCTGGGAGTAGACCACGTTTCCCTGGTCGTCGGTCCAACGGTAAACGCCCGCCAGGGCAATGGCGGGTAGCAGGAGAAGATAGAGGCTCAATTGGATCTTCATGGAACTCCCTGGAGATGGCTGTGGTGTGCGGCGCCGTTGTCGGCTGGTCGCTTCCGCCGATTTATAGCAGAATATCGGTGGCGGTTCAGCGCTGGGAGTCTGCATTGTAAAGGGGTCGGCCATGGGAAAAACTTGGGCAAATTGACGAACCCGTGGCCCTTGAGTAAGATGCGACGCCTTCGCTCGAGGCGGATTTTCGGGGCATAGCGCAGTCTGGTAGCGCGCCTGCTTTGGGAGCAGGATGTCGGGAGTTCGAATCTCTCTGCCCCGACCAATATCGGCAGGTAGGCCGGCCCGCCTTATTGGGGCCGGGTCGAAAAATTGTACTGCGCCCGTAGCTCATCTGGATAGAGCATCGGCCTTCTAAGCCGAGGGTAGCAGGTTCGAATCCTGCCGGGCGTGCCAAGCAGCAAGGATTTAAGGTGTTCGGGAGCAAGGTCGCTCCGAAACAGGCAGGATTCGAACCAGCGTCATGCCAGTGACGTGGTTCGACGAGCCGGCGAAGTCGGCCGAATGCGCAGAGCGCGGCCCCGCGGGGGCGCATCGTCCTGCCGGCGTGCCATTTCCATGGTGGATGTAGCTCAGTTGGTAGAGTCCCGGATTGTGATTCCGGTCGTCGCGGGTTCGAGTCCCGTCATCCACCCCAGTTGAGTTGTCGGGAAGGAATACCCGAAAAACGGTAGAATGCGGCTCCTTTACGGAGCCGTTTTTGTTTTCCGGAGAAGAGATCATGTTCAAGAAATCGATGAAGATTGCCGGCTATGACGATGAAATTGCAAAGGCAATCGCCGATGAGGAGCGCCGTCAGGAAGAGCACGTGGAGCTCATTGCCTCGGAGAACTACACCAGTCCCCGGGTGATGGAGGCCCAGGGTTCGGTGCTCACCAACAAATATGCGGAAGGCTATCCCCACAAGCGGTACTACGGCGGCTGCGAGAACGTGGACGTGGTCGAGCAGCTCGCCATCGACCGCGCCAAGGCGCTCTTCGGCGCCGACTACGCCAACGTGCAGCCCCACTCCGGCTCCCAGGCCAACGCCGCCGTCTACATGGCGCTCTGCCAGCCGGGCGACACCATCCTGGGCATGTCCTTGGACGCCGGCGGCCATCTCACCCACGGCGCCAAGCCCAACTTCTCCGGCAAGATCTACCACTCGGTCCAGTACGGCATCGACCCCGAGACCGGCCGCATCGACTACGACCAGGTGATGGACCTGGCCAAGGAGCACAAGCCGAAGATGGTGGTGGCCGGTTTCTCGGCCTATTCCCAGGTGATCGACTGGCAGAAGTTCCGCGACATCGCCGACGCCGTGGGCGCCTACCTTTTCGTGGACATGGCTCACGTGGCCGGACTGGTGGCGGTGGGCGAGTATCCCAGCCCGGTGCGGATCGCCGACGTCACCACCACCACCACCCACAAGACGCTGCGCGGCCCGCGCGGCGGTCTGATCCTGGCGAAGGCCAACGAGGAGATCGAGAAGAAGCTCAACTCGGTGGTCTTTCCCGGCATCCAGGGCGGCCCGCTGATGCACGTCATCGCCGCCAAGGCGGTGGCCTTCAAGGAGGCGATGGAGCCGGAGTTCAAGAGTTACCAGCAGCAGGTGAAGCGCAACGCCAAGGCCATGGCGGCGGTGTTCATGGAGCGGGGCTACGAAGTGGTCTCGGGCGGCACCGAGGACCACCTCTTCCTGGTGAGCTTCATCCAGGCGGGGCTCACCGGCAAAGACGTGGACGCTTGGCTGGGCGCCGCCAACATCACGGTGAACAAGAATGCCGTGCCCAACGATCCCCAGTCGCCCTTCGTCACTTCCGGGATTCGCGTGGGCACTCCGGCGGTGACCACCCGCGGCTTCGGCGAGGCGGAGTGCACCGACCTGGCCCACTGGATGTGTGACATCATCGACAGCCGCGGAGACGAAGCGGTGATCGGTCGGGTGAAGGAGAAGACCCTGGAGTTGTGCCGCCGCTTCCCGGTCTATGCCGACTGACCTCCCATGCGCTGCCCCTTCTGCAACGCGCCCGATACCAAGGTGATCGACTCCCGTCCCGCGGGGGAGGGGGAGCAGGTGCGCAGGCGGCGCCAGTGCCCGGCATGCAAAGGGCGTTTCACCACCTATGAACGGGTGGAGTTCAATCTGCCGAAAGTGGTCAAGTCCGACGGGCGCACCGTGCCCTTCGACGAGATGAAAGTGAAGCTCGGCATGTTGCGGGCGCTGGAGAAGCGGCCGGTGTCGCCCGAGCAGGTGGAGGCCGCGGTGGGGCGCATCTGCCGCCGCCTGATGGCGCCCGGCGAGCCGGAGGTGCCGTCGCGGCTCATCGGCGACCTGGTGATGGCGGAGCTCAAGGCGCTGGATCAGGTGGCCTATGTGCGTTTCGCTTCGGTCTACCGGCAGTTCGAGGACGTGCAGGCCTTCCGCGAGGAGGTGGAGAAGCTGGAAAGACAGCTGCCGCCGGAGGCGGAGCGCAAACAGATGAAGCTGCTCGACAACGATGAGACCTGACGGTTTCCGTTTCACCCCGGAGGATCACCGCTTCATGGCGCGAGCGCTGCGGCTGGCCCGGCGCGGACTCTACACCACCGATCCCAATCCTCGCGTGGGCTGCGTCCTGGTGCGGGACGGCGAGGTGGTGGGCGAGGGGTGGCACCGCCGGGCCGGTGGCCCCCACGCCGAGCGGATCGCCCTGGCCGCCGCCGGCAGGCGGGCGCGGGGGGCGACGGCCTATGTGACCCTGGAGCCGTGCAGCCATCATGGCCGCACCCCTCCTTGTGCCGACGCCCTGGTGGAAGCCGGCGTTTCCCGGGTGGTGGCGGCCATGGTGGATCCCAACCCTCTCGTCTCCGGAAAGGGGCTGGCGCGGCTGCGCGCGGCGGGCATCCGCGCCGAAGCGGGCCTGCTGGAGTCGGAGGCGGAGCGGCTCAACCCCGGATTCGTCAAACGCATGCGCGGCGGCCGCCCCTGGGTGCGCTGCAAACTGGCCATGAGCCTGGATGGCCGGACCGCCATGGCCAGCGGCGAGAGCGTCTGGATCACCGGCGAGTCCGCCCGCCGCGACGTGCAGCGGTTGCGGGCGCGCAGCTCGGCCGTTCTTACCGGCATCGGCACGGTGCTGGCGGACGATCCCTCCCTGAACGTGCGGCTGCCGCCCGCCGAACTGGAGGGGGTGGAGCCGGAAGCCTCGCCGCGCCAGCCGGTACGGGTGGTTCTCGACTCCAGCCTGCGTTTTCCCGAGGAGGCGAAGATGCTGGATCTGCCGGGAGAGACCTGGATCTTCCACGCTCACGGCAGCCCCGAGAAAGCGGCTTCTCTGGAACGCCGCGGCGCGCGGCCGGTCCGCTTCGAGGAGGGCCTCGACCTGCCCCTGGTGATGGAGGCGCTGGGGCGGAGCGAGCTCAACGAGGTGCTCATCGAAGCCGGCCCGACCCTCGCGGGGGCGGCTCTGGAGGCGGGCGTCATCGACGAGCTGGTGATCTACATGGCGCCCCACCTCATGGGACACCAAGCCCGCGGCCTCTTTCACCTGCCGCGGCTGGAGAAGATGGCCGATCGGGTGGCGCTGAAGATCGGCGACATCCGCGCGGTGGGGCGCGACTGGCGCATCACCGCCTTTCCCGCCCCAGCGCCTCCTCGCTAGTCGTCAACCGCCGAACCGAGACTCCAGCGTGAGTCGGTTCAGGGCGCTTTCACCGGCAATCCGACTCTCTTCCAGCCGATGAAGCCGTCGGCGTAGTTCACCACGTTTCGATAGCCCATCTGCCTCAACGTCAGGGCGGCCAGGGGGCTGCGGATGTTGGCGCCGCAATAGACCACGATGGGCGTGTCGGCGTCCAGGGCATACTGCCGGATGCGGAATTCCAGCCAGCCCCTGGGGATCACCACATTGCCCGGAGCGTCGATGGTGCCGCCCATGCGGCGCACCTCGTCCGGCATGCGCACGTCCACCAGCAGAAGATTGGGATGCTTTTTCAGGCGCTGCAACAATGTGGCGGTGTCGATGCTGGTGATCTTCCGTTCCGCCATCTTCACCAAGTCGCGACCGCTGAGCGGATCGTCGGCGGAAGCCGCCTGGGCGGAAACGGCCAACAGCAGCGCAAGGAACAGGCTTTTCATGAGGGAGTCTCCTCGGACTTCAGTCCGTATGGGGGTTCTTCGAGCGAGAGGGGCGGCCCCTCGGCATCTTCCAGGCGCAGGTCGCCGCTCTCGAAGGCGCGGATCTCCGCCACCACCAGCGCTTCGCAACCGCCGCCCGGGCGGGGGCGCGCGTCCACCACCTTGCCGGCGCCCTGGGCCGACCGGCTGGAAGGGGAGAAGAGTCGTTGCCCGGGGGCGGGGCAGGGCGTTGCGTCGATGCGGGCCAGGTACATGCGCCGTTTCAGCTGCCCCAGGTAGCGCATCCGCGCCACCACCTCCTGGCCGGTGTAGCACCCCTTGGTGAAGCTGATGCCGCCCAGAAGATCGAGGTTGCACATTTGCGGCACGAAGGCCTCGGCAGTGGCGTCCACCACCGTGGGCAGGCCGGCGCGGATGTTTTGCAAGGGCCAGTAGTCGTCGTCCGCCCGTTGAAGGCGGTGGGCGTGGGCCTGGTGGAAGGCGGTCATCGCCGCCGGACTTCCCACCATTTGCACCCGCGCCGTCTCTCCCGGCAGCCGGATCAGCGTCAGCGACTGCTCCTGTCGGCAGACGAAGGGCTCCTCCGGCAGATCGCCGAACAGCTCGGCGCAACCGCTGCCGGCGACGCCGGCCAAGGTCTTCTCATCGCTGACGTCGGCAAGTTCCACGCGGGAACGGAGCACGAACATCCGCAACCGTTCGAGGACCGCCTCCAGGCGCTCTCGTGGCAGTTGGAGGTAGAGCGCGCCTTCCTGCTCGAACACCAAAAAGAGTGCCAGCATGCGACCCTTGGGGGTGCAGTAGCCGCTCAACTGCGCCCGCGACTCGCTCACTCGGCGGATATCGTTGGTGAGCTGTCCCTGGAGGAAATCGCGGGCCTCTTCGCCGGTCACCCGGATGAGGCCGTCGTCGAGGGGAGAGAAAGCGCAGGAGGGGTTCTCCTTCGCCGTAACCGGCGCGTTCTTCTCGAGATAGAGGGACCACTGGGGATTCATGGGACGTTCGCTGGGTTTTCCCGATGAGGATGAACACATTTTAGCGCGTGCCCGGAAGAAACTATTCCTCCCTCTTTACCCTCCAATTCCCGGAAAACGGGTATCATTGCCGCCCCCTTTCCCTTCCCTTCCGTTCATGACTTCCGAAAACAAGATCCAGTCCGGCAGCCTGGTGCTCTACAAGATCCGTCCCGCGCTGGTCGAGAGCGTCGGCGAAAAGTACGAGATCCGCTTCCAGGACGGCAAAACCAAACGGGTGCGGCGGAAAGACATTCGACTGCTCCATCCGGGGCCGGTGAAGGATTTGGAGTCGGCGCTGGCGGGCCCGGCAGGGGATCCGCAAGAAGCCTGGGAACTGCTCCAGGGCGAGGTGGTCTCTCTGGCCGAGCTGGCGGAACTGGTCTATGGCGGCTATACCCCCGCATCGGCCTGGGCGGCTTGGAGGCTGCTGCAGGAGGATCTCTGGTTCGAAGGGTCGGTGAACGCCGTTCGCTCGCGGGATGCGGAGACGGTGGCGCGCCTCCGCGAAGAGCGCGAGCGCAAAGCGCGCGAAGCCGAAGAGCAGGCCGCCTTCATGGAGCGCCTGAAAAAGGGCCGGCTGGCCGACGAAGACCGGCGGCGCCTGGGGGAGGTGGAGCGGCTGGCGCTGGGGCGCGGCGACCGCAGCCGAATTCTCTCCAGCCTCGATCTGCCGCAGACGCCCGAGGCCGCCCACGCGCTGTTGCTCCGTTGCGGCTACTGGCCTGAAGAGTACGACCCCTGGCCCGCGCGGCAAGGGGTGGCCTTGGCCTCTCCGGATCTGCCGTTGCCGCCGTTGCCCGACGAAGCGCGTCGCGATCTCACCCACCTGCAGGCGTGGGCCATCGACGACGAGGGCAACACCGATCCGGACGACGCCATCAGCCTGGAAGGCGACCGCATCTGGGTCCACGTGGCCGATGTCGCCGCCGTGGTGAAAGCCGACAGCCATCTGGACCTGGCGGCGCGGGAGCGGGGGGCCACCCTTTATCTTCCCGAGGGTGCCGTTCCCATGCTGCCGCCGGCGCTCACCGAGCAGTTGGGGCTGGGCCTGCAGGAGGTCTCCCCGGCGCTCTCTTTCGGTTTTCGGCTGGGCGCAAATGGAGAGGTGGAAGAGGTCGAGGTCGCGCCAAGCTGGATCCGGGCGCGGCGCATCAGTTACGACGAGGCGGAGCGGCGCCTCCAGGAACCGACCTTTGCCCCCCTTCATGAACTCACCCGGCGTTACCGGGAGGCCCGACGCGCGCGCCATGCCGCCGAGATCGAGCTGCCCGAAGTGGATGTGAAAGTGGTGGACGGCGAAGTGGTGATCCGGCCGCTGCCGCGCCTCGCTTCCAGGCGCATGGTCACCGACGCCATGCTCATGGCGGGCGAGGCGGCGGCCCGTTATGCGCTGAAGCACGGCATCGCCATCCCCTTCGCCGTGCAACCGGAGCCGGAGGAGATCCGTCGCCCGCAGACCCTCGCCGAAGCCTACGCCTACCGCCGGCTGTTCCGGCCCAGCAACGCCGCGCTCTCGCCGGACCGCCATTTCGGATTGGGGTTGGAGCTCTACGCCCGGGCCACCAGCCCCTTGCGCCGTTACATGGATCTGGTGGTGCACCAACAGTTGCGCGCCCACGTCACCAGGGGAACGCCGCTGTCGCGGGCGGCGGTGGGAGAGCGGGTGGCGGCGGCGCAGGCGGCTGGCGGCGCCATCCGCCGGGCCGAGCGTCTGGCCAACCTCCATTGGAAGTTGATCTGGCTCAAGCGCCATCCCCAGTGGCGGGGCGAGGCCGTGGTGGTGGCGTTGGAAGAACGAAAGGCGGTTGTTATCATTCCGCAACTAGCGCTGGAAGCCCGCATTCGCCGCAGCGAAGATCTGCTGCCCGATCAACGTCTGGCCTTGACGGTGCAGGCGGTGGACGTTCCCGCGCAAAGCGTCCATTTTCGACGGATCTGACACACACCACAATATACGATTCTTAAGGAACCCCTCGATGCCATTGGAAAGCGAGATCAAGCCACTGCCTCCCGCCACCCACCAGCCCGTTTCCGAAGCCTTCCAGGGCTATTGCGAAGCGGTGTTCGAACGCCGCAGGAATTCCGAGGAGGAGTTTGACGAGGAGGCCTATCGCGAGGCGATGGAACTGGCCCTGGCGCGGCTCCGCGCTCTGGAAGAGGAGGGGCGGGCATGATCATCGGCAGCGTTCGGGCCAACAACGTCCTGAAATACGAATCGCTGGAGCTGGAGAAGGTGCCTTCTTCGGGCATCGTCGCCATCAGTGGCGAGAACGAGTCGGGCAAAAGCACCATTGGAGAGACCATCTGTTTCGCGCTATTCGGGCGCACCTTCTCGCTGGGGCCCGAACAGATCCAGAAGGTGTTGCGCTGGGGCGAGAACCGCTGTTCCGTCGTTCTCGAGTTCAGCGTGGACGGGGTGCGCTATCAGCTGGGCCGCTTTCTCGATCGGGACGGCAACCATGGAGCTCGCTTGAGCCTGGCGGAGAACCCCGACGAAACTCTGGCGCGTGGGGTGGGCCCGGTGGCCGAACGGCTGCACGAGATTCTCGGCTACGGCTTCGATGAGTTCATCGAGTCGTTCTACCTCGCCCAGCGGGAGATCACCTCGCCTCATCCGCACAGCATGGCGGTGAAGAACATGGCCGGCGTGGCGCCCCTGCAGGAGGTGATGGAAGAGTTCGAGGAGGAGAACGCCAAGTTCGACGAGATGCTGGCGGAGGTGGACGCCGAGGTGGAAGCCCTGCGCCAGGAACAGGAGGAGCTCGACTTCCAGGAAGGGCTCCTGGTGACGCTCGAGGACCGTAAGAACGCGCTGGAAGCGGAAGTGGCCGCCAACCGCTCCCTCCTCGGCAAGCTGCGCGAGGCCCAAGAGACCTATCGCGGCCATTATTCCATCGTGCGCAAGGCGGAGCGCAAGCGCGGCCGCGGTCGTTTTTGGCGCTTCATCAGTTTCGTGCTGGCCCTGGTGACGGGTGGAGCCTGGGGGCTGCTGACCCAGGCGGGCGACCAGCCGCAGGCGCAGCAGTTGCTGCAACTGCTGCAACAGCAGGTGCCGGGATGGCAGGACGGCTGGGTTGATTACATCGGCGTGGCGGCGCTCTTCTTCGCGGCGATGACGCTGTTTTTCTGGATCAGGGTGCGGCATCACGACAGACGCGCGAAAGAGTCGATCGGCGAGGCGGCCGTGCTGGCCGAGGCCCTGGAGCAGGCGCGCGCCGTCAAGCCCCTCGATCCGCAACTGGCGGAATCCCTCCTCGGGGATGCGGCGGGCGAAGCTTCTTCCGTCAAACGGCCCGACGAGCGGCTCTACGCACGCCTTCTTCCCCGGGTGGAGTCCTCCACCGTCGCGCCCGACGAGGTGGACGAGCTGGTGGACGGCGAAGCCTCTTGGCTGGAAGCGCAGATCGAGCGAAAGGAGCAGGCCCTGCAGGAACTGGAGAAACAGGTGGAGCAGGAGTTGGAGCGGGTACGCCAGATGGCCCGCCTGAGCGAAGTGATCGACGGTTTGGAAGCCAAGGAGGCGGAGATTCGTGCCGGCCAGGAGCGGCGGCGCAAGGCGATCGAGCTGCTGGAAGGAGCGGCGGCCGACTTCTCCAACGAATTCAACAAGGAGATCCGCGAGCTGGTGGCGCGGACGCTGCCGGTTTTCACTCAGGGGCGCTATGAGCATCTGCGCATCGATCCGGACTTGAGCGTCAAGGTCTTCTCCAGCGACAAACACGATTTCATGGATCTGGACGAGGTCTCGAGCGGCACCCAGCGCCAGATCATGCTGGCGCTGCGGCTGGCGTTGTCGCAGAAACTGCTCAACCGCAAGGTGAAGGGCAGTCAGTTCGCCTTCCTCGACGAGCCTTTCGCCTTCTTCGACGAAGAGCGCACCCGCTACGCGCTCAAGGCGCTTTCGGGATTGAGCGAACAGCTCACCCAGATCTGGATCGTGGCCCAATCCTATCCGGAAGGCGTGGACGTGGAGTTCGCCCTCAGCATCCGCTGCGGTCGGGATCTGGAGCGGCTCAAGGCTTAGCAGGCTGTTGAAAAACAGCGTTTTTCGACAGCCTGTGTGCGGTACATGGATGTGCCGCCATTTTCGATGGCCGTAAACCATTGAAAATGAAGGAACCGGGAAATCGCATTTTCCGGTTCCGTGGTTGAAAAAGTCCAGGGAAGGACTTTTTCAACATCCTGTTAGCCTCGTTACGGCAGAGTCACGGGGGGCGGCGCCCCCCACCCCTCGGCGCGATGTTCCGCCACCACCGTGGTGTAGATGCCTCCCCGAACGTTGAACTCCGCCGTGAGCCGCATGAAACGCGGCTCCACGGCCTTCACCAGGTCGTCCAGGATGCGGTTGGTGACCGCCTCGTGGAAGGCTCCCTCCTCGCGAAAGGACCAAACGTAGAGCTTGAGCGACTTGAGCTCCACGCAGAGCCGGTCGGGCACGTATTCGATGTGCAGGGTGGCGAAGTCGGGTTGCCCCGTCTTGGGACAGAGGCAGGTGAACTCGGGCACCCGGATGCGGATGCTGTAGTCCCGCTCGGGCTGGGGATTTTCGAAGGTTTCCAGTTGTTTGCTGGGTCGAGTTGACATCGGTTCTAATTTGGCGTTCTTGGTCATGAACAAAGCAAAATTATAACTTGAGTGTTGTGCCACTAAGACAGGGTGCGGTGTAAAGTAAAATTTACATAGAATAATCGTTTTGTTGGAATATTTTACACATCGGAGTGACGAATTTTAAAAAAATATTTATATTTCATCTAGATAAATATATGGCACGGGAATTGCTTGTTTTTGTGGGAACGGAATTTACAGGGAGTGCGAAGAAATGAATCTCGTGTCCAAACTTGTAGCTGGAACGCTTCTTCTGACTTTCGGTGGAGTTGCTTCCGCCGCAGTGGTGACTTTCCAGCCTTCTCCTGTAGACTTGTGGGATTTGGATCATTACAAAGCATTTACTTGGCGGATCGATTGGTCGGTGCCGGAGGGAGAGCGGCTGGTTTCGGCGGAACTGCTTTTTGAGAACGTTCGCAACTGGGATGACAATTCCTATGATCTCTGGGGCCACCTTCTCGACTATGTTGATGCGACAGAGTATTTTGCAGATGACCAAGACGGTAGCGACTATTTTGCCGAGCTGCCTGGCCTTCTCTTCCATTGGGACTACACCGGTGGTTCAGATCCCCATGAGATCCCTTTGGACTCGGAAGGGGGCAAAGACGTGACTTACAGTTTTACAGTGGAACAACTCGGTTGGTTGGAGAGTTACTCAGCCGACGGCAGTTTCGGGCTGGGCTTCGATCCCGATTGCCATTTCTGGAACAATGGCATTACCCTCAGGTTGCAGACCCAATCTGTGCCGGAACCAACAGCCCCTTTCCTGCTGCTGGCCGGCGTCAGCCTTCTTTTCATCAGGCGCCGTTCACGTTGAGCACTGTTGGTTTCTTTGATCCGAAAAGGCGCCTGGGGGCGCCTTTTCTCATGGTGCCGAAGGCAAATTCCGGCTGGTTGTACGAGGCTGCCCAGTTCCTGTATCTTTGCGCCCCATGCGCCTGGAAAAGATCAAACTGGCCGGCTTCAAATCCTTCGTCGATCCCACCACCATCCCTTTCCCCAGCGAACTGGTGGGGGTGGTGGGGCCCAACGGCTGCGGCAAGTCCAACGTCATCGACGCGGTTCGCTGGGTGATGGGGGAGAGCTCCGCCAAGATGTTGCGGGGCGAATCCATGGCCGATGTCATCTTCAACGGTTCCAGCGCGCGCAAGCCGGTGGGGCAGGCCAGCGTGGAGTTGGTCTTCGACAACAGCGACGGCCGTGCCGGCGGCCAATACGCCCAGTACGCCACCATTTCGGTGCGCCGCCAGGTGAGCCGGGACGGCCAATCCACCTATTATCTCAATGGGGTGAAATGCCGCCGCCGCGACATCACCGACCTCTTCCTCGGCACCGGCCTGGGGCCGCGAAGCTACGCCATCATCGAGCAGGGGATGATCTCGCGCATCATCGAGTCGCGCCCCGAGGAGTTGCGCGTCTATCTGGAGGAAGCGGCGGGCATCTCCAAATACAAGGAGCGGCGCCGCGAGACCGAGAACCGCATCCGCCACACCCGCGAGAACCTGGAGCGGCTCGCCGATCTGCGGGAAGAGGTGGAGAAACAGCTCCGCCATCTGGAGCGTCAAGCCGCCACCGCCGAAAAGTACAAGGCGCTCAAGGCCGAGGAACGGGAGGTGAATGCCGAGCTGCTGCTGTTGCGGCTCAGGGCGCTCGAACAGGAGTTGCGGCGGCAGGACCGCCTCATTGCCGAGCAGACCAACCGGTTCGAGGAGGCGGTGGCCGTGCAGCGCCGGGTGGAAGCGGAGATCGAGGATCGGCGCGAGGCCCACAACGACGCCAACGAGGCGTTCAACGAGGTGCAGGGGCGCTACTATGCGGTGGGCGCCGACATCGCCCGCCTGGAAGAGGCGATCCAGTACGCGCGGGAGGCGAGGCGGCGCACCGAGGAGGAGCTCGACCGGGCGAAGCAGGCGCTGGAAGAGGCGTTGGCCCACCGCTCCCAGGACGAGAGCCGCCTCCAGGAGATGGCGCGCAGCCTGATGCAGGACCAGCCGGAGCTGGAACAGGCCCGTGATCGCGCCGCGCAGCTCGAGGAGCGAGAAGCCGCCGCGGCCGAGGCGATGGAGGAGTGGCAGCGCGAGTGGGACGATTTCAATGCCCGTTCCACCGAGCCGGCCCAGACGGCCCAGGTGGAGCGGGCGCGCATCAACCAGCTGGAGCAGCAGGAGATTCAGCTGCGCCGGCGGCAGGAACGGCTGGAAGAGGAGCGTGGCCGGTTGGCGGATCTGCGCCTGGAGGCGGAGATCAGCGAGTTGGAGGCGCGGGAAGCGGCCCTCCGCAAGGAGCGGGACGGCCTGGCCGGCTCTCTGGAGGCGCTCGACCAGGCTATCCTCGGCGCGCGGGAGGTGTTGGAGGAGCGGCAGCGGGCGCTGGCCCAGGCGCGGGAGGAGCTGCAGACCAGCCGCGG
>Ga0256841_1000534_pt1 | contig 38717 bp, 39 predicted proteins | sample 356308metaG_FD_185971 | JGI IMG/M metagenome (GOLD analysis project Ga0256841, IMG submission 185971) | Hydrothermal vent microbial communities from Mid Atlantic Ridge, Atlantic Ocean - 356-308 | ecosystem: Environmental > Aquatic > Marine > Hydrothermal vents | place: Atlantic Ocean: Mid...
CCAGTTTCCACCAAATTTTAGATGGCCCCAACCATCAGACATTTCAAGAAGGTTTAGTAAATCTCCAACAACTTCATTATGACATTTATTATTTTTAAAGAATAAAGGCTCCCATCCATGCTCTATGATTATTGCATCCTTTGGTGCAGAAGGATAAAGTTTTGCCATAGCATAGAACTCACCTAAAGCATTAAATACTCTTACTTCATCTCCATCTTTTATTCCTTTTTTCTTAGCTATCTCTGGATTTATCATCACATATGGTTTTCCTCTCTGGAGTCTTAGTAGTATCTTTGAAGTTTTATATGTTGAGTGAATTGACCATCTTGCGTGAGGTGACATTAGAACAAACGGATATCTTTTTGGTCTTATAGGTTCTTTTGCTGTTGGCAATGCTGCACCAAATTCTATCCATAAATCATGGTCTACATAATAAGTGAGTCTTCCTGATAAAGTTTCAAATCTTTCAAATAAGAAAAGATTATTCTCAAATGAATTATATGGTTTATCTGGATAAAGAGGTGATGATTTACCAGCTTTATCATTTAACATTAAGAAACCACCTCTTTTTCTCATAGATTCAATAGTATTTGGTTTAAACTGGTCTACATTTTCAAGGGCAAATTCTACTGCATCTTTATCACTTCTTACCTTACCACCTATAGTATATTCTTCAACAAGCTTATCTAGTTCTCTGTACCCTGTTTTACTGTGAGTTGGGTCAGGGATTTTTATAAATCTTTCTGGATTAGAATCTCCCCTTTTCTTAGCTTCTTCATAGTGCTTTAATGCTATTTCTTGAAGCTTTTCTACTATAAGAGTACAGATTTCCCATTCTGATTTAGCCTCGCCTACAGGTTTCAAGTTGGCAGGTGGCTGAGCTAAGTTAGCATATCTATGATAACCAGGGTTTGTTCTTAAATCCCAAACTTCATAATGAGATTTCGCTGGTAATACTATATCTGCATATTGAGCTGTTGAGTTCATTCTAAAGTCAACATATGCAAAGAATTTAGCTTTCTTTAGGAAAGCTTCTCTATAAGTACTTCCTTTATTCCTTCTAAATCTTGAATCAGCAAATATAAGGAAAGTTTCTACTGTATCCCAGTATGGTTTTCCATCTTTTTTATGTAGATTATCTTTCCATTTTTCATCTGTTCCAAAGTTAGCAAGCGTCTCTTTTACTCTTTTTATATATTCATCTTTTGATAACCCTGTTGCTCTTTTTACATCTTCATCTTCATAAAGTTTTTCAGCATCTTTTAACATATTACCTAACACAAATTCACTTACAAAACCTGAAGCAAATCTAAATTGATACTTGCCTGCAAAACCAGAAAGTTTACCCATTCCAGATATAGCCCATTCATTTTCTGTGTTTAATCCACCATAAGGTCCTAACTTTCCAACAAGTCCTGGTATAGATGCAACTGCTCTATGAGAGAGTAAACCGTTAAAGTATTTACCAAGTGTAAATCCTACATTTATCTCAACAACTTTATTTAAAGCTATATCTTTTGCTAATTGTTCTACAATTGTTGGATGAACACCTGTTAATTTCCATGTTTTTTCTGCAGAGAACTTTTTAGCTTCTTCCTTTAGAAGTTCAAATACTGTTGTAACCTTTACTTTAGAGCCATCTTTTAGTGTTACCTCCCATGTACCTTCTAAAGCTGGATCTATATCCCATCCTACATCTTTTAACCTTAAGGTTGGAACCGGGCATCCTTCAGTTCCTGGCATTAGTGTTAATTTATTTGTTTTTGTATTCCAACAGAAGAAACATGCTTCTGGTTCAAATTCTTTACCTTCTGCTTTTTCTTCAAAAGTTTTATAAATTTCTTCATCAAATTCAGCTGGAGGATTTTCTATATCTATATCTGACATCCTAAGTAACTTTTTGTTATCAAGTCTTACTAAGAAAGGTAAATCTGTAAATACTTTTACAAAACCTTCCTTATAAAGTTTTTTCTGAATTATCTCATTAATAACAGCCATTGCAAGAAATGCATCATATCCAGCCTTTACCGGAACCCATAAATCTGCATGTATCGCTGTAGCATTAAAATCTGGTGTAATAACTATAACTTTCGAACCGTTATATTTTCCTTCCCAAACAAAATGAGCATCAGGTATTCTTGTTTTATTTGGGTCCATACCCCAATAAACCTGTACATCTGTAACATATTGAAAATCCCATGAACAACCTATATTACCTTCGCCATAAACTATAGAAACACCCTGAAACATATCACCAACATAAGATGCTATATATGGTCTTACAGCACCAAGAAGTGTTCCAAGTCTCTTACCTGAAGCTGCTCTTGCTTCTGTAAGCATTCCAGAACCTACATGTATATATAAACCTTCCGGTCCCTTCTCTAACATTGTTTTATATATGTTTTCTGCTATCTCTGTTATCGCTTCATCCCACGTTATTCTTTTCCACTGTCCAGAGCCTCTTTCACCTACTCTTTTCAAAGGATATAAAAGCCTATCTTTTTCATACATTATTTGAGAGTGCTGTACTCCTTTATTACATCCTCTTGGGTTAAAGTCAGGGATTTTTGGATTTATAGGTGTGTAGTTTGCTACCTGATTTTCTCTTGTAACGATACCATTATCTACCCAGACATCCCATGCACAGTTACCCTGACAGTTTACACAGTGATACGCTGTACCGTGTTCTTCTTTTTTACCATAAGTATAGGCAAACTCTTTTCTATACATATTTTCTGTATATGAGGTATTTGGATAAGAAGCTCTTGGATCTTCTACCCAAACTGCATCCTTTGCAAATGCAGCATTTCCTCCTAAGGTTAACCCAGCTCCCGTTGCGCTAAGGGCTTTTAAGAAGTCCCTTCTTGAAAGAGCCATTAAACTTACCTCCTAGTTTTTAGTTTCTATTTTTAGATAAAAAATGGTGGGTTGCCCCACCACTAAGTTATTATAAACAACCTCCACCACCACCCATTTTTGGTGGCTCATATTCACCATCTTCTGTTGGTAGACCAGCTTCATCCCATGCTACAACTCCACCTGCAAGGTTTTGAGCTATTTTGAATTTTTGAGCACATTTTTTGAATATCTCTGGGTCTCCATCTCTTGATACTATTATTGTTGGGATATATGGATTAATTTGCTCAACCGCTTCTTCAGGAGCTTTTGATTCATCACAATCAGGAAGAGGAATAGCTCCAGGTAAATGAATGTCTGTATAGTATAGATACTCATCATCGTAATCTTCATCTTCTGGTTCATAAGGTCTAACATCTATTATCTGGATATTCACATTAGGATTAGCAAGCTTTTTATATAGTTCTTGAGCTGTAACTGGTATTTGCTTTTGTAATTCTACTTCTTTCTTCCCAAAACTAACAAGTAAACCAGCAAGAACTACAATCAAACCTATATATATTGCTCTTTCAATTTTTGGGTTCATTATTCTTCACCTCCTTCTTGGAGTTGTACCTGTGCTGATTGGGCTTTCTTTTCTAGGTCTGAAATTTGAGATTTTAACCCAATCAAACCAACAATAAGAACCACTATTGCTAACCAGTACAGTACTCTTTCTATCATGCTCATTTGCTACACCTCTTTATATTATTTTTTAATCGTATACTTCATCAGCCAATTGTTTAGCCTGAATGAATTTCATCCATCTTCCAAAGTATATTAAATTTGCTGTAAGTATTCCTACAATAAAGAATGTTCCAGACTGAGCTATAGAACCTACTGATAAAGTAGGATATGCTGCCAGGAAAGACCCAGTAGTACACCCACCACCAATCATAGCTCCAAGGGCAAGGAAAAATCCACCAAAGAACACAAGTATAAGTCTAACCCATGGTATTGGTGTAACCGCTACAGCAAATGGCGGTGGAACTACATCAAACTTAAATGTTTTTGATAATATAGCACTGATAAATGCTCCTGGTATTAATCCAAGTATCAACCCTGCATGCCATATAACAGTCTCATTTATAGTTGGAACTACTTGTAGCGGATGACCTAACATATGAGCAATCCATCCTACAAGTGCAAGTGCTGCTCCTGAAAATCCAAGATATTCACCCTGCACAGTAGCCCACGTTATTATAAGTCCTGCAAGTATTCCTGAAGGTAGCCAGTGCCATTCACCTCTTAACATATCTAAAAGAGAGCGAGGTTCCTGTTCTTTATAATACTTTTTAGCAGGGTCTAACCAATCAGCTATTATTGCAAATATTATGAATGCTATTCCCCATACTACTGCAACAACTCCATAAGGAAGGCCTAAAAGGCCATATAAAGTTATTTTCTCTTTCTTTGCCAGTATTCCAGCTTCTACGAGTGTAGGTTGAAGCTCATTATAAGCCAAAATTCCAGCAACAAGACCTATAACTCCTGCAATAGCTAAAAACTTACCAGCACCAACTCTGGCGACACATGTACCAGGACAAAAACCAGCTGATGCCATAGCTATACCAAATAAAAATCCACCTATAAGATGTGCTATCCCCATATATGGCATCACTCTTGGATATATATGAGTCATTTCAGCTATGCCTAAGATATCTACAAGACCATAGAGTATAGAAGACGTAGCTACACCTATAAATGCAAATTTCATTATTTTAAGGTCTCTAAGCAGGAGCATTCCTTCCACTCTTGAATATCTTATAGCTCCTACTTTGTGTAAAACAGCACCAAATAGAGCACCTGTTATTAAACCCATTATCAATGCATGTAGGTGCTCCATTATAATCACCTCCTTGAAAGGTTAGTCATAAACTTCATCTGCTGCTTTTTTGGCCTGTACAAATCTACTCCATCTACCAAAGTATATAAGGTTTGCAGTTAAAACCCCTATTACAAAGTAGGTGGCAGACATAGCCATAGGACCAACTGATAAAGTAGGATATGCTGATAAAAATGCTCCGGTAGTACACCCACCACCAATCATAGCTCCAAGGGCAAGGAAAAGTCCACCAAAGAACACAAGTATAAGTCTAACCCATGGTACTGGTGTAACCGCTACAGCAAATGGTGGTGGAACTGCATCAAACTTAAATGTTTTTGATAATATAGCACTGATAAATGCTCCTGGAAGCACTCCTAATATTAAACCAGCATGCCACATAATTGTTTCATTTATATTTGGAACTATTTGCAGTGGATGACCTATTACATGAGCAACCCATCCTACAAGTGCAAGTGCTGCTCCTGAAAATCCAAGGTACTCACCTTGCATAGTAGCCCACGTTATTATAAGTCCTGCAAGTATCCCTGAAGGTAGCCAGTGCCATTCACCTCTTAACATATCTAAAAAGTTTCTATTTTCTTTTTGCTCATACTTTTTAGCAGGGTCAAACCAGTCAGCTATTATTGCAAATATTATGAATGCTATTCCCCATACTACTGCAAGAACTCCATAAGGTATTCCTAAAAGACCATATAAAGTTATTTTTTCTTTTTGACCTAAAATACCTGCTTCTACTAAAGAAGGCTGAATAATGCTGTATATAACTATACCTAGTATAAGACCTATAACTCCTGCTGTTGCAAACCATTTACCAGCACCAACTCTGGCAACACATGTACCAGGGCAAAAACCAGCTGATGCCATAGCTATACCAAACAAAAATCCACCTATAAGGTGTGCTATCCCCATATATGGCATTACTCTTGGATGAATATTTAGTGCATCTGCATAGCCTAAGAGGTGAACAAGGCCGTAGATTATAGAAGTTGTTGCTATACCAGTGAATGCAAATTTCATTATTTTAAGGTCTCTAAGTAAGAGCATCCCTTCTACTCTTGAATATCTTATGGCTCCTACTTTATGTAAAACTATTCCAAATAAAGCTCCTGTTATTAAACCCATTATCAGTGCGTGTGTATGTTCCATTTTCTATACCTCCATAAAAAAACCGACCTGAGAAGGCCGGCTCCTTTAATTATTTTTCAATTGGAAGAGATGGATCATTACCCCATTCATCCCAAGAACCAACATATACTTTAGCTTTATCATGTCCTACAAGCTTTAAAGCAGCAAAAACAAAAGAACCTCTACCTGTACCAACGTGACAGTATGTAATTACTGTTTTGTCTGGAGTAACACCAGCTTTTTTGAAGTATCTTTTTAGTTTTTTAAGTGGTTTAAATAGTGGTCTTCCTGGTTTTCCTGAAGGGTTTCCAGCTACTTTCTTCCACTCAAAGAATACAGCTCCAGGTATATGGCCACCTCTTTTAACCTGTATTTCTTTACCTGGCTCATATTCAGCTTTTAATAAAGCTTTTCCTACATATTCTTGAAATCTTCTAGCATCTAATATGATGTAATGTTCTTTATCTTTGGTAGCTTTTAATACTTCTTCTTTTGTAGCAAGTATATCCCATCTTATATTTGCTTTAAATGTTTTTGGCTGTACTTTTGCATGTCCAGTTTCTAATGGATAACCTTTAGCTTCCCATGTAGCAAGTCCACCATCTAACATTTTTACCTGCCCTTTATCTGCATCTAAACCGTAAAGATAGAGAAAATACCATACACCAGATGCATTTGGACCTCTTCCATCATCATAAGCTATAGCTGTCATATCATTACTTATACCAAGTTCTTCTCCAATAAATTTCTCTGCCCTTTCTTTACACATAGGAAGTCCATTACATTCTTTAATATCTTTTAGATAGTGTAAATCGTGAGCAGACGTTATAGCTGAACCTGGAATATGTTTTTCACATTTTTTTTCTCCATCACTACATATAAACCTAACATCTGGTTTTCCAACTAAAGCTTTAGCATCATCTACCCATATTAAAAATGGAGCTGGTGGAGATTTTCTCTCCTTTTTAGCTGCTTGAGCTTCAAATGGCATTACTAAAGAAGCAGCTGCTATACTTAGAACTGCTGTTGACAGTATTTTCCTCATTGATATACCTCCTGTTTTATTTTGTGGGACTTTTTGATTTTTTTGTAGGGTGGGATATAGGTTTTTTGTGGCAGGCGCCATATGAAGAAGTTTTTTTCTTTTAAAAATAAACATTTTAAATCCATATGCGGATATAAATATATCCTAACTGATAGATAATATACCAATTCAGTTAAGTTAACAAGCCTTAACCTATGTTTATTCTTTCTATAAGAAAGTTTTAATATTCTAATTATCAAATGCATTCCATAATTGTAAAACTAAAAAAATAAAAATTTCAATATGTCAAAAAGGAATAAGGCTAACTTTTAGGTAGTTCTATAATAAAGTGTGCACCATTTGAAGACTTTACAGCTTTGATAGTTCCACTATGTAATTCTATTATTTCCTTTGCTATAGATAGTCCAAGACCACTACCTTTGGCTTTTTTTGAAAAATAAGGGGAAAAAACTTTTTCTAATTCTTCTTCTGGAATACCTGTACCATTATCTGTAATATCAAGTACAACTTTATCATCATATTCATACACCTTTAGTTTTACCCATCGTTCCTTTTGTTTTTCTGTGGCTTCATAACTGTTTTGAATTAAATTAGCAAGAGCCTGTCTAAGTAAGGTTCTATCACCTACAATTTTAACATCCTCATTTAAGTCAAGGTAAACCTTAAAATCAGATGTTTCATACCTATCTTTTAGTTCTTTTAATAAATCACTTAAATTAAATGGTTCTTTTCTTAATTTATCCTGTATAGAAGCAAACTGGTTAAACTCTCTAACAAGATTGGATAAATAATCTACTTCTTTAAAAATTATATCTGTAGCTTTTTTTAATATCTCTGGAAAGTTGGGATTTTCTTTTTCATACTGTCTTATTATTCTTTCTGCTGATAGTCTTATAGGAGTTAAAGGATTTTTTATTTCGTGTGCTATTCGCTGGGCTATTTCTTTCCATGCTAATATTTTTTCAGCATTAACAATATTTGTAATATCGTCTATAACTAAAACATAACCTTTTTTTGTATTTTCTATTTTTGTTAATTTCATAAGGAGTATTTTTCCATTATATTTTACTTTTGCACCTTTCTTTAATTCATCTAAGCTAAAACCAAGTTCTTTTATAAAATCTACTATATCTTTATTAATAACTTTACTTTTATCTATACCTAATATTTTAATTGCAGCACTATTTATTTTTTGAATTTTTCCTTCTTCATCTGAGAAGATTACACCTGTTTTGGCAGTTTCAAGTATCGTTTCTAAATATTGATTACTATAAGCTAGCTCTTTGTTTTTTATTTCTAACTGTTTATAAAGATTTTGTAATTGACTTACCATATGGTTAAATTCATCTATTAAGATTCCTATTTCGTCTTTAGATGATATATTCACTCTTACGTTTAAATTACCTTTAGCAAGTTTTTTTGATGCTTCTGCAAGCTGTTCCAAAGGATACGTAAGATTTCTAACTATATAATGGCTAAACCATATAGCTGCTAATATTATGAACATTGTGATTATTAACATTGTAAGGATATAACCAATTCTGATTGGATTTTTATAGTATCTAAATTGAGAGTATAGTTTTAGTATTGATTTAACCTGCTTATTTTTCTTGGATAGAAAATCTGGTAGTTTTTTGTCTATTATTACAATATTCTGGTTTTTTTTCTTTAAGTATCTAAGGTAAGCTCTGTCATCTTTATAAAAGATTAGATACTTTTTCTCTAAAAGCCTTTTATAATCTATTGAAGCTATTTTTTGACCGTATATAGCTTTTTTTCCATTTTCTATAATAACAATAGAGTTTAAGTCAAAGTAAGTTAATAATTTGTCTGGTTGTATCTTTTCATTTAGAATAAGTTCTGCTATTGAATCTGCTATTTTGACGTACTCTTTTTTATTTTTTTCTAATATTTCATCTATTGTTTTTAAAGCTTCTTCAACTTTACCACTAAACCATATATTTGTAGCATTTGATATCAAACTTATAGAAGCTATTGATATTATCATCGAAGGAATTATAACTAATGAAAGCAGTATAACAGTTAGTTTTTTCCTTAATTTTCCCCGAGATTTTCTTTCTTCAAAAAAAAGTTTGATAAAATATCTTAACGCTAAGGCAAGAATTGTAAGAAAAAATACTACATTTATATTAAGTATAATCAAAAATGCATAAGGATTATATATACCTTCTTCTACCTTTGATAACTTGCCATATATATATACATTTCCAACAATAAATACGAACAAAACTATTAAGGCTATAAGTATATTTCTCTTTTTTTTATGCCTTTTATTAGCCTGGTTTTCCAAAACCATAAACCTTAAAGTTCTAATTCTCTAGGTGGTACACCTATATACTCTGCTTCTTTTTCTTCATCTAATCTTTTTGAAAATGGCTTTTCTAATGTATATTCCTCATAGGTATGAGCCACAAGTCCGGGTATTCTACCTACTATCCATAAACCTTCCCCTATTTTCCAGTCAAAGCCAAGCTCTGATGCTACAGCAGCTACAGCTCCATCTACATTTAAAATTAATTTTTTGCCTTTTTTCTTTTCTATTTCTTTTTCTATCTTTAATGCAAAATCACAGTATTTTCCATAAAAACCAAGGTTTTTAGCAATGGAAAAAAGCTTTTGTGTTCTTGGGTCTCCTTCTTTATAGTATCTGTGTCCATATCCAGGTATTCTCTTTTTTTCATTAAAAAATTTCTCTACCACTTCTTCAGGTTTTTTATCTATGTTTTCCTGTAAAAGTTTCATTGCATCTTCTAATGCTCCTCCATGAACCTTGCCAAACGCAAGTACACCAGCACCAACTCCTACGTGTATAGGATTACCTCCACTTATAACAGCTCTTGCAGCAATTACAGAAGGTGGTGCTATAGAATGCTCAATCATTGTTATAAGTATTGCATCCATCATTTTTGTTTTTCTTTCATCAGGTAGATTTCCAGTAAGGACAAGATATATAGCCTGAGAAAATGTAAGGTTGCCTATAAGGTCTTTTAATTTGTAGCCTCTTACATATGCTTCTTTATCAAAATGCCAGCTTATAGCTGTTTTCCATTTTTTCTTCTCCATATCAACCTCACATAAATAATTTTCCTACGTTATATATGATAAAGGCTATAGACCATGCAAGAACGAAACTGTATCCAAGAAATAAAAGTGCATATTTTTTTCCAATCTCTTGTATCATAACAGCAACAGTAGCTACACATGATGTGTATATAAGAAGTAGTATCATATAAGACAATGCTGACAATGGGGTAAAATGTGCTTTAACTACATTCCTTAATGTTTCAAACTCTTCATTTGCCACTTCAAAAGCTTTTATCTTTATAGAAAAAACAGAAAAGGTAGCATCTTTTATTGATATAAATAGTTTTTTTGTTTGATTTATAATCTCTTCTTTAAAATTGAAATTTTCTGATTTTATTTCTTCTTTTACTTCTGCATAATACATAGTACCAAGGGCACTTAAAGCTATTTCTCTTGCTAAAAAAGCAGGGATTAAAGAAGCAGTTGCTCTCCAATCATCAATACCTATTGGTTCAAAAACAGGAACTAATACCTGTCCTATCTTTGCTGCATAACTTTGAGATTGGTCTTTTATATTAGGAGGAAGATTTAAAAGACCCCATACAATTATAGATATTGCAAATATGACTGTTCCAGCTCTATATATAAATCCTTTAGTGTGTATCCACGTAACAGACAAAAGAGCTTTTAGTGTTGGTATTCTATATGGTGGTAATTCTAAAGCAAAGTGAGTTAGTTTTCCCTTGAAGGTAGTTTTTTTAAGGAAAAAGGCTGTAATAAGACCAACTATGATACCAAGCAAGTAAAGAGCCATTATAATTATTACAGGATTATCAAAGAAAACTGATGCAAAAAAAGCAAAAACTATCAGTCTTGCAGGACATGTCATAAAAGGTATCATCATAATAACTATAAATTTATCTCTTTTATCCTCTATAACTCTTGTTGCCATTATAGCTGGAACATTACATCCAAATCCAAGCATGAGGGGTATAACCATACTTCCATGAAGACCAAGCTTTTCCATAAATCTATCCATTAAAACAGCTATTCTTGGAAGATATCCAGACATTTCAAGAAAGGTCATTAAAAAAAACAATACAGCTATTAAAGGGACAAAAGTAAGTACAAATCCAACTCCACCTATAACAGCTTCGGTGAAAAAGTTTATAATCAAATCTGAAGCATTTAATGTTTTTAAAATATTAACCAAAATCGGGGATAAAAACTCTACAAGAAAACCATCTAACCAGTCCATTAATGGAGATGAAAAATCAAATGCTACTTTAAATAATAAAAACATAATAAAAACGTATATTCCAATGCCTATATATGGGTGAAGTAAAAATGTATCTAATAACTCTGTAATATCATACTTTTGTTCCTTTTCCTTTTTTACTACCTCCTTTGTAACACCATGGGCAAAACCAAATCTTTCGTCTTTTATAATATCCTCTAAACTCTCACCGTAAAATCGCTCAAGTTCTCTTCTTAATTCTTCTATTTTATTATTTAAATCTCTATCTTTTACACCATACAGTAAGATTTTTATAGCTTCATGTTTTGTAAGTTTCTTATTTAATAGTTTAGATAGTCTTGATATTATTTCTTCTATTTTCTGTTCGTACTTTATAGAAGGTATCTGTTGCTTTTCATATACTTGTATAATTGCATCTAAAACCTTATCTACTCCTTCACCTTTTCTGGCTATTGTTTTTACAGCTTTTATATTTAGTATTTCTTCAAGAAATGGAATATTAATACTTATTCCTTTTCTTTGTGCTTCATCATATATGTTTAAAACTATAACTGTAGGTTTTTCAAATTCAAGTAGCTGGGTAGTTAGAAAAAAATTCTTTTCAAAATTTTGAGTATCTATTACATCTAAAATAACATCTATCTTTTCATTTTCTAAAAAATTTATAGCGACTTCTTCTGCTTCTGAAAGTGGTTCTAATGTATAAATACCTGGTAAATCTACTATGTGAATTAAATAATCTTTATACTTTATCGTAGCTTCCTTTTTTTCTACTGTAACTCCCGGCCAATTTCCTACTTTTAAATCTGTACCTGCAAGTAGATTTAAAAGAGTTGTCTTACCTACATTAGGATTTCCAATAAGAGCTACTGTTATCTCTTTCATTCCACTTCTATCTCCTTAGCAAGTTCTTCATCAATTACCATTTTTCTTCCTTCAACACTTATTACAAGATTTCTTCCTACTTTAGATAAAACTTTTACTTTCTCGCCTTTTTTTAACCCCATAGCTTCAACTTTTTTTAAAAATGGGTTATCAATATTTGGTATTTTTTTTACTATTACTTCTTTATTTTCTGGTACTTCTAATATTTTCATCCTTTCTCCATCTTTTACTAAGATTTAATCTCAACTAAATTAATGAATTATAACTTATATGCATTATTAATACTAATTCAAGCTAAAAGTTAAGTTAAATACTTAGAAAGATTTTCTTTTATATCTCTTAAGAAAGATTCTTTAAATTTTTGAGAGTATATAGCAACATAAACTAGTGTTTTTCCTTCTTTTTCTTCAAGTTTTATCCATACTCTCCTATGAATTGTATAAAATGCGAGCATTGTGCCAAAAACTACTATAATTGTTCCAAGCCATATAAGGTTTGTACCTGGAAAATTACTTATCTGTAATCCAGAAAAGTACCTTGGCTCAAATTCTTCAATCATTATCAAGTATGGAAATCCATGTTTATAACCAAACTGATTAAATGCTGGAATAGCTACATTTGGGTCTGCCAGTATAGGTAAATTAAATTCTTTGCCATTATATTTAACTCTAACCACTATAACTGGGTCATATATATCCTGATTAACTAACATAGGATTTTTGTAATTTAGAGTTTGGTTTATAACCTGCAAAGGTATTCCTTCTACTTTTATTACTCTTTCTCCAAAAGAGTAATTTACACGAGGTGCCTGTGAAAATAGAATAATAGACTGTGTTTCTAATTCTTTCATTAGTTTTTGTAATTTTTCTTTTTCCTCTGGTGTCTTTGCTTCTTCAAGCTGTTTGTTTACATGGGATATAGCTTTCATAATATCTAACATTTTGTTATAGTCTACTACTATAAGTTTTGCTCTTTTTATTTCACCTGTTTTTCCATATGAAGCCTGAAAAATTCTATAACCTCCATAAACCATAGGATGATTTACTTTTATAACCTTTTTTTCTACTAATTTTCCTTCTTTCCATATCTCTATTTCACTGTTAAAAGACTTTACTGCACCTTTAAACTTTTCACTATCATAGAAATCTAGCCAGAATTTATTTACCTTTATAGTAAATGGAAGCTCCACAACTTCATTTCCTGGCTGTAGAGAACCTTCTCTAAATTTGTAGAAAATGTTTGCTGCCTCTCCTTCTGCAATCTCTACCTGTCCTCTAATACCAAAATAAGAACCCATAAAAGCTCCTACCAAGAAAACGATTATACCTATATGAGTCACCAACATTCCAAGCCTTGATACCTTTCCCTTTTCTGCAAACAGATATACAGCATTATCCTCCTCTATCTTGTCTACACTTTTAAAACCTTTATCACCAAGGAAAGTAAGAACTTTTTCTAAGACTTCTCTGATAGGCTTGTTTACTTCAAACTTTAATGTTGTTTTTTTCTTTAAAATTTTTTCTGAGAGTTTCTTATTTACTTTACCGTAAGCTGAAAGAAATATCCTTGGAAATCTATCAATGGTAGCAAATATTACAGATATACCAACAATAACCATAAGAAGTTGATAATACCACGCGTGAAATATTTTATCTAACCACAACATCCATATAATTTTTGCTGCTGTTTCACCGTATTCTCTTACATATGTAAAGTAAGTTTCTCCCTGTTTTATATATGTAGAACCTATTACAGTTAAGATAGCAAGAATAATAAGTGCAAATACTCCAAGCTTTGGACTTCCAAGTATCTTAATAGTTTTATTTATTAGACTCAATATTTTCCTCCACTTTTATATTCATAACCTCTTTATATTTATCTATTACTGCTCTTCTAATTTTTTCATAACTTTGATTAGACAAAGGTTCTATTATATTTATAAAATTTCCCTTAGAACTCCTTTTTTTAGGAAAAGATATAAAAAGTCCTCCATGTTTTGACTCTACTACCTTTATACCTTTTATTAATATTTCATCATTTATAACTATATCTGCTACTGCTCTAACTCTGCCACCAATATTTCCTGTATCAAAAGGATATATAGTTACCTGTGTTATTTCCATGACAAAAAAATATATGCTCCTTATGCAATTTTTAAATAGTTAGCTTTTTTGTAAGTTCAAAAATTTCTAAATCTGGCTTTTTTATTTTTCCAAAGGATATATCCAAAGGCTTTGTTTTTATCTGCCCCTTTTCATATGAAACCATAAAGTTTTTTTCACCTTTTAAATATTTTTCTATAGCAAAAGCTCCAAATCTTGAAGCTATTATTCTGTCAAAAGCTGTTGGAGAACCACCTCTCTGGATATGACCAAGAACAGAGTATCTTATACCTCCTATTGAATAGTTTTTTAGTTTTTCTTCTAAAATTGGTACAAGGTCTTGAGCTTTTGCTACTCCTTCTGCCAGTATAATAATAGAAAATGTTTTTCCTTTTTTATAAGAATCTATAAGTTTTTCTATTACCAAATGTAGAGGAAAAGGATATTCAGGAATAAGCGTAATATCTGCACCTGTAGCTATACCAACATCAAGAGCTATAAAACCACTGTCCCTTCCCATTACTTCAACAACAAATATTCTTTCATGAGATATTGTTGTATCTCTTATCTTATCAACTGCTTCAACAGCATTATTAACAGCAGTATCAAATCCTATAGTATAATCTGTCCCATATAAATCATTATCTATAGTTTTAGGAATACCTATCACGTTTATAGGAAATTCTTTAGCAAAGATATTTGCAGCAGTAAAAGAACCATTTCCACCAATAACGATTAATGTATCAGTACCTAAATCTTTTAGATTTTCATAAGCCTTTTTCCTATATTCAGGAATTTTGAATCTTGGTTCTCGAGAGGAATGTAGAATTGTTCCACCTTTATTGATTATTCCACCTACAGACCGAGGATTTAAAAGACAATAATCCTTTTCTATTAGTCCTTTATACCCTCTTTTTATACCTATAACAGAAATATTATGAAAATAGGCTGTCCTAACGACAGCCCTTATGCAAGCATTTAACCCCGGAGCATCTCCACCACTGGTTAAAACAGCTATTTTTTTCATTCTTCATGCATATAACAGTGAGCCTTTGTTACAGCAAACTCTGGATATATATCACCTGTTTTTTTATCAACAAAAATATTTCTTACTGTAACACCTATATCTTCATAACCTTCAAGGTATAGCTCACCTATATAGTATTTATCATTTTCACAAACGTGTATTTTTGATACATAGTTAGAACCAGAAGCGTACTCTTTTATAAGTTTTTCTGCCTCTGATTTTGATATAGCAAAGCTAGAAGTTGAAATAGAAACAGCTAGCATAAATGCAAGTAATTTTTTCATAGAAAAAAACCTCCTAAATTTTATTATTATTTCGCAAGTTCCTGTACTATATCTTTTATAATTTTATCTACCTCATTTGCTATATCTGATATGCTTTCTCCGAAAACCTGTGACATAGAAGAAGGTTCCATAGTTGAAATTACTGTTTTACCACCTTTTGTATATATAGCCACTCTACACGGCAGAAAACAAGCAACCTTACTTTCCTTTGTAAGTGCCTGCTTTGCATAAGATGGATTACATATTTCAAAAATGTAAACTTCTTCTTCTATTGGATGTCCTTTTTCTTCTAAAAGCTTATGAACATTATATGAGTGTAAAGTACCAAACCCTTTTTCCTTAGCTTTTTCTTCAAAAATATTAACAATTTCTTCAGGTTTTTTTGTTGTTTCTATTTCGTAAATCATCTTGCTCACCTCCATATCAACACCTTATTAACTAGATAATATTCTATATTATAATAACTTTTATTTAATCATTTTTTTGTTTTTCAGGAGGAATCATGGAAACTGAAAGCACATGGTTTGAGCTTGCAGGAATTATATTCTTTACATTCATGGTAGTAACTGTAGGTCTTTTATGGGCTTTATCCATTAAAGCAAGTTATAACGAAGAAAAGAAAAAACAAAACGAAAAATCTTTGCAGGAGAAAAAATGAGGAAAAATCTTCCATTTTTCATTATTACAGGTTTAGGTATAGTAGCTACTCTTTTTTTAGTTTACTTTTTTGTATATAACATGGCTGTTGAAACTGTAAGATCTGCTGTCTTTATAGAAAGAGCGTATCCAAATATCAAACCTGAAGAGTATGTAAACGAACTAAAATCCTCAGCTAAAAAAAATAATCTTACACTATTAGATATTAAACAAAACAATCAGTATTATCTTCTTCAAATGTACGATGAAAATATAATAAATAAACTTTCCCAAATTTCACCAAATCTTGTTTCAATAGGAGTTATAAATCTTGTTGTTTACTCAGTTGGAAGTGGAACTGGTATCGTTGCTAACAATCCATATTTATGGGATATAGCCATACCTAGTGATTATGTAGATGACCTTTCCGAAAATTTTTCTAACCAACTAATTGATATATTTGATGGTATTTACTGGCAGATAAAAGAAAAGAAAAAAGAGTTATAAAGGGGGAAAACTATGATAAAGTTTGGAACAGATGGATGGCGAGATGTTATTGCTGATAAGTTTACATTTGAGAATGTAAAAAAAGTCGCTCAAGCTCATGCAGAACATATAAAAAATAACAATGGAAGAAAGGTTGCTATAGGTTATGATACTCGGTTTATGTCTGAAGAATTTGCTAAAGCAGTAGCAGAAGTCTTTGCAAGTAATGATTTAGAAGTAATCCTATCTAAAGGACACTGTTCTACACCTGCATTATCTTTGATAACCAGAGATTTCAAATGTGATGAAGGTGTAATGATAACAGCATCTCACAATACATATCAGTACAATGGATATAAAATAAAAGGAGGTTATGGAGGACCAGCTACACCGAAAATAGTTTCTGATGTAGAAAAAAGAATAAAAAATATATCTGTAAAAGAAGGCAAAAGAGAATGGGAAGAAATAGATATAAATGAGTACTATCTGACAAAATTAAAAAATTATTTAATTGAAGAACTTTTTAAACAACACCATAAAAAATTAGTTCACGACCCAATGCATGGAGCTACTATAGGCTACTTAAGTCGAGTATTAGATGGAACTTTTTTAGAAACGATAGAAATAAATAACTTTAGGGATGCATTTTTTGGATTTCACCACCCAGAACCAATAGAAAAAAACTTACAGCTTTTAATGGCAAAAGTACTCGCTACAGAATCTATAGTAGGTATAGCAAATGATGGAGATGGAGATAGAGTGGGCATCGTTGCAGAAGATGGAGAGTTTGTAAGCACTCAGACAGTATATGCACTTTTATTACTTCATCTTATAAGAAATAAAAAAATTCCTGGAGCAGTAGTAAAAACTATCTCTACTTCTTATTTAGTAGATAGAATATGTGAAAAAGAAGGTAGAAAATTATATAAAACACCAGTCGGATTTAAATATATTGCAGACATTATGTTAAAAGAACAGGTTGCCTTTGGTGGTGAAGAGTCTGGAGGATATGGATTTGGATTTCATATTCCTGAGAGAGACGGATTGTTATCAGGATTAATGATTTTGGAACTAATCCTATTAAAAGAAAAACCATTAACTGATATAATAAAGCAATTACATGACGAATTTGGTACAGCTTTTTATAAAAGAGTAGATATAAAGGTAAAAGGAAATCAAGGAAGAGAGCTAATAGAGAAACTTAAAGAAAATACACCAGATAGTTTTGCTGGGAAAAAAATAAGAGAGATAGATAAAACTGACGGAATAAAACTTATATTTGAAGATGATAGCTGGATTTTGTTTAGAGCTTCTGGAACTGAACCTGTACTTAGAGTATATGCAGAAGCACCATCAAAAGAAGAACTAAATAACCTTATAAATGAAGGAATAAAACTCATTAATTAGGAGGTATTTATGGAGCATACATACCAACCTTATGATGTCAGGATGACAGAAGATGAGGAAATAATAGCAATAGTTGAACCAGATAGTTATTTAAAAGAAATGATAGAAAATGAAGAAACATGCTGGGAAATAGAACTTGATGTAGACTATGATGAAGAAACAGAAGAACCATATCTTGTAGTTTATATATCTAAAGACAATGGTCAAATTGTAATGGCATTTCCTTATGGAGAGGCCTGGGATGCTCTATCAGAAAAAGGAGTAATTACTATAGCTCTTTTGACACAATTTGATTTAGACCATGGAAATGTAAGCGATGCAATTACTGTAACTATGGAGTTAGATGAACACTTAAAAGGATTTATAGAAGGTGCTTCTAGAATGTGGGAAGCCCTTCAGGATACTATAGAAAAGTCATGAATTATGTAGTATATGAAAGGAAAGTTTTTTTCTATGAAACTGATGCACAGGGGATAGTTCACCATTCTAACTATCCACGGTATTTTGAAGAAGCTAGGGGGTTTTTTTTAGAAAAAAAAGGCTTACCTTATGAGATAATAAGAGACAAATTAAATATAGATATAGTTTTATTAGAACTAAAAATAAAATATAAAGAATATTTAAGATTTGGGGATAGGTTCAAGATAAAAGCAGTTTTAACAGATATGAATAAGTATTTTTTTAGTTTTAAATACACACTACAAACACAAAATAAAAAAGTAGTGTGTGAAGGCTATACAAAACACTGCTGTATTAATAGAAATACAAAAAAAATAGTGTCTATACCAAAACAGATAAGTGATTTAATTTAAAAGAAAAATTTACGAAAAGTTTATTACAAATTTGAGGGAATTCTAAAATGAGAGCGAAGAATGTCTCTATAGATTTTTTAAAATCAAAATTTCCTATACTTGCAAAACTTATAGACTTTAATATTCTTCAGGAAGAATTATTAGATGATATTAAAGGTAAACTCTACTCCTTTTCTGACCTGACAGAAATACTAGTATATCTAATAGAAGAAAAGATACTGGATGAAAATAAACTAAAATCTTTCTTTGTTGATTATCTTTCTATAAAACCTTATATAAAAGAACAGATTTCCAAGAATATAGACGATAAACTTTTATCCTCTATACCGTTTCACTATATGGAAAAGAAAAAATTTTTCCCTGTTGTGTTAAATAAAGACTGTGTACAGATTGTAGCTTTAAACCCTATAGACAAAGATATTCTTCACCAGCTTGCTTTCTTAGGTTTTAAAAACATAGATACTATGGTTGGAACACTATCGGAGATAGAACAGGGATTAGAATCCCTTGTAGTATCTGATTTTGACCAGATGATATTGGATACAGATTTTGACTCAGATATTGAAGAAGAAATAAAAGACAGCGAAGAGATAAATTTAAGAGAAGCATTAGCTGAAGCAGAAGAAGCACCTATAGTAAAAGCTACAAGGATAATAATACTAAATGCTGTAAAAATGGGAGCTTCTGATATTCATATTGAACCAATGGAAAAAGAGATAAGAGTAAGATACCGTATAGATGGCATATTAAGAACATATCAGAAATTACCAGCTTCTGTAAAAGAAGCTATCATTGCCCGCTATAAAATAATGTCAAATCTAGACATAGCAGAAAAAAGATTACCTCAAGATGGACGGATAAGAGTAAAGATAGATGGAAAGCCGATTGATTTGAGGGTTTCTACTATTCCTACTGTATATGGTGAAAAAATAGTTATGAGGATACAAGATGCTGAAAGTTATACAGGACTTAAACTTGAAGATTTAGGTTTTGAAAAAGACGACCTTGAAAAAGTAAGAAAAGCAATTTATGAACCATGGGGAATGATATTAGTCACAGGTCCAACAGGTTCTGGTAAAACTACTACTTTGTATACCGTTTTAATGGAAAGGAATAAAGAAGATGTAAACATTGTTACTGCAGAAGATCCTGTAGAAGTATCAATACAGGGGATAAATCAGGTACATATAAAAGAAAAAATCGGACTTACATTTGCAGAAGCCTTAAGGGCATTTTTAAGACAAGACCCAGATATTATTTTAGTTGGAGAGATAAGAGATCCAGAAACTGCAGATATATCAATCAAAGCAGCTTTAACTGGACATCTCGTATTTTCTACACTTCATACAAATGATGCTCCATCTTCTATAACAAGACTTCTAAACATAGGTGTAGAAAAGTTTCTTGTAGCTACAGCAGTAAATATGATAATAGCTCAGAGATTAGTTAGAAAGTTATGTAATAAATGTAAAGTTCCAGCAGATTTTCCAGATAAATTCTGGCTAGAGATGGGATTAACAGAGGAAGATATAAAAGAAGCTAACTTTTTCGTTCATAATCCAAAGGGCTGTGAGCATTGTAATTACACAGGATATAAAGGAAGGACAGCAGTTCATGAAGTACTTGATATAGATCCAACGATAAGAAAAATGATTTTAGAAGAAAAAACAGAAGATGATATAAGAGAATATGCAAGAAAAAAAGGTGTAAGAACATTATATGAAAATGGTCTATCAAAAGTAAAAAAAGGAATAACCGATATAGCAGAAATAGAAAGAGTACTTATGAGGTAAGTAAAATGATAGAGAGTAATAAAGTTCCAGTTTCAATTGATGAACTTGCACAAATAGTAGTACATCACAACGCTAGTGATTTACATATTACAGCTGGTTCTCCTCCAGCTATAAGAGTAGATGGGAAAATAATGCCACTTACTCAATATCCAGTTCTACAACCTAAAGATACACAAAGTCTCATATACTCTATAATGAACGAAAAGCAGAGAAACAGGTTTGAGCAGGACAAAGAACTGGACTTCTCTTTTGGTATAAAAGACATAGGAAGATTTAGGGTTAATGTATTTTTTCAAAGAGGAACAGTAGCAGCAGCATTAAGGAGAATTCCTTTTGAAATAAAACCTATGGAAGAACTTGGATTAATCCCGGCAGTAAAACAGCTATGCCATAAAAGTATGGGACTTATACTAGTTACAGGTCCAACAGGTTCTGGTAAAACCACCACATTAGCTTCAATGATTGATTATATAAACACTAATTTTCCTTATCATATAATCACTATAGAAGACCCTATAGAATATGTCTATTTCCATAAAAAATCTATAGTAAACCAAAGAGAAATAGGTAATGATACAGACGCTTTTCATATAGCTTTAAAGTATGCTCTTCGTGAAGACCCTGATGTTATCTTAGTTGGGGAAATGAGAGACCTTGAAACTATAAAGGCAGCTTTAACAGCAGCTGAAACAGGTCACCTTGTATTTGGTACATTACATACAAATACAGCTATACAAACTATTAACAGAATTATCAATGTTTTTCCAGAAAATGAGCAGGATCAGGTCAGAACTGAGCTTAGTTTTGTTTTACAGGGAGTAATCTCTCAAAGATTATTACCAAAAGTTGGTGGTGGAAGGATATTAATTCACGAAGTTTTAATACCTACAACAGGAATAAGAAACCTTATAAGAGAAAACAAAATTCATCAGATTTATGGATTAATGCAAACAGGTCAGGTAGAAACAGGTATGCAAACATTTAATCAGTCTCTTGCAAGGGCATTAGCAAGAAATCTTATAACCTTAGAGGATGCGTTAAGGGTATCTCCTGATCCTAATGAACTAAAAAGAATAATGGCTACAATATCATAAGAGGGGAGGAATATGAAGTTTTCTTATAAAGGTATAGACCAATACGGAAGAACTAGCGAAGGTATAATTGAAGCTACATCCATAGCAGAAGCTGAAGAAAAGCTTACCTTACAAGGTTTAAGAAATATCAAACTTAAAGTTTTAGGAAAAGAAAAAGGAAAAGAATTAAGTGGTTTTTCTATATTACAGCCTAAAGTTAAAGAAAAAGACCTTGCTATTTTTACAAGACAGTTAGGAGCCTTAATAAGTGCAGGTGTAGGAATAGCAGAAGCATTGGAAATTTTATCTGAACAACTACCAAATAAAACTCTATCTTCAGCATTAAAAGTTGTAAAAGAAGATGTATCAGCAGGGCAATCTTTATCTACAGCTATGTCTAAACATAAAAGAGTTTTTCCAGATTTTCTAATAAATCTTATATCTGCAGCTGAAGAATCTGGTAATTTAGACACAATTTTACAAAGAGCTTCAGAATATTATGAAAAAATAGCAGCTATAAAGAGAAAAATTATAAGTGCATCATGGTATCCAGCTGCTGTAGTATTTTTTGCAACACTAATAGTCTTTGGTATTTTAACTTTTATAGTTCCAACATTCGCAGAATTATACAAAGGATTTGGTAGTTCTTTACCATTTTTAACGCAGTTAATCGTTGATACAAGTAATTTTGTAAAAAGCAACATACTCAACATAATGCTTATAATTGTAGGAATTATAGCTCTTAATTCTTTCATATATAAAACACCACAGGGAAAGAAATTTTATCATCGAGTTTTTCTTTCTATACCATTGCTAGGAGAAATTTTCAGAAAGGGAGCTATAGCGAAATTTGCAAGAACTTTATCTACTCTTGTAAATGGAGGAGTACCTATAATAAGAGCTCTTGAAATATCAGCAAAAGTGGCAGGCAACGTAATAATTGAAGAAGCTATTTTAAAAGCCAAAGATGAAGTAGAAAAAGGTAAAGAACTTTATCTATCTTTAGATAAAAAAGTTTTCCCTCTGATATTTCTTGCAATGATAAAAGTAGGAGAAAATACAGGAAGACTTGATGAAATGCTTGATACAATATCAAACTTTTTTGAAGATGAAGTTGATAGAACAGTAGAAGGACTTTTATCTCTTATAGAACCACTCCTTATCATATTCATAGGTGGGATTGTAGGAACTATAATAGTAGCATTATACTTACCAATATTTAAAATTGGCGAAATCATTCAAAAATAAGGATTAAATTTTATCTCAACACGAGAATCTTCATCATAAACATACAACTTATTATCATCCTCATCTCTGGCTCTCTTGTGGGAGCCATCGCAGTACGGTCTTTTCTTTGATAGACCACACTGACATATAGCTATAGTTTCTCCATTTACTTCAAACTTTAAAGGTTTTTTTTCTGTACAAACAACAAGTCTTGCCATTTTAATTACCTCTAAGTTTTAATTTTTTTCAACAACGAAATATCAAATAAAATTAGTACGAATAATAAACCTGACATAAGTAAAGGATTTGATACTATTAGATTTCCTACAGACGTCCCAGATATACTAAAGACTTTCTCAGGAGAGATAGAACCCATCATATATAAGAAAGTGAGAATTAAAAAATAAGAAAGAAATACAAGAAAGACAACTAAGATTTTCCTTAGAAACCATTTAAACATTTAATTAAACCAAAAGGCGGGGGCGGGAATCGAACCCGCGTATAAGGGATTTGCAGTCCCCTGCCTTACCACTTGGCTACCCCGCCAAATTAATATCTTAAATAATATTATTTCATATTCAGTTTTTAATCAAATTTAACAAAGATTGTTTAGTTTACTTTCAATCTCTTCTAACTGTTTTTTTAGTTCCTGTATCTGATTTTCATAAAAGGCTGATTTTTTTGGTTCTACTTTTCTTTTAGTATTTAGTTCCTTTATTTTTCTATTTAGCTTTCTAATCTCTATAAGATAACTCCATGCAAGATAATTCTTTGCAAGCTGTACCAAATCTTTTTTTGCTGCTCTATAATCTCTTTTAAATCTTCTTCTTTCCTTTTGTCCTGTATGAAAAGATAATAAGGTAGCTTCTTTATCTTTTGCCTTTTCTAATAACTGTTCCATTACAGATTTAAAACTTCCCTGAAACTTTACCTTTTCATCTCCTACCTTAGCCCACAGTTCCATTAAACTACCTCCAGCTTTATATAATAAGTGGTAGACTATATATTATATCAAATCTTTTTTACATGAAAGCAAAAGCAGATGAAAGAGATAATAAAATTAGCGATAAAAATAATACTGTTTCCTAAGAAAACATGGTATGAGATTTTACATAAAGAAATATCTTATCTTTTTATATTCAGATATATTCTTTTATTAGCATCAATTGGACCTATACTGTCTTTTTTTAGTATGTTCTTTTTAGAAGGAATTTATCTAAAAAAAACAATTGCTTATAGTCTAACTACATATTTCCTTGACATAATAAGTGTATATGCTTTTGCGGTCTTTATTAGAATATTTGATAAATCTATAAGTTTTGCTACTGCTTTAAAAATATCAGCTTTTGGTAGTACAGCCATATGGTTATCAGACATAGTTGATATATACCAGTATCTTAGACCCTTAAGTATAATTGGATTTTTATATAGTCTTTATCTTATATATATGGGATTAAAACTTTCATCAAAGAAAGACTTGAAATATATTGTTGGTTTACTAATTATATTTTCTGCATTGTATGGAATAAATTCTTTAATTGCAGAAAGTATAGTCCAAAATCCAGTTATTAAAGAGGTAATTATATAAATTGAATTACATAACTACCATAATTACAGCTTTAATTTTTCTGTATTTTTATAACACGTATGCTAAAGATAGTATCATTCTTGCAGTTTCTGCTAATGCTCAATATGTGATTGATGAAATTATAAAAGCTTATAAACAAAAACATACAGATGTTTCTATAAAAAAAATAGTTTCTTCTTCTGGAAAACTTACAAATCAAATCACAAAAGGGGCACCATTTGATATATTTTTGTCTGCTGACATGAACTATCCTATCTTCCTTTACAAAAAAGGTCTAACAATAACAAAGCCAAAAACATATGCTTATGGACTTATTGTGTTATGGACTACAAAAAATTTTTCTAAAAAAGACCTGAATATAAATATCATTTACAAAGTAAACAAAATAGCAATCCCAAATCCCAAAACAGCTCCCTATGGAAGAGAAAGCATAAAAATTTTAAAAAATTTAAAAGTTTTTAAAAAGATAAAAAACAGAATAATCTATGGAGAAAGTGTATCTCAGGTAAACTACTATATATTAAAAGGTTTTGTTGATATAGGTTTTACATCAAAATCATCTGTATTAGCACCTGTAGTAAAAAGTAAAGGTATATGGGTAGAAGTAGACAAAAATCTGTATAATCCGATAAAGCAAGGAGCAGTATTACTGAAAAATGCAAAGAATAAAAAGCAGGCTTACGAATTTTTTAGATTTCTTTTTTCAAAAAAAGCAAAAGAAATATTCAAAAAATATGGATACCTGGTAAAAGATGAATAAGCTAAAAGGCTTTATATCAAAGGTCAGTACCTCCGGAAACATATCTATAGTAGAAGTAAACATTCAAAGTGAAAAAATTTTCTCAATAATTATAGGAAATAAAGAAGAATTCTTAAAAATAGGAAATGAAGTTTATGTACTTTTTAAAGAAACAGAAGTGTCAATAGCAAAAGATTTCAAAGGAGAAATTAGCTTACAAAATAGACTAAACTGTAAGATATTAAAAATAAACAAAGGAAAACTTTTAACAGAAATTATTATGCAGTGGAAAAATGAAAAAATTAAATCAATCATAACTACAAAATCTGCAGAACGACTATCTCTAAGAGAGGGTGATAACATAACAGCATTTATAAAAACAAATGAAGTATCTCTTATGGAGATATAAAAGTGCAAATAGATAAAGATTTTATAGAAACATTAGTTATTACATTCAAGCTTGCCTTTTTAACTACTTCCATATTAGTAATAATTGGTATCCCTCTTGGATACTTTCTTGCATACACAAAAAGTAAATTCAAACCGATAATTGAAACAGTTATAGCTATGCCTTTAGTTCTTCCACCTACAGTAATTGGTTTTTATTTTCTTGTATTTTTTTCCCCAGATGCATATATAGGGAAATTTCTAGAAAACATATTTAATATAAAACTTGTATTTACATTTGAAGGATTAGTGGTAGCCTCTATACTATACAGTTTACCTTTTATGGTTCATCCTTTACAGTCTGGGTTTTCATCTATTCCAAAATCTATTATAGAAGCTTCATATACATTAGGTAAATCTAAACTACAAACGTTAATTAAAGTACTAATCCCCAACACAAAATCATCTATTATAACGGGAATTGTACTTTCTTTTGCTCACACAATAGGAGAATTTGGAGTAGTTTTAATGGTTGGTGGTTCTATTCCTGGTGAAACAAAAGTAGCCTCTATAGCCATATATGAGGAAGTAGAAGCACTTAACTACAAAAAAGCTCATCTTTATTCCTTAGTACTATTTGGTATATCCTTTTTAATCTTACTGATTCTTTTTTATGTAAATAAAAAAATTATTAAAGCTGATAAATTATGATAGAAATTAAAATAAAAAAACACCTTACTGGGCAAGATACAGAATTTGAGCTTAATATAGATATACATATAAAGGATAAAGAGTTTATTACATTATTTGGCAAATCTGGTGCTGGAAAAACAACTATTCTCAGAATATTAGCTGGGTTAACTCCTGTAGATTATGGTTTTATAAAAGTTAAAGAAAAAATATGGCTTGATACTGAAAGGAATATAAATCTTCCACCACAAAAAAGAAATATAGGTTTCGTTTTTCAAGATTATGCATTATTCCCAAATATGACTGTAGAAGAAAATATAAAGTTTGCAATGGATAAACAAAATCAAGAATTTTTAGATAGCATTTTAGAAACTATGCAACTAAAACATTTAAAACATCAAAAACCAGATAAACTATCAGGAGGACAAAAACAAAAAGTAGCTATAGCAAGAGCAATAGCAAGAAAACCTGATATTCTTCTTCTTGATGAGCCTCTGTCAGCTCTTGATTTGGACACAAGACTAAAATTTCAAGAAGAGATAAAAAAAATACATAAAGAGTTTCAGCTAACTACTATATTGGTAAGTCATGATTTTTCTGAAATATTTAAGTTATCAGATAGAGTATTTGTGTTATCTAATGGAAAAATTATCAAAAGTGGAAAGCCAGAAGATGTTTTTATCCAGGAAAAACTAAGTGGAAAAGTAAAACTAACAGGGCAAATTATAAAAATTGAGAAAGAAGATATAGTTTATGTAATATCTGTTCTAATAGGAAATAACATAATAAAGGTTGTTGCTGTAGAAGAAGAGATAAAAGACCTAAATGTTGGAGATAACGTTATAATAGCAACAAAAGCATTTAATCCATTTATAATAAAAATGTAATATCATTATATAAAAATTTTCAAAAAGGAGGAAATAATGGAAAAATTTGGCTTTGGAGAACATCCTTCAAATATATTTGAAAGACTTTTAGAAGGAGGAGCTTTTCCAAAATTTATACAGCTGATAGAAGCAACAGGAATAAAAGAAGAGCTAATTACTGGAGGTCCATATACTGTTTTTGTTCCTTTTGATGAAGCTATAGACTTAAGTTCAAAAGAAAAAATAGAAGAATTTGAAAAAGCTCTTGAGGACCCAGTACTGGCAAGAAAAATTTTAAGAAGGCATATGGTAAGCGGTGAATACAAAATAAAAGAGCTTATAGAACGTGGGAAGGTAAAATCATTAAGTGGAGATGAGCTTAGTATCAAAGTAAGCTGTGAAATAAAAGATGATTACGATTTAGAATTAGATATTGAAGCTGGCAAAATAATAGTATATGTAAATGATGCACAGGTAAAGTTAGCTAATGTCCCCTGTTCAAATGGAATTTTACATATAATAGATAAACTACTTTAAAGCTTGCCCGCTTCTAGCGGGTAATATCTTATTCCAGCATTGAAGGCAACGTACTTTCCCACAACTTTCTCAACGTTTCCATATCTTCTCTTATTTCGTACTTACCTATCTTCAAATTTAAATAAGGTTCTTTTATAACTTTACCTAAAATTTTATAAGCAATCTGACTATTTTCTAGCCTTTGTATAAAATCCTCAAGATTTTCTTTAGAAACTGTTAAAACTATAAGAGTTCTCATCTCATCAAATAGTTCAAAATCTGGTCTATAATTAGTCTCTATATTAACATCTATTCCAAATGTATTTTCTTCTGAAAAAGCTGATTCTAAAAGAGATGTTATTAAACCACCATCAGATACATCATGAGCTGATTTTATAATAGACCTGTTTTCTCTAAAAAAGTTTGATAGTTTTAACTCTAACTCAAGATTTACAGGAGGTATAGCTCCCTCAACTTTATTGTGTATCTCTTTTAAATACTCACTTCCATTTATAGTTGGTTCCTTATTTACTTCTCCTATAAGGATGATTATGTCCTCAGGATTTTGATAAAAAGATGATATAGCCTCCTGTGGACTATCAAGAACACCTACAGCAACAACTATTGGAGTTGGATATATATTTTTTCTTTCATTTTCTATAACAGTTTCATTATAAAGTGATACATTACCACTTATAACTGGAACATTTAGATATTTACATGCTTCAGCCATTCCTTTTGTAGCTTGTTCAAACTGCCACATAATTTCTGGATTTTCCGGATTTCCCCAATTCAAGCAGTCTGTAATAGCTAAAGGCTTTGCTCCTGTAATATATAAATTTCTAACAGCTTCTACAACAACCCTTTTGCCACCTTCATATGGGTCTAAATAAACCCATCTACCATTTCCATCTGAAGATATTGCTATAGCTTTTTCACTTTTTATTTCAGGTTTTACAGACCATTTTATTCTTAAAATAGCACTATCACTTCCCGGCTTAACAACTGTATTTATCCCAACCTCATGGTCATACTGTCTATAAACCCATTCTTTTTTTGCTATTGTAGGCGAAGATATAACCCTTTTTATGCTGTCTTTTAGATTAACTTCCGGTAATAAATTTTGATTAAACACTTTTGTTTTTTCTATATATTCTGGTTTTTTTCTTGGTCTGTTATAAACAGGAGCATTATCAACAATAGCTGATATAGGTAAATCTGCTACTTTCTCACCTTTATAAAATACCTCCATTCTGTTAGTATCTGTTGTTTCTCCTATAACTGCAGCCTCAAGTCCATACCATTTAGCTATTTTTATCACTTTATCTACTTTATCCTCATCTACTGCATACAGCATTCTTTCCTGTGATTCTGAAAGTAAAATTTCATAAGGAGTCATACCCTCTTCTCTAAGAGGAACATTCTCTAAATATATCTTTACACCCATTTTTGATTTAGAACCAAACTCTGACGTTGAACCAGCAAGACCAGCCGCACCAAAATCCTGACAACCTACTATTAAATTTTTTTCCATAACTTCTAATGTACACTCTATTAACCTTTTACCAAAAAATGGGTCTCCTATCTGAACATTTGGTCTTTTTTCCTCTGTTTCTTCAGAAAATTCTGCAGAAGCCATAGTAGCTCCATGAATTCCGTCTCTACCTGTTGCAGAACCAACCATCACCATCTTTTGACCTATTTTTGTAGCTTTTGCCCTGAAAATCTTATCCTTCTTAAGAATACCTAAGCAAAAAGCATTCACCAAAGGATTACCTGCATAAACCTCATCAAAAACAACTTCTCCACCTACTGTAGGTACCCCAATACAGTTTCCATAAAATCCTATACCTTTAACTACGCCATGAACCAAAGGTTTACTATCTTTTATAGCCTTTCTTTTTCCATCATTTCTTGGGTCTCCAAACCTTAAACTATCAAAAGCACATATTGGTCTTGCTCCCATAGAAAGTATATCTCTTATAATACCCCCAACCCCTGTAGCAGCTCCGTGAAAAGGTTCTATATAAGATGGGTGATTATGACTTTCTATTTTAAAAGCAACTGCATATTTGTCATCTATCTCAACAACACCAGCATTTTCACCAGGTCCCTGTAAAACCCAGGGAGCTTCAGTAGGAAAAACCTTTAAAAAAGGTTTAGAAGATTTATAAGAACAGTGTTCACTCCACAAAGCTCCAAATATTCCAAGCTCTACTTCATTAGGCTCTCTACCAATTAATTGAACAATCCTCTTATACTCTTGTAAAGAAAGACCGTGAGCAGATAATAGTTTTTCATCCATTAAATAAACCTCTTTTCAATCCTTTTTTGAATATTTTACATATTTTAAACAGAAAAATTTGCAAATTTAAAAAATTCTAATATTATAAATTTTTGCAAGATTTTTATTGAAATTAAATATAGTTTTGTATTATAATGTTTTTTCTCAATCCTAGAATAATTAATAACCTTACAGGAGGTTTTTTCGTCATGGGCAGTATTAGCCCGAACATCTTCAGAAAAAAAAGAAAGGAGGATAGAAAATGGAAAAAACCCTCGGACTGCATATCTTAGCGGACTTATATGGAGTAGAGTTCGATAAAATTGACCATGTAGAAGACGTAAAAGCACTTTTAGAAGGTGCTGTTAAGTACGCAGATTTAAGCAAACTATCATCACACTTTCACCAATTTTACCCTCACGGAGCAACAGGCATCATCCTTTTAGAAGAATCTCATATATCTATCCATACATGGCCTGAACATGGATATGCAGCAATAGATGTTTACACATGTGGTGGTAAAGAAAAAACGTTTAAAGCTATGGAATATATACTAAAGGTTTTAAAACCAAAAAGAGTAGATGAAAAAATTGCAGAAAGAGGGGTAGTTCCAATAAGTCAGGCTAAAACAAATATAGAAAAAATACAACTTGAACCTGTATCCTCCAGTTAAAATAAGGTATTATTTAACTATCAAACTTAAAACTGGAGGAATATTATGGATAAATTAGATAAAAATCTTCTGGACTTGTTAAAGGAATTAACTCCTTCTGTAGTTGCTACAGTAAGTCCTGATAATAAACCTTACACTACCTTTGTATCATGGCTTATTGCTGTAGATGAAGAAACTATAAGATTTGCTATTAGCTCTAACTCAAGAACTGCAGAGAATATAAAAGGAAATCCAAATGTATGCATAGAAGTCTTTGGACCAGATATTGCTGCAAGCATATCAGGTACAGCAAATATAACAAAAGAGAAAATAGAAGAACTATCATTTCCAGTATCTGTAGTAGAGGTAAAAGTAGAAGAAGTAAATAATAACCTCTTTCCAGGTGCTACTATAACAGGGGAAATACCATTTAAACACACTGGGAATATTCAAAAAGCACTTGAATTTGATAATATAGTATTAAAGGCTTTGAGGGAATAGCTTTTTTCTCATCTCTACTTCTTTTAGCCAGTTATTATATATAATCTCTCTAGGTGTAGATAAAGTTTTATCTCTCATTACACAAGCATAAGGGGATGTTTTTATTCTTATTTTTTCTTTTTCTGGTAAAGGAGGGATTTCTCCTCCTTTTGTAGCAACTGTTGAATAACTTTTCCTACCAACAGGTTCTACAAGCCCAATTTTAAAACCTACATCTAACAATGCTTTTCTAACAGATAAAGCTGCGCTATATGTAGCTAAAATGGCTTCTTTTGTCATAAGTTTAAAAACAATATTAAAAATATCTAAAGTCCACATTTCAGCATTCACCTTTGGAGAAAAGGCATCATAAAAAACAGCATCAAACAAATATCTTTCCTCAGCAAGATTTTTTAGTATATTCCTACCATCCCCAAATATTATTTTTAAAGAAAATTTATTACTGTTAGCTTCATAAACCTTATATGTTTCTTTACCTATTTTAAACTCAGAAACCTTTCCCTTTAAAATTTCTTTTATTATAGGCTTTAGCTGTAAAGGATAGTTAACTAAATTTAATTTAGTAAGAATACTTTCATCTATTTCCACAGAAATGATATCTAGCTTTGAGTTTTTATCTGTCTGACTTGCTACATATACAGCAGATGCAACGTTATAACCAAGGCCAAAACCAACATCTAAAATCTTTATACTATTTTTTCTTTCAGCCAGTTTATCTATACCACATGGATAAACAAACTTATATAAGCTTTCTGTAAATGCTCCAGCTTTAATAGAATGGTATGCCTCTTTAAATAAAGGATTAAACAATGTTTCACTTCCATCTTTTGTTTTTAACTTTTCCATAACTAACTTTTAATAAAATTAAATTCAGGTAAATCTTTTATAAGGTTTAACTCATGTAAATACGAAGAAAAAAGTTTAAGACTTAAAATATGCTCTTTACTAAGTGAAAAATCAAGATTTTCCAAATAAGTTTTAATATTATCAGGATATGTACTTATTTCTTCTTTAAAAAAACTTTTTACACTGCTTTTTAATTTATTCTTAAAAATATTCACTTTTTGAGGATGTTTTTCGTAAAAATCTTTTCTTACACACCACAAAGCAAAAACAAAAGGAAGTTTAGTATATGAAAACCATATCTTAGACAAGTCATAAACGTATTTATATCTATTTTTATATTCTAAAGCTTTATTTCCTATTAAAACAGTTCCACATTTTAAAAATTCATCAGAGAAACCAAACCTTATTTTCCTTTGGAAAAACTTATTAAAAATAACCTGTATTAAAAAATTAGATGTTTTTGAATCCTTAGAAAGACACACATACTGTATATCTTCAATTGGAACATCTGATACAAGAACCACAGAATAAACATCTTTATAAGAGCTTATAGATATATCTGGCAAAATAAAATATTTATCAAAGTGTTGTATATACTCTCCAGAAGAAATAATACCAATATCAACATTACCATTATAAATAAGATTGTTTATAAAAGAAGGTACACCTTTAACTATAGTAAAATCCTTTTTTAAAACAGCACTTTTAAAAGGAAGTGTATTATAAAACTCTATCCAGCCAACTCTCAATATATGTTTACCTTTTTAATTGCTCAAGCTTTATTTCAATATAAACCTTTAGTCTATGTGTAAGCATACTAATTATAGCTCCAAAGATTATACTTACAACAATTGTTAAAATTCCATACATTGATGGATGTTCATATGCGAATTTTGCGATAAGATTATTTTGAAGGATATCTATACCTACCTTAACAACCTCTTTCTTTTCAAAGAATAACTGATACATACTAAGCCCTGCAACAGCAGTAACTATTATTGCAAGAATTAATTTTGTGTACTCTTTTTTTATCTTCTGTCCAAAAGCAGCTCCAAAAACTGCTCCAAATGAAGAACCAAACATAAGCAGTAAACTTAAGACAATATCCACACCATAGTTTACTGTTGCATGAAAATAAGTAAGAAAAGATGTAACAAAAATCATCTGAAACAAACTCATCCCAACAGCTTTATGTACAGGAAAACCAGCCAGATAAATCAGTGCAGGAATGATTACAAAGCCACCTCCAACTCCCATGATAGCAGCTAAAAAACCAGCAACAAAACCTATTCCTACTGGAATAAATATAGAAAAAGTCCCTGAAGCAAAAGAAACTTTTAATGGAAGATTTGACAATGCAGTCAGTAATTTAGACTGTTTTTTCTCTTTCTTCCCTTTAATCACATCTACTAGCATAGTTATTCCAGTAAAACCTAAGTAAAAAGAATACAGTCCAAGTAAAACCTCTCTAAACATTCCCATATCTTCCAGTACTCTTGTGATATATACACCTACACCTCCACCGATAAAACCTGATACAACCATATAAATCCCAAGCTTTACATCAATATTTTTAAGCTTTAAGTGAGCTAAGAAACCTGAAACTGTAGCTCCTACCATCTGAGAAACAGAAGTTCCAACTGTAACAATAGGAGGAATGCCAAGTTTTATAAGAGCAGGATTTAAAATAATACCTCCCCCAATTCCAAGTAATCCTGATAAGAAACCTACAAACAGACCAAGAGCTAAAACAATAAATACATTAACTTTTACTCCTGCAACAGGTAATAAAATCTCCATAAGTACCTCAAAATCCTTTACATTTTATTATTCGAATATATATTATTAATAATAACCTTATTTTATGATGTTAATCATTAAAGGTCAGAATTATAATAACCGAATAATATTGTTTTTTCTCAAACAATGATTTATGCTAGTTTGAATAAATAATGTTAACTAAGTATAAAAAAGTATTGTAAAGAATATAAGAATATGCTAATATTATATAGAAACATCGAAAGATGTTTCTTAACACGCTGGAGGTTTATAAGATGAAGCGGAATTGGGCATTTTTACTTTTTGTAGCCCTAATATTTAGCGGAATATCTGTTGCCCAACAGAAACAAAATAGAGTACACAGAGTTTCACCAGTAAAGTTAACGTTAGAAGAAGCTATAAATCAGGCTCTAAAACATAACTATGAACTAAAAGCTAAAGAAAAGGAAGTAAAGTCTAAAAAATACGAATACAAAGCTGTTTTTGGAAATCTATTTCCTAAAATAACCTTTTCTATGCTTGCACTAAAAACAAATAACCCTGGATGGGGAGCTTTCTATAAAGTTTTGCAAAAAGATGTTAGTTTGAAAACTTTTGGTAGATATATGGACATGAGAGATGCTAAAGTTCTTCTTCAGATTCCTAATATGGGATTTGGAACATTTATAGAAGGATTTCCAGTATTTGGTGGGTTTTTTGGAGATGTGCTACCTGATTTTCAACAGGGATATGAAATAATAAAGTCAGAACCAGACTATCCATGGACTGGTAATTTTTCTATTAAGTTTGAAGTTAAACAACCTTTATATACAGGTGGAAAGCTACTTACTGGTCTTGGAATAAGGAAAAAGGATTATTTAGCAACAAAAAGAGAACTAACAAGGTCTAAAGAAAAAGCTATATACGATACTTCAAAAGCATTTTATGGAGCACTTTTGGCAAAGGAAGCTATAGAGCTAGCCAGACAGGCATATAAAGCAGCAGAGAGACACTATAGAACAGCTCTACAAATGCATCAAAATGGACTTGCAGTTTTTGCTGATGTGCTAAGAGCAAAGGTTTATATGCTGGAAGCAAGAAGTAGAATTACAGAAGCAAAAAATAACTATCTCATAGCTAAAAGAGGCTTGTTGCTTGCTATGGGCATGGAAAATTTAGACCCGAGAGACATAGATGTACAGGGAAGGTTGATATGTGAAACAGTAAAACAACCTGTTACCTATTACCAGGATTATGCAATGAAGCACAGGTCAGACCTTATAGCTATGAGAAAAAAAGTAGATATCTCCAAGGATATGATAAAAATGCAACTTGCAGCCTTTAAACCGGAAGTAGGATTGTTTTATAACTATGAAACATTTAGTAATGTGCTTGGAAGAGTAGATAGAAGAACCGGATACCATACATATGGTATTGGTCTTGATTGGGTAGTATTTAATGGTCTTCAAAGGGTTTATAAATATAAAGCAGCAAAGTCAACTTATAAAAGATATAGACATGGAGAAAAGGGATTTGAGGAGTTTATAAAATTTAATGTATACAAAGCATATGAACAAATGCTAATACATAGAAAAAAACTCATGACAGCTAAAGAAAATCTAAACTATGCAAAAGAAGTACTTAAAATTACAGAAAATAGCTATAGAAATCAATTGGTATCTATAATTGATTTACTGGATACACAAACAATGTATGATAAAATCAAATTTGATTATGCTAAAGCAAATCATGATTGTCAGGTTGCAGTCTTAGAACTTAAATATCAATCAGGAATGCTTATGGAGGGTTTTGAGCAATGAAGAAAATACTTAGATTTTTAATCATATTCTTTATACCAGTAGCATTTTTCGTATTATGGCTTGCAGGATTCTTTAATGAAAAAGTACCACCAGGAGAAGAGTTAAAGAATATAAAAGTAGTTACAGGTGTTGAAACTATGAAAATCCAAACTGTTAGACTTCCTGAATTATATCAAGCTGACGGTATGATAACTTCAGATGAGAATGCAAAAGTAGCTACAAAAATTATGGCAGAAATTGAAAGAATAGAAGTAGATGAAGGAGATTTTGTAAAAAAAGGTCAGATACTGGCAATATTAGATGATAGTGATATTGTACAAAGAATAAAACAGGCAGAAGCAGGATTAGAAGAAATAGCCAAAGCTAGACAGGAAGCTTTAGCAGGTAAAAGAGCAGCAGAACAGGCATATAGATTTGCAAAAAGAACTTATGAAAGATTTAAAAATCTGTACCTTCAAAACTCCATATCAAAACAGCAATTAGAAGAGATAGAAACCAAAATGATTGGTGCAAAATCACAACTAGATGCGATTATTGCAAAACTAAAACAGTTAGATGCTAAAGAAAAACAAGTAAGAGCCCAATTAAAACTAGCAAAAGTAATGTTAAGTTATACCATTGTAAGGTCACCATTTGATGGATATGTCCTTAAAAAACTAAAAGATGTAGGAGATATGGCTACTCCAGGGTATCCTATATTTGTTATAGGAAATACAGATTTTGTATACTATGCTCAACTTGATGAATCTTTACTTCCATATGTAAAACTTGGTCAAGAAGTAACAGTACACATAGTTAATCTTGGAAAAACTGTAAAAGGAAAAATCATTGAATTAAATCCAAATATAGACCCTAAAAATAGAAGTTTCTCCATAAAAGTGAAAATACCTCAGCTAAAAGGTTTATCATCAGGTATGTATGGAGTATTAAATCTTACAATAAAAGGTAGAGAAAAAATAATAATTCCTAAGTCTGCTGTCATAGAATGGAATCAATTAAAAGCTGTATATAAAGTTGGAACTGATAACATCATAAGATTAACCTATGTAAAACTTGGAGAGGATTATGGAAATGAAGTTGAGGTTATAGCAGGCTTAGAAGAAGGTGATGTAATCATAATAAGAAATGTAGAAAAAGCCTGTGATGGATGTAAGTTGGGAGGATAAGAATGAAATTAGGGATAGCAGGAAGTATAGCTAAGTTTTTCATAAAATCTAAATTAACTCCAATATTAGGTCTTACAGCAATTTTACTAGGTATATTTGCAGTAATTACCACACCTAAAGAAGAAGAACCACAGATTGTGGTTCCTATGATTGACATATTAGTACCTTTCCCTGGAGGAGAAGCCAGAGAAATTAACCAGCTCGTAGTAAAACCATTAGAAAAACTTATGTGGGAAATACCAGGAGTAGAATACGTTTATTCTTATGCTGGTGAAGGATTTGGTATGACCACAGTAAGATTTTTTGTAGGAACAGACCCAGAATATGCCCTCGTTAGACTTTATAGTAAACTGATGTCAAACTACCATAAAATGCCTCCAGGAGCTTTAAATCCAATAGTACAGGACTATTCAATTAACGACGTGCCTATTTTAGCAATTACTTTATATAGTGATAAGTATACATCTTATGAAATAAGAAGAGTAGCAGAAGTAGTGGAAGATGAGGTTAAGAAATTAACTAATGTTTCAAGGTCTTTTATTCTTGGCTCAGAATCAAAAAAGTACATTATATACTTTGACCCAGCAAAGTTAAATGCTTACAAAATATTACTTCCGCAATTAGTTGAAGCTATAAAAACTGCTAATGTATCTTTAGTTGCAGGAGAGTTTGACAAAACAAACTATAGATTTAAGCTTAGAGCTGGTAAGTTCTTTAAAAATAAAAGAGATATAGAAAATCTTATCGTTACTGTTTATCATAACAGACCAATATATTTAAAAGACGTTGCTACTGTTGTAGAAGGCGAAGGTGAAATAGATAATTATGTTCAGTTCGGATGGGGACCACAGGGAGAAGGAGATATTAACAAACTATATAATGCTGTAACTATTGCAGTAGCTAAGAAAAAAGGCAGTAATGCTGTAGTTATAGCAGAAAAAATCATAGAAAAACTAAAAGAGATGGAAGGTGAAGTCATACCTCATGATATACACGTAAAAATCACAAGAAACTATGGTGAAACTGCTAATGAAAAAGCAATGGAACTTATTGAACACCTTCTCATTGCTACATTCTCTGTTGTACTTCTTATAGCGTTTGCACTTGGATGGAAAGAAGCAATAATTGTAGCATTTACAGTTCCTACTACACTATCTATAGCTTTATTCCTTAGTGAAATGTATGGATTTACACTTAATAGGGTTACTCTTTTTGCTCTAATCTTTGCTATAGGTATATTGGTTGATGATGCTATTGTTGTTATAGAAAATATCCATAGATGGTTTGAAGAAGGAAAAGAAGAAGACCCAGAAGTAGCTGCAGTAAAGGCTACAGATGAGGTAGGAAACCCTACAATATTAGCAACATTTACAGTTATTGTTGCTCTAATGCCAATGGCATTTGTTTCTGGTATGATGGGTCCTTATATGAGACCTATACCTATTAATGCTTCTGTTGCTATGTTCTTCTCCATGATAGTTGCTTTCATATTGACACCTTATATGGCTCTTAGATTGTTAAAAAAGGTTCACAAACCTAAACCAGCAGAAGAAAAGGCAAAAGAATTTGAGGCAAGAGCAGGAATTATATCTCTCTTACTGGAAAAAATATATCTACCATTATTTGAAAGTAGACTAAAAAGATGGTTATTTTTAGGACTTATAGGCTTATTAATGGCAATTTCTGTAGGTTTACTTGTAAGTAGGATAGTCCTTGTAAAAATGCTACCTTATGATAATAAAAGTGAACTTTTTGTAGTTCTTGATATGCCAGAAGGGACAACTCTTCAAGGAACTTACGATGTAGTAAAAGATATAGCTTCATATATTAAAACAGTTAGAGAAGTTGAAAACTATGTACTATATGTTGGTACTCCAGCTCCATTTGATTTTAATGGTCTTGTAAGACACTACTATTTAAGAAATGGAAAAAATCAAGCAATGATAAAGATAAAT
>Ga0256841_1000535_pt1 | contig 38701 bp, 40 predicted proteins | sample 356308metaG_FD_185971 | JGI IMG/M metagenome (GOLD analysis project Ga0256841, IMG submission 185971) | Hydrothermal vent microbial communities from Mid Atlantic Ridge, Atlantic Ocean - 356-308 | ecosystem: Environmental > Aquatic > Marine > Hydrothermal vents | place: Atlantic Ocean: Mid...
CACCTCCAGCCCGCCGCGCCCGACGAACTGCACCTGGTTCAGGAACAGGTTGATCTTGCCCTCCAGCGGCCTGTGAAATTCAGCCGGCAGCCGCCGGATCAGCGGCACCTCATCCAGCACAATGGCGCGCTGCCGGTCGGTCAGCGGCGTCGCCAGCAGGCTTTTGCGCGCCTGCCGTCTGGACCAGTACCGCACCCCGAGGGCAGCGATGACAAGAAGGATCAGATAGACAAAAACCGGCATAAAGGTTTGCTACACTCTGCCGGCGGCAATTGGTATCGGGAAATGCGCCCCCTCAATACCCCCGCCGCAACCGCGCCGGATCACCCCCCGCCAGATAGCGCAGCAGCCGCCACAGGTTGCGCGCCCCCTGCCGCAGCCATCCGGCCTGCTGATACCGCGCGGCACTGGTGCGGGCCACCACCGGCAACATGCGCAACCGCCCCCGCAGGGCGCGCGCCATCGCCACGTCCTCCATCAGCGGCATATCCGCATAGCCCCCCACCGCATCGTATAACTCGCGCGAAATCAGCAACCCCTGATCGCCATAGGGCAACCCGAACAGCCGCGCCCGCAGATTGGCCCATCCGGCCACCCAGCGCGGCGCCAATCCCTGCGCGTCAAACGCCAGCCGGAAATACCCCGCCCCCTGCCCGCTGTTGATATGCGCCTGCACCGCCGCCGCCCAACCCGCCGACAGCACCGTATCGGCATGCAGGAACAGCAACCATTCGCCTTGGGCGGCTTCCGCCCCTCGCAAAAGCTGGCCGCCACGTCCCGCCGCCCCCTGAACCCAGAGGCACCCGGCCTCTTCACCCAGCGGCTGCGTGCCGTCGGTTGAGCCACCGTCCGAAAGGATGACCTCACGCAACAGATCTGCCTCAAGGCCCTCGATCAGGGCATGCAGCGCCTCGGGCAGGCTGGCTGCGGCATTCAGCGTGGGAATGATAATGCTTAGCGGTGCCCGCATGGTGCCTCTGGTATCAGGGTCGTTCCCTGCTATATAGCGCAGATACAGCCGGAGACCATGACAATGACCAATTCCAGCAAGCGCAGCATCATAGAGATTTCGGGAAAAGACCGGATCACCTTCCTGCAGGGGCTGGTGACAAACGATGTGTCCCGGCTGCGCGACGGGCCGCTCTATGCGGCCCTGCTGACACCGCAGGGAAAGTATCTCGCCGATTTTTTCCTGACAGAACAAGGCGATAACATCCTCATGGATGTATCGGCAGATCTGGCTGAAAACCTGATACAGCGGCTGACCATGTACCGGTTGCGGGCCGATGTCGGTATTGCGCCATCTGATCGGCAAGTGCATCGCGGGCTGGGCCCGGTACCGGAGGGGGCATTTGCAGACCCGCGCCTGCCCGCGCTGGGATGGCGGCGCTACAGCCGCGACACAGCCCCCGACGCAGCGGACGCACAAGCATACGAGGCACTGCGGGTTGCGCATTGCGTGCCCGAAACCGGCGTTGAACTGATCCCGAACGAGACCTACATTCTTGAGGCCGGGTTTGAGCGGCTGCACGGAGTTGACTTTCACAAGGGCTGCTATGTGGGGCAGGAAGTTACTGCGCGCATGAAACACAAGACCCAGTTGAAAAAGGGCCTGAAAACGGTTCTGGTCAAAGGAGAAGCCCCGGTGGGAACCGCCATTCTGAGCGACGGCAAACCGGTTGGCACACTTTACAGTCAGGCCAATGGCAAGGGCATTGCCTATCTGCGGTTTGATCGCGCCAGGGGGCAGATGCGGGCAGGTGCGGCCGAGGTTACGCTGGCAGAGTAATCACTCCGGCTTCACATACAAGTGAACGCAAAACAGCCGGATTTGGTGCTAGTTGAACGGGCGTGTCAACGTGGACATGTACGGAAAACTGAAACTTTATCGAGGTCTTTGATGCATCACCCCTGCCCCCGAAAAATGGTTACCTTATTGATTTTAGCCGCTTTTATTGCCATATCCACCATGGCATCCCCGGTCCGGGCCGAGGTTATTGCATTTGACAAGGGCTGGAAAGAACAGGGGTTTTTGCGGCTCTGGACGAATGATTACAAACCACTGGGCACCCAGTTGAAAGTGATCTCGGACGGGACTGTCTCGCTGCTTTACAAGGCTGTCCCGAAATCGGCCTGGAAATCCATGAAGGCAAAATGGGGCTGGTCGGTCAGCCAATCGGTGGTGCCAACGGACCTGACCAGGAAAGGCGGGGATGACCGCAATCTGGCTATCTACTTTGTTTTTGTTGATGAATCCTCGGCCCAAAAGCTGGCCGGCGCCTCGGCCAGCAAGCTGTTGCGCAACGAAAACACCCGGGCGCTGGTTTACGTCTGGGGCGGCAATTACAAACCCGGCACCATCCTGCGCAGCCCCTATGGGCCAAAGATCCTGAAAACCGTGATCCGGCGCCCGGCCGGCAAGGGGTCGTTCAGTGAAAACGTCAATCTGGTGGCCGATTTCAAAAGAGCGTTTGGCAAATCACCCGGCGTTCTGGTCGGGGTCGGCATTTCGGCCGACAGCGATGACACCGACGGCAAAATCAACGCCGTGGTAAAAAATCTGGAAGTTTACTAGGGCCCTGATCCGGATGAATTCCGCCGTATGGAAAACGTATGGATTTCGTATGGAAAAGGTATGGGCAGCGATGGCGCCCATACCCGGCCTTCCGTGCCCTGAAACAAGGGGCGCGGGTTAGCGCAACTCGCGCTCCAGCGCGCGCGCCAGTTTCTTTGCCGCCCCCCTGATCGCGGCGGGAACATCGGCGGCGTGATTTCGCACACCAACCGGTTTGCGGCCGCGCGGATGCGCCTCCATCGAGCAGCGCTTGTCATCCGGCCCGCCCTTTTCACCGTTTTCATCGGCCACCCAGATTTCCACCCGGGTCAGGCGCTCGACCATGCCGTGCAAGGCCTTTTTCAGCGCCTCTTCAGCAAAGGATTGTGTGCCCGCCGGATCGGCCAGAACATCATCATTGTGCAGGATGACTTGCATGGGTTTGCTCCTCGTTTTTATTCATTGTTGTCAGAAAACAGGTATGCGGGGAACCACAGCTTTCAAGAGGAAACAACGAAGCGTTTTCAGAAAGTTTCGCTGGTTTGCCCGACCCGTCCGGCGGCGACGCCGGGCAGCGACCGGCCGCTGCCCGGATGAATGGTCTTGCCCCTAGGGCGTAGACCTAGGCCGAGCCGTTCAAGACCCCCTCGAACTCCCGCCATTCGCGGGCGTTCATGCCACTGTTTTCCGCCGTCACCTTTTCGCCTTTCAGCATTCGCCGCACGCAATCGATCGCCTGGGCGCTGAGGGTCACGCCGCCCATGCGGTAATCTTCGAACGCGCCGAAGGCGGCCGGCACCCAGTCGGCTACAACGCGGGCAATCGCCTCGGCGTAAACCCGGATTTCGTATTGCGCATGCGCATCGGCCCGCAGGCGCAGGAAGTGAAACAGGTTGTGCAGATCAACCTTCCAGTACCATTGGGTATAGATGTTGGCGGGCAGATTCATCCGCGCCAGTTCCCGCGCCAGCCCCTGTTTCCCGTCATCCGAGATCATCTCCTGATAATGGTCATAACACTGCGCGGCGTCGGATTTCAGAATGTCGAGCACGCGGGCGGCCTCGGCCTCGCTCAGGGCCTCGCCCCGGCCCTGATTGTTGATCACCGATTGCGCCGCCAGTTGTTCGGGCGCCGGGATGTAAAACTCGCGGTCCAGAATGGAATAGCGGGCCGAGTATTCGTTGACGTTGGCGGTGCGGTGGCGGATCCACTGGCGGGCGACAAAGACCGGCAGTTTCACATGCAGCTTGATCTCGCACATCTCGAACGGCGTGCTGTGCCAGTGGCGCATCAGGTAGCGGATCAGCCCCTTGTCATTCTGCACCGATTTCGTGCCCTTGCCGTAAGAAACCCGCGCCGCCTGACAGATCGCGGCGTCGTCCCCCATATAGTCGATGACCCGGATAAAGCCGTGGTCGAGCACCTCGTGGGCGACGTACAGGTGTTTTTCCATCCCTTCTGATACCGCACGCAAGGTGGGGCGCGGGTTGGCGCGCAGCGCCTTTATTTCGGCCTCTTGTTCGGGGGTCAGGGGCATATGTGGCATCCTTTCAGCAAAAGCGAGTCGCGCACCTACTATATCTGGCCGCCGCACCGCAAGAAACTGCTATATCAGGGGTTTTGCCCAAGTGTTCCAATTTGCAACAAATCCGCAAGAAGCATGGTTCCGATGCGGCAAATCTGTTGACTTTTCAACATGTGCAACCAATTCTGCCACTCAATCAAGAGGCCGCGAATGTGAAACGCGGATAAACGCAGTATTAACAGCAGTTCGGTAAATCATGAAAAAGCACATTCTGATCGGTTCCCTGGCCCTGACGCTCGCAGCCTGCGGCAGCGGCACAAACCCTGTAACAGGTGGCGGCGGCGGCGGCAGCAGCAACCCGACCACGCTGGATCTGCCACCGGGCACGACGAACCCGTCGACATCCTCGGGCATTCAGCGCTATGAGGCGAAAGACGGTAGCGGTAACGGGTTTGCCCAGAATGTAACCTACGACAGCGGAAGCGACACGTTTACCGTCGATAACCTCGCCTTTGACGGCGACAATTCCTATCACAGGTCTGTTTCCGTTCCCAATCTTGGGCCGTTTCAGGTCTATGAGAACAACAACGCCTTTATCGACCCGGTCACCGGTGCGTCGATACCGCAGGATACCTATCGCGCGGTGCGTGGCGACAGCACCTCGGGCAATACAAGCTTTGCCATCGTGCGCACGGGGTCTTTCGTACCCTATGGATTTGGCGGATTCATCTACCAGCGCAATGCAGGCGTGAGCATCCCCAGCAGCGGCCAGGCCCATTACGCCGGCAACTACGCCGGGTTGCGGGATTTTGACGCGGCCGGTGGCTTGCAGTATGTGCGCGGACAGATGACGATGGATATCGATTTCAACGATTTCAACGATGGCAGCGGTGTCACCGGTTCCGTCACCAACCGGCGCGTGTTCAATCTGACAGGTTCGGATGTTACCGCAGCGGTCGTCGCCCAGATCAATAGCGAAAAGGGCACAAGCCTGACCAGCCTGCCAACCCTGAATATCGCGGTTGGCCCCGGCGTCATTGATGGCAATGGCGAACTGTCAGGCGATATTTCCAGCTTTATCCCCGGCCCCGGCGGAACGGCCGTGGCCTTTGAAACCGGCAAGTATTATGCTGTGCTGACGGGTGATCCGGCCAACGAAGTGGCAGGTATCGTTGTTGTCAAGGCAAGCGACTCCCTCAAGACTCGGGAAACCGGTGGTTTCATTCTTTACCGGCCTTAAAACCGATGTGGCATCGGCTATTATGCACGGCGATACTATCCGTTGGGATCGCCCTGCTTGGTGATTCCGCCAGCGCGGCACCGATCAAGCTTTCTCCGGAACAGATGCGCATCGCCGCGAACACGGCGCTGCAATCCGGTGATCCGCAGGCGGCCCTGACACTTGCAGAGGCTTTGCTGCAGCGTGATCCGAACGACCTGAAGGCACTGCTTTTACAGGCCAGGGCGGCGCGTGATCTGAGCAGGTTCGAAACAGCCAGAACATCGGCGCGGCGCGCCTGGTCGCTGTCTGCAACAAGGGAAGAGCGCTATGCCTCGGCCCTGGTGATGGCGCAGGCGCTTTCTTCGGGCGGGCACAAGACCCGGGCCCAGCTCTGGCTGAGGCGGGCGGCGCAAAATGCACCCAATGCTGCGCTCAAGGCGCTGGCGGTGCGTGATTTCGGCTATGTGCGCGCAACCAACCCGCTGGCGACCCATCTGCGGTTCAGCATTTCCCCGAGTTCAAACATCAACAACGGTTCAAAATCCGATACGCTGGTGATCGGCGGGCTGGCCTTTGACCTGAGCGGTGATGCACGCGCGCTTTCGGGGCTGGAATACCGGTTTGGCGGCGATCTGACCTGGCGTAAACGTCTGGGCGCAGACCAGGTTTTGCGGCTGGGGGCCTCCTTTGACGGGCGCAGTTACACACTGTCGGGCGCGGCAAAGGCACAGGCGCCCGATGCCAGGGCGGCCGACTATCGGTTCTTTGATCTGGAGTTCAGCCTGGGCAGTTCGAAACTGGCCCCGAGCGGGCAGAAAATTACCGATGTGGACCTGGTTGCCGGACAGAACTGGTATGGCGGCGCGGCGCTGACCCGCTACCTGCGGGCCAGTTTTGGCCAACGTTTCAAAATTTCGCCACGCACCCGGCTGAATTACCGGCTGAGTGCCGAGCGCCAGTGGCGGCTGGACAAGGAAATTCATTCGGCCAGTGTTCTGACGCTCTCGGGCGGTGGCCAGCAGGCCCTGGGTCGCGGCGCGCAGCTTGGCTGGACCCTGGGGCTGCGCAACACCAGCTCCGGATCGGCCACCATCGGCCACAAGGCGGTTTTCGCCGGCCTGCGGTATTTGCCGCGCGCCAGACTGGCCGGAGCAAAAATGGAATGGTCGCTGGATCTGGAAAAGCGCGACTATGACAAGCGCAATTTCGGAATTCTGCGGCAGGACCGGCGGCTGAGCGCCGGACTGACCCTGTTCTTTCAGGATGTGGAATATTTCGGCTTTGCCCCGGCGATCACCTTCTCGGCCTCGCGCAATTCCTCCAACATTTCACTCTACGAAAACGACGGGTTTTCCATGAATCTCGGGCTGCGCTCGGCCTTTTGAAAACCGGTTGGCGGCTTTTGCGCTTGCCGCGACGGCGCTGCGCATGTTCTTATGCCTGTGGCAATGAACGAGGGTATCCCATGAAAATCCGCTATCTGCACACCATGATCCGGGTCAAGGACCTGGAGAAAACCATGGCGTTTTTTGAACTGCTGGGGCTGAAACAAATTCGCCGGAACGATTACGAAAACGGCCGGTTTACCCTGGTTTTCATGGCGCCGGAAGGTCAGGAAGAATGCCCGGTCGAACTGACCTGGAACTGGGACGGGGATGAGGGACTGCCTTCGGACAGCCGGCATTTCGGGCATCTCGCCTATGCGGTCGAGAATATTTACGATACCTGTCAGCGCCTGATGGACAGCGGCGTGACGATCAACCGCCCGCCACGCGACGGGCACATGGCCTTTGTGCGCACGCCCGACAATATCTCGATCGAGCTGTTGCAAATGGGCGATTCCCTGCCACCGGCCGAACCCTGGGCCAGCATGGAAAACAAAGGGCACTGGTGACCTGCCGCCCCGCATCCGCCGCCCTTTTCACGGCCATGTTGGGGCTGGCAGTTGCACCGGCACAGGCCGCATGCCGGCAGGCGCTGGTTTTCGGCCTGGATGTTTCCGGGTCGGTCGATCCGCGCGAATACCGTCTTCAGGTGGAGGGTCTGGCGGCGGCCCTGAACCATCCGGATGTCCGCGATGTGCTGTTTGCGCAGCCGTCCCTGCCGGTGCGCATCTCGGCTTTTGAATGGAGCGGGCCGCTGGACCAGCACATGATCCTGCCCTGGACCAGCATCCGCAGCGTGGCCGACCTGGACCGGGCCATTTATCGCCTGCAACAAAGCAAACGCGCCTCCAAAAGCCATTCAACTGCGATCGGCGCGGCCATGCAGTTTGGTGCGGCCTTGCTGTTGCAGCAGACAGAATGCGGCAGGCTGACCCTCGATCTGTCCGGCGATGGCAGATCGAATGCCGGACCACGGCCCGGCGAGGTCGGGCTGGACGCGATCAGGGGTATTGCCACGGTGAACGCGCTGGTGATTGGCGAGGATGCCTCGACCGGAAACCTGCCGTTTGGCACGCATATCAGCGATCTGTCGGCCTATTACCTTTCCGAGGTCATTCGCGGACCCGGCGCCTTTGTTGAACCCGCTATAGGATTTGACGATTTTCAGGCCAGCATGTTGCGCAAGCTGCTGCGAGAGCTGAAAGGCAGGGTGATCGGCCGGCTTTGAGCCGGATCATCAATAGATATAGCGGATCTGGTCGCTCCAGTAACGCTCCATCCGCCGGAGAGAGACGTTGATCTCTTCAACCCCGTCACTTCCCAAAACACCCTTGGCCTGCAGCCCTTCGGCATGGCGGGCAAACAACTTGCCCACGACATCGCGGATATTCCGGCCGGATTCTGTCAGCCGGACCCGCACGCTCCGGCGGTCCATCTCACACCGCTGATGGTGCATATAGCCCATATCAACCAGTTTTTTCAGATTATAGGACACATTGGAGCCCTGATAATAGCCGCGTGATTTCAATTCACCCGCCGTGACCTCGTTATCGCCGATGTTGAACAGCAGCAGCCCCTGAACCGCGTTCACCTCCAGCACACCGACCCGTTCGAATTCGTCCTTTATCACGTCCAGCAGCAACCTGTGCAGCCGCTCGACCAGGGCCAATGCCTCAAGATACCCCGAAATAAAGGATTGCTGCTGCGCCGGAGCGACTGCCTTGTTCATGCTCATAATGCTCTCCACCTGAAAACTGCTGACATGCAGATTGGGCAGAAATGCCGAACATTCCGTTAAATCCGGAGAAAAACCGCCAAAATTTCATCAAGCCTCTGAATCAAATGCATGATTTTTTATATCGGTGAGCAAATCCCGGTACAAATCCGGCATCGGCAGCTTGCCGTTGATCCAGTAGTGCAGATCATGGTCGTTTTCCCAGAGCAGCCTGTCATACAGCGTCAGGTGCTCTTCGTCCATTTGCGCCAGCCGCGCGTCAGCATAAGGCCCCAGGATCATGTCCATCTCCTTGATGCCGCGGCGCCAGGACCGCATGCGCAGACGTTTCAGACGCGCATCGGGGGTTTCTGTCGCGGCTCTGGTCATTCTGTTTTATCCTTTACGATCATGCGCAGGCGCTTTTCCAGCCGATCCAGCTTGGCGGCACTGCTGTTCATCTCGGCCTTCAACGCGCGCATGTCCCCCAACAACTCCTTGATGGCTTCTGTAACAGATTTGTGGTCTTCCGGGGCTTCCAGCCCGTCGCCTTCACCATTCAGCAGCCACATCACCGAAACATTCAGGACACCGGATACCATCTGCAGCTTGTTGGCGCGCGGTTCCGAGAGGTCTTCCTCCCAGTTCAGCAGGGTCCTGTGCTTGACCCCGAGGCGGCGGGCCAGTTCTTCGGTCGTCATTCCCAAATCCTCGCGCGCCCCGGCCAGGCGATCTCCCAGGGTGGCGGTTCCGGCCGAATACCAGCCTGCCGCCGCATCCTGTTGCGTATCGGGCATAAGTACACTCCTGCTATCGCCTTCATCAGCCTTGATCAGCCTTGATCGGCGTTCGGGCGCACCCTAAGACAAGTAGGCAAGACATTCAAACCGGAGTCATCCCATGCCGTTTCTGTCCGAAACCCTTTCACGCGTCAAACCTTCGCCAACCATCGCCGTATCCACCATGGCGCGCGAGTTGAAGGCCGCGGGCAAGGATGTGATCGGCCTGGGCGCGGGCGAGCCGGATTTCGATACACCGGACAACATCAAGGCGGCTGCCAAGCGGGCGATTGACGCGGGCAAGACCAAATATACCGCCCCCGACGGCATGCCGGAGTTGAAAGAGGCGATCTGCGCCAAGTTCAAACGCGATAACGGGCTGGACTATACCCCGGCGCAGATCAGCGTGGGCACGGGGGGCAAGCAGATACTCTATAACGCATTGGTCGCCACCCTGAATGCGGGCGACGAGGTGCTGATCCCGGCGCCCTATTGGGTCAGCTACCCCGACATGGTGCTGCTGGCGGGCGGTACGCCGGTGACGATCGAGGCCAGCCTTGAAACCGATTTCAAGATCACGCCTGAACAGCTTGAGGCGGCGATCACGCCGCGCACGAAATGGCTGATCTTCAACTCGCCCTCGAACCCGACGGGGGCCGGGTATACCCGCGACGAACTGAAGGGGCTGACCGATGTGCTGCTGCGCCACCCGCATGTCTGGGTCATGACGGACGACATGTATGAACATCTGGTGTTTGACGGGTTCGAATTCACCACCCCCGCACAGGTTGAGCCGGGCCTGTACGGACGCACCCTGACCTGTAACGGGGTTTCCAAGGCCTATGCCATGACCGGCTGGCGCATCGGTTACGCGGGCGGGCCGGAGGAACTGATTGCCGCCATGCGCAAGATCCAGTCGCAAAGCACCTCAAACCCCTGTTCGATCAGCCAGTGGGCCGCACTTGAGGCGCTGAACGGGCCGCAGGATTTCATTGCTGCCAACAACGCGGTCTTTGTCCGCCGCCGCAACATGGTGCTGGAAATGCTGAACGCCGCCGATGGCATCACCTGCCCCAGGCCGGACGGCGCGTTCTATGTCTATCCGTCGATCCGCGACTGCATCGGCAAGACCACGGCGGCAGGCACAAAGATCACTGATGACGAAACATTCGCCACCGCCCTGCTTGAGGAAATGGGCGTTGCGGTGGTGTTCGGCGCAGCTTTCGGCCTGTCACCAAATTTCAGGGTCAGCTACGCCACATCCGACGCGGCCCTGAAAGAGGCCTGCACCCGCATCCAGAAATTCTGTGCAGAACTGAGATAGGAACACGCCATGGTTGTCGCGCTTCCAGACTATTATTTCCGGGTCCGCGAAAACGGGGCGGTGGTTTTTCGGGTCGACACCGAAAACCGGCAGCGCCGGATCGATATGGAGCAAATAGCCGTTCTGAACATACGCAACGGCGAGATCAAACCGCATGGTGGGCGCGAGTTGAGCAAAACCGATCTGAAACGCATTCGCCAGTGGATGAAAGAGCGCTCTGCCGTGCTGGCGGCGCGCGACATCGACGATATTTTCCGGGCGACGGATCATCTCAACCTGACCACCCAATGGGCCCAGTCAAAGGCCACACCGGAACAACTGGAAGAGGTAACGGATGCTTTGCTGATGGCCATGCATGACCTGCGCACGGTTCTGGTGCGCAAAAAGGCCGAAAGGCTGACGAAAGGGAAATAGCGCCCGCCCCCATAAACCACACAGCACCCGCTGGCGAATCCCCGATGTCGGTTGGCCCTGGGGTCAGCCCGCCAGCGGCGGCGTGGCGCTCACAGTTCTATCTCGTTGCCGCCGTTTGGCCTGACAAGTTCACCGGGTTTCTTGCGGCGGATGATGATATCGCCGTTGGGCAGAACTTCGGGCGCATGATACATGCTCATATCGCCGATCAGCCCGCGCAATTGCTGCATGGCAGGGCCCCATTCCTGCGCCATGCCCTGCAAATCCTTCATGGCCGGCTGCATTTCCTGCAACAGCCCCCGCATCAGCATATTCGCCCCCCTTTCGATCAGGGAAAGGCCTTGCTCGACCTCGGGATCCACGGTTTTGCGGTCTTCGGCCAAGGCGGGTGCACCCCCGGCGACCACAAGTGATATGGCAAAAAGAAACTGTTTCATGCCCTCAATATAGGGCCTTTGGAGCGATTCTTTAAGGTCAGAGATCAATATCCAGTGAAACCGGGAAATGATCGGAGGCCGTCAGCAATGCCTCGCGCAGTTCCGGGGTGTTGTAGCAGACCGGATCATCAAACGGATGCCAGATGCGCCATTCGGGATGTTTCGCCATCAGATCCGGGGAAACCATGATGTAATCGAGCAGCGCCGAGAGAAACCGCTTCTGCTGCTTGATGAAAAACCGTGATGTCACCGGCCAGGCCCCCACCTTGCGGCTGAGAACCATATGCGCATGCGGATCAAACAGCGTCTTGCGGCCGTTTTCCCCCAGTACGATCTCGACCCCCGAGCGGCCGAACAGCTTTTCATATTCATCAAGGCCGGGGCCGTCGTTGAAATCTCCCAGCACGATCAGCGGTTGCTGTTGCGCCAGCAAATCATCCACCCGCTTGCGGATCCAGATGCATTGCGCCAGTTGCTTGCGGCGGTTGTCGATGGCGATGCGCATCATTTCCTTTTTGCCGCGCGCGCCGTGCGGCGCCTTGGATTTGGCATGCACACCGATCAGTTGCAGGCTGCTGCCCTTTTGCGTTGTCAGCGCGACCTCCAGCGGCGGCTTGGAAAACCGGATGCGTTCGGGGGCGGCGTCGACATCCAGATCCCACAGGAAAACCCCGTCAAACCGGGGGGCGCCGCGCGCGCCTTTCTTGCTGGTTTGTGCCCCTTTCGGATCATGGCGCGCGGTTATCCTGTCCGGATCATACAACAGCGAAATTTCCTGCTGGGTGTCATTCACAAAGCCCATCAGGGCGCGGCGCGCCCGCAGATCAAAGCGTTTTGCAAAGTTTTCGAGCGCGCGTTCTCCGGAGCGTTTGGAACTGCCGTCCGGCGCCTCGATCACCATCACCGCATCCGCATCCAGCGCGGTAAAGACGATGCCCAACGCGGTAATCTGCTGCAGCCGCGTCACATTGTGCCGCCCGGACCAGCCGTTATCCTCGATCAGCCGGCCATGGCCATCAAACAGATCGTTGAACCACTCGACATTATAGGTAACGATACGCATCACTTGCCCCTGTTCTGAATTTCCTCCCAGGCGCGGTTGATGGCGACCAACCTTTCCTGCGCCATCCGGACAGCTTCCTCGGGCACACCGCGGGCCAGCATTCTGTCGGGGTGGCATTCACGCACAAGGTTTTTCCAGGCGGTGCGGATTGTCTGCGCATCCGCATCCGGCGCAACCCCCAGAACCTCATAGGGGTCGCGTTCGGAATCCGGCACGAAGCGGGCCCTGAGGCTGCGGAACTGGCGCTCGCCCAGCCCGAAGATAGAGGCGATGCGGTGCAGGAACCTGTCCTCGTTCGGGTGATAGGCGCCATCCGCCATGGCGATGTGGAACAACCCTTCCATGACATCGCACAAGACCTCGCTTTTTTCACCAAACATGGATTTGACACGGCGGGCGTATTCCTCAAACCCCGCCACATCCTGACGCGCCAGATTATAGACATGGGCGGCGTGGCGCTCTTCCCCGGCCGGTATCTGAAAAACCTGGCGAAAGGCGGTGACCTCATCGCGCGTGACCTGGCCATCGGCCTTGGCGAGCTTTGCCCCCAGGGCTATGACGGCAATGGTGAAACCGACGCGGTGCTCGGGGGGGGTGCGCAGATGGCTGAAAACATCGCCCAGGCTTTCACCTTTGGCAAGGGCCGAAACGGCAGCGGTTATGCGTTCCCAGAGCGACATCTTGCCAGCCTAGTGGAATATGCGGCCGCTGTCAGGCCAACAATTGAAATGATCCGGTGAAAGGCGCATTGTCACAGGTCGCGCGCGCCGTGCGGCGTGTCAATAACCGCATGGAACGATACGGCCGGCCCCTGTGCAATCGTGACGCGCCCTTCGTCCAGTAGCGGCGCCAGTGCCGCAGAAAGGTTCTGCGCCTCCGGGTGAGTGATCTCCAGCCCCAGCAGGCGGCAGCCGCTCTCGGGCAGAAGCGCGGCGGGATGCGCCCGGCCCTGCCACTGGATCAGCGCGGGAAAGGCACCGGCAAACGGCAGCTTTCCGTTCTCTGGCACCGCCATTTTCCAGCGCAGTTCACCGCGCGACAGCGCCACCGGCTTTCCCACCCCCGGCGGGCTGGCGGCAACGGCCCTGTCCAGATCATCGCAGCGGCAAATCCAGTTGGTCAGGCGCGCAGGGCCCTGGAAATGATCCAGATCGAACCAGCGGGGATGTGCCGGCGGCGGGGCCTCGGGATTGATCGCGATCACCTCCAGGTAAACATCGCCCAGCCTCAGCAGCATGTTATGGGTCCCCATATGGGCATGCAGGCCCCCGGCAACCAGTTTGACGCCCAGCGCCTGTTCGACAGAGGCCACACCGTCGGCCAGGTTTTCCGCTGCAACGGCCAGATGATCCAGATCAAGCATTTCATCCCCCAAAGCGGCACATGCCACCGCTTGGTGCCGCGTGCCGCATAAAAACGCAACCCCTGGCATTGAAAACAGCCTGCAATGGATTACCTAACGCAGAACACTTATACATAACCAAAACAGTCGGAAACCCATATGCCCCTGATACGCGCCTTTGACCGCTTTTTCAAACATGACGCTGCCGGGGGAATTTTGCTGATGCTTTCTGCGGCCATGGCCCTGATTGTCGCCAATTCCGCCCTTGCGCCCTATTATGAAAACCTGCTGGGATCCTATCTGGAAATCAGCCTGAACGGCACCGGGCTGGCCAAGCCTCTGATCCTCTGGATCAATGACGGTCTGATGGCGGTTTTCTTTTTCCTGATCGGGCTGGAACTGAAACGCGAATTGCTGGAAGGCAAACTGAAAAACCCGCGTGACGTTTTGCTGCCGGGGGTGGCTGCACTGGGAGGCATTACCATTCCGGCACTGATCTATGCCGGCTTGAACTGGGGGCAATCCGACACGATCGGCGGCTGGGCCATTCCAGCGGCAACCGATATTGCCTTTGCCCTGGGAATTCTGGCGATGGTAGGCAAACGTGCGCCCGTATCGCTGAAAATCTTTCTGCTGACGCTGGCCATTCTGGACGATCTGGCCGCGATCCTGATCATCGCGCTGTTCTATACGGCAGAACTGAAAATCGACTATCTGCTGATGGCGCTATTGCCGCTGGCCGCCATGTTCTGGCTGAACAGGCGCGCCACCCACCGTGTGGCGCCGATGCTGTTGCTGGGCGTGATCCTGTGGGTTCTGGTGCTGAAATCCGGCGTCCATGCCACCGTTGCCGGCGTGCTGACCGCCTTTTTCATCCCGCTGAAAGACAAATTCGGAAAATCACCGCTGCATGCGCTGGAACACGGGCTCGCGCCCTATGTGCTGTATCTGATCGTGCCGATCTTTGCCTTTGCCAACGCCGGTGTGGTGTTGCAGGGGCTGTCTGTCGCCGATCTGGTTGCACCGGTGCCGCTGGGCGTGGCCCTGGGCCTGTTTGCCGGCAAGCAGATCGGTGTTCTGGGGGCGGTTTTCCTGATGGTCAGGCTGGGGCTGGCACGCTTGCCGCATGGCGCCAACTGGGGCCATATCTATGGCGTGGCCTGCCTGGCCGGGATCGGCTTTACCATGTCACTCTTCATCGGCGCGCTCAGCTTTAGCGACGCCGAGCTGATGAACCAGGTGCGCCTCGGGGTTCTGAGCGGTTCGCTTGCATCCGCCCTTCTGGGCTACGGTGTTCTCCGCCTGTTGCGCCCGACACAACAGACAGCCTGAGCAAGGCCATCCCCCGCCCTCGCGTCTTCCCCTTGTGCAAATATCCCCGGGGTGCGGGGGCAGGCAGCCCCGCGCATGGCCGCATGCCTCCGCAATACCGGGGGGCACAGACCTGCAAACCACATGCCATCAGCCGTTTGTGCGCGCAGCCCGGATCAGCTGCAACACATCCTTTGCCGCATCCGGAATGTTGGTGCCGGGGCCGAATATGGCCTTCACACCGTTTTCATACAGAAAATCATAGTCCTGCTGCGGAATGACCCCGCCGCAAATGACGATAATGTCCTCGGCGCCGGCATCCTTCAGCGCCTGCACCAGCTTGGGCGCCAGCGTCTTGTGCCCCGCCGCCTGCGAGGAAATCCCGACCACATGCACATCGTTGTCGATCGCATCCTGCGCCGCCTCTTCCGGAGTCTGGAACAGCGGGCCGACATCCACGTCAAAGCCGATGTCGGCGAATGCCGTAGCGATGACCTTGGCACCACGGTCATGCCCGTCCTGCCCCATCTTGACCACCAGCATGCGCGGGCGGCGCCCCTCTTCCTCGGCGAATTTTTCAACATCGGCCTGAATGGCGGCAAAGCCCTCGTCGCCTTCATAGGCCGCCCCATAAACGCCGGCCAGTGTTTTCACCTCGGCCCGGTGCCGGCCGAATACCTTTTCCATCGCCATTGAGATTTCCCCTACTGTTGCCCGGGCGCGGGCCGCCTCGACCGCGCGCGACAAGAGATTGCCCTCGCCGGATTGCGCCGCCGCCGTCAGCGCCTCCAGCGCCCCGTCCACCGCCGCCTGATCGCGGCTTTCGCGCAGCTTCTTCAGCCGTGCAATCTGGCTTTCGCGCACCGCCACATTATCGACATCCAGAATGTCGATCGCATCTTCCTTGTCCAGCCGGAACTTGTTCACCCCGACGATCACCTCATCGCCGCGATCCACCGCCGCCTGACGCCGCGCGGCGGCCTCTTCGATCCGCAGTTTCGGCATGCCAGAGGCCACCGCCCTGGTCATGCCTCCCATTTCGTCGATCTCACCAATCAGCTTCCAGGCTTCCTCGGCCAGATCGGCTGTCAGTTTCTCGACATAATATGACCCGGCCAGCGGATCGACCACATGGGTGATACCGGTCTCATTTTGCAGGATCAACTGGGTGTTTCGGGCAATGCGGGACGAAAATTCCGTTGGCAAGGCAATGGCTTCGTCAAAAGAGTTCGTGTGCAGGCTCTGGGTGCCGCCCAGCACCGCGCTCATCGCCTCGTAAGCGGTGCGCACGATATTGTTGTAAGGATCCTGCTCCTGCAAGGACACCCCCGAGGTCTGGCAATGGGTGCGCAGCATTTTCGAGCGCGGATTCCTGGCGTCAAACTCTGTCATGATCCGGTGCCACAGAAAACGCGCGGCGCGCAGCTTGGCAGCTTCCATGAAAAAATTCATGCCGATGGCAAAGAAGAACGACAGGCGGGGCGCGAAATCATCCACCCCCAGACCGCGCTCCATCGCCGCCTTGACGTATTCCTTGCCATCGGCAAGCGTGAATGCCAGTTCCTGCACCAGAGTGGCGCCGGCCTCTTGCATGTGATAGCCGGAAATTGAAATCGAATTGAATCTGGGCATATTTTTCGACGTGAATTCAATGATATCCGAGACAATCCTCATGCTGGGTTCGGGCGGATAGATATAGGTATTGCGCACCATGAATTCCTTCAGAACGTCATTCTGGATGGTGCCCGACAGGGCGGCGCGCTCCACCCCCTGTTCCTCACCCGCAACGATGAATGACGCCAGCACCGGAATGACCGCGCCATTCATCGTCATCGAAACCGAAACCTTGTCCAGCGGGATGCCGTCAAACAGGATCTTCATATCCTCGACACTGTCGATCGCCACACCGGCCTTGCCCACATCCCCCACCACCCGCGGATGATCGGAATCATACCCACGATGCGTGGCCAGATCAAAGGCGACCGAGACCCCCTGCTGCCCCGCATCAAGCGCCTTGCGATAGAACGCATTGCTTTCCTCGGCGGTGGAAAACCCGGCATATTGGCGGATGGTCCAGGGGCGCCCCGCATACATGGTGGCGCGCGGCCCGCGGGTGAACGGCTCAAACCCCGGCATCGCCCCCATATGCGGCAGATCTTCCGCGTCTTCGGCCGCGTAGACCGGGGCAACATCAATGCCTTCAGGCGTGTGCCAGGTCAGATCGGACAAGGGGCGCCCGCGCAGTTCCTTCTCGGCCAGCTTTGCCCAGGCTTCCTTTTTCTTGCTCATGTCACGTTCCTTTTTCCTTTGCCGGCTGCGGCGCGCTTGTTGCTGATCCCTGTGGCCGCCCGTGTTGTCCGCTGCGCCAGCCCCGGATGGTCCGGAAACACGCCGGGATGCCGTGCAGGCCCCATGCTGAACGTGTTTTTTTGCCGCCGGGTACGATAGCTCTTCGGATCCGGGCCAATCCCCCCTATATCGGAAGGAGAAGGAGCCTGAATGAAACCCTTGTTTTCCATTGTACTTGCGGTGTTGCTGCCCATCACGGCAATGGCGCAAACCGATCTGTCGCAAACACCCGATGCCGACAGCGGCCTTACAACCTTTTCCGCCAATGAGGTAAATCTCGACGATTTTCTCTGGATGGCCCGGCCGCTGATAATCTTTTCCGACACCACGGCGGATCCGCGGCTGAAACGGCAGCTGGATCTGCTGGCCGCACGCCCCGAGGACCTGACCGAGCGCGATGTCGTGGTGATCATCGATGACGACAAGGATTCGCAAAGTGAGGCCCGCGAAAAACTGCACCCGCGCGGCTTTGCCCTGGTTCTGATCGACAAGGACGGCAGCGTCATGCTGCGCAAGCCGCTGCCATGGAGCACCCGCGAGCTGTCACGCGCAATCGACAAGACGCCGTTGCGCCAGCAGGAATTGCTGGATGCGCGGGAAAGCGGGTCATAGCAGGCCATCAGTTGCCGCCTCCGGCTTCGTTTCCGGTCTCGGTTCCGGCTTCGTTTCCGGTCTGGCCGCTGCCGCCTTCTGCCTTTGGCTGATCCGCATAGACGAAATAGACCATCGGATAGAGCGTCGGCACCCAGGCGTCGATCGCCTTGCGGACCTTGGGAACATATTTCGGGTCGGTTGCATAGAATGAGACCTTGTAGCCGCCGAGAAAGCCGCGCCGTTCTTTCAGGACAAGCTCCCCCAGTTTGACCCAGTCCGGCCCGACAGCCTGTTTCAGCCAGGTGTCATAGATCATCGCCGCCGGCACGTCATGGCGGATCGCCAGCGGGCCGGCCCAGCCCGGTTGCGGGTCCTCAAGCCGCGTGTGGCGGGCTTCGGAGGAGGCAAGCCCCCAAAGATCCAGCACGTAATCCGGATTATTCCAGGCCACCCAGCCCAGATCGTTCACCGCCACGGGCGCGCGCAGGAAATCCTTGGCAAAGCGTGCCATTTCATGCTGCTGGCTGTAGATCGCCCGGGAATCCGCCGGAAATTCCCGCACCGTGTAAGGCAGGTAAATACCCGACAGAATGGCCAGCGGAGCCAGCCCCAACACACCGACGGCCGGGCTTGGCAGGGCGGTAAACACCTTTGGCAGAAGCACCAGAAAACCCGCCGTCAGCAGGGTCAGGATATAGCCTTCATACCGGTTCAGCCAGCCGAACTGCCCAAACAGCAGATGCGCGCAACCGGCGCCGAAAACCGCAAGCGCCAGCCAGCGCAACGGGCTTTCCCGCAGTGGTTTTGACACGATGAGAAACACCAGGATCAGCAGGGTCAGGGCCCCGGCCACGGCCCCGCCGGCCTGATTGATATTGATCAGAAGTCTGGTCATGGCACGACCCAGCAGGCCACTGTATTCAGCGCCATGCAATGCCAGTTTCGCCTGAATCGAACTGGGCAGAGGCTCCAGCCCGATCGCCACCAGAAACCCGGTATACAAGACCACCGGAACAACGGCGAGTGCCAACGCCAGCAGGCCGCGCCGGCGTTCGCCGGTCAGCAGCAGGACAAGCCCGGCCAGAATGGCAAAGGCAAGCCCCTCAAAGCGCAGAACCGGTGCAAGGAAAATGCCGGCCATCAGGATGGGCCAGTTCGGCTGCCCCTGCAGATAGCGCAGCAATCCATAGAGAATGGCCAGAGTGGCGGCAATATGGGCGGTATGCTCCATCCCGACATAGGCCGTGCTGACCATCAGCGTGGCAATCGGCCCGATTGCGGCAAAAACGAACCCGAACAGGCGCCGCCGCCCCTTGGACCAGCCGGCTGCCACCAGTATCCTGCCCCAGAGCCAGGCCGCCAGAACAAGGGCAACAACGTTCCAGAACAGCGGCAACATCCGCTGGACTGCGGCCGAGGGAAACGGCACCAGCAACAGCGGCCACAGGATGGAAGACGCGGCCGAAGAATATTCGGACGCATTGACCCCATATCGGCCCGACCAGATCTGTTCGGCCATGGCCAGGTGAATATAGACGTCATCCAGCGGGTATTCGAAATGCCCGCCTGTCATCCTCAGCGCCATCAGTTGCAGGGCGGCGAAAAGGGCCAGCGCCCCCCCAACACTGATGATCGGAAACAATTTGTCTGAATGGGCCGTTGACGGCATGAATTTCTCCTGAAAATCCGTTACTCAAATTCCATTATCACATCATCGACGGCAAGGCTGTCGCCTGCGGCGGCGTTTACCTTGACAACGACGCATTTGCGCTCGGCGCGCAGAATGTTTTCCATCTTCATGGCTTCGACCGTGCACAAGGGCTGGCCTTCCTGCACCTCGTCCCCTTCGGCCACGGCCAGGCTGACAATCAGACCGGGCATCGGGCACAACAGCAGGCGTGACGTATCAGGCGGCTGTTTTTCGGGCATGAGGCGGGCCAGTTCCGCCTGGCGCGGCGTGCGCACATGCACCCGCAGATCCGCGCCGCGCAGGCGCATGCGAAACCCGCCGGGAACCTTGCCGGTCTTGATGATCAGCGGGGTGCCATCCACTGTCAGGCGCGCCAGGGTATTTCCGGGCACCCAGTCGGACACCACCCGCAGGTTTGTACCATCCTCAAACCGCACATCCGACCCCGCCGGATCAGCGGCAATGCGCACCGGGTATTCCCTGCCCTGCAGCGCGACCACCCAGTCAGAGCCAACCTTGCGTTCATGGTTGTCCATCCGACCGGAAACCCGGGTGCGGCGAATTTCGGTAACCCGGTACATGGCCGCCGCCGCTGCCGCCACAAGACGCAGCAGATCCTCGGGCAGTTGCGGGCTTTCGAAGCCCTCGGGGTATTCTTCCTCGATAAAGGCGGTGGTGATGTTGCCAGACACGAATTTCGGATGGTCCATCACCGCCGAGAGAAACGGCAGGTTGTGGCCGATCCCTTCCACCTCAAAGCTGTCGAGTGCTGCACGCATGGTTTCAATCGCGCTGCCCCGGTCCGGGCCCCAGGTACAAAGCTTGGCGATCATCGGGTCGTAATACATGCTGATTTCACCACCTTCATAGACGCCGGTATCATTGCGCACCGCCCTTTGCGGCGTGGCCTGCTCGGCCGGCGGACGATAGCGGCTGAGGCGGCCGATTGACGGCAAAAAGTTGCGGTACGGATCCTCGGCATACAACCGGCTTTCGATCGCCCAGCCGTTCAGTTTGATATCCTTTTGCGTCAGCGACAGTTTTTCACCCGCCGCGACGCGGATCATCTGTTCCACCAGATCAACACCTGTGATCAGTTCGGTCACCGGGTGTTCTACCTGAAGCCGGGTATTCATTTCCAGAAAATAGAAGTTTCGCTCACCATCCACGATAAATTCGACCGTGCCCGCGCTCTGGTAATTCACCGCGCGCGCCAGGGCGACGGCCTGCTCGCCCATGGCCTTGCGAGTCGCCGCATCCAGGAACGGGCTGGGTGCCTCTTCGATCACTTTCTGGTTACGGCGCTGGATCGAACATTCGCGCTCGCCAAGATAAATGCAGTTACCGTGACTGTCGCCCAGCACCTGAATTTCAATGTGCCGCGGCTGGGTAATGAATTTTTCAATGAAAATCCGGTCATCGCCAAAGCTGCTGGCCGCCTCGTTCTTCGAGCTTTGAAACCCCTCGCGGGCCTCGTCATCGTTCCAGGCGATGCGCATGCCCTTGCCGCCGCCGCCGGCGCTGGCCTTGATCATCACCGGATAGCCGATCTCGTTGCTGATCTTCACCGCCTCATCAGAATCCGCAATCAGCCCCATATAGCCCGGAACGGTGCTGACACCGGCCTCCTGCGCCAGTTTCTTGCTGGTGATCTTGTCGCCCATGCTTTCAATCGCCGGCACGCCGGGGCCGATAAATGCCACCCCCATATCCGCGAGCGCCTGGGGGAACTTGCTGTTTTCGCTGAGAAAACCATAGCCGGGGTGTACCGCCTCGGCGCCGGTCTGGCGCACAGCCTGCAACACGTTCTCCATGACGATATAGGATTGGTTAGCCGGTGGCGGGCCGATATGCACGGCCTCGTCCGCCATCTGCACATGCAAGGCGTTCTTGTCGGCATCCGAATAGATCGCAACAGTCTGAATGCCCAGCTTGCGCGCGGATTTGATGATGCGGCAGGCGATTTCACCCCTGTTGGCAATCAGGATTTTCTGAAACATTACGCGGCCCTTCCAAGTGATTTTGCCGATGCATCCTGCATCAGGAATTGCAGTCCTGCGCCCAAAAGCGCGCTGTTCATTTCTGTTCTCATTCGCTTCACGACCGGGTCAATAAATCGGGAGGCAGCGTGAAGATCCGTTCCGGAAATCGTGCGAATTACGCCCCCCTTCGTGACGCCAGTTGATCGGTGTTTGCTGCGAGACTCTTGCACAGGGCCGCCCACCTCCGGGGGCCCGGAATAAGGAGGAACACAATGAAAAAACGAAAATTGGGACAAGCCGGTTTGACTGCGGCCGCTGCGCTTGCGGCAGCTACGGTCGGCACGTCGGCCTCTGCGGATAGTGCCGCTGATCTCCGCAAAGAGATCGCCGCGCTGGAAGCACGGGTCAACGGGCTGGAAAACCAGGGTGGTCTGAAATTTGCCAACGGGACGACGGTCACGATTGGCGGATATATCAAAACCGACTTCATTTTCGATTTTGATCAGGCACTGGGTGCCGTGTTCAATGCTGGTGACATCACGGTGCCGAGCACCGGGCTGGATGGCCAGCACTTTCAGGCACAGGCCCGCCAATCCCGGCTTTTCATAAAAACCGAAACGCAAACGTCGCAGGGTCCGCTGAAAACCCATCTGGAATTCGACTTTTTCGGTGGCGGCGGGAACGAGGTCTTTTCGAACTCGTACAATCCGCGCCTGCGTCATGCCTATGGTACCTGGAACGGCTGGACTGTCGGGCAGACCTGGTCGACCTTCATGCCGATCGAAAGCTATCCGACCACGGTTGATTTCGAGGGGCCAAGCGGTATTCCGTTCGTGCGTCAGGCGCAGATTCGCTACACCTTTCCGGCGACGGACAACATCAACATCTCGATTGCGCTTGAAAACTCGGAATTCAGCGGGCGCAATCTCGCAACGGGCGCCAAGATCGGCGAGACGGCCGGCTCGGGTATCAGCGCCAATATTGACCAGTTGCCCGACCTTGTCCTGGCGGCGTCCTGGAGCAATGACAAATCCTTTGTCAAACTTGCGACCGTCTTTCGCCAGTTCAACACGCCGTCGGGTTTTCCGGGAAATGACTCGGCAACCGGTTGGGGGGTAAATCTTTCGGGGCATACCTCTCTCTGGGAGGGCGGCAAGCTGAATGCGTCCATCACCTATGGTGACGGGATCGGGCGCTATCTTATCGATGGGGGCTCGCGCGACGGCTATATTGATCCGGTGACCGGTCAGATCACGACCATCTCGGCCGGAGGTGCGACGATCGGGCTTGAGCAGGTGATTTCGCCCACCCTGACGGGTGGTCTCGCCATCGGCTATTACAAGCTTGACGATGTTCTGCCGGCGTCTGTCGGGGATCCGCTTGAGGATCTGACCACCGTTCACGCCAGCCTGTTCTACAAACCGGCCAAAAACATCACCTTTGGTGGTGAAATCATCTATGGCAAGAAAAGCCTGGTGAATGGCACGGATGCAGATGCGACCCGTCTGCAGACCTCGGTTCAGTTCAACTTCTGATCGACAAGACAAACGGGTGGGCCGGAGTTTCCGGCCCGCCTTTCTGCTGTCTTCCGTTCTGAAAAGAAACGTCAGATTGCAAATGCCGCCTTGTCCGCGGCATTTGCCATATTTATCAGCGGCAAATACCCGCGTCGTCGCAAAGCGCGCCGGCACCAGCGCCGATTGCCGCCCCGGCCAGCACGTTATTGTCGGTCGCATCCGCAATGATTGCGCCGGCTGCCGCCCCCGCAACAGCACGCTCGCCGTCGTTTTCAAGACAGCCCGAAAGGGTTGTGACCAGAATTGCCGCGATAGTCCAAACTTTGATCTGCATGTTTCAGTGCCTCCAACAAGTATTGTTATTGGTGACAAGTATAGCAGACTCGGCGCAGGAAAAAAGAGTCTCACGCAGTTATCTTTCCCCTCGGCGTGGACCTGCCGACCGGAAAGCCGGCGACACAACCCAAAAAAATTGGGTGGCCCAAACAAGAAATGCTTGGACCACCCAGAAGGGGAAGGGTAACGGTATTGACATTGTAAGGCAGACAACTTGCTGGAGGAGCCTGCCTTGGAGAGCACACTGGCGCAGTTTCCGCCCTGATAAAAGGGGATGTATGACGCAAGGTCATTTTGGGCCAAAATCCGCCATATCTGTCTCCGGTCAGGCAGAATCATGCCGAATTTCCGCTTTCAAACAGCTCCGGATAGGTTGTTTTGGCCTTTCTGACGTCAATTTTCAGAAGAGCGTCATAGCTTTCCGGATCAAATGGGTCTTCTGCGGGCACGACTTCGCGACCGAACAGCCAGGAAAGCCGCCCGGCATCCAGATTGCCGCGGGCGAATGATTCTTCGCCGAAATATTCCCATAACGCGGCCATAAACCCCGCATCCGCCCGGCGGTCTGCCGGTTTCCGGTCGGCAAAGCGTTCGCGTGCGACCAGCTTCGGCACACGCTTTTTATTGGGGCGCCGAATGGTGAACTGATAATCCGTGCCCGGAAGACGGCTGGGAAATCCGCGATGCTTCAGCATGACACAGCCCTTTCCGGACAAGGATGTCTCAGGCCATGCTCGTTGCCCGCACGAAGGCTTTCGGCCGCAATCGGCCGAAAGCAATCACTGACGCCGGCGCCGCCAGGTCTAGCCGAGAATATTCCCGCCTGTCGGAGGGGGGGTACCCGGGGTGTTATCACCGCCGCCGTCTTGCCGGCCAGTCGGAGGCGGCGGGCATGGAATACCGCCGACATTGCTGACGGTAACGCCATTGTCGGGCGTACATTCGCTTGGTGGTTCGCATGTCTGTCGCTGGGTGCTGTAAATGTAACCGTTGGTGCATTGCCCGGTCGGCTCACCCAGTTTGTTGAAAACCGGCTCGGCCATGATGGGTGCGGGTGGCGGAGTGGTTTGCGCACAGGCCGCAACCATTGAAACCACTCCGATAGATGTGAAAATACCACGCGTGAACTGCATAAGAATCTCCTTTGGAAAAGAATTCGATTTACGCAGGGTAACCCTATACGCATATCGCGGACAAACCCAATAGCGGAATTCCATACTGTCAAAGGTTCGGGAATGGTTTTGGCATGAAAAGACCCCACTCCCGTTCGGCACGGAACGCGGGGCATCGGCCATGTCTGACAGGCCTGTTGTGGAACAGGCCCTATGGCCTGTCCCACTGATAATTCAGTATTTTGTGTAGGTCGGCTCGGCCTGAACCGGCTCCATGACAACAACTTCTTCGGTTTTCTTGGCACAAGCGGCCACAAAGCCGACGAGGCTGAGAACAATAACGAATTTTGCAGTTTTTGACATTTTAGTCTCCTGTTGATCTTGTGGACCGCACGACAAGCAAACTGCCGCGCGAAATCCGCCGGTGAGATACAGGCACCTTGGGGGGAGCCTTTGGCCACAATAGACGAAAATCTTCTGAAATCATATAGTTGCTTGCGTCTGGGATCAGGTTGTGACTCGAATGCATCATTATTGCACTTACGACAACAACGGGCCGCAACATATTGTGGTTGTGTCATAATCCCTCCCACTCACAGGTATGCCCATTTCGGTGGAACGCCTCGAAAAACTGGGTGATTTCCGGGTCTGGCTCTCCAAATTCGATGGGTTGATCGGAAAGGGATACGATAATCTGCTGCGGCTGCAATGCCGATTTGTCGATCCAGTCAAGCGCGAAAACCTCGCACAGATACATCATATCGGCTTCGGCCTGATCAAAACTTATGCTGCCACCTTTGCGGGCAATTCCAGGGGCGACAAAGCGAAACCGCATCGTCAGCCCTGTTTCGCCCTGATCCTCCTGAATGACCTCAAGCAGGGTGACGGGCTGGCCGGAGGGCACAGCAATAGTGTCCTGGGCAAGCACCGCCGGCGAACCCGCCCAAATCAGGCCGCAAACAGCCAGTATGCCTATCCTGTTTTTCAGCCTCATAGCGGAATATTATCGTGCTTTTTCCATGGGTTCTGCTGTTGCTTGTTGCGCAGGCTGGCAAAGGCGCGGCAAATACGCCGACGGCTGGCCGAGGGGGTGATCACCTCGTCGATAAAGCCCTTTTCCGCCGCCACAAACGGATTGGCAAAGCGTTTTTCGTAATCCGCGGTGCGGGCGGCGATCTTTTCCGCATCTCCCAGCTCGCTCCGATACAGGATTTCCGTCGCCCCCTTGGCCCCCATCACCGCGATTTCCGCCGAGGGCCAGGCATAGTTGAAATCACCCCGCAGATGTTTGGAGGACATGACATCATAGGCCCCGCCATAGGCCTTGCGGGTGATCAGCGTGACCTTGGGCACAGTGGCCTCGCCATAGGCAAACAGCAATTTTGCCCCGTGCTTGATGACGCCGCCGTATTCCTGGCTGGTGCCGGGCAGAAATCCGGGCACATCGACCAGCGTCAGCAGTGGAATTTCAAACGCATCACAGAACCGCACAAACCGCGCGGCCTTGCGGCTGCTGTCAATATCAAGGCACCCCGCCAGCACCATCGGCTGGTTGGCCACCACCCCCACGGTGCGCCCCTCCAGACGCAGAAACCCGGTGATGATGTTCTTGGCAAAGGCCTCCTGAATTTCATAGAAATCGCCCTCATCCGCCAGTTTGAAGATCAACTCCTTCATGTCATAGGGTGTGTTCGGGTTGTCCGGCACCAGTGTATCAAGCGCCGGCTCAACCCGGTCGGGATCATCGAAAAACGGCCGCACCGGCACTTTGGAGCGATTGTTGAGCGGCAGGAAATCGACCAGCCGGCGCACTTCGCTCAGGGCCTCGACGTCATTCTCGAACGCCCCGTCCGCCACGCTCGACTTTTTCGTATGCGTGCTGGCGCCGCCCAGTTCTTCGGCGGTGACTTCCTCGTTCGTCACGGTTTTCACCACGTCCGGCCCGGTGACAAACATGTATGAACTGTCTTTCACCATGAAGATGAAATCGGTCATCGCCGGGCTGTACACCGCCCCGCCGGCGCAAGGCCCCATGATGACGCTGATCTGCGGCACCACGCCACTGGCCATGATGTTGCGCTGGAACACCTCGGCATAGCCGGCAAGGCTGGCCACACCCTCCTGGATACGGGCGCCGCCACTGTCATTCAGCCCGATCACCGGGGCGCCGTTCTGCATCGCCATATCCATGATCTTGCAGATTTTCTGCGCATGGGTTTCCGAAAGGGAGCCGCCAAACACCGTGAAATCCTGGCTGAACACATAAACCAGCCGGCCATTGATCGTGCCCCAGCCGGTGACCACGCCATCGCCTGCCGGACGGTCCTTTTCCATGCCGAATTCGGTGCAGCGATGGGCCACGAACATGTCAAATTCTTCAAAGCTGTCCTCGTCCAGCAGCAGATCAAGCCGTTCGCGGGCCGTCAGCTTGCCTTTCTTGTGCTGCGCCTCGATACGCCGCGCGCCGCCGCCCATACGCGCGTTTTCACGGCGCCTTTCCAACTCGTTCAGGATATCTTTCATGCGGAAGGCCTCTGGTTGCTGCCCCGACAGACTACCCGCTGCCCGCGGCGACGCAAAGCAGATTTCCGAATATTTGCAAACTATTGACAATGAGCCATTAGCATATTGAATAATTGCAAATCCTCTGTGCATGAACATGTGCAGATATGCACGTCCCGCAGGCAGGTCTGCGGCTGGACAAGGCGCCGCCGCAGGCATACGGCTGTCGCATGGCTGCTTTACCCGAATCCCGTTTTCTTGACCGCGAGACCCCGCCGCATATCGCCACCCTGATCCTGATGGCCGGGATTGCGGCGCTGACGATGAACATGTTCCTGCCCTCGCTGCCGGCGATGACGGCCTATTTTCGCACCGATTACCGGCTGATGCAGCTTTCGGTTGCGCTGTATCTGGCTGTCAGCGCGGTGTTGCAGGTTCTGGTCGGCCCCCTGTCGGACCGCTTTGGCCGCCGCCCGATCATTCTGGGCGCGGTGGCGTTGTTTCTGCTGGCCACGTTGGGCTGCCTGTTTGCCCCCAACATACAGATTTTTCTGATTTTTCGCATGGCGCAGGCAGTAATTGCCACCTCGATGGCGCTGTCACGTGCCGTGGTGCGCGACATGGTGCCCGGCGCACAGGCGGCATCAATGATCGGCTATGTCACCATGGGGATGGCCGTTGCCCCGATGATCGGCCCATTGATCGGCGGTGTTCTCGACAGCTTTTTCGGCTGGAAGTCTAGCTTCTGGCTGCTGTTTGCTCTGGGAGGCATGCTGCTGGCTCTGCTCTGGCGGGATCTGGGCGAGACCATGGCGCGCAATGACAGCAGCTTTATCCAGCAGTTGCGCCAGTATCCCGCCCTGCTCGCCTCGCGCCGGTTCTGGGGCTATTGCCTTTCGGCGGCTTTTGCCTCGGGTGCCTTCTTTGCCTATCTTGGCGGCGCGCCTTTCGTCGGCAAGGAGGTTTTCCACATGAACGCCATCTGGCTGGGGTTTTCCTTTGGCGCGGTTTCGTTCGGCTATATGATGGGGAATTTCCTGTCCGGGCGGTTTTCCAGCAGAATCGGCATGAACCGGATGGTGCTTTGGGGCGCGTTGATTTCCGTCGGAGGGACCGGCACATCGCTGCTGCTGTTCTACCTGGGGCTGGGGTCTGCCTATGTGTTCTTTACCTTCATGGTGGCTGTGGGCATCGGCAATGGCATGGTCCTGCCCAACGCCAACGCCGGCATGCTGAGTGTACGGCCAAATCTGGCCGGCTCGGCATCCGGCCTGGGCGGGGCCATTCTGATTGGCGGCGGCGCGGCACTCTCGGCGTTTTCCGGTAGCCAGCTTGGGCCGGATACCGGTGTTTTTCCGCTCTTGTGGATCATGTTTGGCAGCGCGGTGATGGGGGTGATTTCCATCCTCTATGTCATTTGGCGCGAACGCCGGATCGGCCCGCTGGACGAAATGCTCTGAGCCCTTGCAGGGCAGGCTTTGCAAAGGCTAACCTGTGACAAGGCAAATCTGCAAACTGTTGAAACGGAATTTCAGGTGGCAACCCAGAAACTATATGCCGGTGCAAAGCTGCGCGAAGTGCGCACGCGTCTTGGTCTGACCCAGAAAGCCTTTGCGGAAAAGCTCGGGGTCAGCCTGCCCTATCTGAACCAGATGGAAAACAACAACCGCCCGGTCAGCACCGGGGTTGTTCTGGCCCTGGCGCAGGAGTTCGGCTTTGACGTTACCGAACTGTCCAGCGGCGACACCGAGCGGATGGTCAGCGACATGCGCGAAGCGCTGGCCGATCCGGTGTTTTCCGATGACAGCCCTCCGCTGGCCGATCTGCGTCTGGCCGCGTCAAACGCCCCGGCCCTGGCGCGGGCCTTTCTCAACCTGCACCGGGCCTATCGCCAGACCCACGAACGCCTGGCCTCGCTGGACGAGGCCCTTGGCCGCGAGGACGCGCGGGTCCAGCCCAGCCCCTGGGAGGAAGTGCGCGACTTTTTCCATTATTGTAACAACTATATCGACCCGGTCGACCATGCCGCCGAGCATTTCGCCTGCCCCGACGGCCAGCGGCGCGACATCAGGGTGGCCGCTATCGCTGCGCTGCGCGCGGCCGGAACCGAAGTGGAATACGCCGACACGGCGGTGCTGCGCCGCTATGATCCGGCAACGCGCAGGCTTGTGCTTTCGGCCCGCGCGGATCTGCCGACACAGCGGTTTCAACTGTTGCACCAGCTTGCCCTGCTGACGCAAGACACCCTGCTCGACGCCACCCTTGATCTGGCCCGGTTCCAGACACCGGAGGCCCGCGCCATCGCCAAGATCGGCATGGCAAACTATTTTGCCGGCGCGGCGCTGCTGCCCTACCGCGCCTTCCTGGAGGCCGCCGGCGAAACACGCCATGATCTTGAGCGGCTGGCCAACCGTTTCAGCGCCTCGATCGAACAGGTCGCGCATCGTCTGTCGACCCTGCAACGCCCCGGCGCCCAAGGCATTCCGTTTTTCTTTGTCAGGGTCGATCAGGCCGGAACCATTACCAAGCGCCATTCGGCAACCCGGCTGCAATTTGCCCGGTTTGGCGGCGCCTGCCCCTTGTGGAATGTGCACAGCGCCTTTGAAACACCGGGGCGGTTCCTGCGGCAGTTGGCCGAAACACCGGACGGCGTGCGCTATCTGTGTCTGGCGCGCGACGTGTCAAAGCCCGGTGGCGCCTTCCATTCGCCAACCCGCCGCTATGCAATCGGGCTGGGGTGCGAGGTAAAACACGCCGGGAACATGGTCTATGCCGATGGCATGGACCTGTCCGGCGCGTTTGACCCGATCGGCATATCCTGCCGCATCTGCGAACGCACCGACTGCCATCAGCGCTCGGTGCCGCCGCTTGAGCGAAAACTGCGCATCAACCCCGATGCCCGCGGCGTTCTGCCCTATGAGGTAGAAGGTTAGGGCGCAGAATCTTGATTTGCATCATCGGAATTTGGCAAAAACGGCAGGTTCGCGCCCGCCGTTGCGCTGGAAGCGCCCTAGGCGTGGAGTCTCATAGACCACAGGGGACTTTACCCGCCCCGGTTTCCTGCCTAAAGCTGAAACAGCAGACAGGGAGGAAATCATGGAACTCGAAGGCAGCCGCAGCATCGCCGCCGATTGTGCTACCGTATGGAAGCATCTGAATGACCCCGAAACGCTGAAAGCCTGCATCCCCGGCTGTCAGGAACTGACCGGAAACCCGCAGGACGGTTTCGAGGCGGTTGTGAAACAGCGCATTGGCCCGGTAAAGGCCACCTTCAAGGGCCGGGTCGAACTGTCGGATATCGTCGAAGGCGAAAGCTACCGCATTTCCGGAGAAGGCAAAGGCGGCATCGCCGGGTTTGCCAAGGGGGGCGCATCGGTCCGGCTGACACCGACAGACGAGGGCTGCACGCTGACCTACGACGTAGAGGCAAAGGTCGGCGGCAAACTGGCGCAACTGGGCAACCGGCTGGTGCATGGGTTTGCCAAGAAAATGGCCGATCAGTTTTTCACACGGTTTCAGGATGTTGTCGAGGAACGCGACGAGGAAGCCGACCAGCAGGCCGGCTGATCACCCGCGCCAGCCCCACCCCCTGCCGGTTGCCTGTTTCTGATTCATCTTCACCGGCAGGGCGTTACTGTGCGCTCAGATCTTTGCGTTTTCTTCCGCAAGGATCATCTGAAAAATCGCGTCCTTCAAGGCCAGCCGTTTTTTGCGCATTTCCGCCATATGCAGATCATCCGTCGGCTCGACATCCGTTTCCGCCCGATGTACCTGCCGGTTCAACTCGTGGTAATCATCCAGAAGCCGGGAAAAATGCGCATTCGCCTGTTTCAGATCATGTATGGTTTTCGCATGATCCGGCAACTCGTCCAGGATCTCGTGTGGGGTGTTGGACATGCGTTTCTCCTCTTGTTTTGCCCTGTTTCAAACACAGGTTATCCCTGCCGAGTCAACGCAACTTTGATCAGGATCAGATTTTTGGGCAAAATTTTTCAGCATATCCAAAAGCTGGCCGGCTCTATCGTTGGGAAATCTGCCAATCCGGATTGATCCACGGATCAACGGCTTCGGCCGCCAATGGCGCGTGGCCAAGGATGTGATCCGCCATCTTTTCGCCAACCATGATCGAGGGCGCATTCAGGTTTCCGTTGGTAATGCGTGGAAAAACCGAACTGTCGGCAACCCGCAGCGCCGCAACCCCGATCACCCGGCCTTCCGGGTCGACGACGGCCATCGGATCATCCGCAGCCCCCATTTTGCAGGTGCCGCAGGGGTGAAAGGCGCTCTCGACATGGTCGCGAACAAAGCTATCCAGTTCGTCATCGCTCTGCACATCCGCGCCGGGCTGAATCTCGTGCTTTATATGGGGTTTGAAAGCATCCTGTGCGAAAATCTCGCGGGTCAGGCGGATGCAGGTGCGGAAATCCTGCCAGTCCTGATCCCGCGACATGTAATTGAACAGGATACCCGGCGCCACCTTCGGATCAGCCGACGCCAGTGTCACCGCCCCGCGCGATCGGCTGCGCATCGGCCCCACATGCGCCTGAAACCCGTGCCCCTCGGCGACCGCCCTACCGTCATAACGCACCGCCATCGGCAGGAAATGATATTGGATATCGGGGTATTCGACCCCAGCCTGCGACCGAATGAATGCGGCACTTTCAAACTGGTTGCTGGCGCCAAGGCCGGTTTTGGTGAACAGCCACTGCGCCCCGATCAGGGCTTTGGAAAACAGGTTCCAATAGCGGTACAGCGTGATCGGCTGTTTGCTGGCATACTGGATATACAACTCCAGATGGTCCTGAAGGTTCTGCCCCACCCCGGCCCGGTCCGCGACCACATCAATGCCGTGTTCGGCCAGATGCGCTGCCGGACCGATACCCGACAACATCAGCAATTTCGGCGAATTGATCGAGGAGGCCGCAAGGATCACCTCGCGCCGCGCGCGGATCACCTCGATCCTGCCACCGCGTTCGACCTCGACACCCACGGCGCGCCCGCCCTCGATCACCACCCGCCGCGCCAATGCACGGATCAGATCGCAATTCGACCGCTTCAGCGCAGGCCGAAGGTAGGCATTGGCCGCCGACCAGCGCCGCCCGCGCCAGACGGTCTGCTCCATCGGGCCGAACCCCTCCTGTTTTTCGCCGTTGTAGTCGTCGGTCAGCTGGTATCCCGCCTGTGCGCCGGCCTGAACAAATGCGTGATACAGCGGATTGCGGCGTGGCCCGCGCGTCACATGCAACGGCCCGTCCCTGCCCCGCCAGGCCGCATCCCCCCCGTGCCCGCCGGAATGCCAATGCTCCATCCGTTTGAAATAGGGCAACACATCGGCATAGGCCCAGCCCTGCGCCCCTTGCCCGGCCCAATGGTCGTAATCGCGCGCATGGCCCCGCACATAGACCATGCCGTTGATGCTGGAAGAGCCGCCAATCACCTTGCCACGCGGACAGGCCAGCCGCCGCCCGCCCAAATGCGGTTCGGGCAGGGTTTTGAAGCCCCAGTCATAAATCTCCATATTCATCGGATAGGACAGCGCCGCGGGCATCTGGATGAACGGCCCGGCATCGGTGCCGCCATGTTCGATCACCAACACCGAGGCCCCTGCCTCGCTGAGCCGGTACGCCAGCGCACAGCCTGCCGACCCGGCGCCGACAATCACATAGTCCGCCCGCATCAGCCAGCCCCTTCAGCCCGCAAGACTTCATAGGAAACCATCACATGTTCCCGAAAGGCCGTCCGGCTCTGCAATCTGGCATAATAGGCATCAATCACAGGGCGGGATCGGCGTGGAATATCAATATCATAATAGCGAAACAGCACATGGCCGATTACCACGTCGGCCAGCGTAAAATCCGCCCCCATGACGTAAGGACTATCCCCCAGCTGCGCTTCCAGACGGCCCAAATATCCATCAAACCTGTCCAAAGCCAGCGTCAGCGCGGCCTCGTCCCGCGCCACCGCCGCCGTGCGCACCCGCGCCCAGAAAATAGGCCCGGTGAAATCGCGGGCGAAATGCGCCTTGCCCCATTCGGCCCACATGTCTACCCGCGCCCGTGCTGCAGGATCCGCGGGCCAGAAGGCCCCGCCATCGCCGTATTTCGCCGCCAGATAGCGCAGAATCGCGCAGCTTTCCCAAAGCACCAGATCTCCATCCCGAATGGTCGGCACCAGCCCATGCGGGTTCATTGCCAGATAGTCCGGTGTATCAATTCCGCCGAAATCCAGGCCATAATCCAGCCGTTCATAATCCAGCCCCAACTCGCCGATGCCCCACATCACCGCCTGCACATTGGATGAGGTTGCCCGCCCGTAAACCGTGATCATTCCTGCCCCCTAAAACGGCGCATCCACCGCCCCCATCGCCACATAAACCGATTTCAACTGGCTGTAGTGTTCGATCGCCGCCTTGGAATTCTCGCGCCCGATGCCCGACATCTTGACCCCGCCAAACGGCGCCTCGACCGGCGCCAGATTATAGGTGTTGATCCAGCAGGTCCCGGCCTGAAGTACCCCTGCAACCCGATGCCCGCGGGTCAGATCGGTGGTAAATACGCCACCGGCCAGCCCGTAAGGCGTGTCATTGGCCCGCGCGATCACCTCGGCCTCGTCCTCGAAATCCAGTACCGACATCACCGGGCCAAAGATTTCCTCGCGCGCGATCACCATGTCATCCGTCACATCGGCAAACACCGTCGGCTGAATGTAGAACCCGTCACGGTTCAGGCGTGCGCCGCCAGTCACCAGCCGCGCGCCCTCTTCAACCCCCTTGCCGATATAGCGCTGCACGATGCCCAACTGCCCCTCGGACACCATCGGCCCGAAATTCGTCGCCTCGTTCAGCGGATCGCCAATCACCGCCGCTTCGACCCGTTCTTTCAACCGTGCCAGAAACGCCTCTTTGATGCCCTTTTGCACGAACACCCGTGTGCCGTTGGAACAGACCTGCCCCGAGGAATAGAAATTCCCCAGAATGGCGCCGCCCACCGCGTCCTCGATACTGGCATCATCAAACACGATCAGCGGGGATTTGCCGCCCAGTTCCATCGTCACATGTTTCATTTGGGCCGCCGCCGCCGCATAGACCTTCTGCCCCGTCGGCACCGAGCCGGTCAGTGAAACCTTGGCCACGCGCGGGTCGGTCACCAATGACGCGCCCACCTCGCCCATGCCCTGCACCACATTGAAAATGCCCGCAGGCAGGCCCGCTTCATGCAATATCTCGGCCACTTTCAGCGCGCCCAGCGGCGTGGTTTCGGAGGGTTTGAACACCATCGCATTGCCACAGGCCAGCGCCGGCGAGGCCTTCCAGCAGGCGATTTGTGTGGGGTAATTCCATGCGCCGATCCCCACGCAAACCCCCAAGGCCTCACGCACGGTATAGACGAAATCACCGCCGCCCAGCGGGATATGCTCGCCGGTCAGCGCGCCGGCCAGACCGCCGAAATATTCCAGCGCATCGGCGCCCGAGGTGGCATCGGCCACCAGCGTTTCACTCAGCGGCTTGCCCGTGTCCATCGTCTCCAGAATGCTGAGATCGCGGTTGCGGGTGCGGATAATATCGGCCGCGCGGCGCAGCACCCGCCCCCTCTCGGTGCCGCTCATCGCCGCCCATTCACCCTGCGCCGTTCTGGCGGCGGCCAACGCCTGATCCACCACCGCCGGGGTGGCGGCATGAAGGCGCGCGATCACTTCGCCGGTGGCGGGATAGATCACCTCGAGCGGGGTGCCGCAGGTATCTTCGACATAGGTGCCATTGATGAAATGGCTGGCTGGGGGTTGGGCATCGTGTTTCAAGGTTTCATGCCTCCGGCGGGGATATTTTCAGAACAAAGATGATCAGACAGCATCATCTCCAGACAGGCCAGCACCCGTTCCGAGGCGCGCTGGCCGTCGGGTTTGCTGTCGCGCAGGGCATGACGGATATACAGACCATCAATCAGGGCAGCGATATTGGCCGCCATTTCAGATGCCGCTGCCCCGACCAGCGGGCGCAAATCATGGATGAGGTTCGAGCGCAACCGCGCCTGATACAGCTGCAAAAGCCGCCTTGCCCCTTCCGAGGTCTGGGCCTGCACGTAGAAGTTCATCCAGGCACTGATCACCTCACTGCGGAAATTACCCGCCTCGAAACTGGCGCGGATAATCGCCTCGAGCCGCTCCCGCGGCCCCTTTGCCAACGTCAAGGCCGCCCGCACCTGTGCCCCGTATACGCTCAGAATATGGCGCATGGCGGCCACGAATATCTGCTCTTTGCTGCCAAAATAGTGATGCGCCAGCCCGCTGGAAACGCCGGCGCGTTTGGCGATCTGGCTGACGGTGACATCCAGAGACCCGGCGCGGCCGATTTCTGTAATCGTGGCTTTCACCAGAGCGTCGCGTCGGATAGGTTCCATTCCAAGCTTGGGCATGTTTTTCTCCAAAAGACTTGCCAGACCAAGCTTGATACCTTTTAATTGACTCGTCAATCAATAAAAACCGGGAGCCGAACATGAAACTCAAAACCACTCTTTGCGCCTTGGCTGTTGCCGCATTTGCCGGGCAGGCAGGCGCCGCCGGCTGCGACAAGGTCACTTTCTCTGATGTAGGCTGGACAGATATCACCGCCACAACCGCCGCAACAACAACGGTATTGCAGGCGCTTGGCTATGATACGGACATCAAAATCCTGTCCGTTCCGGTCACCTACGAGGCCATGGCCAAGGGGGATGTGGACGTTTTCCTGGGCAACTGGATGCCCACGATGGAAAGCAATATTGCCCCCTACCGTGACGCCGGAACGGTTGACACGGTGCGCGCCAATCTCGAAGGGGCCAAATACACGCTGGCCGTCAACAAGGCCGCCGCCGATCTGGGAATCAAGGATTTTGCCGATATTGCCAAGCATCGGGATGCGCTGGACGGCAAGATTTACGGGATCGAGCCGGGCAATGACGGCAACCGTCTGATCATGGAGATGATCGACAAGGATGCCTTTGGCCTGAAGGGGTTCAAGGTTGTCGAGAGCTCGGAACAGGGGATGCTGGCCCAGGTGGCGCGCGCCGACAAGAAAGGCGAGCCGATCGTGTTCCTCGGATGGGAACCGCACCCGATGAACGCCAATTTCGACATGAGCTATCTGACCGGCGGCGATGACTGGTTCGGGCCGGATTTCGGCGGTGCTACGGTTTATACCAACACCCGCGCCGGGTATGTGAAGGAATGTCCGAATGTCGGCAAGTTGCTGGAAAATCTCGTCTTTACCCTGCCGATGGAAAACGAGATCATGGGCGCAATCCTGAATGACGGCGAAGATCCGGCCAAAGCGGCCACGGCCTGGATGAAAGCGCATCCGGATGTGCCGCTGGGCTGGGTTGCGGGCGTGACCACCAAGGATGGTGGCGACGGCGCGGCTGCAGTCAAGGCGGCCCTGGGGCTGTAATAAAACCGGCATGGCCCTGCCGCAGTGTCCGACGGGGCCATCCCTGCTCACAACAATAAAAGGCGCCCGGAATTGCGGGCCACAGGGAGGGCGGCATGCATTGGCTGACCGACACCAAAATTCCGATTGGCAAATATGCCAAACAGGTGATTGACTGGTTGCAGGATACCGCCGAGCCATTCTTTGACTGGCTGTCCTGGGTTCTGGAAAACCTGATCAACGCCATTCTCTGGATTTTGCAGACCCCGCATCCGCTGATCATCATAGCCGTTTTTGTTGGCCTGACCTATGCGCTGCAACGCAGTTGGAAATCAGCGCTGCTGATCCTGCTGGGGTTTCTGTTCATTCTCAATCAGGGCTATTGGGAGGCCACGACCGAAAGCCTGACGCTGGTGCTTTCGGCCTGTGTCGTCTGCATGGGGCTGGGCGTTCCGATCGGCATTGCCGCGGCACACCGTCCGCACCTGTTTCGCATGATGCGTCCGGTGCTGGATCTGATGCAGACCCTGCCCGCTTTTGTCTATCTGATCCCGGCGATCATCTTTTTCGGCATCGGCATGGTGCCGGGGCTGATCGCCACGGTAATCTTCGTGCTGCCGGCTCCGATCCGGCTGACGCAACTGGGCGTGGCCTCGACCCCCAAACCCCTGCTGGAAGCGGCCGAGGCCTTTGGCGCCACGCGCCGCCAGACCCTGTGGAAAATCGAACTGCCCTATGCCTTTCCACAGATCATGGCCGGGCTGAACCAGACCATCATGCTGTCGCTTTCCATGGTGGTGATTGCCGCGCTTGTCGGGGCGGACGGGCTGGGGGTGCCGGTGGTGCGCGCCCTCAATTCGGTCAATACGGCGCTGGGATTTGAAAGCGGCTTCATCATCGTGGTTGTTGCCATCATGCTGGACAGGATGCTGAGGATCGAGCGCAAATGAGCACAGCGGTAAAGTTCGACAAGGTCTCCATCGTTTTTGGCGACAAGCCGGCGAGCGCCCTGCCGCATATGGATGCCGGAAAATCCCGCGAAGAGGTGCAGGCCGCCTCTGGGCAGGTGCTGGGGGTGCATGATTGCTCGCTTGATGTGCAGGAAGGCGAAATTCTGGTGCTGATGGGCCTGTCCGGCTCGGGCAAATCCACACTTTTGCGGGCGGTGAACGGGCTGAATCCGGTGGTGCGCGGGCAGGTTCTGGTGAATGATGGCCGCGAAATGGTCGATGTGACCCACGCCGGTGCCGCCACGTTGCGCAATATGCGACTGACCAGAATAGCCATGGTATTTCAACAATTTGGCCTGCTTCCCTGGCGCTCGGTGCGTGAAAATGTCGGGCTGGGGCTGGAACTGGGCGGCATGGCCAGAGCCGAGCGCGGCGCGCGTATTGACGAACAACTGGCGCTTGTCGGATTGTCCGACTGGGCCGACCGCAAGGTGGCCGAACTGTCGGGCGGCATGCAACAGCGGGTCGGGCTGGCGCGCGCCTTTGCCACCCGTGCGCCGATCCTGTTGATGGACGAGCCGTTTTCGGCGCTCGATCCCTTGATCCGCACCCGGCTTCAGGACGAGTTGCTGGAACTGCAACAGCGCCTGAAACGCACAATCATTTTCGTCAGCCATGATCTGGACGAGGCGTTCAAGCTGGGGGACCGCATTGCGATCATGGAAGGTGGGCGCATCGTGCAATGCGGCACGCCACGCGATATTTTCACCGATCCGGCAAACGATTACGTGGCGGATTTCGTGGCGCATATGAACCCGCTGGGTGTTCTGACCGCGCGCGATGTCATGGGGCCGGTTGCTGGCCCCGAGCCGGAAATCCAGGTTCCGGCAAGCGAGATCATCCAGCATGTGATGGAGCAGGTTCTCCGGTCAGACAGCCCGGTGGGCGTGCGGGAAAATGACCGCTTGATCGGCCAGATTACCCGGCACGATGTCCTGCAGAAACTGCTGGATCCACGCAGCCAGACCCAGGGCGTAGACCTATAAACCCTGCACCGCTGGCGGGATTGTCACTTCACCTCAACTCGCTGATAATCAACCAGATTACGGCACTCGTTAAGCTATCCTCACAGGTAAAATCTGCCAAACCAGTGGCGCAGGGTTTATAGGTCTACGCCCTGGGGTCAGGATCCAAAGTTC
>Ga0256841_1000536_pt1 | contig 38596 bp, 35 predicted proteins | sample 356308metaG_FD_185971 | JGI IMG/M metagenome (GOLD analysis project Ga0256841, IMG submission 185971) | Hydrothermal vent microbial communities from Mid Atlantic Ridge, Atlantic Ocean - 356-308 | ecosystem: Environmental > Aquatic > Marine > Hydrothermal vents | place: Atlantic Ocean: Mid...
GTTGTCCACTTGACTGCTTCCTCGAAGGATCACCCCATCCATCGGGATGCGCTCGCCGGGCTTGACGAGGACGATCTCGCCCTTGCCCACCGCCTCGGCCGGGATCTCGATCTCATGCCCGTCCCGAAGAACACGCGCGGTGTCGGGTCGAAGCGCCATGAGTGCCCGGATCGCAGCAGTGGCGCTACGCTTGGCGCGAGCCTCCATATGCTTCCCGAAGAGGATGAGAGTGATCACCGCGGCCGAAGCCTCGAAATACAAATGGGGATTGTGCTGGAAAAGGTTCCAAAGGCTGAGCCCATAGGCAGCGCTGGTCCCTAGCGCGACCAGAAGATCCATGTTGCCGGTGCGGGCCCGGAGGGCCGCCCAGCCCCCCTTGTAGTAGCGCCAGCCCACGATGAACTGGACGGGCGTTGCCAAAAGGAGCTGTAACCAGGGAGACAGCTCAAAGCTCAGGCCCAGGGGATGGAGGAGCATGGGGGCGACAAGGGGGACGGTCAACAAAACCGAAAAGAGGAGGATCCATGTCTCACGCCTTCGCTGTTGGCGCTCTCGCTCTTCGGCGAGCTGATCCTCTTCGTCTGCAGAGCGAGCGCCGAAACCGGCCCGTTCGATCGCAGCGATCAGTTCCTCGGCGCTTCCGCTCGGCGCCCCTGCTTTCACAGCCACGGTCGCAACCTCGGTCGCAAGATTGACCTGGGCGGAGAGAACAGCAGGGTTGCGCCGGAGGACCTTCTCGATGCGGCCGGCACAGGTGGCACAGGTCATCCCCGAAATCTTGAAACGGTAGGCCTTGGGAGACCTCCTTTCGGGTTCGGCCTTGCCCGCATCCAAAACGGGAGCTGATCGGACTTCAGACATTGGATTCCTCTCCTCGCAGAAGAAAACCTTCCAGTGACTAGAAGGTTTGACTCTGGTATACCCTAAGAAGGGAGAAAGGATCCCCAAAAAATCGAAGAGATTCGAAGCTTCCCGAGGGTAGGCTCTTGCGTAACACGATGATCTTCCGATCCCAAGCCACACCGACTTGCTTGAAGACTCTCCGCGAGAAAATCGCTGGAGAGTACAAGGATCAACTCACAGCAATGGAGTTTGATGCCTTTTGCCTTGCGCTCTGCGAAGCTTCATCCAATGTAATTCGACATGCCTATCCCGCAGACACTCCCGGTCCTCTTGAAATCGAGATTCAAAAGGACGACGAAGCGCTCAGGGTATGGATCCGGGATCGTGGAAAGCCCTTCGAATTTTCCTGCTGCAAAGGTCGTCCCTTGCAGAAGGTCAATCCAGGTGGAATCGGGATCCACATCATCAAAGCATTCTTCGACAAGATCAGTTCTTCACGAAGCAAGGATGGATGGAACACTCTCGCCTTAGAGCGGACCAGGAGGACCGACAATGGAAATCCATGAACACGAAACATCCAAATGGACTGTCCTCACCATTCGTGGCGATGTGGACCTCGCAACATCCCCAAGGCTGCGGGCACGCATGGAACATCTTCTCCTCAGCCAAAAGCGCTCTCTCGCTTTAGATCTATCGGGAGTCACTCACATGGACTCCTCGGGGATCGCGGTCCTGATTGAAGGCTTTCGCTGGGCCAGAAAGGTGCAAGTCCCCTTCGTTCTCCTTTCCCCTTCCCCACAGGTCCAAATGATCCTCGAGCTGGGAAAGCTCGAAGAGTTTTTCGACATCCGCGCTCAGCTCGAAGACGAGAACCCCCAAGGGAATTGAAACGCAGCCTTGCTTCCCCTTCTCAAAGCCATAGAAAAAGTCGGAGTCTCCTTCCACTTTTTCTGTCGAACAGCAGGGGCCGTTGTGGTCGCCTCCAAAAAGGAGTGGCGCTTTCGCTACCCTCTTTTGGTGGAGCAAATCCTCCGCACGGGGATGATGAGCACCCCCATCGTTCTCCTCTTCGCCGGCCTGGTGGGAATTATCCTCGTTCTTCAGACAGCTTTTCAACTCGCCCAGTTCGGGAGAGTGGAAATGGTAGGAGCCCTGGTTGGAGTTTCTGTCACGAGGGAAATGGGGCCCCTGATGACAGCCATCATTGTTTCGGGACGCGTTGGGGCGGCTTTTACCGCAGAGCTTGGGACCATGAAGGTCAACGACGAAATTCTTGCCGCAGAAACCATGGCCATTGACCCCATTCAATTTTTGGTCGTCCCCCGTTACTTGGCCCTCATCCTCGTCCTCCCCTGCCTCACCACCCTCAGTGACATCTCTGCCCTGGTCTTTGCCCTCCTCACTGGATCCAGCCTCTTCGATGTCCCAAGGTTGACCTTCATGGGAGTCGCACAGGATTGGATCCAAACTTCAGATATCCTCGTAGGAGCCCTCAAGAGTGCGGTTTTTGGCGCATTGATCGCCCATATCTGCTGCTTCGAAGCCTTTCATCTGAAGGGCGGAGCTTCCAGCGTGGGTGCAGCGACCATGAGGGCCGTGGTCCTCAGCATGGTGGCCGTCCTCGCTGCGGACGCTGTTTTCGCCTACTTCACCCTATGAATGAGACAGGATGACCTCCTCCCAAACAGAACCTGTGATTCAAGTCCTTAGCTTGGTCAAGGAATACAACGGAAAGCGCGTCCTAAGCGACATCTCCTTTGAACTCTATCCCAGAGAACGAGTCGCCATTATCGGACCCTCTGGAGGGGGCAAATCGACCCTTCTCGCCTGCATGATCGGCGCGGCCATCCCCGAAGAAGGTGAGATCCAGCTTCTGGGTGAAACCCTTCGGCCAAGGGACCGTAAAGCGATGGATCGGCTGCGACTCCGGTTCGGGGTCATGTTTCAGGGGGGGGCGCTTTTCAGTTCCATGAGTATTCAAGAAAACGTTGCCTTGCCCATCCGCCGCCATTCGGATCTCGCTGAGGAAACCATCAAAATCCTCGTGGCCATGAAACTCAACCAAGTGGGCCTCTTTGCAGCGTCGGACCGATCTCCTGAAGAGTTGAGCGGCGGTATGATCAAGCGGGCGGCTCTCGCAAGAGCCATGGCCTTGGACCCCGCTTTGTTGTTCATCGACGAACCCTCGGCCGGTTTGGATCCGATTGCCGTGGCTGAGATCGATGACCTCCTCCTCAAACAAGCGGAAACTCATGACGTCGCCATGGTTGTTGTGACCCATGACATGACGAGCGCTTACCGGATCGCGAATCGGATGATCATGCTGTACAAGGGAAGAATCCTTTTTGACGGAAGCCCCAGAGAAATCCAAGAATGTGAGGATCCTGTTGTGCAACAGTTCATCCACGGGCGCAAGGACGGCCCCATTAGCTTTCAAGAATCCAGCTTGGATTTCGGGAAACTCCTTTTGGAGGGAGAGTGAAACATGCACGCCAAAGATCTCATCGCCGGCACCTTCATCTTCCTCTCTTTCTTCCTCTTCCTGGGCTTTGTCCTTTGGGGAGGCAAGCTCCAAGGCTTCTTCGATCAAAGGGTCCAAATCCACATTTTTCTCAAACGCGGGCTCCCTCTGGACCCCGGAACGGCCGTTCGGATTGAAGGACTCAAGGTGGGCGAAGTCACAGGTATCTCCTGGAGGAGTGAGGCGGAACGCAACCGGCGAAACCCGGACTTTCGGGTCAAGATGACCATCGCTGTGGACCCCAAAGCCCCCATCGCGAGGGAATCCAAAATCGAGGTTCGATCGGACGGGCTCCTCGGCGCCCGCTATGTTGATATCCACGCGGCTCCCCAGGGAGCGACAAAGCTCCACAAGGGGGACATCCTCCTGGCGGCCTTAGGGGGCATCGATACCTTCCTGGAGCGAGGAGAAGAAATGGCTCGAAGGCTGAGCAGCATGCTCCAGCACCTCGACCAGTTGCTGACACCCGGAGCGGGAAGAGCCTCCCTCCCCGGCCTCCTTGAGGATCTCCATGGGATGAGCCTGGCGGGAAGCGATGCGGCCCAAGAAACGAAATCGTTCATCAAGGAAAGCCGGCAGATGCTCCAAACCTGGAACCCCAAACTCAAGGAAGTACTGGAGTCTTCCCAAAAAATGCTGGATCAGTCCCTGGCTCTCCTGAAGCAATGGGAGGAGACGACCAAGGAGCTGCGCCCGCGCTTATTAAAAACCCTGGGAACGGGAGACCAGCTCCTGACGGACTTGGGAGCAGATCTTAAAAAAGCACGCAAAAAGGTGGACGGTCTCTTGGACCGTGTGGATGACATCCTTGTTCGCAATGACCGGGATCTCTTTCTTCTTCTCCACAATCTCCGTGTCGCTGCCGAGGAGATGAAGCTCGCAATCGCCCGGATCAAAGCTGACCCCAGCCAAATCCTTTTTGGAGGGAGCGAAGACCCCGAGGCTGCAGAGGCTGCCGCCAAAAAATCCTTGCAGCGTAGCTTGGACCAAGGAGGGCTCCTCCCTCCCAGGAGGAAGCAATGAGGCGTGGGTTTCTTTTTCTCCTCTTAGCTTCATCCGCTTGCTTTGGAGGAGGAGACAGACCGACACTTTTCGAAAAGGCCTTCAGCCTCGAGCAAATGGGAAAAACGCGGGATGCCATTGACCTTTATCAAAAGGCCGTAGCCGCCGATCCCCAGGATGAAGATTCTTGGTACAACCTGGGACGTCTTTATGCATCTCTGGGGCATGCAAAAATGGCGGCCAAGGCCTTCCAACGCTGCTTGGAGATCAACCCCTTATCCGCGGACGCACTCTGCAACCTCGGGATCCTCGCAGAAAAAGCAGGGGACCCTGGAAAAGCGCGAAAGCTGTATGAGGCAGCCGCCCAGAAAGCACCCCACCGAGCCTTTCCCGAGGTTCTATCCGCCAGGCTGGAAGCAAAACAGGGCCACCTGTTGAAGGCAAAGAAACTCTTGCAGGAAGCTTTGCACAGGAACCCCCAAAGCTCCTTTGCCTGGCATGAAAAAGGACGTTTGCTACTAGGGGAAGGTCGGCCGACCGCAGCTTTTTCCGCCCTGGAGGAGGCACTGAAGAGAGACGGGGAATCCGATCCCATCCTCAAGGATTTTGCCAAGACGGCAACGCTGATCGGCGCTCACGACAAAGCTCTTCTCGCCCTTCAAAGGCTCACCGCCAAGCATCCTTCCGAGGCTCTTTGGTTTGCAAAGATCGCAACAACTCAATTGGCGCGAATGAAGCCCAACCGAGCCTTCCTCGCAATCACCAGGGCCTTGGCCCTCGCCCCGAAAAATAAAAACTACCGAAGCATTCGAAACAAGATTCTTCAAAGCTTAAGTCACCGAGCAGATTCCAAATGAAAGCCCTCCTCCTTCTTTGTGCCGTAACATTCACCCTTCAGCCTGCCCCCACCCAAGAACCCCGAGGACTTCAAGCGACGCTTTGGGTCCAGAGAAGCCCCGAATACAGGGCCCTTTGCAAACAGGCCTTTGTCCTTGCGCGCATGCAACTGGACAAAGCCTTGGCCAACCCAAGCTGGACAGCCGCTTTGGAACAAAAAGACATCCCCAAAGATGCCAAGCCGGCCATCATCTGCGACCTTGATGAGACCCTTCTTGACAACTCAGCTTATCAAGCGCGTTTGCAAATCAGGGGGGCTTCCTACTCTCCCGCTTCCTGGGCCGCTTGGGTCCGAGAAAAAAAGAAAACAGTAAGAGCGGTTCCCGGGGCTTTAGCTTTTTGCCGGGAGGTCGCCAAGAAAGGTGTCAAGATCTTCTATCTCAGCAATCGGAGGCAGGACCAGTTAAAAGCCACCCAGCGCGATATGAGCATCCTTGGCTTTCCTTTCGCAAAGGACTCCTCTGTTTTTTTTCTGAGGACAAAAAGCTCAGACAAGGGAAAACGAAGAAAAACCATCGCTCAAAACTATCGCATTCTCCTGCTCATCGGGGATAGCGAGGGAGATTTTTTATCCCCTGCTGACCGGAGCCATCCAGACAATGAAACATACTGGGGAAGGCGCTGGATCGTCCTCCCCAACCCCATGTATGGATCCTGGAATCCCAGGAAAGAAAGACTGAAAGCTCTGCGAACCGATGGCCCGACAAAGCAAACCTCCCTCCTGAGGGCCGGTCCCATGAATGCCTGGGCTGCCATGCGGGAAGCCTGCGTCTGGGTCCAGACCCAGAAACCAGCAAAGGTACAACTCGCTTTCCAAAGGGAAGATGCCAAAGGGAGCACCGCAAGGCTTAGCCCTGTCACCGAAACAACCCATTCCGGCGATTGCATCGCAAAAATCGTTCTCGAGGATCTGAACTCAGGCAGCACCTATCGGTACCAGGTCCTTGTCAACGGCGTTCCGGTTGGGCAAGGCAAGCTCCATACGCAAAAACAATGGCGTTACCGCGGAGATCCCCCGGATGTGGACTTCTTGTTCGGGTCTTGCCTTTACATCAATGAAAAGGAAACCGATCGCCCGGGAAAACCCTATGGAGGAGGATATGAGATCTTCGATGCCATGGCGCAAAGGAAAGCGGATTTCATGCTTTGGCTCGGAGATAACTGCTACCTTCGCGAACCCGACTGGCTGACCCCCCAGGGAATCCGCAAGAGGTACCGGCGCAGCCGGAGTTTCGGTCCCCTCCAAAGCTTCTTGGCCTCCACCCAGCACTATGCCATCTGGGATGATCATGACTATGGACCCAACGACTCAGACCGAAGCTTTGGCTTAAAGACCGAATCCCTCCATGTCTTCCAGGATTATTGGCCTCAGCCATGGTATGGAAGGCCCTCCGCACCAGGCTGCTATTACAGCTTCACCTGGAGTGATTGCGCCTTTTTCATGCTTGACGACCGCAGCTTTCGCAGTCCCAACCGGAGCCAAAACCTCGACACCAAGGTCATGTTAGGGAAAACCCAATTACAGTGGCTGATGGACTCTCTATTAAGTTCGAATGCTCGCTTTAAATTTATCGTCAATGGCGGACAAATGACCAATCCTCTCGTTTATTTCGAAGGATTCGGGGCCTTCCCAAAAGAGCAAAAGACTCTCTTTGACTTTATACAAAAGAACAATTTGACGGGCATCGTCTTTCTCTCCGGAGATCGCCATGCAAGCGAACTTTTGGCCTATCGGCATGGAGAATCAAACCAGCTTTGGCCCGAATTCACAAGTAGTCCCCTTGGCGCAGGCTTCGGGGGCTTTCCCAAGGAGAAACACAATCCCATCAGGGTCCCCGGAACCTGGATCACGACTGAACGAAGTTTTGGCCGAGTTCGTATCCAAGGAAAAGGAAAGGAAAGATCCATTCAATTCGAGGCCTATCGCTCCGATGGCAACTTGATTTGGAAGCATTTATGGATTCCTGGCAGCCTTCAAATCAAATAAGTTCTAAAAAAAGAAGATCCATTCCTTCTTTTATGGGACTTTTATATGAAACTTTTTTGATTTCACTCAGAAGTTTATGCCGATGGAGGATTTATCAATTAGACTTTCGGTGTTCGGGGAATGCCCCAATTGCGCACTCTTTCCAAGGATCAATTCATGATTGTCAGCTTGGCCCTTAATCTCTTCCTCTCCTTCTCTCCAGCCCTCCCTCCGGCTGCAATCACCGCCCCCTTGGCGGTAGAGATGGAATCTTCCAATTTCGGTGGCAACAGAAACCATTGGAGACACTACCATCACAGCTGGAAAAAACACCACCATAGGAGGAAAAAGCACGGCAAACATCACAAACATCACCATAGAAAGGGAAACGGCAACCCTGGCGGGAACCCCACGCCCGAACCCATCAGCCTCTCCTTTGCCGCTTTGGCTGGCTTGGGCTTTTTAGCTCGAAAGAGAAAGAAAAACCTTTTCGAGATCCAGGACTAAGAAGGCAAGCCCGGATTCCAAACTCCCCCCGGAGGGCCTTTCTTCAAAATCCGATCCTTTCTCCCCGTGTAACTGGGAGGAGGGATCGTTAAATTCTCCCCCATGGGCGAGATTCTCTTCCCGGGCATCGACCCGGTCCTGATCGATTTTCCCGGTCCCATCGACATTCGATGGTACGGGTTGATGTACCTCGTGGGTTTCGTTGTAGCTCACTACCTCCTTGTACGCCTTTGTAGGAGCGGTTTTCTCCCCTTGGCCGAGGAAAAGGTTTCCGACCTTATCCTCTATCTCATCCTTGGGGTCATGCTCGGAGGAAGGATCGGATACATCCTCTTCTATGATCCAGCTTTGCTTTGGCCTCTTAACAGGATCATCCAAGTTTGGAAGGGAGGCATGTCCTTTCATGGTGCCCTGATTGGGATTTCCATTGCCACCTGGCTCTTCGCGAGACGTAACAAAATCCCTTTATTGAAGCTGTTCGACTCGATGGCCCTCGTAGGCCCTCCAGGGCTCTTCTTTGGCCGATGGGCCAATTTTATCAATGGGGAACTCTTTGGCCGTGTCGCTGGAAAAGGCGTCCCTTGGGCCATGCGCTTTCCGACTGACCCGATTGCAGCTCAGCTCTTAGGCCTCAGGAGGCTTGGAAAGCGGGATCAAGAGCTCCGAATCATGCAGGCCCTCAAAGATGGTGAATGGCTCAGAATCAAGGATCAGGTTCCCCTGAGGCACCCTTCCCAGATTTATGAGGCCCTGACAGAAGGGCTTCTCCTTTTCCTGATCCTTTGGGGCATCTACCGAAGCCGGCAAAAAAAGGGAAAGCCTTTAAGCACAGGAACATACGCTGCCCTTTTCTTGCTGGGTTACGGCGTCTTTCGTTTCATCATTGAGTTTTACCGACAACCCGACCCGCAACTAGGACTCGTCCTCTGGTCCTTCTCACGGGGGCAAGAACTCTGTTTCTTGATGATCCTGGCCGGAATTCTCATCCTCTGGTTCAGAAGAGGCAAGGGGGGCCCTAGCACAAATCCTGAAGGACATCGGGGGTAAGAGGGCCTTCAACCCTTTCTTCCACGCAACTCTTGCATCAGCTGAGGGAGAAGGCTATGGTTTTCCCCCTTTCGTCAGAGCTCGACTCTCGAGGACGCGCTCTGGAACGCTGTTGAGACACAAACCTCTTTACACTGGACCAGGAATCGAACGATGCCGCGAGTCTGTCAAGTCACGGGCAAAAAGACCCGGGTTGGAAATGCTGTTGCGCGCCGTGGCCTCCCCAAGAAAAAGGGGGGTGTTGGCCTCAAGATCACAGGTCGGACCAAGCGCAAATTTAAGCCAAACCTCCAAAAGATTCGGATCCTGACCCCTGAGGGGACTGTCATGAGGATCCGTGTTTCTACCAAGGTCATCAAGAGCGGAGTCATCAAACTCAAGAAGGGCGACAAGGTCGTCACCTTCCCCTTGGTAAAGGCACTTCGAGGCCGTAATAGGGCTCACCTCGCCAAACTCAAGGGGCAGGACGACAGCCAAGCCAATCCGGACACTCTTTAAACGCCCCCAACCCTCTCCACCAAGGGTTTCCCCAAAACCATGATGCGAGGGGGCTTTAGCCTCCCGAACATCAATCCCTCATGCACCTCCCCCATCCTGCCGATAGCCAGAGAAAGGGGGGAAATTGCAAACAATTCATCAATTCACCAAGGGGCCATCCCAACTCCGCCAAGACCTGCATAAGACCCTAGGTCAGGTCATCAGGATCCCGAGCCCACTACTCGACCACCTTCTTGTCGCCGCCCTCTCCGGAGGGCACGCCCTCATCGAAGGAATCCCCGGGATTGGGAAGACCCTCCTCGCAAGATGCCTGGCCAAAGCCTTGGGGGGAACATGCAAACGCATCCAGTTCACCAATGACCTTCTCCCCACTGATATCTTAGGAACCTCGGTTTGGAGACAGGATCGAGGCAAATTTGTTTTCTTCCCGGGACCGCTCTTTGCCAACATCGTCCTGGCCGATGAGATCAACCGAACCAGCCCACGAACTCTTTCCAGTCTCCTCGAAGCCATGGAGGAAGGAACCGTAAGCCTGGATGGTCGCACCCTTGAATTGCCTCAACCCTTCCTGGTCCTTGCGACTCTCAACCCCATGGAATTTCATGGCACTTTCGAAATGCCCGAGGCTGCCATTGATCGCTTTCTCCTTCGCCTCAAACTCGACTACCCAAGCTGTGAAAATGAGGTCGAGCTCTATTTGGGGAGGGGAGGAAGCGTGGAGGCAATCGCACCCTTGATCCATTGTGAAGATTGGGAGCAGCTACAGGGTCTTGTCCCAAAGGTCCGCATCCTTGAACCAGTCGCCCTCTATGCACATCGAATCGTCTCGGCGACCCGCAGCCACCCGGCCATCCGACTCGGTGCGAGTCCCAGGGCGGGAGTCTCCTGGATTCAAGCATCAAAAGCCAGGGCCCTCCTCATGGGTCGGGATTATGTTCTTCCTGATGATCTCAAAGATCTCGCGATTCCCTGCTTGGCGCATCGCCTTCACACAAGGGACAGAGGGGAGGCCGGCCCTTTCCTTGAAGAAATTCTTGGGGAGATCCCCATCGAGGCATGATGCTTCCCACTCCATTGGGAATGAAAGCCTTGGGCTTTTATGGGCTTTGCTGGTTCGCCTTCACGGCCACCCCATACACGAACCTCTTTTTCTTTCTCATCCTCTTTCAATCCCTTCTTCTCATCCTCGGCTTAGGCTTACCCCATGGGTATTTACGTGGGGTGGAAGTTCGCTTCCCTTCGAGCATCAAGGGAAGAAAGGGAGAGCCTTTAACCTTCGAAATCGCATGGAAGGCACCCGACAAGGCCCGGGCGGTGGACCTTTGGGGCATGGGGCTCCAGCCCACCTCCACGCAGAAGAAGAAGAAGAAGAAACAAAGGCTCGCCTCTCTTGGACGGGGAGGAGAAAGGCGAATGACCACAAAGGTTTCATTACCGACACAGGAACGCGGAGTTTTTCATCTGACTTCGCTTCGACTTCGAACCAGTTATCCCCTGGGGCTTTTTCGAGCTCAAAAAACGATCTCTGACACCTTGGAATACTGGATCCTCCCGAACCCAATTCCTCAATCCATGAGAATGGTTTCGCAGAACTCCTTGGAGCGGGGCGAAGAAGAACCGGAGCAACTCTTGTCCGATCGTGGCAGGGAAATGGCCGGTATCCGCGAATTTCGGCCGGGGGATGATCCCACGAGAGTCTATTGGAAAAAATCAGCGCAGAGAGGCGTTCTGGTCGTGAGAGAAGGGATCGAACCAACAGCCCACAAACCGGAGCTCTTCATCCTCGATGAAACCCAAGAGAAGGAGGCTTTTGAGCGCCAATTGGAGGCACTGGCATATTGGGGCCAAAAACAAGAGAGAGAACATAGGGGGTTAACCCTTCGATGCCTATCAGGAGACCTTCGATTTGGAACAAGAGGAAAATGTTGGGAAGAATTCGACCGCTTTCTTGCCCATGCGCAACCTGCTCCAAACCCTGTGACCGAATCAACACCCCAAGGAAACTCCCATGGGTAAACGCCTTCGCAGGATCTGCCTTTATCTGACCCTCTGCAGTACGGGTTTTGTCCAAATCACGGGTGTGGTCCACTGGAAATGGATCCTACCTTTTTTCGCCCTCACTTTGGCAGCTCCCCTTTTTCAAAATTGGATCGAAAAAAAGACTTGGAAAACCCTCTGGAATGCTGGAGTCCTCGGACTCTTCGTAATTCTTGCAAGCGACGCGAAAGAGACAGGGGTTCGTTTTCTCCTGGAAGACGGGCTGATTCTTGCTGCCTTCTGCCAGGTCCACCTCTTGAACAACCTTGGCCGTCGTCAAAACCCAGACCTCTTTTTTTTCAATGGGTTCCTGATTGCCCTCGTCACCGCCTTCTTCTCCCCCGACTCCAGCTATATCCTCCTCTTCCTCGCCTATGTGCCGGGGCTCTTCCTTGCCTTCCAACTCCGGTCCATTGAGCAGGCAGGCTTGGATCCCGACTCCCCGGGGACTCAACCCGAGGCGGGGAAAGCTCTCCGTATTTCCGTTTTCGCTCTTGGGTTCAGCTTTCTGGGCTTTGGCCTTCTCCCTCGCGATTTCCAGCGTGAAGGTTGGGCCAGCGCCCTACTAGGCTCAGGGAATCCCGGTCAAGAAGTCGGCTTCTCCGACCGCATTGAGCTGGGTCAAAAAGGCCCCACAAAACTCTCCAACAAGCCGGTCCTGGAGCTGAGAGGGATCAGGGGTCAACTGGCCTTCCCTCCCCGCTATTGGAGAGGAACGACTCTTTCCCTCTTTCATTCCGGCAGCTGGGAACAAGATCCGCGTATGACCCATCCAGGAAAAAACAGACTTGCGCCCTACTGGCGCCAAACCTCTTCATCCACCTGGCAACGAAGGAGCCTTGGTGAGGAGAAGGGGGAATTTGAAGTACGGTTCAAGCTTTCGGGGATTCCACAAATTTTCCTTCCTGTGCAGGGCATCAAAATCCGATCTCCCATGCAAGCAATCCAGGGACGGAAGGATGGAACTTTTTTCCGCCCGTGGCTTCCCATTAAAGAAGATGGTTTCTCCTACTTTGTAACTTTGGGGAAACCAGATAAACCAAGGCACATCCCCAAACTCCTTCGCTCTTCCCTTTTAATTCCCCCCATGGACCAACTCCCCCCAAATGGAAGGGCGTTCTTGAACCGAGTCCGTGCAACCCTTCAACCTGGAAGCTCCCCCCTCCGCATTGCCCGTATCTTGGCGGAAAAGATTTCAGGAATCGCCCCCTACCTGCTCCCCGGCGAAAAAGGCGCTGCCCGCAACCTTGAGGATCTCTTCGCGGGCAAAGGGGCCCACTGTGAATTCTTTGCAACAGCTCTAGCCCTCTGTCTTCGAGAGTTTCGCATCCCCGCCCGCGTGGCAACAGGCTTCCTCCTCCGAGAGTGGGATAGCAAAAAATGTAGGGGAATCATCCGAAAAAAAGACGCCCATGCTTGGGTTGAGGTTCCTGACATACAGCGAGGATGGGTTGTCTTCGACGCAACCCCTGCTACATCGAGCCCCACGGCCTCGGACCCCGAAGCAGAAGGACAAGCAAGGAATGGAATCCTTTCCCGATTCTGGACTTCCCTTCTCGGCTTTGACCAAAGAAAACAGCAAGCCCTCCTCTCCTCGCCCTCCTTTTGGCTCAGCCTGCTGGGACTGGGAATCGGGTATTGGGGATTGTCTTTTCTTCTGAGCAGAAAAAGAGAGCAACTTCCCCTAGCATACCGAAATTACCACCGCCTCATTAAAGGTCTTGGCATTCATCGAGCCCCCCATGAAACCCCTGGGGAGGTTCTTCAACGAAGCCAACTCCCCCCGGACAAACAAGCTCGCCTGGAAGAAGGCACCAAAAGACTGGAAGCGAGCTACTATGGAAGGGAGACCTAAAACCTTCTTTTCATTTTCCCGCAATCCCCCAGATGTAAACATCTCTCCAGACCTCTGGGGGTTTTCCGGGGAAAAGGCCTCTATTTTTTGGGAGCGTATTTCTGGAGCTTTCGCTGAAGAGAGCGTCGATGGATCCCGAGCCGGCGCGAGGCTTCGGAGATATTACCTCCACAATCGGAAAGAACACGGTTGATATGCTCCCACTCGGCCCGGGCAAGGGTCGGAGCCTGATAACTCAGAGTTTGCGGGTCCAACACTTCCCCGGTCCCTTTTGCAAAAGCAGCCAAAATATCATCAATGTCTGCCGGTTTTTGGAGGTAATTCACAGCCCCGAGGCGAACCGCATCAACCGCTGTCGCAATGCTCCCATAACCGGTTAAGACGATGATCTTTGTGGTTTCATCGATTTGGTGTAATTCCTTTACCAGGTGAAGCCCACTTTTTCCCGGCATACGGAGATCAACCACAGCGTACTCAGGAGAATCCTGCATAGCCAGATTGATCGCTTCTTCAGCGTTCGAAGCATTCCGGACATCGAACCCTCTTCTTTCGAAAGTCAGGCAGAGCCTTTCCCGGAACACACGGTCATCGTCGACAAGCAGAATGCTGTGCTTCGTTTCGTCTGTGTGGCCATGTGAAACACTGTCATTGCCACCTTTAGGATGGTTCATGCTGACTCCTGAAGACACCGAAAAAAACAAACGAGACCCAAACCCGAATCCTTGCCCCTGAAACATAGCAAAACAAATCTGTTTCCGTCGGAGAAAGATCCCGTAAAAATCGCAATGACAATGAAAGGTTTTCTTCCCGCAGCGGGAATCCCATTCCCGTTGAAGACAAAATCAACCCAGCTGAATCAAAGGTCGTCGGAAAGAGGAAGCTGAACACAAGCTACGGTTCCCTTACCCCATTCAGAACTCAACTGCAGCTTTCCTCCCATGTCCTCAATCACGGTTCGACAGAGGTAGAGGCCCAAGCCCATTCCTGCACCAGGTTCTTTTGTGGAGAAAAAAGGATCAAAGATTTTGGGAAAATCCTCCGGTGAGATCCCGGTTCCCTGATCAATAATTCTTATCAACATGAAGCCATTTTCCAAGGAAAAGTCCATTTGTATCTTGGATTGTTCCGGGGATGCATCTAAGGCATTTTTTGCAAGACTCCTCAGAGTTTGAGAAAAAGCCTCCTTGGGAATCCTTACTTTGGCTTTTTTTGCATCCTCCGTCATAGAGACATCCACCCGGCCTTGAAAGGGAGAATGAGGGAGGACAAATTCCGTCAATTCTTGCGGTCCTAGGATGACCAAGCCCTCTCCTACATGCTTCCCTGCCTGCACCGACATCTGATCCAAGATGCCCCGGCAACGCTGCACCTCGGTTCGGATTAAATGGGCATCCTCCATCGGTTGGAAAGAATCTCCTTCTCCGCTCAATCCCCGTTCCAGGTCTTTTGCGATCACCGCAATGGTCGAGAGAGGGGAAGCAAGCTCATGAGCTGCTCCGGCTGCGAGAGTAGATAAAGCCTTAAAACGATCCGCCTGCTCCTTCTCCTTCCGAACCCGTTCAAGCTGCTCTCGATTCCTGGCCAGTTCTCCACCGATTTTGGTCATAAAAAAAATCAGGATCAAACCTGCATAAGCCATGGCTAAAGCAAAGCCCAAACCAAACCAGGTGGGTCCGTGCGGAAACTGAGGAAACACCGGTCCCTTGGGAAGAAAGTCCACCCAGCTACTGTGAAAAAACAGAATGATCCAAAAGAAGGCGATTGCTGTGGCCCCGAGGACCCAAGGCCAAGCCCCATGCAAAAGGAGAGTCCCCAAAACCATATTGACAAGAAAGAAAATGGAAAAGGGATTGGCTGCCCCGCCCGAGAGGCACAACATCCCGGTTAGGAGGACAAGGTCCAAAAACAGGACAAAGCCCATCAAGCCCTCCCCCACGCGACAAAATTTCTCTGCCCGAGAGGGATCGAGCTTAGCCCGCTTCATAAGTCCTGAGAGGCCAAGATTGGTAGCAATCACCACTCCAACCAAAGCGAAGAGCGGGAGGACCGGGACGGCCTCTTTCAGCAAAATCCAGGCAAAAACAACCGTAATCCCCTGCCCAAGAGCAGCAAGCCATCGCATCCGGAGCAACCAGGAAAAATTGACCGCAATCCGGAGACAGGGATCCTCCAAGGCCTCATCTTGGACCCTCATGAGGTCCCTCTTCCTTGGAGCGAATCGAAGGGCTTACTTATGCTCTCCGCTAAGAGGAACCGAATGACTGCTTGGTGGATGATCCTGTTGATACTGCTTGACACCATCCTCATAAGTATGGGTATCCAGCAAAACAAAGCCGATAAAAATGGCAACGAAGAAGAGGGAGGCGATGAAAACGAAACCGTTGAACCGCTTGTCCCAATAAAGGTGCATAAAAAAGAGAGCGACCAAGGTCCCTTTCGCAGCGGCAATCCCCATAGCGATCCAAATATCAAAGGCTCCAAAATGAAAGTCGGAGAGGAGGACCGTAAGGATCGTGAGCGCAATTAAAGCAGCAGCCACCCCCACAAGGATCTTCATTGGGACAGGGTGGGCAAAACCATGGTTTCCCTGTCCTGCCCCCTGCATCTGTTCTTGTCCGCTCATGTCTATTCCTTCTTCACATTCCATACTGTTTGCCCAGCTGTTCTATGTGCTCAGCAAGTCCTCTTTCCAAGTTCACCCGAATGATCCCCCTTCAAAGACGGTTTCCCATTCGTTTCTCAGTCAATGTATCAGGTACAGCAGAGGAAAGAGGAAGATCCAGATCAAATCCACCAAGTGCCAATAGAGCCCCACAATATCCACGGGAGTGAAATACTCTGGACCAAAAGTTCCCTTGGCTGCTCGGACCAAGAGCCAAAGGATCAACCCCATTCCAATCAACACATGAAGCCCATGGAGCCCGGTCAAAGCGAAGTAAATGCTGAAAAACAGCTGCGTATTTGGAGGCATGTCCTCCTTTTTCAGTTCCCCGCCATCATGGGTCTCCCCAAACGCGTTGTCATGGGGATGGAAAGAGGCTCCCCAAGTGGTCCCATGCTCAAACTTCTGAGAGTATTCCTTTGCTTTAATCCCCATAAAAGTCCCAGCACAGACTAAGGTCAGTGTCAGGTTGATCATCAGGGCTTTTTTCTGGCCGAGCTGCGCATTACGAACCGCCCAAGCCATGGTAAAGGAGCTGATAATGAGAACAACCGTGTTCAGCGCACCTAAGCCCTTATCCAACCATTGATGGGCATAGAGAAACACCTCGGGATGGAGGGATCGATAGACCGCATAAACACAGAAGAGCCCGCTAAAGAAAAGGATTTCGGTTACGAGAAAAACCCACATCCCCAACTTGGCGGAATCATATTGTTGTTCTGCGGATTCGAAATGATGGGCGACATGCGGTTCGTGGGAAAGCTGCCCTTGATCCCCATGAATGGAATCGATCGCTTGACTCATGAATTCTTCTCCTGGGTTCCCGAGACCCCAGCTGCTAACTCTTGGAGAGCTGCCTGCTGACTCCGAGAAATATAGCCCTTGGATTCTTCGTCCCAGTAGACGTCATCCATATCGTAGGGATCGGTCACGGGAGGGACGATATCGAAATTGTGATGATGGGGAGGTGAACTTGTTTTCCAATCCAGAGTGACCGCTCCCCAAGGATTGTCAGGAGCCTTCTCCCCCCTGAACAGAGAATGGATAAAGCACCAAAGAGCTGTAAACAAACCGGCTGCCAGGACAAAGGATCCCACTGTGGACCATTGGTGATAAGCTTGGAATTCGGGGGGATAGTTGTAGTAACGCCTTGGCATCCCCATCGAACCCATCAGAAATTGAGGAATAAAGGTCAAGTTGAATCCCACAAAAATCAGGATGAAGGAAATCGTACCCAGCAGATGGGAATACATGCGGCCGAAGATCTTCGGCCAATAAAAGAACAATCCTCCGATCAACCCGATCAAAGCACTTCCCATCATCGTGTAATGAAAATGGGCAACGATGAAATAGGTATCATGCAAATGAACGTCCGTGTTCAGGGTTCCCAAAAACAACCCCGTCAAGCCGCCAATACCAAAAAGAAACAGGAAGCCCATGGCAAAGAGCATCGGAGGAGCCAGAGAAATCGATCCCTTGTACATGGTCGCTAACCAGTTGAAGACCTTGATCGCGGACGGGATCGAAACACTAAAAGTCAACAGACTGAATATCGTCGACATCAGGGAAGACTGTCCACTGACAAACATATGATGGCCCCAGACCAAAAAGCCGAACAAAGCAATGGCGATACTGGAAAAGGCAATAAAGGTATAGCCAAAGATATGCTTACGACTCATGGCCGTAATAATCTCCGAGATCACCCCCATGGCCGGGAGAATCATCACGTACACCACAGGGTGCGAATAAAACCAGAAAAAGTGTTCGAAAAGAACAGGGTCTCCACCCAGTTTGGGGTCAAAAAAACCGATGTGGAATAACTTCTCCAGGAAAAGCATTCCAACAGTAATGCCGATCACAGGTGTCGCGACAATCTGGATCACGGAGGTTGCATAGAGCCCCCACAAGAGCAGAGGCATTCGGAACCAACCCATGGTCTTTGCCCGCATCTTGTGGATCGTCACCATGAAGTTCAACCCCGTCAAGATGGAGCTAAAGCCGAGAATAAAAGCACCTGTAGCCGCCAGAGCCACCGCGGTTTGAGTCCTAATGCTATAGGGGGCATAGAAGGTCCAACCTGTATCCAGATCCCCTGCAAAGAGAACCACTACAAATCCGATAGCCCCCAACAGCCACAAATAAAAACTCAATAGATTCAGCTTGGGAAAGGCAACATCCTTCGCCCCAAGCATCATTGGTAGAACAAAATTCCCCAAAATAGCCGGGATGCTGGGGACCAGAACCAAGAAGGTCATGATGGCCCCATGAAGGGTGAAGAGTTTGTTATAGGTAGCCGCCTCCACAATGGTTTTTGTGGGAGTCCAAAGCTCCAATCGAACAGCTAAAGCAAAGAGACCTCCCAGGAGGAAAGCGATGCCGATTCCGATCATATACATGATCGCAATCCGCTTGTGATCCTGAGTAAGAAGCCAAGACTTTATGCCATAAGCAGACTTGAGGTAGTTCGTTTCATCCACAACAGGTTTTGTCGTGAGAGTGCCTTCTTCAGGCATTGGAATGCTTGTCATTCTAGTTTCTCCCTCAATCCTTGAGGCTCTTCAGATACTCAATCACCCCATCAAGCTCTTTATCCTTCAAAGGGATCAACGACATGATGGGAGGGAATCCGTTCACGACCTTCGCATTGGGATCAAGAATGGATTCCCTTAAATAGTTTTCGTCGGCCAATACCTTTTTGCCGCCAGCTAAGGTAACCTCGTGCCCGAAAATCCCATAGAGCCCTGGTCCTACAAGTTTTTTGCGATCCTTGGTCACTGTATGGCAACCTGCACAACCCTTGAGTGAAAAAACCTTTTTTCCACGCTCTACGGGAGAGAGGTTTTTCCCAGAGCTTTCCTCCGCCATCCAGGCTTTAAAAGCCTCAGGGCTCTGCACCTCAACCGCAGACAACATCGTGGAGTGGCCTGTCCCACAATATTCCGTGCAAAGAACTCGGAAGGTCCCGGTCTTGATTGCCTCAAACCAGAGATAAGTATAACGCCCGGGCACGACATCCTGTTTCACGCGAAAAGCGGGGACCCAAAAACTATGAAGAACATCCGAAGAATCCATGCGAAGCTTTACTTTTTGGCCCAAAGGGACATGGAGAGTCGTGGATTCGACCCCATTGGGGTATTCAAACGACCAACTCCACATCTTGGCATGGACCTTCACCACCATGGCATCCTTGGGAAAGGTCCTCATATCCACAAAACCCGAGAAGCCAAACCAGAAAATCACAATCACCAGCCCCAAGGGAACAACAGACCAAAACACCTCCAACTTGGTGTTATGGGTGATGCTGTTGTCGGCTTCGACCCCCGGCCGCCGTCGATACTTAATGGCAAAGACAACCGTAAGGATGACAATCAGTGCGAAGAAAAAGACTGAGATCCAAAAGACGAAGTTGAAAGCCCAGTCCACTTCTGCAGCATAAGAGGAAGCCCGCTCAGGCATCCACTTGTAGCCACCGGAGCCTTGCTGGGCGACGATTGATGTTAGTGCGTGCAACATGTTCGTTTCAGAGATCCCCTTCCTCGTGGCCTTGGCCTTCGAGTAACAGAGCTTTTTTCTTTTTCATTCGAGCCATCGAAAACCAAAACAAGCCGAGTAGGAACAGGGTCAAAAGCCCGCCGATTTTCATAATTCGAACCGCAGCGAGCACATACCCACCTCTTCGGGGGTCATAATGGAAGCAGGAGAGAAAAAAGTTATCAATCACCGAACCGACTTTGCCTTCCCCGGCTTCGAGCAGGGCGAATTTCAGGTCTCTTGGACTGTAATTGATATCCGACAAATACCGCAGGACCTTGCCATCAGGTGACAAGGTAATCAAAGCAGCCTTGTGGGCATACTCTTTCCGCTCGGGAAGAAATCGATAATGAAAGCCCACGGCATCCGCAAGGGCATGGATGTTCTTGTCCTCTCCTGTCAAAAACTCCCAACCGTTCTCCAGCACCTTCTTATCAACCGGTTTCCCGGCAATCTTTTTTCCTTCCAGTGCATGCAGATAGAGAGCTTTCGTTCCCGAAGCCTTTTCCGGTGTTTCCGTGGGATCCATACTTACGGTCACAATCCGGAACTCCTTTCCAGGGGTCCAATCGAGACGCTTCAGCGCATCACTCAAGGAATTGAGCTGGAGGCTGCAGAGCTGAGGGCAATCTGTGTAGTTAAAGGTCAAAAAGACGGGACGTTTCCCATCGAACAAGGATCGAAGAGCAATGGTTTTTCCGGAAGAAGCCCGAAATTGGAGGTCCTTCGGGATGTCCACACCCAGCTTCTGATCCACCCCAACCCCTTCCAATTCTTTCGGGCTAACGTTTTTTTGGGCGACAAGTGGCCCCCCCAGGGAAAGGAGAAGAAACCCCATTGCCCCGCAAGTTATGGCAGCCCTTGGAATCCGACTTAAAGATCTCGAAAAATTCATCGAACCTCCTCCAGAACAAGCTGCATAGCCCTTCGAATCGGAAGAGCCACCTTGCCCTTTGCCTTATCGAGGAACCTATAGGAGCTAAAAGCCTCCTCTTGCTTGGCATAATAAGCTTCTGCCCGCTCCAACTGCCCACTCCCCATCGCGGCAGCTTTGTCGCTTGTCGTCACATAGAAGAGGACATCTGCAAAGAGAATAAAGAGATAGATCACCAAGGAACCAATCAAAGTGATGGAAAGAATGGCCCCAACGTTTGGCTTATCAGCTTCGAATTGTTTTAACGTCATTTTCTACAACGTCCTTTTGCTTATGCCTTATACATTTTCGAAGGCTAGAGATTCAGCCAAGCGAGGTTCTTTGATGGCCACCAAGGAGCAATGGCGCCCCACATAGGCAACACCGGCAACAAACAAACTAAAGAGGCCCAAGATGGCCAAAAGATCTACAGCCTGAAAATGCACACCCGGGATACTTTCACTTCCATGACCATGCCCTCCCTGGTTGGGCATAACGACCCAATAGAGATCAATACAGTGCATGATCAGCATCCACATCGCCCAGAAAGAAAGAGATGCCAAATTCCGTTTCGCATGTCGGGACATCAATCCTGCAAAGGGGATCACAAAGTGCGCAAAGACCAAGATCAGAGCAACCCCTCCCCAAGACCCAGTAATGCGAACATGAAACCATCCGGTTTCCTCGGGGATATTGGCATACCAGATCAACATGAACTGGGAATAGGCGATATAACCCCAGAAAAAGACGAAGGCGAAGAGGAGTTTTCCCCAATCGTGAAAATGCTCAATGGAGACAGACTTTTCTAACTTCCCCTTCCGCTGCAGAAGAACCATCGCCAAAATCCCAAAGGCTTGGAAAGCGATAACAGATCCAGCGAAGTAATAAACTCCAAAGATGGTACTGAACCAATGCGGGTCCAAGGACATCAGCAGGTCGAAGGACGCAAAGGTCAAAGTTAAGGCAAAAAGAAGGGTGGAGAGAGCGCTCCACTTTTGCATTCTGGAGGTTAAAGCGGGATCACCCGAGTCGTCTTGGCGGAGGGAATTCCCCAGGTAGTATTTGGACAACTGGATCCAAATCGCAAAGTAAATCACCCAGCGAATGGCGAAGAAAACCGGATTCAGATAACCCGCCTTGAGATGGATCAAATGGTCCTTGGAGGCGATACCATGATCTGCCCACGAGAACAAACCCCCATACCCCATCAAAACACTGACCAAAATCGGCAAGAACAAAACCGCAAGGATAGGCATGGTGCCTAGAGTGATCTCCGCGATCCTTCGCGACGAAGCACACCAACCCGCCCGTGTCAGGTGATTGACCAGCACAAAGAACATTGCGCCCAAGGCAATACTTAAAATAAAGGCGAAGCCTGTGGTATAGGCAAAAAGAAAGCGGCTCATTCCGCCTTCAGTTCCAGTGATCCCCAGGATCAGCCCTACAATCAACAAGAGGAGACCCAAGCCTCCCATGGTTCGAAGGATCTTCGGTCCAAGAGGGCCAAGGTGGCGGTCATCATTCAGGACCACTTCCGGATTGGGGTGATTCATCTTCTCTCCGCTCCCTACTTCAGTTTCCCGCGGTCGGCTTCTGGAACATCCTTGATCGAAGCATTCTGGCTCCTTTGAAGAGCACGAATGTAAGCAACGATGGCCCATCGATCCCGAACTTCAATTTGGGGCCCATATTTGGGCATATTTCGAACGCCATATCGGATGGTTTGGTAGATTTCACCGACTGGCATCTTTGCGATGCGTGCATCAGTCAAGTTGCTGGGTGGAACCCACGTCCCTTCCCCCAAGCTAGAAGCTCGAGTCGCCACTAGCCCTTTTCCCTTCCCGTCCCGGCCATGGCAGGGTGCACAATAGGTGTTAAACCGATCCCTGCCGCGGACCATCATCTCCATGGAGAGAGGGAGCACTGCCTTGGGGAAAGTTGTGACCAACTTGCCATTCACCTTCCCCTGGTTAAGGTGGGGATCCTTGTCAGCTTGTTCGCGTGCCAAAGTTCCTTCCACCTGGGGGCGAAGGGCTCTCCCATCAGGAAAGAAAGCACTTGCTCGCTGGGCTCTTACCACAGGTTGGAAGTCCATATCTCTCCAAAAATGCCAACGAGGTTGGCTCGAAGTGGAATGGCGGGACTTCACGGCAAAGGCCAAAGGTATCAGTCCCAGCAGGAATAGGATCATGCCCACTCGGAAAATCGGCCGAGGCAAAGCAGCTCGGTTGTCATGATCATAAAACTCCTCAACTCCCATGGTTCCCATGTCCGCGAAGAGAGTCTTAATCTTGTTGGGATCAAACTGTGGGTCATTGGCATCGATCCCAATGAAAAAGCCGTTATCGGTAACCTTTCGAAATCGCTTGCTCGAAAAAATGGGACGATAAAACCGGGGCAGATCATTGAGAATCAAAGACCCAAAGAAAGCTCCAAAGGCACTGAGGAGAATCGTCAGCTCGAACATGATGGGGATATTGGCTGGCAAACCGAACAAGGGCTTCCCCGAAATCAGGAAAGGATAATCCACTCCGTTTGTCCACCATTGAAGAACCGTCGCGATCGTCAATCCCGTTAAGCCCATTCCAAGAATGATCCAAGGAAGGATCGTGGGACGAACTCCCATAGCCGGATCAATCCCATGAACGGGAAAAGGGCTATAACAGTCCCAGCGAGTGAACCCCGCGTCTCGAACCCTGGTTGCGGCTTTCTTCAAAGCCCCTGGGCCGTCGAACTCAGCCAAGATCCCCGCTAATGGGGCAGAGGCTTCGCCATGATCCGTATTTGCGGATGCTTGCATGCTGTTATCCGTCATCTTTTAAATACTGAGTTTGAAATGGCTGTTTCCAGGAGTTCTTGAAATCCCAAGCGGCTCCCATTGCTGTTGAAATCCTCTCAATGCCCCTCCTCATGGTGTCCATGAGCCTGAGGCATGACCCCTTTCACCTCGGAGATGGCCACAATCGGCAGGAATCGCAGAAACAAGAGGAAGAGGGTAAAGAAGAGTCCGAAACTCCCGACCAACATCCCGATGTCAATCCAAGTAGGGGAGAAGTACCCCCAACTGGCCGGCGTAAAATCTCGGGTGAGAGAAGTGACCGCGATCACAAAGCGTTCGAACCACATCCCCACGTTGACAAAGAGAACGACAAACATGATGACCCAGGGGTTGCGACGTAGCTTCTTGAACCAAAAGAGCTGTGGGATCAGCACATTGCAACTGACCATGATCCAATAGGCCCATGCATAGTTACCAAAAGCTCGATTGATGAAAACAAAACGCTCTGCAGGGGCCCCGCTATACCAGGATATGAAGAATTCCATCGCATAGGAGTAACCCACCATCATCCCGGTCGCGAGGATGACCTTGTTCATGTTTTCAATGTGCCGCATGGTCACAATCTTCTGAAGACCGAAGAAGAGACGTGCAGGCAACATCAGGGTTACCACCATAGCAAAGCCACTGAAGATCGCTCCCGCAACAAAATAAGGAGGGAGGATGGTGGCGTGCCATCCTGGGAGTTGGGCAACCGCAAAGTCAAAGGACACGACCGAGTGCACAGAAAGGACAAGGGGGGTCGCGAGGGCAGCCAAGATAAGATAGGCCCGCTCATAGCGATGCCAGTGGCGTGCGGAGCCGGACCAACCTAGCGAAAAGATCCCATAGAGGAGCTTACCAATCTTGCCTTTGGCCCGGTCTCTGAGACTAGCCAGATCGGGAATCATCCCGAAATACCAAAAGAGGAGGGAAACGGTTGCATAGGTTCCAACCGCGAACACATCCCAAAGAAGGGGGGAACGGAAGTTGGGCCACATCTCCATCTGGTTGGGAATGGGGAACAGCCAGTAGGCAAACCAAACCCGCCCCACATGGATCCCCGGAAACAGCCCCGCACAGACCACCGCAAAGATGGTCATCGCTTCGGCGAAGCGGTTGATGCTTGTCCTCCACTTCTGCCGGAAGAGAAAGAGAATCGCAGAAATCAAAGTTCCCGCGTGGCCGATCCCAACCCAGAACACAAAGTTCACAATCGGGAAGCCCCAGAAAGCGGGAGAGTTATTCCCCCAAACCCCAACACCAGCGATGATCAAGTAGGCGATCATCGAGAACAACATCCCGGTCAGGGCGAGGGAAATCCCAAAGGCCACATACCAGGCCTTGGGGGGCTTCGGCTTCTCCGCGACCTCGCAGACCGTCTGCGTGACGTCTTTAAACTCGAGGTCAGGGGAGACCAGCGGAGCCCTCTGTGTGGGGTCATCCGCTAAAAAATCAACACGACTCAGCTCGTTGGTCATCCAGGGTCACCCCAGTTTCTTATTAGGGTTTCGAATGCGGGCCAGAAATTTGGTGCGCGCTTTCAGTTTCAATTCCGGCAGTAACTCATATCCACGAGGATTGCCATGGTCTTTGGAAACCTGACTCCCTTCATTTTTCAGGTCCCCAAAGTGAATGGCTTCGGCTGGGCAAACCTGCTCGCAAGCGGTTTTGATCTCGCCATCTTGAATCTCACGCCCTTCGTTCTTGGCCGGAATCTTAACGGCTTTGATCCTCTGGACGCAGTAGGTGCACTTCTCCATGACACCTCGATGGCGGATCGTCACCTCAGGGTTCAAGACAAGCTTCTTGACCTCGTAGGATTCATCGTAATCCTCGTTCTTGAAGTAATTGAAGAAGTTGAACCTCCGCACCTTGACGGGACAGTTGTTCGCGCAGTATCGAGTCCCGATACAACGGTTGTAGGCCATGTCATTGAGACCTTCATCGCTATGGGTCGTTGCACCCACAGGACAGACCTGCTCGCAAGGAGCCAACTCGCACTGAAGACAAGGCACTGGCTGCTGTACGATTTGCGGGTCCTCGGGTTCTCCCGAAAAGTAGCGATCAATGCGGATCCAGTGCATCTCACGGCCATGGAGGACTTGCTCCTTTCCCACTACCGGGATGTTGTTTTCAGACTGGCAAGCGACAACGCAGGCATTGCAACCCGTGCACTTGGACAGGTCGATGGACATCCCCCATTGATGCTCCCCCTTGTAATCAATCTCAGTAAAGAGAGAGGGAGCTTCCAGAGCTTTTTTCGCTTCTTCGTCGACAACCCCGGGATCCTTTTTGAACTCCTCAAGCTCTTTCTCCAGGATCAACTCTTCAACCTTTTCCGCCCTACCTTTCATCCCAATCGCATCAATCGCGAAATGGTCCTGAGTCATGGCGAGAGTAAAGTGTTTCCCTGTCGGCTCCACCTTGGCCCCCGATGCAATCCAGGCTGCCTTGCTTGTCCTCAGGAGATTGGTATCAAATCCAACGGAATCTACTCCCAGATCCTTGGACCCGCCCACTGTTCCGGCTTCGGTTCGCCCATATCCCAGCGGTAAAAAGACCGAACCTTCGGCCTGGCCCGGGAGAAGATATGCAGGCATTTCCAGAGAGCGGCCATTCAGGCTCAACCGAATCATGTCTCCATTTTTGAGTCCGAGATCCTGGGCAGTCTTGAACCCAATCAAAGCCGCGTTATCCCAGGTCAGCTTGGTAATAAAATCCGGAAGCTCCTGCATCCAACTGTTGTTGGCAAAACGTCCATCATAAGTAGAGCGATCCGCCCCGAAAACAAGCTCAACCTGCCCCTCGGGAAGGCTCTTTGCCTTTGCTGTTTCCGAAAATGTGGGGGAAGGGACCCTCTTGGGCACACTCACGGGCACAAAAGCAGCCCCCGGAACAAAGCCCCGAATCAAAGCCTTCTTCCAATCCCCATCCTTATAGCCCTTGCGTGCCTTGAACCATGCCTGGACCAGATCCCTGCCCTTGGTCCATTTGCCGGTTTCGACAAAAGACAGGAGCTCGATCCGAGATGCGCTTCCATAAAGCGGCTCAATCAAGGGTTGAGAAAGGCAGACGGAGCCATCGGCTCCAAGCGCTTCCCCCCAACTCTCAAAGGGATGGCTTAAGGGGAGATGCCAAGTTGCTGCCTTCCCGGTCTCGTTCAACCGAGACCCTAGATGGATTGTGGTGCCAACCTTGGCAAAGGATGCTGCAAAGTCCAGATCCTTGGGAGCATCATAAACAGGGTTGCCCTCGAGGACGAAGAGGGTCTTGACCTTGCCGGCTTTCATCTCCTCCGCCAGGTCTGCGAGGGCCGACATCCCATAATCACCGGAAGGCAGCTCCCTGAACCGAAGGGTAGAGCCTAAACCCCCGATCTTGGCATTAATGTTAAAGGCCTTGGCATGAACCCAAGCAGGTTGCTGGGGACCGACAGCAACCACGGCCTTGCCCTTGTGCGCCAAGAGATCCTCAGCCAAGACATCAAGGAACTTCTTGATCTCAGCATCGGCCAAGAAGTCGGCACTTGGGAGGGCTTCCCCCAAAAGCTTGGCCTCTAAAGCAGCGACAAGGACCCCAATCTGCTCAGAACGAAGGGGGAGACGGTGGTCCGCCATTCCTCCCGTAGGTGTATAAGTGCTCTCTATGGCATAGAGGCGATTCATCTCGCCCTCTTCAGGCGAGCGGCCCCGGGCAAATCCACGCTGATACACGAGGGAAGCCGGCTCACCATGGAGGAGATCGCAGTCAAAGCTGGCGACGATGGCAGCTCCTTCCAAGTCAAACACCGGCTCCAAAGCAGCGCCAAAAGCCATTTTGGCGCCCTCCCGGACGTTTTCCCGCCCCGCAGCCTCATAGCTGACAAAACGAGCCTTGGGGTAGGCTTTTTTCAGCCGTGCCTCGATCCCTTGGGCAATCTGGGAAGAAGTCTCAAGGCCCAAGAAGGCGAGCCCATCCCCACCATTGGCCTTAAAGGTCTTCTCCAATCCTTTCCAGGCACTAAAAAGATCCGTCCAGGTCTTTTCCTCCCCCTTGGAAACAACAAAACGGCTTCGTTCAGGATCGTAAAGTTCCAGGATCATGGCCTGGGCAAAGGCATTCGTCGCCCCAAGACTCATCGGGTGCTCGTCATTACCTTCGACCTTGATGGGACGCCCATCATAACTGGTGATCACCAAGGGCTGCCCCACCCCCATAAAATCCCAAGTCGTCGAAAAATGCCTCGGAATGCCCGGAGCAAAACCTTCAGGGCGAGAACTCAGAGGAACAAGGTGATCCTCCTCCCACCTGCAACCGGCAGCCGAAGCCAAGGCTATGGAGGCCCCCATCAGCTGAAGAAAACGCCGACGAGTTACAGGCGGGATGTTCTCTGGATCCTGAAACTCCCGCTCCAAGAAACGTCGGAAGTCTGGAGAATCGGCGAGCTCGTCAAGGCTGCGCCAGTAGGTTTTTTTCGCGGTCATATGCGACTCCGAAGAGGGCGCCGAAGGCTGTTTTGAATCCGTTTTATTCGAATGGTTCATCACGGAAGGCTGAGATCGCGGAGACGAAGGTGAAAATGAGTTCAACGGAGCCTCACTGATGGCAAGTGGAACAACTCGTGGGAGGGTTGATCTTGTATTCTTTCCGGAGCCTGGCCCCCAAAGTTTCCTGGGACTCCTTGGGTTTCCAAGCAAGGTCCGTAACCTTGTTTTTGGGGCAGAGGACAGCTTCGGGATTGCGATGACAATTCAGGCACCAGCCCATGCTCAAGGGTTTCACCTGGCGGACTTTTTCCATTTGATCCACGCGACCGTGGCAGGAGACGCAGCTCACCCCCCGGGTCACATGGGCACTATGGTTGAACTTCACGTAATCGGGGAGGTCATGCACTTTGACCCAAGGGATCCCCTTTCCGGTCATAAAGCTCTCGCGAACAAGAGCCAGCTTAGGGCTCTTGGTTCGGATCCGAGCATGACAGTTCATGCATGTCTCCGTCGGAGGAACAGCGGCTAAGGCCGCTTTTTCAACGGTGTTATGGCAATATCGGCAGTCCATGCCCAGCTCGCCGGCGTGCAGAGCGTGACTAAAGGGAACGGGCTGCTCAGGTTGATATCCGACATTGATCGTCTTAGGAGAGGCCGCATAAGTAAAGAAGATGACGGCGTAAACCCCCAGGGCACCGGCCCCGGCTCCAAGAAGGTTCCGTATCTTATTCGTCCATTTCGGAAAAAACTGTTGTTCCATAGGAAGTACCTAGGATTTCGCTCCGTAAAGAAGCCGCCCCAAAAAATCGCCCAACTCGACGCCCAACCCAACCATCCGCCCAGATGGCGAGCAGAAAAATGCGTCCCAAATCATCAGACCGTTCATCCCTCGATTCCTTATCCGCTCTCCCGAGAGACAAGAAGGACAACCCGCCGAACCCTCGTTTTTCCCTCTAACCCCAAGAAGCCCGGGGGGGATTGCTGGCAATCCCCACAAAACAAGCTCCTAGGACCAAAAGGGTCGAAGAAAGTAAAAGGCAAAGGTCTTAGAGAGACTGCGGCATTGTTGCAATGCGGCAAAGTGTCGCAGAAACGGTAAACACCTCCCCCTCCCCATCGCAAGGGAAAACCAGGCTCACCTCGATTTCCTGCGTTTTGCCCCCATGAGTTCCCGGATCTTGATTCCCCGATACCAAACCTCATCCCCGTGATCCTGCAGTGAGATCAACCCCTTGGAGGCCTTTGCAAATCTTGGCATCTTCCCGAATTTGCTCTGCCGGATCAGGCGGGTGATCCGCTTCCCACCCAATTCATAGGAAAGGACCTTGACCCCATTCATCCAATGCTCCACATGCTTTCCCCGTTTCAGGATCCGAACCTGGTTCCAGGCCATTGCGGGCCTGGAAACATCCTCTGCACAGGCAATCAGGGCATAGAGGGCCCCGGCAGATGTCCATGTGTTTTTTCCCCCATGATAGGCCGCATTATCCAACACCTGCATCTCAGGACCCGTCATCCAGGGGGCGGGTTCTTCCTCGGTCACGAGATACATAATTCCACTGTTTCCATGGGGGGCGATCCGCCATTCCAATTTCAGTTCGAAATTTTCGAAAACCCTTTGAGTGACAAGGTCACCGCCCCCACCTCCTTTTTTATGGTGCAGGGTTCCGTTCTCCACCTCCCATCCCTTTTTGGGGAATTCTTTGCGACGATACCCTCGCCATTGGCCTGTGGATTTCCCGTCAAACAGGAGACGGAATCCCTTGGCTTTTTCTGCGGCAGTCAATCGATTGGGATCCCAAACTTGAGACGGCTTTGAAGGAAGGAGGACCTTGGCGGTAGCTGCCCATTCACAGCCTCGCGCAAGGAGCAAACGCATCAAAGGATCCCGAAGGCTGGCCCGGGTTCGGGAAACTCCCGGCCAGACATGCCCTAGCGTGGTATGAAACACTCGCCCTTTTCCCACCCTCTGGACCAGAACCATGGGCTCCCACTTTCCTGTCCCTCCCGATTCTTGGGAGGAAAAGGCTTCGGCAAGAACCTCTATTTTCGCCCCGCTGGGGTTCTGCAGGCCATGATAGAGCTCATCCGGGTGCTTGTACATCAGCGGCAAACCCTTCAGAATCGGATGTTCCCGATTCTTCCAAATCAGGTTGAACGAATGGAAGCGCCCATGCCCGCTCCCCTTCCTCCAGACAAGCCCCGCAATCCCAGCCCAAGCCTTCCAATCCGGAAAGGAGTTGTTGGCGGAATGGAGGAGAACCACTCCCTTTCCTCCTCTTAAAGCAGCGACAAAGTTTTTTTCCGCCCTGTTCCCCCACCGCTCCTTCGAGGAAAACGCGGAATTGTAATCCACAAAGAAGAGATCAAAAGGTTCCAGCTTTCCTTCCGAAAGAAAAGAAGCGGGATGCGATGTCACGCGCACTGAAAAGTGCCCCGAACTCTCCAGGAATCCAGCGATTTCCTTAGAAGTCCACTTCCAATCGTGGTTGTTTTCACCCGTTAAGAGAAGAACCTGAATTCGTTTCTCAGAAGGTTTAGATGCTTTGCTTTGACCTTGGGCCTTAGTCACAAAAACCGGAAAAAGCAGAAGGAAAACTGAAACCAAAGGCGCAATCTTCATGAGGATTTTTCCTTTTTCCTCGGATAAAAAAGTAAGAGGATGACGAGACATGCAAGGGCTCCCCACATCGGAACACTAAAGAGTTTTTGGTAGTTCATCTTCCCACCCTCACTCATAGCCCAGCTCGCCACCATGTCCGCAAACTTACTCCCCACAATGATTCCAATTCCAACGATCACAAGGTTATAGAGGCTCTGCGCACTCGCACGCACATCCGGAGTGCAGAGTTCATCCACAATCATAAAAGTGAGAAAAATAAAGAAGCCAAAACAAAGTCCATGCATGGCCACGCCCAAAATCAAGCTCACTAGGGGAGGGAAGGGCAAAACGTCGACGTAGGCAAAGAAGGCCATCCGGATCGCATACGCGAGCAGGCCAAGACTCAGGAGAGTCTTTCTCGAAAATCGGCGAATAAAAAAAGGAATCGAAGAAAGCACCAGGATTTCCGACATCTGCCCCACGGTCATCAGGCCTCCTCCTCCCACACCGAAGATCTTATTGATCCAGCTTGAAAGCCCCAGCTGAAAGCTGCCCAAAAACCCAGCCGTGTGAACAAAGTAAAACTGGTGGATGCAACTAACGGGGACAGCGAGAAGGAACAGCACAAGCAGGGGACGACTGTGGATCACTTCCAGAGTTGCCTCTTTGAACGCCAGCTTGTCCTTACCCTTTTTGGGAGGAGTATGAGGAAGAAAAAAACAGAAGATCCCCAAGAGGATCCCAAGAAGGGCGCTCAACCGAAAAGCATCGGCCATTCCGGCTTTCTGGGCCGCTGCGATGATTTCCCTGGTCCCCTCCGAAGGACTGTGCTTAAAGGCCAACCATTGGCCAATCGCGATCCCGGCGCAGATCCAGCCAACCGTGCCCCAGACCCGAACCCTTCCAAAATCCCGATCCCGGTCAGGAATGTGATGGAAGGCTAAAGAATTCGTCAAAGGCAGAGTGGGAGAATAAACAACCGAATAGAGCAAACTGAAGATCAGAAAACTTTCAAAACTTCGAAGCCCCGGCGACTGCCAAACAAGGATTCCTCCAAGGATGTGGCTGATCCCCAAGAAGCGCTCGGTCGCGAACCAACGATCCGCAATCTGACCCGCAACAAAAGGAGCCAACAAAGCGCCCACGGCCCCCACCGCGAAAATCCACCCAATCTGACCCGGCTCAAACCCCAGATGTCCCGACAAATAAGGCCAAAGCAGGGGAAGCCAAGCCCCCCAGATGGCATATTGAAGAAACATCATCCACGACAGCTTTCGGCGAAGGTTGGGAGACAAAGGAGGAGCTTGCGTCATCTGGTCTTCTCATTGGGATCCATCGGATTCGGAAAACGATTGATCAAAAGCCCGGGAACTGGGAGGAAAATCCAAAGCCCGAACAAATTTGCAGGCTTCGGCTGCACCATGTTCGCGGTCCATAAATGGATCCTCCCATTCCACAGAGAAAGGCCCTCGATACCCAATCGCTTGGAGGGTTCTCACAATCCCCTCAAAATCCACCTCACCCCGCCCTGGAGAACGAAAATCCCAATAACGGTCCAAGGCCCCAAAGGGAAGATGTCCCCCGAAGACCCCGGCGCGAGAAGGGCTGGCCGATCTTGCAACATCCTTGATGTGCACATGAAAGATCCTGGGGCCGAACTCTCGGAGAAAACCCAGGTAGTCCACCCCCTGATACAAAAGGTGGGAAGGGTCGAAGTTGAAACCGAAGGATGGGTGTCCCCCCAAGACATCCAGGGCCCGGGCAGCGGTCACCGTGTCAAAAGCAATCTCCGTCGGGTGCACCTCGAGGGCAAAACGCACGCCGCTCTCCTGAAAGGCCTCGAGGATCGGTAGAAAACGCTGGGCAAACTCCTCGAAACCTGCCTGGATCCGCTCCTCACCCACGGGAGGAAAAGCATAGGCCAAATGCCAGATGGGGCTTCCGGTGAACCCAGTCACCACCGGCTGGCGCTCGCAAGCTTCCTTGGGACCTTGGTCGAAGAAAAGCCGCACAGCCCGAGCCGTTTTCTTTAACTCTTCCGCCGCCCGCTGCCTGACCCCTTCGGCCTCACCATCTCCCCAGACCCTTGCAGGCAAAATCCCCTGGTGACGCTCATCGATGGGATCGCAAACAGCTTGACCCACCAGATGATTGCTGATGGTCCAACAGGAGAGGCCATGCACCTGCAAAAGATCCCAGATCTGCCTGCAATAGCCCTCCTCTTTGAGGGCCCGTTCCACATTGAAGTGATCCCCCCAGCTCGCCAGCTCCAAGCCTTCATAGCCAAAGGCCCTCGCTTTGCAGCAGAGGTCTGCAAGAGGTAGATCGGCCCATTGGCCTGTAAAAAGAGTGATTGGCCTTCGCATTCCTGCCTTCAAACCATAGCCCGTCTATGGGGCGAGGTCATGAATCAAGAGGAATTCAGAAGGGTCTCTTAGTAGCAAACCTCCCTTAGGCGAACAAGAAGAAGCCTTGGACCTTTCATTGAAAAGTCCAAGGCTTCTGGAAAAAGCGAAAAGCTTCTTCTCGAACCCGATTTCTCAACCCGCCTGGCTCTTCTCAGGGAACAATCTCGCCTGGTAGTTCTGACCCAAATCAGGACGAAGTCAGGCGGAGGCAAATCGGGGTCACAAGAATGGAGGCAGCCTATCAACGCCGCGATTTCAGTACGACTTCTCGTCCTCTTCTTAGGACTTCGGCTTTCACGGGGGCATCATCTTCGAGTTCTCCCAGCACCTTCGCCACATCCCTGGGTCCCTTGATTAACCGACCATTTAACCTCAGGAGGATGTCCTTCTCCCTCATCCCCATTCTCTCCGCCAGGCTCCCGGGGACGATCTTCTGAACCCAAAGACCCGCACCCTCGGGAATATCCAAATATTCTCGGATCGCAGAGTTCAAAGCATTTTCCTTGAGAAAGATTCCTAATTTGGGGCCATCCTGAATGGGAGATGGAGGACGGGAGTCCACCTTCCCTTTGCGGAACCGAAATTCAGGCTGGAGTCCCTTGGACTTCTTCTGCTGAATCTTACCGCGCAGCTCGGGATGCTTCCGGAGGATCTCCTTCAGGTTTTTTCCTTCGTAAGCACGCCTTCCGTTTGGAGTCCGGACCTCGATCCGAACCCTAGCCTTTCCATGCTTTCCCTGGTTGATTTTGAATACCCGGACCCCATTTCCCTTCTGCCCGGGAGCAGGGGGCACTGGGGCTGGCGGAGCCCAATTCTGGGGCTTCTGCCAGGAAGACCCCCCAGGAAATCCCTGGGGTCCAAAGGGAGACCATCCAAAACCGCCTCCCCCCATCTGTTGCATTTCCTTCATGAACTCCCGAAGCATTTCGAGTTCTCCACCCAACTGGGGAAGACCGAAAAATTTCCCATTAGGTCCTAGCTTGAAACCAAACTTTAAATCAGGCATGGAAAACCCTGAAAATCCCACACCTCCTCCAACGGCGATCTTCTTTTTTAATTCAGGGTGGGCGCGGAGCAAGCTCTTCAGATCCTTATCTTCATAGACCCTCTTTTTTACCTTGCCATCCGAGCCCTTCTCCTTGATCTCTACACGGACGCCGTCCTTTCCCATCCTCATCTGGATTTCGCTTTCGGAGGAACGTTCGATCACCCTTCCCTGCTTTCCAGGGACTTTCCCAGCCCCCAAGCGCTCCTTCTCAAGTCGCTTTTTGAGAGAATGGATTCTCCGCTCCAAGTCCCGCATCTCTTGCTCAATCCTCTTTTGGATTTGCGCCTGCTCCTGCTCGAACGCCTTCAGGGGGTTTTGGTCAATATCCGACCGGCCCTGGGCGCCGAGCCCTCCCGCGAGAAAGAGGGCTCCTGACATTGCCATCACCTGCGCTGGAAGAGCCAATTTCCCTTTCTGAGGATGATTCATGGTCCATTTCTCCTTTAGTTTCTTTTCTTGGGGGAACCGAATGGAATCAAAAGCCATAGGGCTTCTTCTTTTTCGTCCCCCCTTTAGGGCACCAATGCGAAGATCCCATAAAAAAACTCCCTCGGAAATCAGAAGGTTTTCGCAAACCTGCCCCAACCCAAGGGTCAGTTCAGATGGATTTTGAGCGGGATCTGCTTACCCGCGCGGAGCACAAGAAGGGGGACGAGATCTCCCACTTTGTGGCGGGCGATTGCCTCCATCAAATCCTTGCGTCCATGGATGGTTTTTTCCCCAAAACGAAGGAGTCGGTCCCCCACCCGAATTCCAGCCTGGCTTGCCGGGGCGCCGGGAAACAGGTCGCTTACGACAACCCCCTCCCCCTTTTTCTTCCTGGCTCCCCACCAATCGAGGGAGATCCCCAGCAAGATCCGATTGGGAAGTAGATGCCTCGTCTTTTTGGACCAGCGCTCTGCCCGGCCCATGAGAAGGCGATGAGAAAGAACAAAGGAGAGCTTCCCCAAGCTCCGTTCGGAAGAATTCCGTTGCGGGATATGGGGGGGGCGCAGGCGCTTCGGAGAACTCTTCTGAGGCTTCCCACCCTGAGGTTTTCCTCGGAGAGGATGGCTTCGGATTCTTTGTGGGCCTTGAACCGCCAACCCGAGGAACTCCCCTTTGGGGTTTAAGACCACAGAGCCATTGACCACGGACTCCCCGGGAAGAATGAAACCAAAAAAGCTAAACGCGGAACGAAGGCGTCGCCTCGGAGGACGCCCTCTCATCTGGCTTCCCGTTCGCTGTAAACGCCGGGAGGACCGAAACCTTGGCAGATGGGGAAGGAAGCTCAAGCGAGCCTCTCCCATCGGACCTAGCAAGACAACGAGATTTCCGGACTTTTCGCCTTTTTTGAGACGGCGTCTCAATTTGGGGACGGGAAGACGATCCAAGCCGAGGGGATCGAGCAGACGAAAGAAGCTCACAAAGGGCTTGTCGCTTCCAATGTGGATAACACGGTATTTTCCTTCTTTGAAATAGGCAAAGCCGCAGTCTCCGGGCTTCATCCCATCCGAATAGGGAGCTGCGATGAGTCCCTTTCCCAAGTGGATCCCGTGCTTAAAAAGCCCCGGTTTCCCCGAAGAAGGCCGAATCCCCATCCCCACTTGATAGGCAACTGAGCGCTTTAAGCTCTCGACCTCAAGAGAAATGGCCTGCAAGAGAGGGGTGGAGGGCTCAAGGGAGGCTTTCGCTTGTTGCTTGAGCCCTTTTGTTTCCGAAGGGGCCCCTTTCTGACCGGACCCTTGGACACTCAACCCAAGCAAGGAGAGAGCCCCAAGACAAAGGCGAAGCTCCAAACCCGACAATCCCCCTTTCCATCCAAACATTTAGAAATCCGTCTTTCCTACCTTGGTCAGGATGGGTGAGGCGGGAAGCCCCAAGCCGCTGCTGCCTTCCTGGTTGTTCTCTTCATCCTCAAAGGAGGCTGTCCGAAGCGAGGAACCGCCCTGGGTCAACTGGGTTTCCATCTCTTGGAAAAGAGCCCGAAGACGTGCTCCGAATTGCGGATCCTGTGCAAGTTCCTTGAGCCGTTTCGCCGAAACGGGGTCGAGGCCGCTGGCACTTTCCAGGCTTTTGATCTCTGAGGGAGAGAATCCATTCGCCTGATGCACCGACACTGGTTGAGCCTGGCCCACCCCCGGGTTCTCGATCCCCTGAGACTGAAAATCCCGCCCAAGGAAAAAGCCGATCAAGAGGGTCGCAGCCAGGAGGCTCCCCCGAAGAAGGATGGGCCTGATTCGCTGCGGGGAAAAGAAGGACACCGGGATCGCTTTTCCGTGAATCTCTTGGAGTTCGCGTTCCTGGACAACTCCTTGGTGAAGAGAGCTGATCTGCCCCAGAACTTCTTCACGAAGACCATCGAAAAAGGCATCGGGAAGCTCGGGGGCCTCCCCCAAAGCTTTGAGTTCAGCCTGGATCCTGGCCCAAGACTGCCATTCTCTCGCACATTCGTGGCAAGTTTCGACATGAAGGCGCAAGGAGGAAACGGAACTTGAGTCCAAATCGCCTCCTAAGGCATCAGGCATCAGATCCTGCACAAGCTTACAGCTCAATCTTTCGTTCTTTTTCATCGCTGCCCACCTATTCATCGGGATCCCCCCCCTTCCATTTCGGAGCGCTCCCAAGCCTCACGAAACAAGCGTCTCGCCTTGTGCAACCTCCAACGCACTGTTGCATAGGTCAAATCCAAAATGGGACCGATCTCTCGACAAGAAAGTCCATGGAGGTCCCGCAGAGCCAAAACAGTCCGGAATGCTGTGGGGAGGCTGTCCAAGACCTTTCTGATCTTCCAGGACCGTTCACGACATTCCATTTGCTCCTCAGCAGAGGAGCCCAGAAGGGAAGAGTCCGGCACCATCCCGGCCCGTTCCTCATCCACCGTCAAAGTCACCTCTGTTTTCCGCTTTCGGAGCCGGTCAATCGAGAGGTTGGTGACGATGCGGTAAAGCCAAGTATAAAAATTACGGTCGAAATCAAAGCGTTCCAAGCTGCGATGAACCCGCAAAAAAGCCTCCTGGACCACATCTCTGGCTTCTTCGACTTCCCCAAGCACATGGAAGGCACACCAAAAAGCCCGTCGCTCATACCGTTGCATGAGCCCCGCAAAAGAATCCAAATCTCCGTCCAACGCCCCCTGAATGAGGTCATTGTCGCTGATTTCCGAAGAAGGACTGGCTTTTCCGTATTCTTCCCCCGAAGCCCTCACGGCTTGATAGTAACGGGAGACACTGGGTGCCTGTTTTTTCTCTGCGCTCATAATGTTTTGGAAGAGATGTCAGAAACCTTTCGCAAGAAGCCCCAGGAAAACCCTTGGGACCTTCTCCGCAAAAGATCCGAGGTGCCGATGGATCTATCGACTCACCAGTAGAGAGTCCTGATCTACGGAGCGCCTGAAGGGAATGAGAGAAAAGGTGGAAAAAGACAGGAAGGTGGAAAAATAGCTACCCCCCCACTTCGGCGGCTCCCCCCGCCTGAACCTCCCCCATGTTACGGAACTTCCGGTAACGCCCCTCCAGAAGCTCCTCGGGAGGAATCGTGCTGAGTCGATCTAAGTGGGTCAAAATCCACTTTTTCACGCTGCTGATCGTCAAGGCAGGATCTCTATGCGCCCCCCCCAAGGGTTCTTCAACCACATCATCCACAATCCCCAAATCCACAAGATCCGGCGCTGTGAGCTTGAGAGCCTCTGCAGCCTCGGGAGCCTTGTCACCGGATTTCCAAAGGATGGCAGCGCAGCCTTCGGGGGAAATAACCGAATAATAGGCATATTGGAGAATCCCCACCCGGTCCCCAATCCCGATCCCCAAGGCTCCACCGGACCCTCCTTCGCCGATGACCAGAGCCAGAATCGGAACCTTGAGTCCGAACATTTCCCGGATGTTATAGGCAATGGCCCGGGCCTGTCCCCGCTCCTCCGCCCCAATCCCGGGATAGGCGCCGGGGGTATTGATCAGGGTGACAATGGGCATATTCAGCTTTTCTGCGAGGCGCATTTTTTCGATGGCTTTGCGATAGCCCTCGGGATGGGCACAGCCAAAATTGCAGACCAACCTCTCCTTCACGGTCTTGCCCTTTCGGTGCGCCACCAAGAGAAACCTCCTTCCTTCCAAGGAGGCGAAACCTGTAACGATCGCAGGATCATCCGCGAACAAACGATCCCCGTGCAGTTCCACAAAATCATCCAGCATCTTGGAGATGTAATCCGAGGTCACAGGACGATCGGGATGCCTGGCGACGTTAACACGCTCCCAGGGCGTCAAGCGATCGTAGACCTGCGAAGTCACTTTACGGAGCCGCTCTTCAAGAGCCGTGACCTCACCGTTGAGATTGAGGTGCGTGGATTGCGCCAGAGTCTTGAGTTCCTGGATCTTGTTTTCCATCTCCAGAATCGGCCGCTCAAACCCAAGGATCCCCTCGGGCTTCCGCTCGGATCCAGGCTTTTTCTGGGGTTTCTTTTCTTTCTTTTTACTCATCCCAATCCTCCAGCGATTTAGGCTTGGATGGTCAGCGGAGGATTGTAACCCTTGGGCTTTCGATTGCGACATCCCTTCCTCCACCTTGACTCCCAACTTCAGAACATGGAGAATCAGGGAATCTTTTCAGACTTATTTCCTTTCCTCTCTTCTTCAACACATAGAACCTCAAAATGACCTCGATCTACCGTTTCGCTCTCGCAGCGAGTTTCCTCTGCCTTTCAGCCCAAGCCCAAACCTTCACCCTCGGAAAAACAGGAGGGACTTTGGGGAAAACCCTTCGCCTGGAAATGAAAGGCCCCGCAGGAAAAGCCGCCATCCTCTTACCATCCCTCACCAATGGCCCCACTCCCCTGAAGCTCTTCGATGGAAAAGACCCTCGAAGCCTTGCAGTTGGACTTGACCTCCTCCCCCTTTTCCAGATTGTGGTCCTCGGTCAGGGGACCACCAACTTAATCCTCCCCCTTCCCAATGACACCAGCCTCTCGGGCAAACGCATTCACTTTCAAGCCTTCACCATC
>Ga0256841_1000537_pt1 | contig 38590 bp, 31 predicted proteins | sample 356308metaG_FD_185971 | JGI IMG/M metagenome (GOLD analysis project Ga0256841, IMG submission 185971) | Hydrothermal vent microbial communities from Mid Atlantic Ridge, Atlantic Ocean - 356-308 | ecosystem: Environmental > Aquatic > Marine > Hydrothermal vents | place: Atlantic Ocean: Mid...
TGTTATCCACATCCAAAAAAGAGCCCCGGGACCTCCATAATGGATAGCCGTAGCAACGCCTGCGATATTGCCTATCCCCACCGTTGCGGATAAGGCTGCCGACAGCGCTTGAAAATGATTAATATCACCTTCGTCTTCCGGGTTGTCATACAATCCCCTAATAACCTTAATCCCGTGCCATACCTTGCGGAACTGGATAAAATTGACTCTTATTGTGGTAATAATCCCCGTCCCGACAAGCAACACCACCAACGCAGGGAGAGCATTTGGCCAATTCCAAATATAACTATTGATTAAATCTATAATTTCTTTCAATGAGGTAAAACCTTAAAATACAAACTCATTTTGAAGCTACATTATCATAAATTGATATCCGCTTTGTCAAGACTTTTGGATAAAGCAATATCTCCCCCACTTGAAATGAAAATATTGTAAAGAAGAAATTCTATTTAATTATCTGGGATTTCGATAGGCTATGGATTGCATCGGCGAACTCGGCAATCGATTCGGATCCGCCCTGCTCGAAGGCGTTTCCGATTACTACTATATCAGCTCCCGCCTTTGCTTTCTCGAATGCCTTCTCCGGCGTTTTTATTCCTCCACCGATGCACAATGGAATAGAAATATAGTTCTTGACCTCAGAAATCATTTCATCCGGTATCGGCTGATCCGCCCCCGAACCGGCATCGGCAAAAATCATCTTCATCCCCATATATTCGGCAGCCAAAGCATGGGCACATACCAAATCCGGCTTATCCCTTGGAATAGGAAGCGAACCCGACATAAATTGTGCCGCATTAAGTTTCCCCGATTCCACTAATATATACCCGGTTGGTATTGGTTCAAGTTTTAATTCCCTCACGAGCGGAGCGGCCTTTACCTGCTGGCCAATTAGCATCTCGGGGTTTCGCGAAGAGATTAAGCTTAAAAATAAAATAGCATCGGCATCGGGGGAAATCATTTGAGTATTCCCCGGGAAAATAATAACGGGTAATGATGTAGCTTGTTTGATCTCCCGCATCGCCAACTGAAAATTGTTATTCAAGAGGACACTGGAACCGACAAAAATTAAATCGGCTCCTTCTTCTTCCGCATAAGCAGCTATTTCTCCGGATTGTCCGGGAACATTCCTGTCCGGATCCAATAATACGGTAAAGGCGGTTTTCTTCGCTTGAATAATCTTTAGGATTTTTTGATAGATTTTATTTTGCATAAGGACTATCCCTTTTTAATTAAGAAATCCCTAATAATATCCGGAGCCTTTCGGATAGCCTCGGGCAATTTATTAATTGATTTTCCACCCGCCTGCGCTAAATGTGCCTTACCTCCTCCGGAACCATTAATTAAAGGAGCGATTCTTTTTACAATCTCGCCCGCTTTTAGGTCCTTTGATTTTATCAGGTCATCGGTAATAACGACACAAAGCGAAGCTTTACCGCCGATAACCGATCCTAAAACCCCTATCCCTGAACCTAACTTATCTCGTAAGGCATCAGCTAAATCGAGCATTTCCCTCCTATCGGAAGCATCGATATTGGAGGAAACTATTCGATATCCATTTATTTCAATCGAATCTTTTATTAACTCCAAAGCTCTCCCGACAGCTTTCAACTTCCCAAATTCTTTCAACTCCCTATCAAGTTCCCGGTTATTGTCTAAAAGAGCCTTTACCCTATCCGATATTTCTTCGGGTGTCGCCTTCAATATTTCGCTCAACGACCGTATTAAATTATCCCTCGCTTTGAAATAATTTAAAGCCCCCAAGCCGGTCAACGCCTCAATCCTTCGTAATCCGGCGGCGATAGCCGATTCGGAAACAATCACAAATGAACCAATCTCTCCTGTTCTGCCGGTATGAGTTCCCCCGCACAATTCAATGGAATAAATGGAATTGTCCGGTTTCAAAATTTTAATTACCCTAACCACTTCGCCATATTTCTCACCGAATAGCGCCATAGCGCCCTCTTCCCTCGCCTTCTCGATAGGAACATCTTCTGCCACATAAACTTCATAGTCGGATAAGATCGTACGGTTCACCTGTTCCTCTATTTTAGAGATTTCATCATCGGTTAGAGCCTTGTAATGGGAAAAATCAAATCGGAGACGGTCAGGTCCGACATAGGAGCCTCCTTGCGTAGAATGTTCCCCCAATATATCCCGTAAGGCTCTATGGAGTAAATGGGTAGCGGTGTGATTTCGTTTTATGGCGTTACGCCGCTCGTTGTCGATTACCGCCTTTACCCTATCCCCGACTCTGGGTATCGTTTTAATGTGCTCTTGCGGTTCGGATATATGTATTATCGCTTCCCCTTGCTTCCGCGTATCAATAATTTTTATTTGATAATCTTTATCCAAACCAACGATAACCCCACTATCGCCTATCTGTCCTCCGGATTCCGCATAAAATGGGGTTTCGCTTAATATTATTTTTAGAACATCACCATCGAGGGCTATATCCAATATTTCTGTTTCCAAAGAATCGGTATAATACCCCCTGAATTCTGAAACAAGTGTACTTACATCACCTTTAATCACACCCTTAATTCCCTCGCGAGACCGCTTTTGTTGTTTTGACAATTCAGCTTGATAACCGTCCGTATCGACATCAAGCCTTTCCTTTTCCGCCATAATTTTAGTTAAATCAAGGGGAAAGCCATAGGTATCATACAACTTAAATGCTTCTTTCCCGGGGATAACCTTTTCTCCCCTCACCTTTAGTCTCCTGACAATATCTGAGAAAATTTCCAAGCCTCTATCGAGAGTTCTATTAAAAGATTCCTCTTCGGATTTTATAAGCTCCGAAGTATGGATTTTCTTTTCCTGTAGTTCAGGGTAAATATCCGCCATCATATCAACCAAGTTCGGTACCAATTTGTAGATGAAGGGCTCATAAACTCCCAATAATCGGCTATGATACGATGCCCTGCGAAGTATTCGCCTTAAAACATATCCCCTTCCTTCATTGGACGGATAAGCCCCATCGGAGAAACAAAAAGCCAATGCACGAAGATGATCCGCAATTACCCGATGCGATGTCCCTCGCTCGTCGGGGAAATATTCCCTGGCGGAAAGTTCCTCTATTCGTTTAATCAAAGGACTAAAAAGGTCGGTATCATAATTAGAATTCTTCCCCTGCAAAACCAAACTTAAGCGTTCCAGCCCAGCTCCGGTATCTATGGATGGTTTTGGAAGCGGTGTCAGTTCTCCATTTTCATCGCGGTTATATTGCATAAAAACCAAGTTCCACAATTCCAAATACCGATTGCCGAAACCGTTCAATTCTCCGGAATATCCCTCTCCCCTATCATAATGAATTTCCGAGCAGGGTCCATTAGGTCCCGTATCTCCCATAGACCAATAATTATCCTTTTTACCAAAACGGCGTATTCTCGCACCTTTTTTCAGAAAATCATCCACCCTCTCCCAAAGAGAATAAGCCTCATCATCATCATTAAAAACGGTGATATAAAGCCTTTCTTTCGGTAGCTTAAGCACTTGGGTCATATACTCCCAAGCGAAATATATAGCATCTTCTTTGAAATAATCGCCGAAAGAGAAATTCCCCAACATTTCGAAAAATGTATGATGGAATGGGGATGGTCCGACTTCTTCGAGATCATTATGCTTGCCCGAAACTCGCATACACTTCTGGCTTGATGTTGCCCTTTTATAGGAAGGTTTCCGCTTGCCGGTGAAAACATCCTTGAATTGATTCATCCCGGCATTAGTAAAAAGCAAGGTCGGGTCGTCGATAGGAACCAGAGATGAGGAGGGAACCACACGATGGTCCCTCTCTTCAAAATATTTTAGAAATGAACTCCTTATCTCTTTTGATTTCATAGAATGTTATTTTAATCGATATTTCCAAAAAACGCAAGAATGAAATATATTGGATTTGGAAACTTAAATCCATTTATTGTTTGTTATAGGATATATGGCAGACTTCAGCATAGACAGCCGACAATTCATAACCCATAACGGTTCAGAAAACCAATTAAAATTGACATATCCATATTATAACCCTAATATAAATTGAATCTATTATTTTGAAATCGGTATGAGGCTCTCGATAAAATTCATCGTTATTATCATTCTCCTTTTAGGACTTGTAATCCTCAATTGCGGAGGGACAACCCACAACCGACATAATATTACAAAAAGGGTTTTTAATAATGGTTTAACGGTAATCGTAAAGCGGATCGATAAAAACCGTCTTACGGCCATAAATATTCGGGTAAAGGCGGGGTATCATAACGGAGTTAATTCTTTATATGGTATTTCGGAGCTTCTGGGAAAATTGCTTCCTTATGGGGCTAAAAGTAATCGGTTAAGGAAATACTTTAAGTCTGAAACATCAGTCGATTATACGGACTTTTATGCGACACTTCCGCACGAAAAACTTAAAGAAGGATTAAAATATTCCGCAGAGTTTCTGCGTGGACCGAATTTCAATGAAGCCGAATTGAAAAGGGAGAAGGATATCCTTTATTGGAAAACGACTATGGCGGAAAGTGGGATAAATAAAGGAACTGTTGAGGGAGAAATAAAATTCCTGTTGGGAACTGCTCAAGCTGGGAATAATTCCATAGAGGCGTTAAAGCAAATAAGACAAATCCATAAATCCGACTTATTGGATTATTATCATAAATTCTATACGCCAAAAAATACAATCATTACAATCGTAAGTAGCATAAATGCAAATGATGTTTTTCATAATGTTGAACAGCATTATGGTTTTTGGAATCCCGGATATTCCGATGTTTCAGATAATAATCTGCCCCAACAAAATAAATTTCAGCACATTGTTTATTCCCTTTCAGATATAATATATCCCCGTGTAAGCATAATTTTTCCAACACCCGGATTTTCGGATTCGGATATGGATGCTTTGCGAGTTCTGTCCCGCATTTTGGGCGAGGGCAAAAGCTCTCGTTTACAACGGAGTTTGGTGGAAGATAATCGCCTCGTGTATTCCGTTGATTCCGATTTGCTCGGCTTACGGGATTTTGGATTGTTTGTTATTAGAGCTAAATCCAAAAACATAAATACTCTAACGATAGAAAAGGAAATCTATAATCAGATACGGCAAATCATCACGCACGGTGTCACCCAATACGAAATAGAGAAAGCCGTCAATACTATAATAAGTGAGGAATTGGTGAAATCGGAGGATATCCTGTATCAAGCTCGAAATATGGCGATGCAAGAGCAATATGGGGACAGCCATAAATCGGCGACGCGTTATCGTGATAAATTTGGAAAACTAACGGCTTCGGACATTAAGCGTGTGGCAGAGGAATATCTTAACATCGATAAATCAAAAGTTGTGGAATACCTGCCGGTAAACACGAAAAGGGAGCGTTGCGAATCGGATATTTATCTGGAGTTTATCAAAAAAGGTTATAGAGATATCGAGATAACAGGGCAAAAAAGGATTCCGACATTAGCCCCTTCGGAGATTTTTACTGGCCGCCGTAATTTCCCGTCGGTTAAATTTACCACTTCGGACGGCAAGACAATTATCATCAAAGAAAATCATTCGGTGCCGATGGTAGATGTTAAAATCGCTTTTGAAGGCGGTGTAAATTATGAAAATAAAAACAACGCCGGGATAACAAAATTAACAACGGCATCTTTAATCAAAGGTTCGAAGAATTATACTTTTGAGCAGATAACGGATTTATTAGAGGGGGCGGGCGGAACGATAACATATTTTGTCAAAAGGGAATATTTTGGTATCGATTTGGAAATCCCATCGGAATACCTAAATTCCGCCTTGATTGTTTTAAGCGATATTGTTTGTAATCCGGAATTCAACAGCTTGGAAATCGAAATCGAAAAAGAAAAACAAATTGAGCGAATTGGAGAAAATAAATACGAAATTAAAAGCCTACCGAGATGTATATTGGCTAAAACTTCTTCCAACTCAATTCACCTCGTAATGCCACTTGATGGAGATTCCTCAGTAGTGTCCAAATTTTCAAAGGATGATTTATTACGATGGTATAATAAATTCAAATCAAGTAAGAGGTTTTATATTACCGCGGTAGGTGATATAGATAGGTTCAAGTTCCGAGACAAAGTAGAATATTTATTCGCAGATATTAAAAAAAGCAAAAATGTTGATGACTACCCGAAAACGGCTTATAATATTGAAAATAAGACTATCGTTGAAAAATGGGATAAGCCTTTCACCGCACAGGCAATAGGATTTTTAACTGACGGCAAAAGCGGCGATGATTATTATCTTATCGATATGCTCCGATATTATGTCTCCGATTTATGCGATAGTCTTTTTGATAATTCCGTGTTTCATTCCTCCTTCGCTTATGAATGCTCCATCACCAATAAAGCTTTTCTGAATTTCGGCATATTCAATATCTATATTGCTTCTCCTCCGGGAAACGAAAAAAGAGCAAGAGACAGGGTTATAACGATGCTGTTAGGGTTAAGGGATAATCCCATATCGAATCAATCATTGCTGGAATTAAAAGATTATGCTCTATGCCAAAATCAGAAACTTCTCCAAATAGATGCTTTGCGGGCGGAGCGATATGTTGAAGAAGAAATAAAAGGAAACGATTTCAGCAGAGTGGAAAGCTATCCTTATAATATAGATAATATATCCAAGTTGGAAATCAATAGCGCGGCCCAAAAATATTTTTATAAAGGTAATATGGCAATTTGCATAGCGAGGGGTCGATAGATATGGCTAAAACGGGATTTATTTATCATCCTGATTATCTCAAACATAATACGGGGCCTTCGCATCCCGAAAGCCCAAAAAGATTGGAAGCGATATGGCGGAAGATCAGCTCTGCGGAATATTTCGATGGTTTGACTATTATTGAGCCAAAACCTGTGGATATCAAGTGGGTTTACAGGGTGTATAGCCCTGATTATATCGAGTACTTAAAAGGCTCCTGCGAAAAGGGAGGTTTGGTTTATTTGGATCCCGATACTCCCGTTTGCGCTGAGTCATTTCAAATTGCGCTGTTAGCTGCAGGTGCTGTAATAATAGGTATAGATAGAATCATAAGTGGAGACATAGAGAATTGTTTTTGTGCCGTCAGGCCCCCCGGCCATCATTCGGAAAAAGATAAGGCGATGGGTTTTTGTCTAATAAACAATATCGCAGTCGGAGCGTCGTATTTGCTTGAAAAATATAAATTGAGCAGGGTTGCAATTATTGATTGGGATGTCCATCATGGAAACGGCACACAGCATATCTTTTATGACAATCCAAATGTTTTCTATATCAGCATTCATCAATATCCATTTTATCCGGGTACGGGGGCGGCAAAGGAGGTCGGCTATGGTGAAGGCGAAGGGGCAACTTTGAATCTACCGATGAGCGCAGGTTGTAATGACGATGATTATCTCGCTGTTTTCCGCCGAAAGATTATCCCTGCGCTTGAGAAATTCCAACCCGAATTTATTTTGGTTTCAGCCGGCTTCGATGCCCATCGGGACGATCCTCTCGGTGGAATGAATATCACGGCAGGCGGTTTTTATGAGATGACATCTATGCTGAAGGAAATAGCTGAACATTTTTGCGGTGGTAAAATATTGTCGATTTTGGAGGGTGGATATAATTTATCGGCTTTGGCTGATTCTGTGGATGCGCATATAAAATGTCTAATTGAATAATCGGAATTTAATAAGAACAAAATTAATATGGACAATTGACAGGTATTTATTATATTTATTAGTTTAATTTGATTGTTTTATTTGAAGGAGGTATTTTTTGATAAAGTGGGATGAATTAAATTGGAAGGAATTCGATAAACTTGTTCCTGAGAAATACAATTGTTGTCTTCTGCCTGTGGGGACTATCGAGGCTCACGGCTACACCAACCTTGGTACCGACAATACGATACCGATAGGGATTGCCGAACGAATCGCCGATAAACTAAAAGCGATCGTTGCTCCGCTGGTTCCTTACGGTGTAACAAGGACCCTCTTGGAATATCCCGGTTCGCTGACTATTTCGCCGGAAGTTTTCGAGGATTATATCACCGATTTATTGGAATCTATCGCCCTTAACGGATTCGAGAAGTTGATAATTCTAAATGGACACGGGGGAAATAACGACCAATTAAAGAACGCTGCCTATAATATTTACAAAAGTACCGGAATGCGCATCATCGTGGTTCACTGGTGGATGTTAGCCGATAATGTGGTGAAGGAAGTTTATGGGCAAAGAGGAGGCCACGCCGCCCTTGATGAAACCGCCGCTTTAATGAGTGTGCGCCCCGATCTATTGAAAAATGAGGCTTATTCGGATGATAGTGTTTTTCTTTTTAATTCAGGCGCTTATGTGGTCCCTAATCCCTCGCCAACCATTATTTACAACAAAGGGGAGGGATATCTCAATTTCGATACCGATAAAGCTAAGGAATATTTTGACAAAGTTTGCGATAATATTGTTAGCTTCATCGAGGATGTGTTTTCCAAATGGGATAAGAACCTTTAATTACAATAACTCTCTGCAACAATTTGCATATTTACGAAAAATAAGGATATTTTATTAAATGGGCGGTATCCGACACCGCCCATATTCTTCCATTACCAAAAATAGCAACATTATGCACCGCATATGGTTATGCTTACTTATACCATTGTGTAAAATATCGTCTTCTACGGAAAGGTGTTTGCGTTATAAACACTAAAATTATAATTATAAACTGAAGCGGGGGTTTATGAAAAATTTGATAATAATTCTATTATTTTTATGGACACCAACAATATTTGCCAAACCGCATAATGCATTTCCATCAGTTGAGAATTTAGGCGATGATACTATTATGGTCGTTTTTCGGAGCGGAACTACCCATTTTTCCGATGATGGCGATATCAAAACATTTAGAGGATATTATGATCAATTCGATGATACCCTAAATACCTACACATTGTTTCGTTCACCTGCCGGCATAGATTTTCGAGATCCTTCTATTAGGATGTTGGATGGCGTTTTGATTTTAACCTTCGACTATGTTAATTACAATATTGGAAGAGATGATATTGTTATTTCTCGTTCTTATGATAAAGGTATAACTTGGACAATGCTTGAGAATGTAACTCAGGGGATGAATGATTCATATCGATGGTGGACCTCCACCGAAATGGCGGAGACAAAAAACAAAGTATGGATTCTCCCCCTTTACCGTTGGGAATCGAAATTAGCCGTATGGTCCGCCGGAACGATTAGATCAACCGATTTCGGAAGGAGCTGGGAGGACTATGTTCCTGTAGTTTATGGATCGGGGGATTCATTATCCCCATCGGAACCATCGGTGGTTCAGCTGAATGATGGTTCATTATTCTTTTTAGCCCGAGAGGATAATTTGAATAATTGTATGTATTATTCATATTCTTTCGATGAAGGTAAAACCTGGCAACCTGCGCAACTCTGGTTTGAACCCGGAATGGCACCTTGGGTTTATAAAGATACCGATGGACATATATTGGTCTCCTATGGCGCGAAAGATCCCTGGGGGGTTGCGCTGACAAAGTCGCTTAATAGCTTTTATCCCCTCAAATGGGGAGATGTTCCTCGTGTTGTTCCATACACCGATCCTGCGACTTATACATATCCATCCCTTTGTAGAATTAAATTTCTCTCCAATAGCAGAACAAATTGTTATTTTTTGGTAAATAATATCGAATGGGACCATTATGCAGGCGATATCGGAGATACCCTTATATTTCTTCCTAAATACTCCGTAACCGATGTCGAAAGCCCTTCGTCAAGCCTACCGAATAAATTCACGGTATCGGCTTATCCGAACCCCTTCAATCCAATAAATACTTTGAGTATAGATGCACTTGAAAAATCGGATATGAAAATCGAGGTTGTAAATATACTCGGTGAAAGGGTGGCTCGGATATTCGATGGCATCATAAATAGAGGATTGAATAGTTATACATGGGATGCTTCAAATTATCCTTCGGGGATCTATTTCTATAGGGTAAAATCGGGAGGAAATATAGAGACAAAAAGGATTACACTCCTAAAATAAGAAGCTATATCATTCTATCACTTCCTTCCCCGTTCCCAGGTCACTTTCTGTGCGTTGGTTAGGTATTTTATCAAACCTAATACAACCGCCCAATTGACCGAAACAAAATAGTATGGGATATAGAATAGGGCTGCCTTCAAACGGTCGTTGAAAATCCATCCGAATAAGGCGAGGGTATAAAAACATATCTGAATGACGAGGGTAAATTGATACCAAATAGAGTGATTGACAAGCATTAAATTTAAAATATAAAACAACGCCATAAATAAAAGGGAATTCCATCGAAGTAGTTTATGGGAAAAGAACATAAAAAATAATTTTGGATAAGAGAACGGATTTAGAAATATATTTGCTCTTCTTATCATCGTTTGATAGCCGCCGGCCGCCATCCGAATTTTACGAACAAATTCCCCTGAGACGGTTTCCGCTGCCTTTTCATAACCAACAGCCCGCGGGACATAAACTATCGATTTTCCATAACCCAATACACCGCTGGCAAGATACCAATCATCGGTCAGCGAATCGGGGGGGATTGGAGATAGATATTCACGCCTAACCGCATACATTGCTCCATCGACAGTTATCATAGTGGCAAAATTCGCTTCGGCGGTATGTATCGCCTTTTCATATCGGGAATATATCCCCTCGCCGGATACCTCACCATATACCGGGGATTTCAAGATGACATTACCGACGGCACATCCAACCGAGCCTTCGGAAAATGCCGAAACCAATTCACGAATGGCATCGGACTCAAACATTACATTGGCGTCGGTGAAAACGATTACTTCTCCTTTTGCATTTTCCATTCCTTTGTTGAGGGCTTTTGCCTTCCCCCCCCTATCGGGATAATATATGAATTTTATGCGGCGGTCATCATAGGAATTAACGATTTCATTAGTCTTATCGGTGGAACCGTCAGAAACAACTATTATCTCGTATTTATTATCATAATAATCGCAGGACAGCGAATTATCGATTTTTTTCCCAATGATATTCTCTTCGTTATAGGCGCAAATTATCAGGGATACGAAGGGGGAATAATCCGGGTTTGTCCTGTGTTTTCTTTTTCTTTTCGCAAGATATATAATAAAAGCGGGATACCCGAAGTAGATATAAATTAAGATGAAAAGTGATACCCAATACGATAATACTATATATTCCATAATATTAGTTGTCCAATACCTCCTCATAAATCGCAAATATTTTTCGTTTCCAGTCTTTAAGATTGTATTTGGGATATAATTTCGCCCTTATTCTCTCCCCATAAATCATTCTATCTTCAGTCGAGAGTATTAAATCCGTCAACGCATTTGACAATTCATTTATATCTCCCGCCTTTGTAGTAAGTCCGTCAACCCCATTATCGATAAGCTCGCCGATTGAACCGACTTTTGAGGCGATAATCGGTTTTAAGGATGCTGCCGCCTCCAACAATACCAATGGCAATCCCTCCGTTAATGAGGGTAAGCAAAAAATATCTATCGCTTTGTAAAAGGAACGCATATCGCTTATATGCCCCGGGAGGGTGATGTTATTGTTCAAACCATATTTATCGATTAGTGAGCGGATTTCCATTTCCTGCGGACCGGAGCCGACTATAACCAAGTGAGTCCTTTTTTTCAATTCTTTTGATAATTGGGCATAAGACTTGATTAGATTTATATGCCCCTTCTCGACCGAAAGTCTTCCCGCTGAACCGATGACTATTGTTCCACTCCCAATTCCCCATTTACTTCTTAAATCCACATCGGCGGGAATTTCATAGTAATTGAAATCAATGCCGTTTCCGATTATCGTTATTTTGTTTTTTGGTAAACCGGAAGCTATAATCCTATCCTTGATGGTTTCCGAAACACAAATTATCCGATTTGCAAAACGCAAAAAATATCTTCCCAACTTTTCATTTTTTTGGAGATTACTATCCCTTTCTACGAAACCATGAGCTGTTACCACAAAAGGTATGCCTGTCAATTTAGAGGCGATAGCTCCGACAATATCCGATTTATAACCGTGAGTGTGAAGTAGTTTCACATTGTGGCGTCGTAAAATTTCGATTAAGTTCCTTACATCCGCAAAACTCCATTTTCTGTATATTGGGATTTTGTCAATTACCGCTCCGGAATCGGAAACCAACCGCAGAAAATAAGTCCCGGTGCCATCATTAGCGCGGACGAATGAAGTCACTCGTAAATCGTAATCATCATCCTTACCGTTGCCGAGCAAATTCAATATCACCCTCTCCGCTCCACCGATATTCATCCCCGCTATAAGATGCATAATTACCGGCTTTGATTGAGGTTTTATAAAAGGGTATATTTTGTCCTCGAATATCGATTCTATGTTTGCCACGCGGGAATCCCAAGAATTAGCCGCCCCTATCGATGATCGGCTTCTGCTTAATACGATATCATCTTCCGAAAGCGCTCGATTGATGAATTTTTCAAATTCCTTTGTATCTTTGGCTATGTATAACCCCTTTTTATATGGATATACCGATGGCAGATCGGTAGTCACTATCGGCTTGCCCGATGACAAATATTCCAATAGTTTCAGGGGATTAGCATTGATCGTAATTTCCGTTTTCCCATAGGGAATAATACAAACATCAAAACCGCGCAGGTATTTCGGAAGCGATTCATACGGGCGCGGACCAAGTATATAAACATTCGGCAGGTTTGAAATTGTGGATGTTTCCGTATCCGACATTCCAATTAGCACTAAAGACCATTCCGGATGATCGACGAATATTTCCTTGAGCATATCGAAATCAAACCAATCCCGTATCAACCCATAATAGCCGATTATAGGCTTTGGGATACTTTTCAAATCATCAGGAATATCTTCGCGTGCCAACGAAAGAGTTCTACTGAAATGTCCATAATCACAACCGTGAGGGATTTTATATATCAGGGGATTATATTTCGATTTGGTTTGCAGGAGTTTATCGGAAACGACTAAAAGCATATCGGCGGAAACCATCAACCGTCTTTCAAGCTCTGCCACTAAACCGCTGTCAAATTGTGTAAATTCGCTGAATTCGTCACCGATATAATATATATTTGCGGTTTCGTTCAAACTTCCGACCATATCCGCGGAAGTGGGACAGGACGCCCATTGAATAAAGTCCGCGATATTATTTTTGCGGAGGAATGATTTAACAAGGCTCTTTAATATAAATCTATTGATACGCCTTACGACTTTATATCTGTATAGCGGAATAACAATCGGAGTTAAGACAAATATATTCGGTTCTACTTGCTTAAAATTCGAGGAAAAGAATTTCTTTACTTTGTTTATTATCCTTATGAAATCCGCTTTGCTTGGGGATGGTGTTCTTAAACCCAAACTATCTATCCAGAGGATTTTATGTGTTTTGGACAACCCCCTCATCAGATGTTGTGTCGATGATGGTAATCGCCCCCAATCTTCGGCAAAACAGATAATCGGGAGTTTACGGCCTTCGCTGCGAACATCCTTTCCCCGAACATTTTCCTTCGGAGCGTTTTTCGTTTTAAGCAATTCGTTCCTTTTTAGATAATTCAAACGGCAACCTCTTCATTCCGCATCTTAATTTCTTCGGGGGTTACTTCTCTAATCGGTTTTGCGGGCACACCGGCGGCGATTGTATATGGTGGTATATTTTTGGTTACCACGGCATTGCAACCTATTTGAGAATATTCGCCGATAGTCACCCCGGGCATAACGATTACATTATGACCCAAAAGCACCTTCCGTTTCAGATGCACAGGGCTTGCCAAATGGGGGAAAGTGGAAGTATTATGGACGAATATGATACATCGCCAACCTATTCCCACCCCTTCGTCTATCCTGACCAATTCCGGGAATATATCATCTATCCAGGTTTCTCTGCCGATAAAAATTCCGCTGTCATCCTCAGCCAATTGAACCCCCATAAATCGATATAATTTATTCCGAAACCTCCAGCTGTAAACCCAATCGCGGGTAATCTTATTTAGTATTTTGAAAAGCGGCCCCAATCGCCTTAACCTTTTAGGCCGATTGCGAGCGTATTCCTCAAATATATATTTATCCGCCATAATCCGCCCCCATTGTTATCCTTAAATCGTTCTCTTGATAAAACTGACTATCTTTTCAATATCCGCTTTGCGAATCAGATGGTGCGTCGGTAATGTTATCAAAGATTCGGCTACGATTTTAGCTGATGGGCAGGGTATAGTATCATCGATAAAATAATCCTGCCTGTCTCCAATAGAATTTATCGTTCCCGGATACATCCCTGAAATCCCTAACCGATGCCCCTTCTTTAATATATATCGTCTGTTTTTATTAGCAGTTAAAATTAAAGGGAAACGGAGATATGCCGGTTTTAAGTTTGGCGGCGGGGATAATATCGCCACTCCATTTAATTTATCCAATTCATCCCGATAAATATCGGCTTTAGCCCTTCTTTTGGAGGTAATCTCTTCCAAACGGTTCAGCATTCTTATGCCTATTCCACACCTATTAAATGGCAAACGGGAGAGGATGAAATTCGGATTGAAGAATGTCTCCCCTATTTTCAAGAACGGCATTTTATCCGGGAGCCAGTAAAGGCATCTATTCGATAGAAACTTATATGCCGTCAGCCGTAGATTATCCTTGAAATTCGATGGCTTTACCTTAGGAAATTCCCTCTTATAAATAGTAAATGCCTCTTTGGCAATTCCCTTGTTCCTTATAATTGCGGCACCGCCGGAGATGGTTGTAATGTTCTTTCCTCTACCAAAGCTTAAAACTCCGGCATCGCCGAAAGAACCCAACAGTTTGCCATTTATGGATGCACCTAATGCTTGAGCGGCATCATCAACAAGGATAATCTTTTTCTCCCTGCAAATTTTTTCGACCTCTTCTATCTCGCCCGAAATGCCGAAGAGATGAGTGGTAATCACCGCCAATGTTTTATTATTTATATTCCCTTCTAAGAGCTTGGGAGAAATACTTAAATTCTCTTTTTCGATATCTATTGTTCGGACTCTCAATCCCGCCCTTACAACCGCCGATGGCACCGACCAACAGGTGTAGGCGGGAACGATAACCTCATTTCTTTCCGGATATATTCTCCTAATTGCCTTTAATATCAAGTATATCGCCGCTTTGCCTGAATTTGTTAGAAAGACCTCACCGCCTATCCTTTTTTGCAATAAGCCATTGAAACTATCGCAATCAAAATCATTCCGCGGTCGTAAAAGGACTCGAAGCTTTATGGGAACTCCTGTTGGCGGGATTACTCCAATCATATTCTATGGAAGTTTGGTTATAATTTTCGGACCAAGGAAATTCGCAATCGAAAGCGGCATTTTACTCCATATATTAATTGCTAAACGGTATTTCGGGTTGCGAGGATTTAGTTCCGGAAGCGTATTGGTTGATAGTAATTTATATTGCCATATCTGTTGCGTCGGTTTTTTCACCCATTGTTTTTTGAAATGGTAAGTTCCCGCGCCTTCCGAGCTCCGTCCAAAATCAAATAATATCGACCCGCGGGATATACAATGTTTTATAATTTCCCAATACATAATATTATTTGGGCATAATCTTCGGTATTCCCTATATGACGAAGCGGAAGGAACAATCGAATAATCGCCATAATGTAGGATTAAAGCGGCGGCGACGATTTTTGATTTATATTCGACGGCGGCTATTTCGGTATCGTTTGGGAAATGATAAAATATTTCTTCGAATAATTCCTTTGGCCAAACAGGCGTCCCCAAATCACGCATATTTCGGGCAAAAACTTTATAAAATTCAGCCAACAAATCCGAATCGCCAAACAGAACCGTCAAACCGGACTTCTCAGCTTTCCTGACCTGATTACGGGCTTTGGCATTAAATGACTTCCATACATCTTCTTCTCCGGATTGCAAATCCAAGAGAAAAGTAAACTTATCGGCCTTTTCTCTCAAACCCTCCAACCGATGGCTTACCGCTCTTAATTCAAGAAAGGAGCAATTGTTCTCCGAAGCCGTTTCAATGGCGGTATCTACCAAACACAAAGCGATTTCATCATTATCCGCAATGGGACCCCCGTAGTCGAGCCATGGAAGCGAGATGAGGAAACTGCCAAACAATCTGCTTTTCATAAGGGTTGTTGGAAGAATTCCAACGATCGAGTTTTCTCTTTCCGCAATGAAATAATAGGGTTTTACCCCAAAGGACGAAGCTAAAATCTCGCCCCAAGACCATCGATGGGCTAATGTACGATTTCTCGTATGTAGCAAATAATTATCCCATCCTTTGGAATCCGAGCTTGAAGCCAACCTCACATCGACAACACCGCCTCGGGGGGAGACAATTTTATTTTGTTGGTGTTCGACTTGCATTTTGATAACGCCGTTTTCTGAGCTTATCGCTGTTTAACTTTTTCGAATAGTTATCATCCTTAAGATGTTTGACGACTTTCGCCGGATTACCGGCAACGATTGTCATCGGCGGAACATTATTGGCAACAACCGCTTCGGTAGCAATAATCGCTCCTCTGCCGACAGTAACTCCCTTTAGTATCACCGCATTGGAACCTATCCAAACATCATCCTCGATAACGACCGGAGCCACATTCCCGCGTTCAACAGGTTTATTCTCCGCCCTTGCTTTGGGATCAAGGGGGTGATTGTTGTTATCATAAATACTTGCCCCTTGAGCTATTAACACCCTGTTGCCTATTCTAATTTTATCGGCGCAGGAATAAATACTGCCATAGCCCAAATAAACATCATCTCCGATTTGAATCGTGGGATTAGGATTTACTTTATAGGAGACGAATAAATTCACATTGCCTGAAATTCGAACCCTATTTCCAACAAAAATAGAACCGTATCCCATAATCAAAGGGAAATTGGATTCGAAATAAACCCCCTTGCCCACCTGATTGCATCTGAAGCGGAACATCGGTTCATAATAGAAAAACTGCTTTAACCTCCGCCACAACACAAGCAAAATCGATCGCGCATAAAAAAGAATACCTCCGATAACTTTTGGAAATGGCAACCGCAAATACCTTAAATGTAATGCGGTTTCGTATATTAACTTATGATACCATTTCTCTTTCCGCCTTACCCTTAAAAGGAAATCTTGAATCAATCTTACTCTCCATAGGATTTTTATGTTGTATATATTTTATGATACTATTTTCGCGCATATCATAATTAAATTATCGGCTTAAAACTGATTATATTGAATTAGTTAGACGCCGCCATTTATATAATCCGATAACTGAGTATATATTTTGTTTCGTGTTTTGTATTGCAAAAATAATAAATAGTTCTTATAATTATAGTTTTATTCGTTTAACCCTAAACAAGGATTAATTCGTTCGTATGAAAAATATCGATGAACAATTGGAAATAATAAAGCGCGGTACAGTCGAGATCCTTTTGGAGGAGGACCTTAAAAGAAAACTCAAGCGCTCGATCGAAACTAACAAACCTCTGATAGTAAAACAGGGGTTCGATCCCACAGCCCCGGATATCCATTTGGGACATTCTGTTAGCCTTCGTAAATTAAGGCAGTTTCAGGACTTGGGACACAAGGTCGTATTCCTTATCGGTGATTTCACGGGAATGATTGGAGACCCATCAGGCAAATCCGAAATCCGCAAAAGATTAACAAAAGACGAAGTCCTTAAAAACGCCGAAACATATAAGAAGCAGGTTTTCAAAATATTGGACCCCGATAAGACCATAATCGAGTTTAACTCCCGTTGGTGTTCATCGATGACCTTCGAGGATGTTTTATCGCTTACCGCCCATTACACAGTCGCCCGTATGCTCGAGCGTGATGATTTTGAAAAACGCTATAAATCCAACCGTCCTATCAGTATTCTTGAGTTTATGTATCCGCTAATTCAGGGATATGATTCCATCGCCTTAAAAGCTGATATAGAATTGGGAGGGACCGATCAAAAATTCAATCTCTTGGTAGGGCGCGAACTTCAAAGGGCTTATGGTCAAGAACCACAGGTGATTATAACAATGCCCCTTTTGATCGGCACCGATGGAACCGATAAGATGTCCAAATCGCTTGGGAATTATATCGGAATCAATGAATCCCCTCGGGAAATGTTCGGTAAGATTATGTCTATTCCCGATAAACTGCTTTATGATTATTTCGTTTTATTGACCGATTTATCATACGATGAACTCGAAAGGATAAAAAAGGAGCTTGACGGCGGGGCGGTAAATCCGATGATACACAAGAAAAGGTTGGCACGGGCAATCATTACATTTTATCATTCCGATGAGGAAGCAAAAAATGCTCAAGAGGAATTCGAGCGCGTTTTCTCCCAAAAAGGACTTCCCGATGAAATCGGCACAAGCAAACTGAAGGCAAACGACGGGAAAATCTGGATAGTGAAACTTCTAACGGAATCGGGACTTTGTAATTCGGGGAGCGAAGCCCGTAGAATGATAAAGCAAGGAGCGGTTTCCATCGACGGTGAGCGGATAAGTTCGATAGATGATATAATAAACATCTCTTCGGAAAGATTGATAAAAGTTGGCAAAAGGAAATATCGGAAAATAATCTTGGCAGGGAAATAGCGAAATGGCATCTTTTAATTTGACGGATATAGATTTCAAGAGTTTAAGGAATCGCTTGAATAAATTGCGGGGTTATCTTTGACCTTAAAACCATCTCAGAAAATGTTAGACGATTAGAGGAACAAACCAAAAAGCAGGATTTTTGGGACAACCATTCCAAAGCACAAAAAGTTCTCAGCGAAATGAAAAGGCTTTCCTCCATTAAAGAGAAATACCTAAAATTGGAGCAGTATTTTGAAGATTTGCAAGTATTGGCTGAATTAGCGGAGGAAGAATCGGACGAGGAAACGGCTCAAGAAACAATCGCGAAATATAATGAGTTGCAAAATCAATTAAAACAATTCGAAATCGAATCTATGCTGTCGGGAGGAGATGATTCTCGTAATGCGATCGTGTCTATCCATCCGGGAGCGGGCGGAACCGAATCTCAGGATTGGGCGCAAATGTTGTGGCGAATGTATATGCGTTGGGCGGAAAATCATAAATTTGAAGCGGAGATATTGGATTATCAAAGCGGCGAAGAGGCCGGCTTGAAATCGGTTACATTTGAAGTAATAGGCGAGTATGCTTATGGCTTTTTGAAATCCGAGATAGGGGTCCATCGATTGGTTCGCATCTCCCCCTTCGATGCCAACAGCAGAAGACACACTTCCTTTGCTTCGGTTTCCGTTTATCCCGAGGTCGAGGATAACAGCGAAATCATAATACGCGAGGAGGATATCCGTATAGATACCTATCGCGCATCCGGAGCCGGCGGTCAGCATGTCAATAAGACTTCGTCCGCTGTAAGGATAACACATTTTCCAAGCGGAATAGTCGTAACCTGCCAATCGGAGCGCTCCCAATACAAAAACAAAGAATCGGCATTTAAGATCCTGCGAGCCCGCTTGTACCAATTAGAGCGGGAGAAAAAAGCGGAGAAATTAGCGCAATTGGAATCGATTAAAAAGAAAATTGAATGGGGAAGTCAAATACGAAGTTATGTCTTCCATCCATATAACCTGATAAAAGACCATCGCACAAACTACGAAACTTCAAATGTCCAAGCCGTTATGGACGGAGATTTGGACGCTTTTATTCAGGAATATCTATCGAGCGAAAGAAATCGTTAAGCTGAAATAAATCGGAGGAATATCGTATGAACATATTAGAGAATATCCGAGAAAAGGCATCCAAATTAAATAAGCGAGTCGTGCTTCCCGAAGGGGACGAAGACAGAACAATCAAGGCTGCCAGATTAATTATCGAAAATAAAATAGCTTCCGTCATCTTACTCGGTGATTCGGAAAAAATTAAGGAAATGGCCAAAGCCGAGGGTATCCCCGAAAATGAGATAATCATTATCCAACCGAACAGATCCGAAAATTTCAAGCAATACTCTCAAAATTATTTTGAATTACGGAAACATAAAGGGATAACTCTTGATGACGCCGAAAAGAATATGTCCCAGCCTCTCTTCTATGGTGCTATGATGGTTCGCGAAGGCAAAGCCGATGGATGTGTGGCCGGAGCTTATCATACGACCGCCGATGTTATGCGGGCTGCAATACAAATAATCGGGATGGCTGAAGGGATTAAGTCCGTCTCTTCGAGTTTCCTTATGGTTTTGCCGAAATACAGAGGAGAGAAGGATAAGATAATGGCTTTTGCCGATTGCGCCGTCATCCCAGACCCCGATGCGGAACAATTGGCATCAATTGCGATATCCTCCGCAAAGACCCTTAAAATGCTTGTTGGTGCCGAACCGAAAGTAGCTATGCTATCATTTTCAACAAAAGGGTCAGCTTCGCATCCATTAATCGACAAAGTATTGGAAGCTACTTCAAAAGCAAAACGGTCCGCCCCAGATTTGGTTATAGATGGTGAATTACAATTCGATGCCGCTGTGGTACCCGAAGTTGCAAAAAGAAAAGCTCCCGACTCTCCGCTAAACGGTAACGCCAATGTGTTGATATTTCCCGACCTAAATGCCGGCAACATCGCTTATAAGGCGGTTCAGAGACTCGCCGGAGCCGAAGCTATCGGTCCGATTATTCAAGGTTTGGCGAAACCGATGAACGACTTATCACGCGGGTGCAGTGTCGAAGATATAGTAAATGTCACTGCTATTGCTATGGTATTGAGCTAAACAATCGCCGCGAATAATAATTATCTTCCCAAAAAATCATTAAGGTTATTTTATTGTATCGGATTCGATTATTTTCCGTTTGCGGGAACTTTTCGGAATGGAAGTTTTATATTTGTAATTATAATAATTGTAATCATAATAGTAGGGTAATACCCTCTCCACATCATTCAAAACCACGCCAAGTATTTCGCCTTCGGAACCGTCTATTAAATCGACCGCCCGTTTCACAACTTCCTTTGGAGTCTTTCCGGCTTTAACCAAAATTAAAACACCATCGACTTCGGCGGAGATGTCCATAACATCCGACACCGGAATAATCGGCGGACAATCAAAGACTATTAAATCAAAATGATATTTAGCCTTATTTATCAACTCGGCGAACCCCTCTTTATTGAAAAAGACTTGGTGGCGGGGAGATATTTTCCCTGCGCTTATTATTTTAAAATTACTAAAAATGGTTTCCCGAATGCAAGAGCTGAGCGGAAGGTCACCGCGCAAAATGTCCGTCAGCCCTCCCTTTAGATTTATATTAAACAATTCATTTATCTTAGGCCTCCTAAAATCGGAATCCACTAGAAGCACATTTTTCCCTGTGGAATCGGCAATGCTGATCGAAAACATTGCCGCCACTGTCGATTTGCCTTCCCCAAGGGTAGCGCTCGTTATAGCAACCGACTTTATCGGCGAACCATTGCTTTTGGTCATTCTGGATATATGCGAATATATCCTGCGCATCTCGATGGCTGCAGCCGATTCACGGTCATAGTATGAAAAAATCGATTTCCTTTTTTTGCTTCTCAAGGTCTATTCCTTATTTAAATATTGTTTCCAACAAATGTTCCGTTCCCATCTCCAATTTCTCTAAATTCACAAGGTTTTCACGGGCATCCACAAATTCCGGATTCACAATCAAAGCGTTTTTAAAATGCTCGATCGCTTTCTTATTGTAATAATTAGAAAGTATCCTATTGGCTAAACCCAACTCGTAATGAATATCCGCATAAACGGGGTTTTCAATTAATTTACCTTCCAAATAGGAGACATAGGAAATTATATCTTTCGTATTTGAATCGTCCATAGAGGACGAAAAATACAGGTACATTTTCAACTTGTGATAATTAAAGTCATAAAACCAATTATCAAGCGGAGCTTTCTTTAATACTTTTAAGGCTTCAGCGTAATGACCTTGTAAAATATATTCTTGAACCATTTCAACACTACCCACTCTGATATACGGATTTAGGCTTATAGCTTGTTTAATATCCGAAATAATTCTAATCGAGAGGTCATCAAATCGATTATACATTCGAGGATTTCCCAACCCAACCAATACAGATATTGCACGGAGGTAATAAGCATCGGCATAATAAGGATTTATAATCAGCGCTTTACAGATGGAATCATAGGCATCATCAGATTTCCCCAACTTCAAATAAGCAACAGCCAAATCCCTGTGGAAATCGGCGTATTCAGGTTTGGTCTTTACTGCTTTATGGAATAGTTTTATTGCGTCTTCCGTTTTACCAAGCTTAAATAACACCCTCCCCAAATAATTTTGGGCAATTCCATTTGACGGTGCCGATCTTATTACTTTTTCATATTCGATAACAGCCTGTTCATACATCCCGAAATGGGAGAACCCATATCCGATATAATTGCGCCAATAAGCGCTTTCCATTTGATCGGGCATATTATTTGATGTTTCTATAAGAGTATTAATTTGTTCCTTATACTTGGAGTGAACCAGTCTGATGGTTTCTTTGTCGTTATCGAATTTTTCATCGGTATTAAATTCGGTATAGCGCACAAAACGAACTTTGCCGTCTTTTACAACTACGCTTTTCGCTCCGCCTGCGAAGATATCATTGGAGGTTCTGATAGAATATTTCCCCCCCAAGCACTCGATAATATTTTCCTGAGAAAAGAATTTCATCGGTCTATATTCTTCCTATGTCAATTCAACTGATTCAAATAAACGACTGCCGCAATGAGAAGCAGAGTTATCGCCATCCCGAATATTACCCAGATCCTACCGGCTCCCTTTTGCGAAAAGGGTATATCCATCTTCGGAATCGTCCCAATAACCCTAATTCCCAAATAGGACTCCACCTCTTCTACTTTATGGAAGCTATTATCCAAAAACTCCGCCGATAATACCGCTCCAAAGCCCAGACCTAACCCAAGAATCGCCCCTAAAATTGTTAATTTTACACGATTCGGGCTAACGGGTTTTATCGGTATATCCGCAGGTTCGATTATTTTGAATTTGGTTTCCGCGGATGCACGAGTAGCGGCTTGGTTAATTTGCGAACCGGCTAACTGTTCCGAGAACAGCTCATATATCCTACGGTTATCATCCACTTTTCGCTGCAGTCTTTCTTGCTCTTGACGCAATGACGGGGTCAGAGCAATATCACTCTTAATTTTTTCCGCTGCCGCCTTTAATGCCTTCTCCCTTTCCCTTAAATAGGACAATTTAATTGTCAAATATTCATTATCAGCAATTTTCTGCTGGGTTGTCGGGTTGTATTTGCGATATTGCTTGCGAACCAACTTATCGATTTCAAATTTTATCGACTCAAGCAATAAGCGCGACTTTTGATTAAGCAAAACAACTTTTCCATCCTTCCATGAATATTTCCCTAACAGTTCCTTAAGGCCCTGAATACTCGTCAAAGCTTCGAATTTCATCGTATTCAAAGAATCGGAATATCTTATATTATAATCTTTTATACCTTGCGCCTTAAAGTATGTCTTTAAGTTATGAAGTTTCTGCGATACTGTGCCGATTTCAATTTCCGCACCATCTATAGCGGAATTAATCTCATTTAGTTTCCCGTTCACGGTTGAATCCCTATCGGAACTTTGCGTTAACATACGCTGCTGAAATTTGCGAAGATCATCTTCGGATTGCCGTAATCTTTTCCTGTAAACGGCTAACATCTCATCGGAAAACTCCGTCGCTCCAACCACCCCCACTAATTCATTAGCCAACGATTCCTTTATAAAAATATCCGCCAAATTCTTCGCCATATCCGCAGCGGTTTTGGGGGATGATGATTGTGAGGTGATACTGATTAAATCGCTACCGTTGAAATCAACCCTTATTTGGTTCCTTATTCGATCGATTTGAATTCGGCGAGCAAGCTCCAATTCCGAGATATTCGGAAACTCCTTATGGATTTTGGTAACTTTTCTTTTGATATCCTCGGAGATAGGTATATCCAACTTATCGATAAGTTGCTGTAAGTAAGAAGTGGATAATATTCGATTCCTTATTGTATTCAATTGTTCCTGCCGATTATCATACCCCCTCCCCCGCTCTTCGCCGGGAACGATGCGGGAAAAGGTAGCCGAGAGAAAATTCGTCTCCCCAACTAAAATAGTAGTCGAAGACTCGTAAACCGGCTTTAGGTAATAACTGCCGGCAACTACCGCCAACACGGTAATGATAAACGGGAAAATAAGTAGGTATTTGCGCCTTTTAAGAATTTTGAAATAATCCCGCAGTTCCATTGATTGTTGTGTTTGATTTGAATTCATTGACATAAATTAATTTCTATTATTATAAATAAGGATTGCGATAATCGTAGTGGTGGCCGCAGCCGCAGCCGGTATTACATCCCTTACAGTTGATAAAAATGACCCCCAAAAAGATTTCTTTTCGGGAATTACAATAGTGTCTCCCGGTTTTAGCGGAATCCTTTTAGGTCTTCCTACGGATGTGTATTTATCGAGATTTAATTTTGTAATCTCCCCATAATCCCCTATCTTTCTGATTAATCTTACATCCGATAGCTTGGCATCTTCGGAAGGACCTCCCGCCAACACTATGCCATCAAGTACATCCAAACCCTCGCTAAAACCTAAAGCACCGGGACTATTCACCGCTCCATAAACAAAAAATAAGCCATCGACTCCATAATCGTACGAGATACCTTCATTGCCAACACTCAGCGGAAAACGCGGAATATCAACATTGTCATTGTTAGCTAATATGGGAATTTTATTAATTTCTCCATTCTCAAGGATTTCACGGAGGTTGATAATTTCCATCTTCCCCGATTTCCCCCTGATAAATCTTACTCTTGATAAATCGGCTTCCTCGGTTGGGCCACCGGCTTCCTTAATCGCATCCCACATATTGGGGAACCTCTCGAAAGTCAATCTGCCCGGATTTGCGACCTGCCCGGTAATATAAACTTTATGGCTGTTGAATTCGTTGACAACAACGGTTGCTTGGTTTATATTCGGGTTATAATAGACCATTTTCTCAACGATGTTGGCCGCAAGTTTTTTCGTTGTCAACCCAGCAGCCGTTATCTCCCCTACAACCGGAACGGAAATATTCCCGTCCTGACGAACCGTAACCGAAACATTTAAATCCGGCTGCTGCCAGAAACTTATTTCCAACACATCCTCCGGACCTATCTCGTATTCGTAAGCTTTCGAGAGGGCGGGAATAATTATAGCTATTATAACAACTACGGTTAACATTGTTTTATATTTCATATTTACGACCCTACCCTTTCGGTGGAATATTCCAATTTAATTAATCGCTACATTTAAGAAATACCCATTCGAACGAAAATTTAAGAAATTAAAGAATACCAAAATCAAAAAGAATCCTATACTTACTCCTAAACACAACCCACCTTATAAATCATTATCGACTGAATTAAGCCAATTTTTATATGCTAACTGTCTCTAGCGAACTTTTTTGTGTTTTTTGGGGATGGTAATTTTAAATCGCTATAAAGGTATGCTCTATTCTTTCCGTCGCTTTTCGCTTTCAACATCGCCATATCCGCACAATAGATTAGCTCATCCGCATTTTTGGCATCCTGCGGATACATCGCCGCCCCGACAGAAACATTAACTCTCTGACTTTCCTCGGTAAACTCATTTTTGAATTTGTGCAATTCTATCCCTCTCCTCAACCGCTCAATAAATACTCTAACCTGATCCACTTCGATCTCCTGCATAATCACGCAAAACTCCTCCCCCCCATATCTGCTGACTATATCGATATTCCTAACGAATTTCCGCAGATAAGATCCCAGCTCCCGCAAAACCGAATCGCCCGCTTGGTGACCGAAAGAATCATTGTAAAGCTTGAAATCATCTATATCGAAGATGGCTAAGGCGAGTCGCCTATTGTGTCGCCTTGCACGGAATATCTCCTCATTGAGCCTTTTGTAAAAATATCGGTAATTATAAAGCCCCGTGATGCTATCGGTAAAAGATAATTCTTCGATAATCCGATAATTATGGATATTCTGCAATGCAGAAGTTAATATATTTATTAGTATAGTTAACAATTTCATATCGGTTTGTATATATTCCAAACCATTCAATTTTTCTCCAAGCAATAAATATCCATAATCTTCACCTTGAACCAAAAGCTTGCTGAACGCCTTAAATCCGAGTGACTCCAACTTTTTTAGGAATTTTTTATCCCCCCCATCGATTAATGACTCTTCCAATTCTTTTATTGTAATAGGATGTGATATGGCGTCTAGGCGGGATGCCAAACTGCCATCGGCATCAATTTTCAAATCTTCCGCAGTACTTCGGCTAATTCCCCGCGCATACCTTACTTCAAATACATTACTGTTCTTACTCTTGCCGAGTATTACCGCTTTTCTTAATCCCAACTGTCCCATAATCATTAACAGAAATGTATTTAATAGCTTGTCCTCGTTAAATATCGTGTAAAGACTCGATGATTCCTTGAATAATGTATGTATCTCGAATACTTTTCTTTTTAATTCTTTTTTAAGGTTCAAATTTTCGCTGACGGACAGCTCAAATTTTTTCTTTAACGCTTGAAAGCTATGTTTAGCCGCCGTGTAATCTATTCCGAAGGCTATCCTGCTAAATAATATACGAACAAGTTTATGCTGGAAATCTTCGATATCTTCGGATAAGTCCACCTCCGAGAAAAAAGCTATTGCCTTAGTTCCTTGCGGAGTCTCTAATCTATACATATATCTCGGTTGCCACTTCAATTCCCCCTGTAAGACTTTGTCCACAGTATGAAAACATCCCAGCTCAAAACTGAAAATATCCGGAGGTTTACCAAAGGTGATATTACTTATTTTTGAGATGTTATTTCCGAATGCGGCTACCGGCGTAAGTTTGCTTTCCCTGACAATATATAAAACCCCTCTTTCCGCCGACAGGAGCTTTTTAAATTGGCGGAAGTCGGCTTGAAAGGATTCGAAGGGCTCCGTGTAAGAGCCTATATTATTATTCAAGAGAAATTCATTGAAATACTCAAAATTATCGAGAGGAAGCTTTTCCAGTTCGAATTTAGAGGAATAATAAATATAGGTGGCGAGGCCGACTATAATAAATCCGACAATTATCGCTATAGGAAGCAATAATCTCCCGATTATTGTTTGGTGTAATTCAGGGAAAAAACTTAAAATGAGAATAAGTGCTAAGAATCCCGCCCAAATTAAAACTATGTTTTTTATTCTATGAAGCTGACGCCGATGCTTATCTAATTCCATATCTTATACAATATGAGGGAAAATATCTCTTTTATAGAAATTATTGGCTACTACCACTTTTTGCTTAGGTGGTAACGACTTTTTCGGGAAGTTAAGTTGTGGGAATACAGCCACTTAAAAACATCCCACCAGCTTACTGAGCTTTCCCCATAAGATTCGGATTGTAATTGCTTCTTTATACCGTTAATGCTCAGAAAAGGATCCCTCTTTATAATTGAGCGTATTTTCTTATCCAAATTAATCGAGGGTGTCGAGAAAGCCTTATCCTTGTTCGGTTCCTTAATCTCTTCTGTTTTTACCGCTCCATTCGTTCCCGCCGATTCGGAATTCACCGAACCCGCCCCCTTTTCAGTCATAGTCGGCGATAACTTGGTTAATATTGATAACCCATGATCGGAAGCGGATTCCCCGAAATCGCGTTTCGCATCATCCAAATCGTCAAATGTTTTAAGAATGCTGTCAAACTCCAGAAGTTCGAATATCTCATAAACATTAGGGATCATTCTTGCTAATTTTAGATCTCCATGTTGCTGTCTTATTTCACGGATATTGGATATAAAAATTCCCCAGCCGGCCGAAGAAATATAAGTAACTCCTGCCAAATCAACAATTATTTTATACCTGTTCTGTTCTAAAAGGGAGTTTATAACCTTCTCAAGTTCGGCGGCGGTCATAGTATCAATGACGCCATCTACACGGATTAAAGTAATTTCATTTTCATCACCCGCCGCACTAAGCGAAATTTTAATCTCATCCATAAACCTCTCTCCCGGAAACATTTTAAAATACAGGGATTAGGGAACCCTTCATATTGTAATTTTCGGCAATATTAATATCAGCTTAACTCGCCATTTTTCCATATTTTGATCCTACGAATATTATACCAGCTTAAATCATTATTGTAAAGTAGTAAAATAGTTATTGACAAATCATAGAATTATTTTTTACTATCAAAGGACAATTATACAGCAGGTTGATTTTGTGGTTGTTAATTCGGATCCTTTGATTTCTTTTAGTTTCTGACCTGCAGGATGTTAACAAAATTTAAATATGGTGGTGAGTATGACGGTGAATAATTTTCCCAAATGCCAGAAATGTTCTGAAGGCGTTTTGCTTCCTTTATCCGATTATGGAAGGGATGGCGCTCCGATTATGTATAAAGCTTGGGTATGCTCAAACCCGAATTGTGGTTTTTCCCTGCGGATCGACAATGGCGAGATTTCCTTTGGAAAAACCATAACTCAATCTTCCAAGTGAGGTATTTTCGGTATCTCGCTCAATTGGGATTAATTAAAGCCGATTAACATTTAGGCTAATAATATGTCAACCATTTCCCGAAGAATCCTCAATAATTTGCCATTGAAAATAGGGGCGGTGTTTTTCGCCGCCCTTCTATGGTTTCATACCACGACGGAAAAAAACTACGAATATACTTTTGAAGTGACCCATTCGGAAGTCAAGCTCCCCAAAGGGCTTAAATTGACAAAAAAAGAAATTCCGCCAGTCGAGGTCCGTTTGGGTGGAAAAGGCAAGAGTTTGCTTCAGTGTTTTGATAAAAAAGCGCTGACATTAAATATCGATTTAACCAACTACAAAGCCGGAACTTTCGAATACCCGATCGATCCTTCCGATATAGTCCTTCCAAAAACGGAGTCCCTTTCTGTCATCGATGTTATTTTCCCTAAGTTTATCCGTTTACAATTAATCAAAAAAACATAAACACCCATTAAGTGTAAAATGTATATTTTGGGTATAGAGACATCCTGTGATGAAACAGCTTCCGGCATTGTAAAGGGCGGTGAGATATTATCAAATATAATATTGACACAAACGGCACATAGTATTTATGGCGGAGTTGTTCCGGAGATCGCCAGCAGGGAACATACCAAGCATATAGTTTCCATCGTGGAGAAAGCGCTAGCGGTTGCGGGAACACAATTTTCCCAAATCGGGGCAATTGCCGTTACCCGCGGTCCCGGGCTTATCGGTTGTCTTTTGGTGGGAGTATCATACGCACGGAATTTAGGGTTGGCGCTAAATATCCCGGTAATCGGGATAAATCACCTCGAGGGGCATATTTCGGCAGCTTTCACCGACCCAGATATCGAATTCCCGCTATTGTGTCTTCTCGCTTCCGGCGGACATACAATGCTTGTCGTTGTCAATGAATTTCACAAATATAGTATTTTAGGAACTACCCGCGATGACGCCGCCGGCGAAGCGTTTGATAAAGTTGCTAAATTATTAGGGCTTGGATACCCGGGCGGAGCGAAGTTAGACGAACTTGCCGATAAAGGTGATCCGAACAGGTTCCATTTTCCCTTAGCCAAATTGAAAAAAGGGAAATGGGATTTCTCATTTTCCGGGATAAAAACGGCTGTAGCCTTGAAAGTAAGGGAGTTTCCCGATGGAGAAGTTCCCGCCGATGACATCGCCGCCGGTTTTAGGAAGGCGGTTATAACAATGCTGATGTCCAAGCTTAAAGAAGCGATCGTCTACTCAAGATGTAAGCACTTCGCTATCGTCGGGGGAGTTGCGCAGAATTCCCTATTGCGAAACAAAGCGGTAGAATTAGCTAACGAGATGGGAATATCTTTTTATATACCCGATGCCGATTTATGCGGGGATAATGGAGCTATGATAGCCATCGCCGGCGAGCTTTCCCTGAAAAACAATATCCCTTTAGAATCGGATTTCGATGCTTCCCCTTATCTACCATTAACCTAAAATAATATCAATTAAGGTAAATTCGCAAAAACACCTGCCGAATAATAACATATACATTTTCATCTCGGATAAAAGGGTATTAAAATGGAAAACACCGAATTCGTGCCCATTAAAATAGATCAATTGCTTGAGAACACTATCTTAAATATTGATATTTATGGAATGGTTAACAATGGTTATAATCAACTATGCTCCAAACCCATTCCGATTATAAGTGATCTCATCACGGAAATAAAAGATTTGACGAATGGTCCTATTTTCATCGATAAAAGGGATAAAGAGCTTTTTAATAAATATCTTGAAAGAAATCTATCTTTGCTAACTAACAAGAATGATATCAGTTTAGCGGAAAAAACTCGCATATTTTACAATATTGGAACAGATATCCTTAAAGGCGATTTCTCCAATTTCGGCAGCTCAATTGAATTAGAAAGGTATAGGCATTTCATTTCCAATTTAATTATTTTTTTGAAATCCAAACCCGGTGTCAGTAAATATTTTTTCGTCTTGAAACCAAAGAATCATTCTATATATAACCACAGTATCGGAGTAGCGAGTCTATCGATATCTCTGGGGATTAAAATTGGATTGCAATCGGAGGGGGATTTGGAGAATTTGGGAATCGGCGCTTTATTACACGATATCGGAATGACGACGGTCCCGCAAAGAATTGTCGAAAAGCAGGATAAATTAAATAATAGGGAATTTGATATAGTCAAAAGGCATGTCAAGTATGGAGTTGAAATCCTCAGTAAAGTTCCGGGAATATCCAAAGATATTATTTCGGCGGTTCAAGATCATCACGAACGAATCGACGGTAAAGGATACCTGTTCCGTAAGCGGGGCAAGGAGATCCACCCTTTCGCCAAGATAATTGCTCTCATCGATGTATTCGATGCAATTACATCCAAGCGACCTTATAGGGACGCATCCGATCCCTTCCCGGCAATACGAGAGATAATGACCCACCAAAGCGGTTTCGAAAAGAAATTATTAAAATTGTTGATATTGGAATTGGGGGAAAACAATTAGCGTTCGTTCGGGTATTTGTTAACCACGGCGACCTTCACTTTTCTTTAATCATACCCTCGACTAAATTATATTTCTCCCTTGCGGACATAAACTTCGGATTAACCTTTATTGCCCGTTTAAAATAATCGGCAGCCTTGTATAATCTTCCGGTTTTCGCATAAACCAAACCCAAATTATAAAGCGCAAGAACATTCCTGGGCTGCAACTCGCAAGCCCTTAACAGGTACTTTTCCGCATTAGGATAATCCCGTTTGGAATCGTATATCAATCCTATATTGATCAATGCCTTTACAAAATTACGATCGTTGTTTACGATCTTCAATAACCTCCGCAAAGCCTTATCGAATTGCCCCTCTTGAATTTCGATTACAGCGAGATTATAATTCGCTTTGTTGACTGCAGATCGCGCATCGGTGGAGAAAGGAAGGTCCCGAGAATAGACCTCACCCAAATTATACTCTGAGGCTATCCCCTCCGAATAATTCCCGACAGCCCTTCGGTAATAAAAGATAGCGGAGTCTATGTTGCTTTGTTGCTGATATATTTTGCCAAGAGCATAGCAAAGCCTTCTATCATTCTCAAATATTTTGATATACTTGCTCAGGGTCGTTATCGCTTCGGAAGTATCCCCAGACTTAAGCCTTGAGGTAATATAATCTGTGACCGCCGGTACTGAGTTGGGTTTTGCCTTAAGAGCCCTTTCCGCATAATCGGCTGCAAGTTTATATTCTCCTTTTAATAAATTAACGGTCGAAAGATTTAAATAGGCTCGACTTTCCTTTGGATGATACTTTAGTTCACGAGAGTAATAATACGCCGCGCTGTCATAATTCCCTTTATAGAAAAAAATATTTCCTATATTCAAGCGGGCGAGGGAAACCTCGTTGTTTTTTTCGATAGCCAGTCGATATTCATCAAGCGCCGATTTCCATTCTCCATTCCTCAAATAGATATTTCCGAGATTATAATACGCCTGCGAAAAGTCATATCTACGGATACCGACAAAATTGGTTATAGAGATTAACAAAGCGATTAACCCAAAAATAAGGGGAAGTAGGGTTTTTTGCCTAACCCGCTTTCTAATCGTAGAATATAGAACAAATATACCATACCCGGCGAATATTGTAAGATAGGGTATTAGCGGCAGCCGAAACCGTGAAGTAACAAAAAACAACACCATCGTCAGCCATATAGAGACAATAGCAAAAAATAACAGCGTATATTCATATCTCCATCGCTGCGGTGAAAATAATCCAACAATCGAGAAACCCAAAATCAATGCGAAAGGAATTATGGTTATCCTACTAATAGACGAAAATTGTTTGGAGAAATAGATGCTCTGATTGTTGGATATCTCATAATTATTCAAGGATAGATAGATCTTTTTAAGAAAAAGCGACAACGCCTTCGAGGGATTATCGACAATAAAATTCAGTCCCCGCCTGTAATAAAAATTGGAAACCTGAGATGGTTTTAATCCCTTCGCCCCGCTTGTTTTTTCCGCAAAGTATTTGCAGTCGCTATACTCCCAATTTACGCCGAATTCGGGCATATTAGCTGTCATTCCATCCGCATCTTCATTATTGCCGATATAGAAATTTATCCCTCCTTGAGAAGCAATCAGTACCAAATCCTGTCCGGCAAAATAGTTAATAGCTGTAATTGGTATTATCGGGATTAAAGCAAAAATTAAATATAAGCCTGCTTTCTTAAAATCCCTCGATAAATAGTATAACCATATCAAAGCGAAAGGATAAAAGAGCAATACATTCGCTCTCGTTATGGCAGCAGTTCCCAAGGTTAAACCAGAGAGAATGATAAATTTTTTCTCTTTCCCACCTTCCCCTGCACGCAAAAGAAAATAAACAGACGCCAACAGCAAGAGGGAGAACAATGTATCAACCAAAAGCTGTCCCTCAAAATATAACGGCGGATAATAAAGGGTATATAGCAATACCGCCGCTATGGCAGTGAAATCATTGAAATACCGCCTCCCGATTAAATATATCAGAATGATTATTGTGATACCCATTAAATGTCCCGCAAGGGAAGCTATAAACAGGTTCGCTCCGAAAATCAAATATACACCCGCAAGGAAAAACATATAAAGAGGCGCCCTAAAAAACGGACCTGTTAAACTAAATTGCCCGCTTGATATCTGTAAAGCCAATAAGTGATGATAAAGAGCATCAATACTCGGATTATAAAAAAACGGACTATGAGCGGAACTCTGGAGCAGATAACTTATTCTAATTACGAAGGCGAATAGTATTATCGTCGCCCCAAATAATTTATGACGATTATTTAGCCTTTTAATTAATTTCACATTTCAATGACAGTAGAAAAAAACCATTAAACATTTCGATAGTTATATTAAAATTCGGTTACTTCACCGCCCTGGATATATTTATACGATTGGGAATTGACATCGAATATTTCACAGGATTCTATATCCGCAATTCGGGAATATCCCCTGTCCTCCCAAAACCCACCTTGCATTTTGTCGGTAAATCTGATCACCGAAAGAGCTTTTACGGATTTATATCCCCATTTATTAGGGACGAACATCCTCAATGGCCCCCCATATTCAATTTCCAAATCCTCTCCATTGACGGCATAACAAAGCAGTACCCGTGGATGCAAAAGCGCTTTTAACTCAACAGTCGTGTCATATCCCGTAACCGAAATGAAAGTTATATAATCCACCCCTTTTTGCAAAACAAACCGTTTTATAAATTCCGAAAACAATACCCCTTCCCATTTAGCTCTTACCGACCAACGCGAGACAGAAGTCAACCTCGCATCGACAATGGTTTTAGGCATCGCTTTTATCGTCCGTAAATCGAACTCCATCGGGTTATCAATCATTCCATCAACGGTTAATTTATAATCGTTGATATCGATATTCGGCATCCCCTCCGCATAAAATATTGGAGTTCCCAATTTTTTTAATATGCTCATAAATACTCCTGACATTGCTTGAGATAAAATTTTATCCCCGCCTAAAAGCTCTTGAAAAGCCTCGCCAACGGATACCCCGGAGCTTGGAGATTTAGATCCAAAAAATAGCCGAAAGGCGTTTGAGACACCTCATAACCAGAACCGAAAAGCCTCCCCTCCACATTATCCAAAACCAGCTTGGTGAAATCCGAATCGGCTTTACTTTCAGACAGATGGGCGAACGAATGGAGAATGATTGTATTCGTATTATTTTTCCGAGCCGCCCATTTGATATTTTTGACCAACTTCGTCTCAATATACCCTTCTCTATTTTCATCCTCTTTCTCGATATGGATAAAACCAACAAGGGCTTTCGTTATCTCCCGATAACCGGAGACATCTTCCGCGTCCTCAATCGTTTTAAGGGTGGGATTGTATCCGAATTTGTCCGCATAAATCATTAACAACTTCATATCGAATCCTTACATCCGCCATACGGAGCGGCATCCAATAAAAGTACTGGGTTAATCATTAAATTTACTTTTTTGTCAGACACTGTGAAAAAGTCAAAAATATAATCACACTCCGCCTTCAAATCGCGGCCATAGACGGTGTTCCTGCGAGTATTCGGCTTATATTTACTTTCCTCCGAAATACTCTGCGGGGTATACCATTTGAATCGGAAGTCAGCGTTTTGTATTTTCATCAAAGCTTTTATCTGAGATAATGTAAACCCTTGGTTGTTCATCTTCTCCGCTTTCAGCTCATTTATTGCCGGTTGATTGATAACATTAAAAGTTTTACGATTAACTTCCTGATTAAAAACATTTTCCAAAAAGAATAAGCCGATAAAAGCTATCAAACCAGCTATGACAGGTGTGGTAATCCACCCCATCGTTATCTCCCCCAATATATTGAACTTAATGCCCCGTGATTTTTTAACAATTGCAACTCCTATAATCGCTCCGATAACCGCTTGCGAGCTGGATACGGGAACCAACGGTATTGGAGGAAGACCAAGAGAAACAAGCAATCGCCCCAAACCCTCCGATGCAAAAATAAACAAAACCAAAGATTGAGAGAGGACCACAACCAAAGCGGTAATCGGCGATAATCTAAATAAATTATGCCCCACTGTCAGCATTACTTTATGCGAATAGGTATATACCCCAACCGCTATCGCCAAACCTCCGAGAAAATAAAGTTGTTGCGTCCCAGTAATAGTAATAAGGTTTGAAATAGTCAAATCGCGAAGCGGAGCCACCGGAACGAAAACCCCAACGACATTGGCGATGTTATTCGCCCCAAGGCTGTATGAGCCAAAGGCACCAACAATGATAAGCCCGAATCTCGTATATGCATCCCACCTTAAAAGGTGTATTTTTGATTTATTGAATATTCTCCTAAAAACGATAAACAATAAAATGGAGAATATTGCAGCTAAAATCGGCGAAGCCACCCAGGTCGTTATGATTCGGGTCAGAGAATCATAATCGGTGACGGAGCCGGTGTAAAAGTTCCATCCGACTATCGCCCCAACAATTGCTTGCGATGTGGATACCGGCAATTTCAAACGGGTCATTCCCCAAACGGTCAAGGCCGCAGCCAAAGAGACCATAAACGCACCCGCTATAGCGTTAACGGAACCTAATGCACCCAAAGTATGTGTTGCTCCCGCACCGCTTTTCACGGCTCCGATAATTACAAAGACGCTACAAATTAAAGCCGCTATTTTAAAGCGGATCATTTTTGTCCCGACGGCGGTTCCGAAAACATTGGCAGCGTCGTTGGCACCTAAGGACCATCCTAAAAATAAACCACCTATCAGAAAAACAAAAAGCACCTACAATCCCCTTAGACGGTTCGCTTAATCGTATAAATCGCCAGCCTATCCCCTACCGACTCCGCCATATCCGATACCATACCGATATGAGATACAAAACTGCTTATATGGAGCTTACGGCTGAGATCGACATCCATTCCGAATATCTCCCGATTTAACCTATCCTCAACCTTATCAGCCTCCTTCTCATAAAACATAACCTTATGAATATGATCCTTCACCGAACTTATATCCCTGAAAAAAGCTCGGGTGGCAAAAACAATGGAATCAGCCGCTAATACGGACATTTCAGTCAATTCCAAAAATTCCTTGTTAAGATTAATCGGTATGTTCGGTTCTTCTATCGAAAATTGCGACAAGGTCTTTTTCGAGGTGTTAATAACCTCATCCATACTCTCCAAAAGTCCTAACACATCCCCCCGATGTTCCGGAATGAGCGAATGGGTGTAAAGTTGGTTTTCCACCATACGCCTTAAATCATCGGCTTTATTTTCCAGCTTACTAATAGTCGTTAACCGTTCTGCAAATTGAATCTCATCATTATCAAGATAATTTTTTACCCCTTGTCGAAACACCAATGCCCCCTGACTCACAGCATCCAAATATTCATCTATCTGCAACTCAAGCTGTTTTGTGGTCTTAAATAAAATAGTCATATTAAAACCCTTTCCAATTTTATATTCATACTCTACGACTATCACCATTCGATAATAATTCGCAAAGCGTAAATCTATATCAATAGCCCAAAAATGTAAACCTAATTGTTCTAAATTACCCAAATGGAAAAAACGGAGAAACATCTATGTCGGGCTATTATTAGTTTATCCTCCCCCGCCTTTATCGCCTTAATTCGGACTATTCCCATTCGATAGTGGCGGGAGGCTTGCTGGTTATATCATATACGACACGGTTTACCCCTTTGACCTCGCCGGTTATCCGTGAAGCAATACGCTCCAAAAGGGTATTCGGAAGTTTTGCCCAATCGGCGGTCATACCGTCCACCCCGGTAACGGCGCGGAGGGCGATAGTATATTCATAGGAGCGTTCATCACCCATTACCCCGACCGATTTTATCGGCAGCAGAACACAGAATGCCTGCCATATTTTATCGTATTGTTTGGAATGTTTCAATTCGCTAATAAAAATATCATCCGCCTCTCGGAGCAATTGAAGCCTTTCGGTGGTTATTCGACCGATAATTCTTACGGCTAATCCCGGGCCGGGGAAAGGATGACGCATCAAAAACTTTTTAGGCAATCCCAACGATTTCCCAATCGAGCGAACCTCGTCTTTGAATAAATCCTTTAACGGTTCTACGATCTTCAGTTTCATCCGTTTTGGTAATCCGCCTACATTATGATGGGATTTAATGGTAGTAGATGGTCCCTTAAACGATTTGCTTTCGATCAAGTCGGGATACAGGGTTCCCTGAGCAAGATATTCCACATTCTCGCTTCTGGCGATCCCATCGAACACTTTTATGAAAGTTCGACCGATAATTTTCCGTTTTCTTTCCGGATCCTTAACACCTTTAAGCCTCTTGAGAAAAATATCCGACGCATTAACCCTTTTAAATTTCAAACTGTTAAATGTGGCAAAAGCTCTTTCGACATCATCCCCTTCATTCTTCCGCAACAACCCGTTGTCTATAAAAACTGCGATTGCATTCTTACCTACTGCCCGCGAGAGCAATGTTGCGCAAACGGCTGAATCAACGCCACCGGAAAGAGCACAAATAACTTTTGATCCACCTACTTCGTCTTTAATTTGTTTTACAGCCCGATTTACAAACCTTCCTGCCGTCCAGTGCCTTTTTGTACCGCATATATTAACTGCGAAGTTGTAAATAATTTTCCCGCCGTATTCCGTGTGATAAACTTCCGGATGGAATTGCAGTCCGTAAAAGCGCTTTTCCTTACAGTAAACAGCAGCATATTTCAATGATTTTGTGGAGGCGATACATTTACATCCCTTCGGTAATCTTAATGTGGAATCACCATGGCTCATCCATACTTGAAATGACCGCGGTAAGCCCCGAAACAAAATATTCGAGGATATAACCTTCAATTCGGCTGGCCCATATTCCTGTTTGGACGATTTTCTGACTACGCCTCCAAGCCGACGAATCATCCCCTGCAATCCATAACATATCCCAAGAATCGGGAGTTTCAAATCAAAAACATAATCTGGAATTTCGGGAGCATTTTCATCGGCAACCGATGACGGTCCTCCCGACAGGAAAATACCTTTTAAGTGTTCAGCATCCTCTATTTTATTTTCAAAGCAGGACAGGACACGGCAATATATATTTTGCTCCCTTATTTTGCGGGCGATCAGCTGAGTATATTGTGAGCCAAAATCAATTATTAATATCCAATCCATTACTGCCACAGCTTACTAAAGTCGGTACGCCGTAATTCGGTATCCTTCTTGAAATTCACATCATCCGTCTCCGGATAATCCGTCATATAATGAAGACCTCGAGATTCCAAACGGGTCATAGCTGATTTAATAACCAACATCGCCACAGTGGATAAATTACGCAATTCGATGACATCAGGTCTTACCGGATTTTGCTGGTAAAATTCTTCGATGTCCCGAGCAAGTATCGCCACCCGCTCTTCAGCCCTTTTCAATCTTTTATTGGAACGCACAATCCCGACATAATCGGACATCAAACGGCGTATGGTCCATTCATCATGGGAGATCATCACCCATTCCTGATGATCGAATACGCCCTCATCTATCCATTGTCTTATCTCCGGCAATTCTTTCCCCCTGTTATTGTAATTCCTCTTTATGAACTCCGCGGTATTACGGGC
>Ga0256841_1000538_pt1 | contig 38579 bp, 29 predicted proteins | sample 356308metaG_FD_185971 | JGI IMG/M metagenome (GOLD analysis project Ga0256841, IMG submission 185971) | Hydrothermal vent microbial communities from Mid Atlantic Ridge, Atlantic Ocean - 356-308 | ecosystem: Environmental > Aquatic > Marine > Hydrothermal vents | place: Atlantic Ocean: Mid...
AAAGCACGATACGGCAGGGGACGGTCGATGAAGTCGTCGTGGTGCGTATGGAACTGGTTGAGGTAGCCGATACCGGAAAAGAAACGCCCGGCCTTGAGGGTGAGCCCGAGCGGCATTTTCAGTGTCCGGATGTCAGCGGCGCTGTCTGCCAGCGCCGGCATTGGGGCAGTCAGGCCGGCCGCCAGCAACAGGCCGGCCCCGACAGGCCGGCCCCGACAGGGGTACGAAGTCGAATCATGATCATCTCCTGATGCGCCTCATCGTCAGGTTTGTACTGCTGACAATGGGGTAATCATGCAGTGCGCACCCGGAAAGGGCCGCTACCACGGGCACAACAATGAATTTACTTCAGTGCGACAGGAGGGGCGCGGGACCGGAAGGCCGGCGAAGTAACGCAGAGCAGGGAGTTGACCGATGCCGCGATTGCGACAAAACCGGATGCTGTGGCGGAAAAATGAAACGGGGTCGAAGGGATGCCGTCGCCGCTGTGCTGGGCGTACAGGCACAGCGCGCAGTCATGCGATGAGGGATGGTCGAGTGCGTGCTGATGCGCCAGCGCCAGTGACTGGCTGAGCACCAGGGTAAGGATGAACGCGCCCAAAAGAAGGCGATGAAAGCGTTTGCCTGGAGCGGGACGTGCCATGGCCGGATTGTACACCGATTTCGTGCGACGCAAACCCGAACACCTGTCTCAATGTCTGCAACGCACCTGGAGGATGGTTCCGTCCACGCCCGTGACCTCCACCTGGGTGCCCGTGGGACAGTCCTCTCCGCTGATCTTCCAGGTCGAATCATCGACACGTATCTTGCCGATACCGTCCACGACCGGCTCTTTCAGGGTGAATACACGACCGATATACTGCTCGCCGCGCCGGTTCAGGTTCGGCTGGTCGGTATCCGCAGGTGAGGAACGGAAATATTTCCTCCAGACCACGATGCTGATCACCGACAGCAGCGAGAACGACAGCAACTGGTATTCCCACTCCATCGCCGGGTAGACATACACCACGCCGCCCACAGCCACAGCAGCGATCCCCAGCCACAGGAAAAAAGCACCCGGGGCGAATACTTCCAGGATGATCAGTGCGGCGGCCAGTATCCACCAGTGCCAGTGACCGAGCGATTCCATCAGGCGGCAGATCCTTTCTGTTTGTCCAGGGCATTTTTGGCCAGTTCGGTGATGCCGCCGATGGCGCCGATAACGCTGGATGCCTCAAGCGGCATCAATACCAGTTTTTCATTGGGCGAGGTGGCGATCGCCTGCAGGGCATCGACATATTTGGTCGCGACAAAGTAGTTGATGGCATTGATGTCACCGTTGCCGATGGCTTTGGAGACCATGTCGGTGGCTTTTGCCTCGGCCTCGGCCTGGCGCTCACGGGCCTCGGCATCGAGGAAAGCCGCCTGGCGGTTGCCTTCGGCGTCCAGGATGGCGGCCTGCTTTTCGCCTTCGGCCTTGAGGATCTCCGCCTGCCGAAAGCCTTCCGCTTCCAGGATATTGGCGCGTTTTTCACGCTCGGCTTTCATCTGCCGGGCCATAGCATCGACCAGGTCGCGCGGCGGGGTGATGTCCTTGATCTCGATACGGGTGACCTTCACGCCCCACGGCGTGGTGGCGTCATCGACCACGTGCAGCAGCTGGGCGTTGATGGTGTCGCGCTGGGACAGCAGTTCGTCGAGGTCCATGGAACCCATGACGGTACGGATGTTGGTCATGGTCAGGTTGAGGATAGCCAGCTCCAGCTGGTTGACCTCGTAGGCGGCCCTGGCGGCGTCCAGCACCTGGAAGAACACCACACCATCCACGGTGACCATGGCGTTGTCCCGGGTGATGACTTCCTGGGAAGGCACGTCCATGACGCGTTCCATCATGTTGAGTTTGGCGCCGATGCGGTCGATGACCGGCACGATCAGGTTGAGGCCGGGGCGCAGGGTTCGGGTGTAGCGCCCGAAGCGTTCGATGGTGAACTCGCTGCCCTGCGGGACGGATTTTACGCCCATGATGACCAGCACGACGGCCAGCACCAGTATCAGTAGTACAAATTCCTGGAACCCGAACATGTTTGCTCCTTGTCTGTGGTTGGTTGCCCTGTTTGCCGGCATACGCCGGCAGGGCGGGTTAATCAGCGTTTTTCCCGGTGCACCAGCTCTGCCTTGATCCAGATGCGCTCGTTGTTCCTGCTTTGCGTCGAATGGCTGCTGCCGATACGGCTGTCCGAACGCCGTACCTGTTCGGTGGTGCCGCCAATCGCCAGCCATTGCCCGAGTTTACCGGTAATCTGTGTGCTGGCGCGCTGGGTGTTGATGTCGCCGCCGCGTGTTTTGCTCTGTGACTGCTTGAAGGGGCTGACATCCAGGATGACCTGTTCGCCGTTGACCCTGGGTAACACGTAGAAACCGGTGGTGACATCCTTGTACTCGATGCCGCCGTCAATGTAAGCGCGACGTCCACGAAACCAGCCGCCGCCGACCGAGAAATAGGGAATGGACTCGCCGGTTTCAATATAGCCCTGGGTGCCCTCGGTGATGCGCAGGGTATGGATCGGGTTGTCGGACAGGCGTCCGCGTGTGCTGAGCGTATGACTGGTAGCGCTGCCGCCGCGTGTGCCCAGGTGGACCTCGGCACCGCGCGATTTTTTGCTGCTGCTGCCGATGCTGATATCGCTGTTGCGGTCCTGATAGCGGGCGCTGCCTTCCATCGACAGGGCGCGCAGGTCGCGATCGTTGCCCTGGAAAACCGATATCTGCAGCAGTTTCGCGGCCAGGTCCAGCTTGCGGACCATCTGTTTGACCTGGGCAAGCCGGTCCGGTGTGGTGCGCACGAACAGCTGGAACCCCTGGCCGCTTACGGAGTCTGTGCTGTCGAGCATGGGTTTGATAACGGGGATGATGTCTGCGGCCGGGCGGTGTTGCAGCTGAATGGTTTCAATGGAGTCCGCCCGTGCAGGCATAAACAGCAGGTCGAGAACCAGTAACAGGGGAACCAGGTATTTCATCTAGATGTGCAGCCTTCTGAATTCCGGGTGAGGTTCGCTACGCTCCCAGACTTCGGTGAAAAAATCCAGCTTTCTTCGTGCTTCCACCGGGTTGCAGAAATTGGCGGTGCCTTCGTACTGGTCGGCCAGCGGGCGGTGTATGAAGCCGCATTCGTCGGCGATCATAAATGCTTCATTGTAGTGCTGGTAGTCCGGGTGCGGCTGGCGGAGTTCGATAGAGCTGCTCAGGCGGCGACCCACCTCGATCAGCCGGTGCCCGCGTGCGACCGGTGAGCGCGGTTCCTGCACCAGGATGCGGATGCGAGCCTTGCGGTTGCGAAAACACAGTTGCTGCAGGGCATCCAGGAACGCTTGCCGGTCATAGAGGGCGGGGTCCAGCGCGCGGCTGAAGATTTCCAGCGTGTCCAGGGTCTGTTCCAGCATCAGGTCGGTCGCATGCGCGGTCTCGCCCCGCTCGGAAAGCTCGATGTCGATGTCGGAAACACCGAGCCTGAGTTCGACAAACTGACGGAAATTTTCTTCATTCTTCATGGCAAAAGAGTACTGGTATCGCTCGCGCCTGTACAGCAAGCCTCAACATTCTCTGCCGCGCGCCGCTAGCAACTGAACAGGTTGCGCGGGAAGTCAATGGAGAAAGCGCAACCGAATGTAGTATAAGGAAAATCCGGCATAACAGGCAGTTCCGCCTGGTACTTTCTCGTGGTTCTTTACGCTGCTCGTCGAGCGGCGCTCCGACGCCTGTTACGCGGGCGGGTGCGGATGGATGCTGCCCGGGGAAGTGTGCCGACCGGGGTTGGGGAATGGAATGAATGCTGAAACAGTCGTGTCGTTACTGTCGCGCGGCGTTGGTGTAATCAGGAAACACTCGTTCAGTGTGGGGATGGCGCTGGTGGCTGCGTTGCTCGCGCTGGCCGTCTGGTGGTCACTGGATTTCCTGTACCAGTCGTCAGAGCAGGCGCTGCTGGCTGCCGAAAGGCCGCTGCAGGCCGGTGCACAATGGTCGGAACTGCTGCGGGAGCAACGCACGCTGGCGGTGCTGATGCCTGCTGTGTTGTACGCCATTTTTATCGTCGCCCTGGGCCATCGTCTTGGCCGGATCCATCGCGCACTGGACCGCTACGCGCAGCGGCTGGGTATCCAGTTGCCCCACACACAGGAGGGTGACGGAATCGGGCGCCTGGGTACACGGATCGAGCGCATGAGCGAGGAAGTCATTGCCGAGACCTCGGCGCTGGAGTACCAGGCGCGGCATGACAGTCTGACCAGCCTGCCCAACCGGGCCATGCTGTTCGAACGGCTGGAAGCCGGTCTGGCGGACGCCCTGGAGCACGATGAGTCCCTGGCCCTGCTGATCCTGGACCTGGATCGTTTCAAGGAAGTCAATGATACCCTCGGCCACCAGGTTGGCGACCGCATGCTACAGGAAGTCGGCCGTCGCCTCGAGTCGGTGTTGCGCCGCACCGATATGGTGGCCCGGCTCGGCGGGGATGAATTTGCCGTGCTGCTGCCCGGCGCCGGCATGCAGGTGAGTAAAGCAATCTGCCGCAAGATCCTCGCCAGGCTGGAATCGCCCGTCAAGGTGGAGAACCTGCGCCTGCGGGCCGCGGTCAGTATCGGCGTGGCGCAGTGCCCGGACCACGGCCGGGATGCCAGCCTGCTGATGCGCCACGCGGACATCGCGATGTACGAGGCCAAACGCAGGCAGCAGGGGTTCGCCTTTTATACGTCTGAGCGGGATGAATATTCGCTCAGCCGCCTGGGTCTGCCGAGCGAGTTGCGGGACGCGATCAGTGCAGACCAGCTCGTTCTCGAGTACCAGCCGATGGTCGATTTCCGCAGCGGCAGGATTTTCTGCGCCGAGGCGCTGGTGCGCTGGCAGCACCCGCAGTACGGGCTGATCCCGCCGGAAGAATTCATTCCCACCGCCGAGCAGACCGGCGTCATCCGCCCCGTGACCCTGTGGGTCATCGATCGCGCATTGAAGCAGGCGGCGGTATGGAGCCGCAGCGGGATCGATCTGCAGATCAGTATCAATCTCTCGGTGCGCAGCCTGCAGGACCGCAGCCTGCCGATGCAGGTACAGAAACTGGTGGACCGGCACAACGTAGATCCGCAACACGTGATACTGGAGATCACGGAAAGCGCCATCATGAACGATCCGCTAACAGCACGGCGGGTCATGCGGCGGCTGTCCGGTATGGGTTTCAACCTGTCGATTGACGACTTTGGTACCGGTTATTCTTCGCTGGCCTATCTCAAGCAGCTGCCGGTCGACGAGATCAAGATCGACAAGTCCTTCGTTACCCGCATGGATGAGGATGAAAACGATGCCGTCATCGTGCGCGCCACCATCGACCTGGCGCACAATCTTGGCCTGAAAGTGGTGGCCGAGGGGGTGGAAAGCGGCGACGTGTGGAACCTGCTGGAGATGCTGGGTTGCGATACCGCGCAGGGCTACTATATCCACAAGCCGCTGAAACCACAGGAACTGGCGGCCTGGATCAGTTCCCGCGATTACCGGCGGGCGCGCTGGATGGCACCGCTGCAGTTCGCAACGTAGGAGCGGGCTTGCCCGCGAACCAGCGCTGACACCGACTGTTCGCGGGCAAGCCCGCTCCTACGGTTTTATACGTTGTTTGCTTTTCAGTCGGGGCGTCCCTGGACCGATTTCGCCTGTTCAATCGCGTTACCGATGTAATTCGCCGGTGTCAGCGTGGCCAGTTCCCGCTTTGCCTGTGCGGGGATATCCAGTGTCTCGATGAAGGTCTGGAGTGATTCTGCACTGATACCCTTGCCGCGGGTAAGCGCCTTGAGCTTCTCGTAGGGTTGTTCCACGCCGTAGCGGCGCATGACGGTCTGTACGGCTTCCGCCAGTACCTCCCAGGTGGCATCCAGGTCGGCCTGCAGCCGCTCCGGGCTGGCTTCCAGCTTGCCGACCCCGCGCAGCAGTGAGTCGAAGGCGATGACGGAATGCGCGACGCCTACGCCCAGGTTGCGCAGCACCGTGGAATCACTCAGGTCGCGTTGCCAGCGGGACACCGGCAGTTTCATGGCCAGGTGGTCGAAGATGGCGTTGGCGATCCCCAGGTTGCCTTCCGCATTCTCAAAGTCGATGGGGTTGACCTTGTGCGGCATGGTCGAGGAACCGACTTCTCCGGCCACCGTTTTCTGTTTGAAATAGCCCAGCGAGATGTAGCCCCACACGTCGCGTGCAAAGTCGATCAGGATGACATTGAAGCGTGCCAGGGCATCGAACAGCTCGGCGATATAATCGTGCGGTTCGATCTGGGTGGTGTAACGGTTCCAGTCCAGCCCCAGACTGCCAATGAAGTCGCGCGCAAACCCTGGCCAGTCCACATGCGGATAGGCGCTCAGGTGTGCGTTGTAATTACCCACCGCGCCGTTGATCTTGCCCAGCAGTTCGACGGCGGCGACCTGGTCGCGCTGGCGGCGCAGGCGCCAGACTGTGTTGGCGATTTCCTTGCCCAGCGTGGTCGGGGAGGCCGGCTGCCCGTGGGTGCGCGACAGCATTGGCAGTTCCGCCGTACCCTGTGCCAGCGTTGTGAGCGTCTGGATGAGTTCGTCGAGTTGCGGCAGCAGGACCTGGCCGCGCGCCTCGCGCAGCATCAGGGCATAGGCCAGGTTGTTGATGTCTTCGGAGGTGCAGGCGAAATGGATGAATTCACTGACCGCTTCCAGTTCGTCGTTGCCGGTGATTTTCTCTTTCAGGAAATACTCGACGGCCTTGACGTCATGGTTGGTCGTGCGTTCGATGTTCTTGACGCGCTGGGCGTCTTCTTCGCTGAACTTGTCGGCGATGCCGTCGAGCAGCTTGCCGGCGTGTTCGCTGAGTTCCGGGACTTCCGGGATGCCCGGGTGTGCGGCCAGTGCCTGCAGCCAGTGCACCTCGACCAGCACCCGGTGCCGGATGAGGCCGAATTCGCTGAAGATGGGGCGCAGTGCCTCGGTCTTGCGGGCGTAGCGACCGTCGACGGGGGATACTGCGGTCAGTGGGGTCAGGTCCATGGCGTGTTCGTGTTTCCTGTCATTCAGGCGGCCAGTTGCCGCAGTACGTAGTGCAGGATACCACCGTGCCGGTAGTATTCGATTTCCTGCGGGGTGTCGATGCGTACGCGCGCCTGGAAGCGGGTTTCCGCGCCTTCTGCATTGAGCGCGCGCACGGTAACCTGTTTGGCCGAGCCGTCACCCAGGCCGTCGATATGATAGGTTTCGGTTCCGTTCAGTCCCAGCGAAGTGGCGCTTTCCCCCTCCAGGTACTGCAGAGGCAGGATACCCATGCAGACCAGGTTGGTGCGGTGAATGCGTTCATAGCTTTCCGCGATGACAGCCCGTACACCCAGCAGGCGCGGACCCTTGGCGGCCCAGTCGCGTGATGAGCCGGAGCCGTACTCCTTGCCCGCCAGTACCACCAGCGGGGTGCCCTCGTCGCGGTAACGCATGGCCGCGTCGTAGATACTCATCTGCTCGCCGCTCGGCTGGTGCACGGTCACGCCGCCCTCGGTGCCGGGGGCCATCAGGTTGCGCAGGCGGATATTGGCGAAGGTGCCGCGCATCATGACTTCGTGATTGCCGCGCCGGGAGCCGAGTGAATTGAAGTCACCCGGTTGTACGCCCTGCGCCAGCAGGTACTCACCCGCGGGGCTGTCCGCCTTGATGGCGCCGGCCGGGGAGATGTGATCGGTGGTGACCGAATCGCCCAGCAGCGCCAGCGCGCGGGCGCTCTGGATGTCCGTGATGGCGCCGGGGGTTATGCGCATGCCCTCGAAGTAGGGTGGGTTGCGAATATAGGTGGAATCCTCGCTCCAGCCGAACAGCTGGCCCGTGGGCGAAGCGAGTTCCACCCAGCGTTCGGCGCCCCTGAATACATCCTGATAGACAGCGGTGAACTCTTCGCGCTTGACGCTCTGTGCAACGGCGTCGTTGATTTCTTTTTGTGTCGGCCAGATGTCTTTCAGAAAGACGTCGCTGCCGTTTGCATCCTGCCCCAGTGCTTCTTTATAGACATCGATGTTCATGGTGCCCGCGATTGCGTAGGCGACCACCAGCGGTGGTGACGCCAGGTAGTTCATACGTACTTCGGCGTGTACACGTCCTTCGAAGTTACGGTTGCCAGACAGCACCGAGCAGGCGGACAGGTTGCCTTCGGCAATGGCTGCGGATACCGGTTCCGGTAACGGGCCGGAGTTACCGATGCAGGTGGCGCAGCCGTAGCCGATGACGTAGAAGCCCAGTGTTTCGAGATCATCCAGCAGGCCGGCCTGCTTCAGGTATTCGGTGACCACCTGGGACCCGGGGGCCAGCGAGGTCTTGACCCAGGGTTTGACCTTCAGGCCGAGGGCCGCCGCTTTCCTGGCCACCAGCCCGGCGCCCAGCATGACGGAGGGGTTCGAGGTGTTGGTGCAGGAGGTGATAGAGGCAATGACCACGGCGCCATCGTCCAGTTCGAAGTCCTGCCCGTTAATTGCACCCCTGGCCGGCTTGCTGTTGAGGTTGCGTTCGGCTTTCATTGCGCTCAGTGCCGTGTTGAACATGGCTTTTGAATCACTCAGCGGGATGCGGTCCTGCGGGCGCTTGGGACCGGCGAGACTGGGCACCACGGTCGACATGTCGAGCTCCACGATGCTGGTGTATTCGGCATCCGCCTGGCCGGGCGTGCGGAACATACCCTGTTCCCTTGCGTAGGCTTCCACCAGCGCGATCTGTTCCTCGTCACGCCCGGACAGGCGCAGGTAGTCCAGCGTTTCCGCGTCGACCGGGAAGATACCGCAGGTGGCGCCGTACTCGGGCGCCATGTTGGCCAGCGTGGCGCGGTCGGCCAGCGACAGGTGGTCGAGGCCGTCGCCGAAGAATTCCACGAACTTGCCGACCACGCCGTGCCTGCGCAGCATTTCCACCACCAGCAGCACCAGGTCGGTAGCCGTGGCGCCTTCCGGCAGCTCGCCACTCAGTTTGAAACCGACCACCTGCGGAATCAGCATGGAGACCGGCTGGCCCAGCATGGCGGCCTCGGCCTCGATGCCGCCCACCCCCCAGCCCAGCACACCCAGGCCGTTGATCATGGTGGTGTGCGAGTCGGTGCCGACCAGGGTATCGGGGTAGGCCTGCAGTACACCGTTGTTTTCCTGCCCGAATACGACACGGCCCAGGTATTCCAGGTTGACCTGGTGCACGATGCCCGTGTCCGGCGGTACCACCTTGAAATTGGAGAAGGCTTTCTGGCCCCATTTCAGGAAGCTGTAACGTTCCTGGTTGCGCTGGTATTCAATTCTGGCGTTCAGGTCGATGGCACCGCTGTTACCGAAACTGTCGATCTGTACCGAGTGGTCGATCACCAGCTCGGCGGGTTGTAGCGGGTTGATCTTTTCCGGGTCGCCACCCAGTGCTTTCATGGCATCGCGCATCGCGGCCAGGTCGACCACGGCCGGTACGCCGGTAAAGTCCTGCATCAGCACGCGCGCCGGGCGGTAGGCGATCTCCTGGTCGGGTTCCGCCTTCGGGTCCCAGTGGATCAACGCTTCGATGTCATCACGCGTGACCGTGTTGCCGTCTTCAAAACGAAGCAGGTTCTCGAGCAGGACCTTGAGTGAATAAGGCAGGCGCGAAACGTCTTTTTCCAGTGCGGGCAGACGATAGATCTCGTAGTCGTTGGAACCCGCAGACAGGCTGCTGCGGGTGGAAAAACTGTTGCTCATGCAATGCTCCTGCGAACCGTATTCAAGCGAGCGCGCAATTATGGGCTATTTGAAATCGGCTGGATAGTAGCGGCGGGCCTGCGGGATCCCGGCATGCGCCGGGATGATCCTGAATGAACGGGATGACGCTAAATAAACTGCTCAGAGGTTCCTTTTTCAAAATTTCCGCCAATTTCCGTCATGTAATAGTTAATTATAAACAATGTGATACTGGTATAAGTTAATGTAATTTAACATCATGTTTCAGCAGTGTTGTCGCCGCCTCGGCGAGTTTGCGCCGGCCCAGCAACAGTCCCAGCCGGGTACCGCCACACTGGCGCCATAACACCGCCGAACGCATTGCGGCCAGCAGCAGGGCGCGCACCTGGTTGGCCACCGCAGTGTCGGTCAGGCGGGCGGGTTCGCCGTTGACCATGATGCGTGGTTTGAGTGTGCTGACGGTATGCGCATAAATATCGGCGAGCCTGGCCAGCAGGTTGGGGTGGTCTATCGCGTAATGGGCGTTCTGTTCCTGCGCGCGCCGGATGCCTTCACCCAGTGTATCGAGCAGGTCGGCACGTTTGCTGAGTTTCCTTTCCAGGTGCAGCAGGACTACCAGGTAACGACTCAGTTCAGCGTCCGGTTTCTGCGCATGGTTCATCAGTTGTCGTTGCAGCAGGCGCAGGCCGGTACGGACCTTGCTGACATCGCCGTATACGTCGGTCACAACAGCTGCGTCGATTTTCAGTACGCTGTTCAGGCTGGCCTGCAGCGCATCCAGGTCAACCGGTTTGCCGCGCGCGGTTTGCTGCACCAGGTGCAGCGCCTGCAGTATGCCGGCGAACGCCAGCGCGCGGTCTGTGTCGGTATGGTTCGTGTGGCTCATGCGCAGATCGTACCACCGCCGAGGCAGCGATCGCCGTCGTAGAGCACAATGGCCTGTCCCGGTGTCACGGCACGCTGTGGCTCGCTGAAGCGCACCTGCATGCGGTTGTCCTGCAGCGTGGTGATTTGACAGGCCTGGTCCGCCTGTCGATAGCGGATGCGGGCGTGACAGCGCAACGGGGTCCCGGGTGTGCGAGCGGAAATCCAGTGCAGGTCTTCGGCTGCCAGTGTCAGCCTGAACAGGGCCGGGTGGTCATTGCCCTGTGCGACCACCAGCTGGTTGCGGTCCATGCGCTTGCCCACCACGTACCAGGGCTGGTCGCCGGCTTCCCGAAGACCGCCGATACCCAGGCCCTGGCGCTGGCCGATGGTGTGAAACATCAGTCCCTGGTGTCGGCCCAGCACCCGGCCTTCCAGGCTAACGATGTCACCGGGCTGCGCGGGAAGATAGCGCTGCAGGAAGGCGGTGAACTTGCGTTCGCCGATAAAGCAGATGCCGGTGCTGTCCTTTTTGTCGAAGTTCGGGAAGCCCAGTTTTTCAGCCAGGGAACGCACTTCCGGTTTCGACAGCTCGCCCAGGGGAAACTCCGCGCGTCCCAGTGCTGCCTGGTCCAGGCGGTACAGAAAGTAACTCTGGTCCTTGCGGGTATCCATACCCTTCAACAGGCGGCGCTGCCCGGCCGGGCCGTCGACGCGGGCATAATGGCCGGTCGCGATGCGGTCGGCACCGAGTCCGCGTGCGTATTCAGGGAAGGCCCTGAACTTGATTTCCTGGTTACAGAGTATATCCGGGTTGGGTGTGCGACCGGCGCGATACTCAGCGAGAAAAAAGGCGAACACACGGTCCCAGTATTCGGCCGAGAAGCTGACCGTATGCAACGGTATGTGCAGGCAGTCGGCAACGGCGCGCGCATCGGCGAGGTCCTGCGCTGCCGGGCAGTAACCTGCTTCGTCGTCTTCGTCCCAGTTTTTCATGAACAGGCCTTCCACCCGGTAGCCCTGTTCGAGCAGTAGCGCGGCAGCGACCGCCGAGTCGACACCGCCAGAAAGGCCCACGATGATTTTATGCTTGCTCACACGGCTGTCCTGTTAACTTTTGCAATGAGCGTATCAGTGAGGACATGGGACCGTTACCGCCGGATCAAGACATGCGAAACAGGCCATCCCTGGCCGCTCGGCTGCCGCATCCCTGCGGCAGACGGTCTTGATCCGGTGGTAACGGTCCCATGTCCGGCTTGCACCCTATCGTTCGAAACGCGCCTGCTGCTTGCCTGTATCTGCACGGGTTACCGCGTAACAGTACAGCAATGGCCGGCTCACGAAACCGGATCCTGGTCCATATCGGTAAGCAGTTCGAGCGGATAGCGTTTGCCATCCAGGTAGTCTTCAATGGATTTGAGTACCATCGGACTTCGCAGCCGGTCTTCGCGTGCGCGGATTTCGTCCAGTGTCAACCAGTGTGCGGCTACAATACCGGTATCGAGCGCCTGTTGTTTGTCTTCGTTGTTGCAGGTGCCGCAAAAGGTGAAGCGCAGAAATGTGTCCTGCTTCTGCCGGCTGTGCCAGCGGTAGATGCCAACCAGGGAATGTGGTTGAAATTGCCAGGCGGTTTCTTCCCGGCATTCCCTGACGGCGGCAGCGACCAGGCTTTCACGGTCTTCCAGGTGACCGGCCGGCTGGTTGAAACGGGTTGCAGCGCCGATGGTTTCCTCGACCATTAAAAATCGTTTCTGTCGCTCTGCGACGACAGCGACGGTGACACGGGGCTTCCAGACCAACATGCAGCGACTCTCCGGTATTTTAATGAATTAACGTATAAACAAATGGTTATATAATATAATTGATGTTGCTTTGCAAAAATATGCCCAGAGTAGGCGTCATAGACTTGACATTATTTCAGAGGTAAATAAAGTAGCACCATGACCGACGCCACTTTGCGCGGGTTCGCCTCCGGTACCCCAGGCAGCTAATGATCTGGCCCGGGGAACCGGCAGAGTGTCCAAGGCCATAATAATAACGCTGGAATTGCCCCGCGCAGATTCTGGACAAACTATATAACACGACAAAACGTGAGGAGGAGTCATCATGCAAAAAGTCGTAAAGCAACTGTTCCTGTCAGGTGTATTGCTGGCAGTTACACTCGGTAATGCCTTCGCTGAAGAAGCGCTGAAGCCTTTTGTGCTGGCGTACACCACTACGGGTGACGTTCAGGCAGTGGCGGACGAAGTCAAGGGCAAGGTGGAAGCGGCCGGTTTTGAGGTTGCCGGTACCTATTCTCCCTACGATGGTGCCATTATTATCGCCATCACCAATGACGATCTGAAAAAAGCTGCGGCCAGTTCCGATTTCGGTGGTTACGAAGCCGGTCAGCGTGTGTCGGTAACCAAGGTGGGCGACGAGATCCAGGTGAGCTACAGCAACCCGGTCTACCTCGCTGATGCGTATCGTATCAAGGATACTTCGGATGCCGAGAAGGCGCTGAAGACCCTGGAAACAGCGCTGGGCAACAAGCAAACCTTCGGTACCGGCGACAAGAAGCTGAGTGCTGCCGACCTGCGCAAGTACCACTACATGTTCGGCATGGAGTACTTCGACGATCCCAGCGAACTGGCTTCCTATGACAGCCAGGACGAAGCGGTCGCCGCGGTTGAAAAAGGCCTCGCCGAGGGTCGTGGCGGTGCTACCAAGGTATACCGCATCGACATCCCGGGTAAGGACGAGACCGTTTTCGGTGTGGCCCTGAACGACAGTGGTTGCAGTGGCGACGAGTACATCATGAGCCGTGTCGACAAGGATAAACTGCGTTCCACCGCTCACCTGCCGTATGAAATCCTGGTTTCGGACGGTGATGTCTACGCGCTGTATGCACGTTTCCGCATCGCTATCAGCTGGCCTCATCTGCCGATGATCCAGAGCGAAACCGGTGCTACCTTCTTCAATATCATGTGCGCACCGAACGCCATTGAAGAAGCACTGATCAACGCTGCCGGCGGCGAGATCTAGGTCTACAGGCACTAAGTAAAGCACTACCCCTGGCCCCCGCGACCGCAAGGTCCCGGGGGCTTTTCTTTGCGGGAATGCCGGCCACCGGCGCGAAAGGTCAGGCGGGGCTTGCGCGGTCAGGGAGCCGCTCCTGCCGGGCCAACGCCCCTCCTGCGGGGAAAAACCCCTGTTGGGAGCGCCGGCCTCTGGTACAATCCCGCGATCTTTTTCAGCAGTCGGGAATACTCATGGGTTATCAGAAGATTGTCGTGCCGGACCAGGGCGAGAAAATTACTGTCAACGAAGACCTGTCGCTGAACGTACCGGATCAGCCACTGGTGCCCTTTATCGAAGGGGATGGTATCGGTGTGGACATTACGCCGGTCATGCGTGCCGTGGTCGATGCCGCGGTGGAGAAGGCGTATGGCGGCAAACGGCGCATTTCGTGGATGGAAATCTTTGCCGGGGAAAAAGCCAACGAGGTGTACGGTGAAAACACCTGGATGCCCGAGGAGACCCTGCAGGCGATCAGGGATTTCGCGGTATCGATCAAGGGTCCGCTGACTACCCCGGTCGGTGGCGGTATACGTTCGTTAAACGTGGCCCTGCGCCAGGAGCTGGACCTGTACCTGTGCCTGCGACCGGTGCGCTATTTCGAAGGTACGCCCAGTCCGCTGAAAGCGCCGGAAAAGACCAATATGGTTATTTTTCGCGAGAATTCCGAGGACATCTACGCGGGCATCGAATGGGAAGCGGGCAGCGCGGAAGTCCGCAAGATCATTGATTTCCTGCAGAAAGAAATGGGTGTGACCAAAATCCGTTTCCCGGAGACTTCCGGAATCGGCATCAAACCCGTATCCGAGGATGGCACCAGGCGTCTGGTGCGCAGGGCGCTGCAGTATGCCATCGACCAGGACCGCAGTTCGGTGACCCTGGTGCACAAGGGCAACATCATGAAGTTTACCGAGGGCGCGTTCAAGACCTGGGGTTATGAGCTGGCAAAGCAGGAATTCGGTGCCAGGGAGATTGACGGCGGGCCCTGGTGCTCGTTCAAGAATCCGGTGACCGGCAAGGACATCCTGGTCAAGGACGTGATTGCCGATGCCTTCCTGCAGCAGATCCTGCTGCGACCGGCGGAATACAGCGTCATTGCCACCCTGAACCTGAATGGTGACTATATTTCGGATGCGCTGGCGGCCCAGGTCGGCGGAATTGGTATGGCGCCCGGCGCCAACCTGTCCGACAACGTGGCGCTGTTTGAGGCCACGCACGGGACCGCGCCCAAGTACGCGGGCAAGGACCAGGTGAATCCCGGTTCCCTGATCCTGTCTGCGGAAATGATGCTCCGGCACATGGGCTGGAACGAGGCAGCCGACCTGATCATCAACGGGCTGTCCGGGGCGATAGCCGCCAGGACGGTAACCTATGACCTGGATCGTCTGATGGAGAACTCGACCAAACTGAGTTGTTCAGCCTTTGGTCAGGCCATCATCAAGCATATGTAATCACACAGCCGCCCCTGTACTGCCCGCGGCAACGCGGGCAGTGGGCAGCCTCAACGGCTCAGGTTGCCTCAGCTGGTTGCCGAAGCAAATACGATTCTGCTTGCCTGTAATCCTTTCGGTCCGTCAGCCACCTCGAATTCGACGTGCTGACCTTCCTTGAGGCTTTTGTAGCCTTCCATTTCAATCGATGAGAAATGCGCGAATATGTCATCGCCCCCACCGTCCGGGGATATAAAGCCATACCCCTTTGCGTTACTGAACCACTTAACAACTCCTGTTGCCATGACTCTAGTTCCTCACTGCGTTCTTCCGCAGGTCAATGCCTGCTTGTTCTTGATCGCATCGCCTCACGCTACTGGCATGATGACGACTCCTCCTTCAGCCGTAACGGCATCCAATATTGTTATTCTGCCTATCAGATTAGTCAAGTATTCATAAGCCGTTGAAAAGCCGCATTTTGATTTTAAATTTGCCCGGAACGGGCATAACACTTGCTTGTTACAGAAGCATGTGTATCCTGTTTTCAGGGCGCTGGTTTTCTGGCGCTGGATCGAACTGGATTACGTTACAATTGTGTCTATGAGTAAGGAAACCGGACATTCAGGCGACCACGGCCTTTCGGTTCTGGAGGCAAAACCGAAGCTCCGGCGGCCGCCCATGTACAAGGTGGTGTTGCACAATGATGACTACACCCCGATGGAGTTCGTGGTAATGCTGCTGGGTGAACTGTTTGGTATGCCCAGGTCGAAAGCGACGCAGGTTATGCTGCATGTGCACACCAAAGGTAAAGGCGTGTGTGGCGTATTTACAAAAGAAATCGCGGAAACCAAAGTTGCGCAGGTAAATGAATACTCGCGCCAGAACCAGCATCCGCTACTGTGCGCAATGGAGGAAGCATAGTCAGGCGATGAGGTAGTCAAGATGTTAAGCAAAGAACTGGAGTTTACCCTCAATCTGGCCTTCAAGGAGGCACGGGAAAAACGACACGAGTTCATGACGGTCGAGCACCTGTTGCTCGCCTTACTGGACAACGCCGCCGCTGCGGATGTACTCCGCTCCTGCGGTGCAGACCTGGAAAAACTAAAAAAAGAACTCACCGGGTTTCTTGACGAAACCACGCCACTGCTTCCCCCCGGCGACAGCCGCGAAACCCAGCCGACACTGGGTTTCCAGCGCGTGCTGCAGCGCGCTGTGTTTCACGTGCAGTCTTCCGGCAAGAAAGAAGTCACGGGCGCCAATGTGCTGGTGGCGATTTTCAGCGAGCAGGAATCCCAGGCCGCCTATTTCCTCAACAAGCAGGACATTACCCGCCTGGACGTAGTGAACTACATTTCCCACGGGATTTCCAAGACGGTCGGCGAGCACCCGGAAAGCGAGACGGACAACGAGGCCGAGGGTGCGTCTGCCGGCGCCGAGGCGCCGCAGAAAAAACCGCTGGAGACCTTTGCCAGCAACCTGAACGAAATGGCCATGAAGGGCAAAATCGATCCGCTGATCGGTCGGCAGCACGAAGTGGAACGCACCATCCAGATCCTGTGCCGGCGGCGCAAGAACAACCCGCTGTACGTGGGCGAGGCCGGGGTGGGTAAAACCGCGATGGCGGAAGGGCTGGCCAAGCTAATCGTCGACGGTGATGTGCCGGAAGTGCTGCTCAACAGCACCATCTACGCGCTGGACCTGGGCGCGCTGGTGGCGGGCACCAAGTACCGCGGTGATTTCGAGAAACGCCTGAAGAGCGTGCTGTCCCAGCTGCGCAAGGAACCCGGTGCCATTCTGTTCATCGACGAGATCCATACCATCATCGGTGCCGGTGCGGCGTCCGGCGGCGTGATGGATGCGTCCAATCTTATCAAGCCCATGCTGGCGACCGGTGAACTGAAATGCATCGGCTCGACGACCTACCAGGAATACCGCGGCATCTTTGAAAAGGACCGCGCACTGGCGCGTCGTTTCCAGAAAGTCGACGTGGTCGAACCTACCGAGGACGAGACCTTCAGTATCCTCAAGGGGCTGAAATCGCGCTTCGAGGAGCACCATGATATCAAGTACTCCGCCAAGGCACTGCGCGCCGCGGTGGAGTTGTCGTCCCGGTATATCAACGACCGCTTCCTGCCGGACAAGGCCATCGATGTCATCGATGAAGCCGGCGCCAACCAGCGCCTGCTGCCGCCGTCGCGCCGCAAGAAGACCATCAGCGTTACGGACATCGAGTCCATCGTTTCCAGGATTGCGCGCATTCCGCCGAAGACCGTCAGTTCTTCGGACAAGGATTCACTGCGCACCCTGGAACGCGACCTGAAAATGGTGGTGTACGGACAGGACCATGCCATCGAAACCCTGGCGGGCGCCATCAAGATGTCGCGCTCGGGGCTGGGCAGTGAGCAGAAGCCGATCGGTTCCTTCCTGTTTGCCGGCCCTACCGGCGTCGGCAAGACCGAGGTGACCCGGCAGCTGTCGATGATCATGGGCATCGAGCTGATCCGTTTCGACATGTCGGAATACATGGAGCGCCATACCGTGTCCCGCCTGATCGGCGCACCGCCGGGCTATGTCGGCTTTGACCAGGGTGGCCTGCTGACTGAAGCGGTTACCAAAAATCCGCACGCAGTGCTGCTGCTGGACGAGATCGAAAAAGCCCACCCTGACGTGTTCAACCTGTTGCTGCAGGTGATGGACCACGGCACCCTGACGGACAATAACGGTCGCAAGGCCGATTTCCGCAGCGTGGTGATTGTCATGACCACCAATGCCGGCGCGTCGGAAATGAGCCGTCCCTCGATCGGGTTCAGCCACCAGGATCATTCCACCGACGGCATGGAAGCGATCAAGAAGCTGTTTACCCCGGAATTCCGTAATCGTCTCGACGCCATTATACAGTTCAAGGCGCTGGACCCGGCCATCATGACGCGCGTGGTCGACAAGTTCATCTACGAGCTGGAGGCCCAGTTACAGACCAAGGGCGTGGCGCTGGACGTGGAGGATTCCGCGCGCGAATGGCTGGCGGAGCACGGCTTCGATCCGAAGATGGGTGCCCGGCCGATGGCGCGGGTGATCCAGGAACACATCAAGAAGCCGCTGGCGGAAGAGTTGCTGTTCGGGCGCCTGGCGAACGGCGGCGACCTGGTCATCCGGGCCCGGGATGGCAAGCTGGTGTACGAAATCAGGGAAGAGGAAGAGGTGCTCTAGCAGGCAGCCGCTGCCGGCTGCCGGGCTGTATCAACGTGCACGGTAGGTGATGCGGCCCTTGCTCAGGTCATAGGGGGTCAACTGCACCGTCACCTTGTCGCCGGTGAGGATGCGTATGTAGTGTTTGCGCATTTTCCCGGAGATATGTGCGGTAACCACGTGTCCATTTTCCAGTTCGACCCGGAACATGGTGTTGGGCAGGGTGTCGATGACCGTGCCTTCCATTTCAATGTGATCTTCTTTTGCCACGCTTCCTCTCTCGTACGTTGATCAAATTCAGCCGCGGAGTATAACCGATCGTACGCGCGTATGAGTACAAAAAGCGCGGGTCGGGCGGAAAAACGAAAAAAGTACCCGTTTCCGGGGCCGCGGTCAGGATTTTCCGGGGGGGATATTCCCGATCGATTGCCAGCGTCCCTCGTAGTAGGCCTGCATGGGGCGGAAGCGGCTCTTGTACTGCATCTTCCGGCTGCCGGGAATCCAGAACCCCAGGTACAGCCATTGGTAACCCGTTTCCTGCGCCAGTTCGATCTGGCGCAGCACGGCATAGGTGCCCAGGCTCCTGCGCGCGGCTTCCGGTTCGAAGAAGGTGTATACCGCGGAGAGAGCGTGTTGCATGCGGTCGGTCACCGCCAGCGCCAGCGGCGTGCCGTCCAGGCTGAATTCCAGGAACAGGGTGTCGCACCAGTCGCTGCTGAGAAACTGCAGGTAGTCGTCCGGGGCCGGGTCGTCCATGCCGCCGTCCGGGTGGCGGCTGGCCAGGTAGCGCCGGTACAGGTCAAAGTGCGCTTCCCGGAATGCCGGCGCCAGCACCGCGCACTCCAGGTCCCGGTTGCGGTTCCAGATTTTCTGCTGGTTGCGACTGCGTTTGAAACGGTGCACGGGGATGCGAACCGGGATGCATTCGGAACAGCCGGGGCAGGCGGGTACATACAGGTCGTTGCCGCTGCGTCTGAAGCCGAAACCCGCCAGCTGGTCATAGATGGCTGTGGAGAGCCTGGCGTCCGGGTCCGCGAAGACCGAGATCGCGTCACGGCCCTGCAGGTAGGAACAGGGTCGTGGCGCAGTGGCGAAAAAGCGCAGGGTGGTTCCGCCAGGGGCGGTATCATTTCTGTTCATGGATGATCAGTCTGCCAGGCGGCAGCGCTTTCCCCCGCGTCAAAGCACCAGCGTTGCGGTGAGTCACCGGCCTCGCACAGGCTGTCCAGGTGCCGGATGAAGTCCGCGCGTGCAATTTCCTCCGCTCCCAGGCTGGCCAGGTGGTCCGAGTATACCTGGCAATCGATCAGCCCGAATCCCTGTGCCCGCAGGTGGCGCACCAGCCAGGCAAAGGCTACCTTGGAGGCATCCGTCACCTGGCTGAACATGGACTCACCGAAAAACACCCGGCCGATGGCAATACCGTACAGGCCGCCGGCCAGTTTCCCGTCCCGCCAGCATTCCACCGAGTGGGCATGCCCCAGTATATGCAGCTCCCGGTAGGCGGTGGCCATGGCCGGCGTAATCCAGGTGCCCGTGCTGTCGCGGCGGGGCGCTGCGCAGGCGGCAATCACACGCTCGAATGCCTGGTCCATGGTGACCTCGAAGCGCGCACTGCGTAAGGTTTTGCGCAGGCTGCGGGAGATCCTGAGGTGGGCGGGAAACAGTACGGTGCGAGGGTCCGGTGACCACCAGAGGATCGGTTGCCGGTCGCTGTACCAGGGGAAAATGCCGCGCCGGTATGCGCTCAGGATGCGTCTGGGGTTGAGGTCACCGCCCACCGCCAGCAGGCCGTCCGGCTCCCGCAGGGCGAGGTGGACGTCCGGGAAACTCAGGTCCGGGTCCCCGGGATCAATCCAGAACGGGCTCTGCAGGCTCATGCTACCCGGCTCTGCCGGAAGGGGGAGCGCGCGGACAGTTCCGCCATGTAGTCGTGCATGGCTTCGGTTTCCTGGACCAGGAAGCGGGCAATGACGTTGCGGAAGCCCTCGTGCGCGATCCAGTGTGCCGACCAGGTCGGTTCCGGCAGGAAGCCGCGGCTGATCTTGTGTTCGCCCTGGGCGCCGGGCTCGAAGCGCCGGAGTCCGTGCGCGATGCAGTAATCAATGCCCTGGTAGTAACAGGTTTCGAAATGCAGGGAGTGGTAGTCCTCATAACAGCCCCAGTGACGCCCGTACAGGGTGTCATCGCTGCGCAGGCAGATGGCGCCTGCCACCCTGCGCTGCTGCTTGCGGGCCATGATAAAAACCAGCTGCCCGCCCATGGTGGCGGCAATTTCGCGGAAAAACCCGAGTGACAGGGTGGGGTGTCCCCACTTGCTCTCGAAGGTGGTGCGGTAGAAATCGTGCATGATCGCGATTTCCGTATCGCTGGCCTCGTTGCCGTGCACGACATCGAACGTGATACCGGCTTCCTGAACATAGCGCCGTTCGCGGCGTATTTTCTTGCGTTTGCGGGAGTTGAATACCGACAGGTAATCCTCGAAATCCCGGTAGCCTTCATTGCTCCAGTGGAACTGGCAGCCGAGGCGCAGCAGCAGGCCGGCCTGCTGCAGCCGCCGGGTATCCTGCGGGTCGGTGAACAGCCAGTGCAGGGAGGACAGGTTTTCGCTGCGGGACCACTCCTGTGCCAGTCGGACCAGCTGCGCGGCGACTGCTTCCCGGTCCGGTGTGTCCGCGGTAAGGATCCGCGCTCCGGTGGCCGGTGTATACGGCACTGCGACGACGGACTTCGGGTAGTAGGGCAGCCCCGCGCGCTGCCAGGCATCCGCCCAGGCATGATCGAAGACGAATTCACCGTAGGAGTTGTCTTTCAGGTACATCGGTACCGCACCGACCAGTCGCCGCTCCCGGTCAAAGGCCGCCAGGTGTCTGGGCAGCCAGCCGTACTGTTCGCCGGTGCAGCCGTTATGCTCCAGTGCGGCCAGGAATTCGTAGCGCAGGAACGGGTTGCGGGTGCCGGCAACGGCATTCCACTGGTCTGCCTGCAGCGTATCGATGGAGGTAAGGATTTCGAGCTTCACCCGGATATTGTAACCGCCAGCGGGGCCGGTGAAACGTAAATCAAAGATTCTTTCGAAAAATCAGGGTGTTTTGATTTACAATGCACGGAGATGGAAGATTCGGAACTGAAACTGCAGGTTGGCGAGACCATCCAGCTGCAGCCGCGCGACGGGGAAGACAGTCGGCGCCTGCACGGCAAGATCATCGGTTACCTGCCGGGGGCCAGCCTGCTGGTGACCACGCCGCGCAGCCGCGACAAGGTGATGATCATCCGCGAAGGCCAGCCCTTCGTGGTGCGCATGATGATGGGTAACCGCATCGTGGGATTTACCAGTACGGTGCTGCGCAGCTGCGCGCGTCCCTATCCCTACCTGCACCTGTCGTTTCCGGAAGAGATGGAGCAGATCGTGGTGCGCAAGGCGCAGCGCGTGCCGGTCAAACTGTTCGCGTCCCTGAAAAATGAAAACCCGGATTTCCAGTCGGAAAAGCCACATTCCGCAACCGTCGTTGATATCAGTACCACGGGTGCCATGCTGGTGGCTGATGAACAGCTGGGAGAGGTGGACGACAAGGTGGTGCTGACCAGCGTGCTGAAATTCGCGGGCGCGGAAAAGATGCTGTCCATCCCGGCGTTTCTGCGTAACGTACACGCCGATCATACGCCGGGCGCCATGCAGGAAGTGAATTACTACCACGGGCTGGAGTTTGCGATCGAGGACCAGCAGGACGTGTTAACGCTGCATGGCTTTGTCTACGAAAACATTGTGAAGTCGCAGTCGGAGTAGGCGGGTAGCGACACGATGGCCGGGGCTCGCTTTCGCGGTCAGGGGACTGCTCCTGCAGGTCAGGCCGGGCTGTTTTCCTGTGCCAGGGCATCCAGGTAGCGTTCGGCGTCCAGCGCGGCCATGCAGCCGGATCCGGCCGAGGTGACGGCCTGCCGGTAGACGTGATCGGCGACATCGCCGGCGGCATATACGCCGGGAATGCTGCACGCCGTGGCGTCGCCGTCGACTCCGCTCCGCACATGGATATAGCCGCTCTTGTGCATTTTCAGCTGCCCCTCGAACAGGTCGGTATTGGGTTTGTGGCCGATGGCGATGAAGATGCCGTCGAGCTGGATGTCTTTGCTTGAACCGTCTTTTACATTCTTGATGCGCATGCCGGTTACGCCGCTGTCGTCGCCCAGCACCTCATCCAGCACATGGTCCCATGCGATGGTGACCTTGCCTTCTTTTTCGCGTTCGAACAACCGGTCCTGCAGGATTTTCTCGGCACGCAGCGCATCGCGCCGGTGCACCAGGGTGACGTGCGAGGTGATGTTGGCAAGGTACAGGGCTTCCTCGACCGCGGTGTTGCCGCCGCCGATGACAGCGACCGGCTTTTCCCGGTAGAAGAAACCGTCACAGGTCGCGCAGGCGGAAACGCCGCGGCCCTTGAAGGCCTCTTCGGAGGGCAGACCGAGGTACTGCGCGGAGGCGCCGGTGGCAATGATCAGGGCATCGCAGGTATAGGCACCGCTGTCACCATGCAGCCACATCGGGCGCTGCTTGAGATCCACTTTATTGATATGGTCGAAAATGATCTCGGTCTGGAAGCGTTCCGCGTGCTGGCGCATGTCTTCCATGAGGGCGGGGCCCTGCAGGCCTTCGGCACCGGCCGGCCAGTTTTCCACGTCGGTGGTGGTGGTGAGCTGGCCGCCCTGTTCCAGTCCGGTGACCAGCACCGGATCCAGGTTGGCGCGCGCGGCGTAGATGGCCGCGGTGTAACCGGCCGGGCCTGAACCCAGGATCAACAGGCGGCAGTGTCGGGTATCGCTCATGTATAATCACTCCATACAAAATCTGTGGCGGTCTCGCCGGGCACTGGCAGGGAGGCTGTGAATGGCGCCCGCGTAACTGGCGGGCTATGGTACGGAATGTCCCGGGACGGGTAAAGGAGTTGCAATGCGCATCGGTGTGCCGCGAGAAATCAAACCGCTGGAAGGCCGTACGGGCCTGATTCCCGCGGCCTGTTCGGAGCTGGTGGCGGCCGGTCACCCGGTTTTTGTCGAAGCCGGCGCCGGGCTGGAGTCCGGTTACGCCGATGCGGCCTACCGGGCCGCCGGCGCGGAAATCCTGACGGATGCCGCAGACCTGTATGCGCGCGCCGAACTGATCGTCAAGGTCAAGGAACCGGTCGAGGGCGACCTGCGCTACCTGCGTGCCGAACATATCCTGTTCAGTTACCTGCACCTGGCGGCCAACCTGCCGTTGATGCAGGCGCTGTGCGATATCGGTCTTACCGCGGTGGCTTTCGAAACCGTTCAGGATGCCGGCGGCTTGCCGCTGCTGGCGCCGATGAGTGACGTGGCCGGTCAACTCGCCATACAACTGGGGACACACCTGCTGCACCGGCCGCAGGGTGGCAAGGGCCTGTTACTGGGCGGATTACCGGGCGCGGCCAGGGGGCGCGTGACCGTGATTGGTGCCGGGGTGGCAGGGGGTGCCGCTACACGGGTTGCGGCTGCGCTGGGTGCCGAGGTTACCGTGTTTGATCGCAAGCGCGACCGGCTGGAGGCCATGCGTGCGCTGGGTGATAACGTCACCGCGCTGTACCCCTACCCGGACAGCATTACCCCGGCAGTGGTCGAGGCCGACCTGGTAGTGGGCGCAGTACTGATTCCCGGTGCGCGGGCACCGCACGTGGTGACGGCTGCGCACGTCCGGGACATGCAGGCCGGCAGTGTGGTGGTCGATATCTCCGTGGACCAGGGCGGCTGTATCGAGACCACGCGCCCCACCGATTACCGCGCACCGACCTATGTCGTCGATGAAGTGGTGCACCTGGCGGTTACCAATATGCCGGGTGCGGTGCCGCGTTCCGCGTCGCAGGCATTGTCTGCAGCGCTGACCCCATACCTGCTAGACTTGGCGAACGGCGGGCTGGAGCGGAATCCCGGGCTTCAGCATGGACTGAACGTCGCATCCGGCAAGGTGCGTCATCCCGCCTTGCTATCGCTCATTGAATCGAAGTAAAATACCCTAACTTTTAGTATCTTAAAACAACTATCTACTGAAATTTCTCATCTTGGCACAAGCGCGTCGCAAAAAGGCAAGGACGGAAGCCCCGGCTATCCACCCGCACGTCAGCAAAGGGCTGCGGGAAGGGATGCTGTTTATCCTCTCCGCGCTGGCGGTCTACCTGCTGTTGTCCCTGATGAGCTACCACCCGTCGGACCCCGGCTGGTCGTACCACGGGCCCGCGCAGTCGATCCGTAATTTCGGCGGCCTGGTCGGGGCCTGGTTTGCGGATGTATTTCTCTACCTGTTCGGTTACCTGGCTTACCTGTTTCCCCTCATGGTCGGTTTCAGTGGCTGGCTGGTGTTCCGCGGCCGCAGTTCCGGTGGCGGCATTGATGTCAATGTGCTGTCGATTCGCTGGGCGGGGTTTCTGCTGACCGTGGCTTCGGGCTGCGGACTGGCGACCCTGCATTTCGTGATCGCACCGGGCACGCTGCCGCTGGATGCCGGTGGCGTGGTCGGCAAGCTGGTCGGTGACAACCTGGCCGGCCTGTTCAACCTGCTGGGTGCCACGCTGTTCCTGCTGGCCCTGTTCCTGACCGGTGTGACCCTGTTTACCGGTCTGTCCTGGCTGCAGGTAATGGATACCACCGGCAGGCTGACGCTGCAGGCACTGGCCTGGCTGAACCAGCGCATGCAGTCCGGGCGGGTTCGCTTTGCCGCCTTCCGCGCCCGGCGGAAGCGCGAAGAGGCTGTCGCCGCGAAACAGGAAAAACACCGGATTCACAAACGCAAGCCGCCGCGTATCGAGCCGGTGGTCAAGCAGGTCGAGACCAGCGAACGGGTCGAGCGCGAACGCCAGGTGCAGATGTTCGATGCGCCGCCCAATACCGAACTGCCGCCGCTGTCATTGCTGGACGCAGCCTACGCCCATCAGGAAGGTTATTCGGAAGAGGCGCTCGAAGCGCTGTCGCGACTGGTCGAGATGAAGCTGCTGGACTTCGGTATCGAGGTCGAGGTGGTCGCGGTACAGCCGGGACCGGTGATCACGCGTTTTGAACTGCACCCCGGTCCTGGCGTCAAGGTGAACCAGATCAGTAACCTCGCCAAGGACCTGGCGCGCGGATTGTCCGCCATCAGTGTGCGCGTGGTCGACCAGATCCCGGGCAAGTCAGTGGTGGGTCTGGAGATCCCCAACGAACACCGGGAAATTGTTGTGCTCAGCGAGATCCTCAAATCCCCGGAGTACGATGAGTCCGGGTCACCCCTGACGCTGGCGCTGGGCAAGGATATCGGCGGCCACCCAACCGTGGTGGACCTGGCGAAAATGCCGCACCTGCTGGTGGCGGGCACGACCGGTTCGGGCAAGTCCGTGGCGGTGAATGCGATGGTGCTGAGTCTCCTGTACAAGACGCTGCCCGGCGATGTGCGCATGATCATGATCGATCCCAAGATGCTGGAACTGTCGGTCTACGAAGGTATTCCACACTTGCTTACGCCGGTAGTGACCGACATGAAGGAAGCGGCCAACGCGCTGCGCTGGTGCGTCGGCGAGATGGAGCGACGTTACAAACTGATGTCGGCGCTGGGTGTGCGTAACCTGGCAGGTTACAACCGCAAGGTGCGCGAGGCGATCGACAAGGGCGAACCCATACCGGACCCGATGTTCAACCCGGAAGAGGTACTGGAAGAAAACCCGGAAGTGCCCACGCTGCAGCCCCTGCCCATGATCGTCATTATCATCGACGAGCTGGCCGACATGATGATGGTGGTCGGCAAGAAGGTCGAGGAACTGATTGCGCGCCTGGCGCAGAAAGCGCGCGCCGCGGGCGTGCACCTGATCCTGGCGACCCAGCGTCCGTCGGTCGATGTGCTTACCGGTCTGATCAAGGCCAATATCCCGACGCGTATCGCCTTCCAGGTGTCTTCCAAGATCGATTCCAGGACCATCCTCGACCAGGCCGGTGCGGAACAGCTGCTGGGGCACGGTGACATGCTGTACCTGCCGCCGGGTACCGGGATCCCGGTGCGGGTACACGGCGCCTTCGTGGACGACGCCGAGGTGCACCGGGTGGTCGCGCATCTCAAGGGACGCGGCGAGCCTGATTACATTGAGGATGTACTGCAGACCACCACGGACTTCCTGCCCGGCAGCGGCGGGCAGTCGGGCGGCGATGATGCCGAGGGTGATGCGCTGTACGATGACGCGGTGCGCATCGTCACCGAGACCCGCCGGGCTTCCATATCCGGCGTGCAGCGACGCCTGAAAATCGGCTACAACCGCGCGGCGCGCATGATCGAACAGATGGAGTCGGCCGGTATTGTCGGACCACAGCAGTCCAACGGGAACCGGGAAGTACTGGCGCCCCCGCCGCCGGAGCTGTGAGAACGATGTACCGGCCATTCAGCAAATACCCGTTCCTCCCGGTGTGTATGGCAGTCCTGTTGCTGGCGGGCGCAGGCCGGGCAGCTGCCGCTGACAGGCTGGAAGCGTACTTCGCAGACCTGCAGACCTTCCAGGCGGATTTCGAACAGAGCGTTGTCGACAGCAACGGTGAGCAGGTGCAACACTCCAGGGGCAAGGTGTGGATCCAGAAACCGGGCCGTTTCCGCTGGGATTACCGGACCCCGTACCGGCAGCTGATCGTCGCGGACGGCAAACGGCTGTGGACCTGGGACGAAGACCTCGAGCAGGCCACGGTGAAACCGGTCGATGAGGCACTCAGCAGTACGCCGGCGATGTTGCTGAGCGGACTGCGACCACTGGCGGAGGTCGTGCAATGGCGTGAACTGGAGCGTAACGACGGTCGCCGCTGGTACAGCCTGAGTCCGCGCCAGAGCGATTCGGCGGTGGAGCAGGTGCGGCTGGCGTTTGCCGCGGACCAGTTGTCGGTGATCGAAGTCAGTGACAGTTTCGGTAACCAGACGCGCATCGTGTTCTCCGCGGTGCAACGCAACCGCAAGCTGGATCCCGCCCTGTTCCGGCTGCAACTCCCCGCCGGTACGGACATCATCGGCGACACCCCATGAGCCGCACCGCTGCGGCGCAGCGTTTCCGGCCACTGGCCGATCGCATGCGGCCGCGCACACTCGACGAGTTTGTCGGCCAGGCACACCTGCTGGGGCCCGCCAAACCGCTGCGCCAGGCCGTGGAGACCGGCCAGTTGCATTCCATGGTGTTCTGGGGGCCGCCGGGCAGCGGCAAGACCACGCTGGCGCATTTGCTGGCCGAGCGTTCCGGCGCCGGGTTCGTGGCCCTGTCCGCGGTGCTGGCCGGGGTAAAAGACGTTCGCAAGGCTGTGGAAACTGCACAACAGCGGCAGCAGGTCGAGGGCCGGCAGACCCTGCTGTTCGTCGACGAGGTGCACCGTTTCAACAAGGCCCAGCAGGACGCCTTCCTGCCCTACGTGGAGGATGGCACACTGCTGTTCGTGGGCGCTACTACCGAGAACCCTTCCTTTGAACTCAACAATGCGCTGCTGTCGCGGGCGCGCACCTATGTGCTGAAGCGCCTCGATGAAGACAGCCTGATCAGGGTGCTGGAGCAGGCGTTGCAGGACAGCGAGCGCGGGCTGGCGGCATTCGCTACCAGCATCGACCGGGCCGGGTTGCAGCAGTTTGCGCAGGCCGCAGACGGGGATGCACGCCGGGCGCTGACCCTGCTGGAGATCGCCACCGACCTGGTGGGCGAGGGCGAACCGATCGATGAAGCGATCATTGCCGAGGTGATCAGCGGTGGCGTGCGCCGTTTCGACAAGGGTGGTGAAGCCTTTTATGACCAGATATCCGCGCTGCACAAAGCGGTACGCGGTTCGGCCCCGGATGCGGCGCTGTACTGGCTGGTGCGCATGCTGGATGGTGGTTGCGACCCGCTGTATGTTGCCCGTCGCGTGGTGCGCATGGCCTCCGAAGATATCGGCAACGCCGATCCCCGTGCGCTGACCCTGGCGCTGAATGCCTGGGATACCCAGGAGCGGCTGGGCAGTCCGGAAGGGGAGCTGGCACTTGCACAGGCGGTGATCTACCTGGCCTGCGCGCCCAAGAGTAACGCGGTGTACATGGCTTACAAGGCGGCGGTGAAGGATGTCCGGTCGCGGGGTTCGGAGGAAGTGCCGGTGCACCTGAGAAACGCACCGACCCGGCTGATGAAAGAACTGGGTTACGGCAAGGCCTACCGCTACGCGCACGACGAACCCGAGGCCTATGCGGCAGGAGAAAGCTATTTCCCGGAAAGCATGCAGGGCACAAGCTACTACCGGCCGGTGGAGCGCGGTCTGGAAATCCGGATCCGGGAAAAGCTGGCGCACCTGCGCGCACTGGATAAACAGGCAGCGGGCCACGACAAATGAATGCGCGCCCCGCGGGCTTCCGGTACCATTAGCGTCCGATGAACCAGGTCCTGGCCATAGCCGGTGGTGGTGCCGCCGGTGCGCTGTTGCGCTACTGGGTGTCCAGCGGTGTGTACCTGCTGGCGGGGCGTGCTTTTCCCTACGGCACGCTGGTGGTTAACGTATTCGGCAGCCTGTTGATGGGCTTCCTGTATATCTGGCTGCTGGAACGTGTTCCCGCGGGCGCGGCCATGCGGGCATTTGTGCTGGTGGGTTTGCTGGGAGCCTTCACTACCTTTTCCACCTTCTCGATAGAGACACTGAATCTGATAGAGGCGGGGCAAATGGGCAGGGCCGTACTGAATGTGTTGCTCAGCATGGTCCTGTGCATCGGCGCAGCCACCCTGGGCGTTATGCTTGCGAGGCAATTATGAACTGGGAAACGGTTACCTTTGTACGTGTCTACCTGACCGAAGCCGACCGGACGCTGGAGCCCTTGCTGAAGCGGCTGCACGACCAGGAGAAAGTGCGCGGTGTATCGGTGTTTCGCGCCATGAGCGGTTTTGGCGGCAGCGGCGTGGTACACACTGCAACGCTGGTCGACCTGTCGCTGGACCTGCCGGTGACGGTCGAATTTTTCGACCTGCCAGAAAAGGTGGACGCTATCCTGGAGCACGTCTCCGACCTGGTGGATGCCGGCCACATCGTGCGCTGGCAGGCGGAAATGAACAGTTAGGAAGCCGCTGAAGAATTCCTTTAGCGTCATTCCGGCCTTCGCCGGAATGACGATATGCAAGAACCTGAACAGAAGACAACCATGCTGGATCCAAAACTTATTCGTAATCAGCTCACCGATACCGCGGCACAATTGCAGCGGCGAGGCTTTATTCTCGACGTCGCAAGGATCGAACAACTGGAGACGCAGCGCAAGGAACTCCAGGTGCGCACGGAGCAGTTGCAGGCAGAGCGCAACCGTCAATCAAAGTCGATCGGCAAGGCCAAGGCCGCCGGTGAGGATATCCAGCCCCTGCTCGACCAGGTTGCAGGCCTGGGCGAACAACTGGGCAGCGCCAGGCAGGAACTCGAAGCGGTACAGCATCAGCTCAACGATATCCTGATGGGTATTCCCAATATTCCCCATGCATCGGTCCCCACCGGAACAGACGAAACACAGAATGCAGAGCTGCGCCGCTGGGGCGAACCCGCTACTTTCGATTTCGCTATCAAGGACCACGTCGACCTGGGCGAAGGCCTTGGCGGCATGGATTTCCAGTCGGCGGCAAAACTGTCCGGTTCCCGTTTCGCGGTGCTGCGCGGGCCGCTCGCGCGCCTGCACCGTGCGCTGACCCAGTTCATGCTGGAGACGCATACCCGGGAGCACGGCTACGAGGAATGTTACGTCCCCTACCTGGTCAATGCCGACAGCCTGCGTGGTACCGGCCAGTTACCCAAGTTCGAGGAAGACCTGTTCGCTACCTGCGGCGAGGATCCGCTGTACCTGATCCCCACTGCCGAGGTGCCGCTGACCAACCTGGTGCGCGATGTCATCCTGGATGCGGAGCAACTGCCGTTGCGGCTGACCGCGCATACGCCCTGTTTCCGTTCCGAGGCCGGCTCCTATGGCAAGGACACCCGTGGCCTGATCCGCCAGCACCAGTTTGAAAAAGTGGAAATGGTGCAGATCGTGGCGGCGCAGCACGGCGAGCAGGCGCTGGAAGAACTGACCGGCCACGCGGAAACCATACTGCAACGCCTGGAGCTGCCGTACCGCGTGGTGACTCTGTGCAGTGGGGATCTCGGCTTTTCCGCCACCAGAACCTACGACCTGGAAGTCTGGCTGCCCGGCCAGCAGGCCTACCGGGAAATATCATCCTGCAGTCATTTCGGGGACTTCCAGGCCCGGCGCATGCAGGCCCGTTACCGCAACCCGGACACCGGCAAGCCGGAACTGGTGCACACCGTCAATGGTTCCGGCCTGGCAGTCGGGCGCACGCTGGTTGCGGTGATGGAAAACTGCCAGCAGGCGGATGGTTCTATCCGGGTGCCGAAGGTGCTGCAACCGTTTCTTGGCGGGCAGGAATTGGTCAGCCCATAGTTGGCAGTGCAGCAACTACAGGCTGCAGTCTTTCCCGGCTTCACCCGCAGGAGCGGTCCCCTGACCGCGAAACCTGCCATACAACTATTGCGCTGAAGACCGGCACCCGCGAACACCTTGTTCCTCGCAATGCGAATCGATCAGGGTTTCCTTATCCTGACCTGTATTTGCGGCAACGCGTTTGAAAACACCCTGAAGATGCAGGAGTATTGCAGCGTACCCGGCTTCCGCAACGGGCGGGTTTACGAAGAAGCTCTGGGTAGCATCACTTCGTGAACGGTGGGCTGGACATGTAAAACACAGGGATCAAAGTCCTGCTGCAGATTCTCCTGATCGGGCTGAGCCTGCTGGTTCTGAACAGCCGTGCCGGTGTCACGATCACGTTCGTTCACAACGACGCGCCGGGCAATCCGGTGGCCGGCACCGACGAGCAGGGCAATGTGAAGTGGCGGGCGCATTACCGGCCGTATGGCGAGGAGCGGTTGGGCGAGCGGCAGTTGTTTGGTGTCAGAGCCGGGTGATACCGGTTCCATGTCCGGGGTGCCCGACCTGGCTCAAAACGTACCTGCCGCTTATGTTTCAGTCACGTGGTTGGCGGGTTAACGGGACAGCAGTGATTTGGCAAGTATCGTAACGGGCAGGAGGTTTGTTGATGAGGTAGATGGACTGGTTTCACGCGATCAACTTGTCTCATTGCCTGATGCTTGTAAGTCAGGCTTTGATCGTCTGCATGAGAAATTGGCTCTGTGTGTGGGATGAGAAAACATATCTTGAATCTCCAGGTGTTTACATTAATGGGTCCGAAATGAAGAAGTCTGTAGAAAGGTTTATCTCAATCTGGGCAGAGCTGTTGGCTCGGCATATGTAACAAGCGCGAATCAAAGTTAAATTAATCATAATCTGAAACTTGGGGAAAAGTTATGTCACTGCACCAGGATAAGGGAATTATCACGGTTCTGCTTCTTCTCGCAACCGTTGTCGGCACCAATGCATTTGCAAATAATCTGAAGATACCGGATTTTTACAGTGAGCCGGGTCTGAACAAGGGGCGGGCTTACGAAAACGGTTTGGGCAATGAGGCGATTGACCCGTTCTCGGGCGGCCTGTTGCTTCAGTACCAGGATATGGTGCTGCCGGGTAACGGCGGTCTGGATATTGTCATTAACCGGACCTACCGGTCGCTGCAGGGGGCAGAACCGATTCTCGAACAACGCCAGGAGCGCCGGGTGACCGGCATCGGCTGGAGCATTCATTTTGGTCGTGTCTGGACCTCACCCAATACCGTGCTCTGCGATACGCTGGGTACGGTTGTAACCGGCCCCAACCTGCCGGCGTCCAACCGGAATCCAGTCTTCGAAGCCCCGGACGGTTCACGCAAAGTGCTGGTGACCGAGTTTTCCGGCACTACGCCGTATCACATGATCAGCAAGGACCAATGGATTGCCACCTGCCTTCCAGCGGCGGATAACCCCTGGTCGAACATCGACGGCCTGGTGGTCCAGTCGCCCGATGGCATGAAATATACTCTGGGTATCCGCGGGCGTACCGAGATCGGGGACCAGGCCAGTAACTTGCCGTTGCTGGTCAACAAAATCGAGGATCGTAACGGGAATTCGCTGGTCGTCAGCTACGATTCCACATCTTCTGCCTATGCGCTGATTGATCGTGTCCAGGCCTCGGATGGTCGCGAGGTGCGGTTTTTCTATAACAGGGGGGCGCTTCCCGAGGATGTGCGCCTGGACCGCATCACCGCCTATCCCGGCACTCCGGAGGAGAGAACCTGGCGGTATATCTATACCCCGGCCCAGTTTACCAGTACCGGTTTTACCTCGCCCTGGTACCTGCTGACCCGGGTCGAAAGCCCTGCCAGTGAAATCGTCTGGCGCTACAGCTACTACCCGGATGATCCAGACGGGCCGGATGCGGCGACCGGAAAGTATGATCCGGGCCGGTTTTCGCTGAAAACCGTTACCCTGCCGGAAGGGGCGGCAATTGACTATGAGTATGGCGGTGTTGCTTTTGACACACGGCCTGGTGCGCTGGGTGCGGACATCGTCACTACCGTTGTGAATCGCAAGATCCAGCGTGGCAGTACCATTGAAAACGGTACCTGGAATTACGAGTACCGCCCATACAGCGTCGCGCCCGGTGCACTGGATGCACTGATCAGCGAGATTTCTTTCCCGACACTGGATGAAACCCGTGTACGGGGGCCGCAATTTTGTACGACCTACAAGCACGTTGGTATTAAAAGTATTAATTTCAACGCCAATGACAATCTGGACGATGGTGTCTGGACGGTCGGCCTGCTGCTGGAACGGAAGCAGTACGCAGGCTCTGCCTGCAGCGGCACGGTGCTGGAAAAGGAAACCGTAAAATGGGGAAAACTGTTCATCTCGGAACAGAATGATTTCCGACCCAGTCGTTCCGCTATTGATGAGAATACCTATGCCCCGATTATGCTGGAAAAAACGCTGCAACGGGACGGTACGGATTATGTAACCACGTTTAGCAATTACGACGTCTACGGAAATCCCCGCAGTATTGCCGAACAGGGACAGGACGGAAAGACAACTACGTTTGTGTATCAGCCGAATACTGACAAATGGTTACTGAAGCTGGTGCAGGATGAAACCATTCAGGGCATCGGTAGTATTACGCGTACATTCGATGGTAATGGCAACACGCTGTCCGAGAACAAGTATGGTGTAACGACCAGGTTCACCTACGATGCTTCAGGGAATGTGGCCACCATTGTGGATGCGCGAGGATTCCTGAAACGCTTCAATGATTATTTCAGGGGTATACCACAGACTGAAATACAACCAGAGAATGTGACTATTAACCGCGTTGTCAATGAAGCCGGTACGATAAAATCAGAGACCAACGGGCGTGGCAAGACAACGCAGTATACTTACGACAGCCTGAACCGGATCACGTCCATTGCTCAGCCGCGCGGGGCCCTGGTCACGATTACACGACCGAGTGCAAATGAAACGATTCTGACGCGGGGTGGATTCAGAAAGCGGGAGATTCGTGACGGGTTTGGACGTGTAGTCACCTCGATCAGTGAGGATACGGTTGCCGGAGACAGTATTCAGCAGACCACCCGTTACGACAATATCGGCAACAAGGTATTCGAGTCCTACCCGAACAGCGCACAGGGAACCACCACCGCCTACGATGCACTGGGGAGAGTATTGACCCGGACACAACCGGGTGGTGTCACTACCCGGTTTTCCTATTTGAGTGGAAACCAGGTCCAGGCCACGGATCCACGCGGCAATATAACCCGGTTATTTTACCGTGCCTTCGGGGCTCCGGAGCAGCGCGCCCTGGTGCGCATGGAATCGCCTGAATCGGTCGTTACGAGCATTACCCGTAACAAGCTGGACCTTGTGACCGGTATCCAGCAGGGCAGCTTCCAACGCAGCTTTTCCTACGACAGTCGCTATTACCTGACCAGTGAAAATCACCCGGAAACCGGTGCCATACAGTACACACGCGATGCACTCGGAAACAAACTGACTGAAACGCATGGAGAAGGTGCGAATGCGCGGACAAACACGTTTATCTATGACGGGTTAAACCGGCTGAAAATAGTAAACTACCCTGGTGTTACACCGGATATATTTTACAATTATGATGCGAGCAGCAATCTGGTTTCTCTGCTAAGAGGTGATACCAACTGGACATACAGTTATGATGATAACGACAATCTGCTCTCGGAACAGCTGGATGTCGGCAGTGAACGGTTTGAGTTGAAGTACCAGTACGATGCGCTTGATGCCCTGACCAAGGTCACCTATCCAAGTGGTTTGTCCGTAGACTATGCGCCGAATCGCTATGGCTGGCCGACGCAGGCCAGCGGTTTCGTGGACACGGTAGACTATCATCCGAGTGGTCATATTCGGACCCTTCAGTATGCCAATGGTTCCCGGCAGGAGGTGCAGCTGAATAACCGTCTGCTGCCTTCATCCATTTCTGCAACCGGTATTATTGGTCTGGGTTACCTGTATGACCTGGCCGGTAATGTCAGCTCTATCACCGACAGCATCACACCGAGCAACGATGTCACGATGACGTATGACGGTGTTAACCGGCTGGCATCGGCAAATGGCGCCTGGGGCAATGGCAGCTTTTCCTACGATAGTGTCGGTAATCTGTCCGCCAAAACGATTGGTGGGCAAACCCAAAGTTACAGCTATAACGCGACAAGCAACCTCCTTGAGACTGTAACAGGCAGTCTTTCCGCACAATTTTCCTATGATGTGTTCGGTAACGTTATTGCGGACGGAAGCCGCAGCTATATCTATGATGACTCCTCTGACCTGACGCGGGTGGTGGCAGGTAATATCTTTCGCTATGACGGGAACAAACGACGTACGGTCGAGGCAACATCGGACACGACTATCTATACGCTGTACAGCCAGGCCGGGCAGTTAATGTACGAGTACGACACTTCCAATATCATCAAGAAAGAATATATTCGTCTCGGGGCCAATCTTGTTGCGATCCGGGAGGATATTTGCGATGCCACCTCTACCGATACCGATGGTGACGGTCTCCCGGATTGTGCAGAAACGGTCTTCGGCCTTGATCCGAACGATGCGGCGGATGGGGCGGCAGACCCGGACGGGGACGGGCTGACCAATGCCCAGGAGTTCCTGTACAGAACGAATCGCCTGAACGCGGATACCGACCTGGATGGTATGCCTGACGGCTACGAAGTCAATAACGGGCTGGATCCTCGTGCTAATGACGCAGCGGCGGATGCTGACCTTGACGGTTTCTCTAATATTGAGGAGTTCCTGGGTGATTCCGATCCGCAGGACGCGAGTTCCGTACCAAGCGGCTCGATAAGCTGGAGCGTCAGTGTAAGCGGCTTAGCCGGTTACCCTGCAGTGGGTGACGACGGGCGTGTGTACATCGTATCCTCAGATGCCGGCACGGCAACGTTGTACGCGTTTTCCGGGCAAGGGGAGACGCTCTGGTCAAATACTCTGCCTGGTGTTTGCGAATCGGTTGCCGGTACTAACGGTGGCGGAGGCGAGGGCAGGGCGGTGCCCGGTCGTAACAATGGTTTGATCGCAGGGCAGGTGGCTGTCAGACAGGATGGCATTGTAATAGCGTCCTGTGATGGCTCCGGTACCTATGCCTATGATGCTTCCGGATCCTTGCTCTGGAGTTATTCGGCCGGCGGATTCCTGGCCGTGACCGGAGATCGGGTGTATATTTCGCCTTCCGTGTCAACCACCACTGCGGAAATCCATGCCCTGGATGCCCGGGGTGATTTGCTATGGGTATATTCCACGCTCGCAAGCGCTTTCGGTGAATCAATCGTTGCCGGCATCGATGGTAACGTGTATGCGACTACCACCTGTACGGGAACAGCGACTGTCAGTTGTGTGGAAGATCCGACGCAGGGCCAGGCGGTCTATGCCATCAATACCGATGGTGGTTTGAAATGGGTTTACCGTGCTATCGGTAACGTTACGGGAAGGCCGGCGATTGGCGTAGATGGCAGTCTGTATCTTGCGGTTTACTCGTTGAGCAGCGGCGAAGAGGGGATAACGGTACTCAACCCGGATGGCAGTTTACAACGCCGGGCGAAAGCGGGACTATCCGTGGGGGGCGAGGTGAACCCTCCCACCAGCCCGGTTATAGACGCCAGGGGCAATGTTTACTCGTCTACACTGCGGATTTTCTCCTATCCTCCGGATTTTCCGGGAAGCCCGAACGGAGAGTGGTTCAACAACCCCGGCCTGCTGAATACCAATCAGTACACGGCGCTGCTCTCTGACAACGGTCAGATCTATCAGGGGCTGTCCGAAGGAGGCGACAACTTTATTTACTCATTCTCTGCTGACCGGACACAACGATGGGCTACATCGTATGTTAATGGTGATCAGATCAGCGATGTCACGATGCTTCCTGATGGCACCCTGCTGACGGTGGCAACACAGCCCGGAATCAGTACGCTGTACGCCCTTAACAATAACGATAAGGTCGCTCCGAGCGGCGCCATATGGGCCAGTCGCGGAGCTAACCTGCGGCAGACGCGGTCCGTGGAAGGTTGTGCCGGTATCGATCAGGACGGTGATGGCATCACGGATTGTTACGAACGCTGGATCAGCAGTGATCCGACCGACCCGCTGGATGCCGGCCTGGATTTCGACAACGACGGGTTAAGCAACCTCGAGGAATTCCTGTCGCAAACTCACCCCTATAACTTCGATACCGACGGGGATACCATGCCGGACGGCTATGAAGTGACTCGCGGTCTTGATCCCCGTTCCAACAGCAGTGCTCGTGACAGTGACGGGGACGGTGCAGTCGATGCGATTGAATATCGGCTGGGTACCGAACCGCTGGATGCGTCCTCTGTCCCGATCCCTGGAGAGCAACTCTGGTCGCTGGCGGTGGACGGGCCGGTCGAGGGCGCACCGGTTCACCACACCGATCATCACCCGGTTTTTGCGGGTGTTGGTGAAGTGGCCTATCTGGGAGAGGTAAAATGGCGTTTCGTTCTTGGAGGGATTGTCCCGGTGACGCCGGTTATGACAGCGTTTGACCGGATTATCAGTCCGCCTCGCAGTGGCGGTTCCATTCATTCGCTCAGCCTGAGTGGCCGATTTATCTCGACACAAACCTATGGTACGCAACTGGCGCCCGGGTTCGCGCAGGATTCGACCGGTGCGCTGTATTTCGGGTCTGCACCGAACACCTTTTACAAGGTGAATTCCTCCATCAGTCTACAGTGGAGCGTGGAACTTGCGGCAGATGTGACCACTGCGCCCGTCATCAATGCCAACGACCTCGTCATATTTGGCACAGCCGACGGTGTTGTGCATGCGCTCGATACAGCGGGTAACGAAGTATGGACCTTTGCGACCTCCGGCACGCTGCGTGGCACGCCGGCCATTGGCGCCGACGGCACTCTGTACATCGGCTCATCGGATAGCCGGCTTTATGCGCTGGCGTCGGGTACGGGTGCGCTGGTGTGGTCGTTTACCGCAGGTGCTCCTGTGACAACAGCCCCCGTTATCGGTGCCGATGGAACGGTCTATGTCACGGCAGAAGACGGCTACGTGTACGCAGTCAACCCCGTCGGCACCATGCAGTGGTCGTATCAAACCGGCGCTGCAATTCGCTCCAATCCTGTGATCGGAGCAGGCGGCGGTCTCTATTTTGGATCGGATGACGGCTTTGTCTATGCGCTGAACCCCGATGGGACACTGAACTGGCGGGTAGCGGTCGGCGCCCCACTGGCCGCGGCATCCCCTTATATCGATGATAAGGGTGTCCTGTACATTGGCACGTCGGATAACCGTCTCCTCGGCCTGTACGCCGGCGTTCGCGGACTCGCCGCCACACCGTGGCCGACACTGGGTCACGATGTCCACCGTACCGGCAATGTCACTACCCGGCTGGTTCAACCCGATCAGCCGCCACTCCTGACGATCGTAACGCCATCCGCCACACAGATGTTCAACGAGGGCGATGCAGTACGCTTTACGGCAACGGCTACCGACGCAGAAGATGGAGACCTGGTCAATGCCGTGAGCTGGGAGTCTTCGCTGGATGGACCGCTGGGTAGCGGCAGTCCACTGAACGTATCTGCCCTGTCGGTGGGTAATCATGTAATAACCGCAACGGTGATCGATTCAGGCGGTAACCGCGTCAGCAACCGGGTATCGATCGACGTTCAGCAGGCGGCGGTGGTGGTCACGCTGGCCACCAGCCTGGCCAGTCCGCAGACGGAAGGGACGGCGGTGATCGTCAGCGCCTCGATGTCACCCGCGACGGTCAGCTACGAATATCGCTTCCGGGTAAAGGGCGATGCCACTGGAAATGTCTGGACGGTGCTGAGCGACTATGCTGCGCAGAGCAGTATAGTGTGGGAGACAGCCGGTTACCGTGGCCGGAA